>Ga0207713_1000483_pt1 | contig 41307 bp, 65 predicted proteins | sample KBSS64metaG_FD_184404 | JGI IMG/M metagenome (GOLD analysis project Ga0207713, IMG submission 184404) | Switchgrass rhizosphere microbial communities from Kellogg Biological Station, Michigan, USA - KBS S6-4 metaG (SPAdes) (version 2) | ecosystem: Host-associated > Plants > Roots > Rhizosphere >... | reverse complement strand
TGGGTGAAGATGATCTGCCCGCTGTCACCGGCATTCAGCCACTGGGCAACCTTGAGCCGACTGTCTTCGAACGCCTGCGTCGCGTGCGCGCCGGGCAGATGCTGCGCACGGTGCACATTGGCTGCGCCGTTGGCGTAGTAATGCGTCAGTGCGTCGAGCAGGGCCTGGGGTTTTTGCGTGGTGGCGGCGTTGTCCAGATAGGTCTGGTCTTGCCGTTGCAGGGCGGCGATGGCCGGAAAGTCGGCGCGCCAGGGGGAGGGAATCATCATCTGTTCAGCCCTGTGAACTTGGGCGGGGTGTACACAAGACACTGTGGGAGCGAGCCTGCTCGCGAAGCTTTTTGCGACCTCAAGGACGCCTTCGCGAGCAGGCTCGCTCCCACAAGTGCCTGCGGCACTTAGTTGTGAGCGTGCAGCGCTTCGTTCAGCTCGATCGCCGATTTGTGGGTCTTGCACTCCACGGCACCGGTTTCCGAGTTGCGACGGAACAGCAGGTCGGTCTGACCGGCCAGCTCGCGCGCCTTCACCACCTTGACCAGGTTGTTGTGCTCGTCCAGCAGCGCGACCTTGGTGCCGGCGGTCACGTACAGGCCCGACTCGACGGTGTTGCGGTCGCCCAACGGGATACCGATACCGGCGTTGGCGCCGATCAGGCAGCCTTCACCCACCTTGATCACGATGTTGCCGCCGCCCGACAGGGTGCCCATGGTCGAGCAGCCGCCGCCCAGGTCCGAACCCTTGCCGACGAACACGCCAGCGGACACGCGGCCTTCGATCATGCCCGGGCCTTCGGTGCCGGCGTTGAAGTTGATGAAGCCTTCGTGCATCACGGTAGTGCCTTCACCCACGTACGCACCCAGACGCAGACGTGCCGCGTCAGCGATACGCACACCGGCCGGCACCACGTAGTCGGTCATTTTCGGGAACTTGTCCACCGAGAACACTTCCAGCAGTTCGCCGCGCAGACGCGCTTCGAGTTGCAGTTCAGCCAGTTCGCTCAGGTCGATTGCACCCTGGCTGGTCCAGGCCACGTTCGGCAGCAGCGGGAAGATCCCGGCCAGGCTTACGCCGTGTGGCTTGACCAGACGATGCGACAGCAGGTGCAGCTTGAGGTACGCCTCTGGCGTCGAGGTCAGCTGTGCGTCTTCGGCCAGCAGGGTGGCGACCAGCGGCTTGTGGCTCTCGGCCAGACGGGTCAGCAGTTTGCCTTGAACGGCGTCGATGCCTTTGACCGCTTCAGCCAGTTGCGCAGCCTGTGCAGTGGTGAAGGTGATGGCCTGGTTGCCTTCGGTGTAACCGAGGATCGGCGCAACAGCGGCGACCAGTTCGGCCGACGGGTTGAGCAGTGGCTGAGCGTAGAACACTTCCAGCCAGGCGCCTTGACGGTTTTGCGTGCCGACACCAAAGGCGATGCTGAACAGAGAGTTGGACATGTGAATACCTCTAGCAATAAGTGACGGGCTGCTTACTTGAGTGCGGCCGCGTAGATGTCTGGCTTGAAGCCAATCAGGGTTCGGTCACCGAGATCGAGCACCGGGCGCTTGATCATCGAGGGTTGAGCGAGCATCAGTTCGATGGCTTTCGACTGGTCGAGATCGGCTTTACGTTCGTCGTCGAGTTTGCGAAAGGTCGTGCCTGCACGGTTCAACACCGTTTGCCAGCCGTGCTCGTCACACCATTGGGTCAGGTGCTCACGATCGATACCGGCGGTTTTGTAATCGTGGAAGTCGTAGCTGACAGCGTGTTCATCGAGCCAGGTGCGCGCCTTCTTCATGGTGTCGCAGGCTTTGATGCCGTAAAGCTGTAAGTTCTTGATTTCGTTGGGCATAAAATCCTCCCCAAAACTTCCCCAATATCGCCCCAAAATTCAGCCGGTGATTATGCCACGTCGATCCACTCTGCGCCTCGACTGTCGCGGTACACGTCGGTCATTGCGGCCGAGCGGTGGCCAAGCAGCTTCTGGGCATCGCGGCCTTCTAGCTCATGAAGGCGCGCGGCAAGCGACCGCTGTTCATGGAAGGACGGCGGTTGCCGCCCGAAAGTTATCCCCAGCTTCGCCCCGGCTTTGTCGCGCGCTTCCGCAAATGCGGAGCTGAGTGTATCCAGCACCACGGGCTGGCCAGCCTTCGCCCGGCCCGACGCCTGCGCATGATGAACCAGGTGTTGTGACAGAACGCGATCGCGGCATTGCTTGATGACAGTGGAGAGGTTCAGCCCGACCGACTCCAGTTGTAGCTCCGTGCTGATCCGCAGGCGTGCGCCGGTCTTGGACTGCACGACATGCAGGAAGTCGTCGCGCACATCCTTGAACAGCATCGAGGCGATATCGTCACGGCGCTGACCGGTCAGCACTGCCAGTTCCATTGCCCTGCGAAGCCATGGCTTCGTCGCCTCGGCATAAATCGCCTGCCACAACTCCAGCGTCAGCCGTTCGCGCTTGATGTTCACCCGCGCCGCCTTGGTCACCTCGACCGGGTTGGTGTCTGCCCATCCCCGCGCTTGAGCCTCGGCGAACACGTCTCGCAACAGCGAGCGCATCGCCCGCGCCATTTGTGCCTTTCCCTCTTTGGCCATGCCTGTCAGGTAATCGGCCACATCCATCGTGGTGATTTCCTTTATCCCTTTCGAACCGAACTCGGCGTCCAGCCGGTTGATCCGCATGCGCACGTTCTTGTTGCTGCTGGCGGACAGCTTGCGCTCGGCGAACAATTCGCGGTATTCCTCCAGCCATTCCGAAAACAGTTTGCCCGGTGCTGGCGCCGGCGCGCTGATGCGCTCGGTCAATGTTGGTCTGATGGTGTCGGCATGATTAGCAGCGACCGCCTCACGGATCGCCGCCTCCTTATCCTTGCCCAGACCGAACACGCGACCACTGACCGGGTCGCGATAGGTGTAATACGTGACGCCGTTGCGGGCGTCGGTCTTGCGGTAGAGATTGGGTGGAAGATCCTTTGACCCGGTGTTACGCGGCCTGGGCGCCATTGCGTGCTCTCTCTATTCTGCTGATCAGGCTGCCACCGACAATTCGGATCGGCTGCAGGTCAGGTTCCTGATAGTGGGCGTTCGATTCTACATAGTAGCTGCGCCCGTGCTTCACCGGTGCTGGCGCTATCCGGCCTTCACGCGCCCATTTGCGCAGCGTGTTGGGGCTGGGCGGCGTCTTGAACTCGGCCGCCGCCCATTCATCCAAGGTGACTTTGCTCATGTGATGCTCCATGCCGCGCGTGGCGGCAGAAGGTGGTTATTCGGTTTTGGTGGGGAACCACTCGTTCTTGTATTCGAACTGGGTGCAGCGCTCGACCTCGATGCTCGGCAGTTGCCGGCGGAAGGTCTCAGTCCCGTAAGGCTTGGCCACGTATTCGGCCGCTTCTTCCATGAACGTTTCTTTGAAGATGCGCAGGAAATGATCGGCGGCCTTTTCGTGATCCTCCTCGCGATAGTTGCCCACGCAGATAGCGCCGCGGCACACGCGCCAAACGATTCGCTTGGGCTGCTCTTCCGCCGCTTTGATCTTGTCTGCGGCCGTGTTGCGGGCGAAGCGAAGCTGGTCCAGCGTCATCGTGTCGAGCCATTCGACGGTGCCCATTCGCACTGTGTGGCCGTGTTCGCACTTGATTTCAGACATACGAATTCCTCGCCCGCCGTACACCGGCAGGCTGTTGAGTTGGGGGAGGGGTTACTGCTGAATCAGTTCGGCGGGGACGTTGACCGTCGCGCCGCGTTTGGCGAAGACCACGGCGCGGAACACTGCGATGGTTCGGGTTTCGCCGGGCTGGCGGTTGAACGGGTCGTTGGTCATGTCGGCCAGCCAAGGGTGACGGTGGCCAACATCGACCCAGACGCCGTACTTCGTGATCAGTTGCTCGGCATCGGGCAGGGCGAAGAGCTGTAGTTGACCGGCGCTGGGCTGCGAATCGCCCTCGATCGCGTTGATTGCCCAGTCCAGTGCCGGGCCGGTCAGTTCCTCGGTGCGGACGCTGACCAGGCGACTCATCGCGTAGCGCTCGATGCCTTTGGCGGCGATGGCGGAAATCCAAAGAACATCCGCCGCTTGCCTGTATAGCCACACTCTTGGCATCCGGCGGCCGGGTGGGTGTTGTACCCATAGCTGCAGCTTGAGCAGTCGCAGCTACAGCCTGAGCATTCCATTGTGCACTGCGCCTCCTGCTCGACTTCGTTGTCTCGGGTGATCAAGAAGTTGGAGCGCCGATCCAGACGAAAGCCGGTGATTTTCTCAGCCTCCTCATAAGTGGATGGCTCTCTGCGGAAACCCCATTTGGCTGATGGGTCGGCAACGATGCGAGTAACTGTTCTCATCGCCACGGCCCCCTGTAGATCAGGTAGGCCATGTAGAGCGGGGCGAAGATCATGGCTGAACCCTCTTGAATTCGACGACCCAGACCCACGGATTGGCATCCCAGTCGCCGCCGGTGGTGTTCCACAGATTGCCGAAAGCGTTCCTGGCGGAACCCAGGCACTGTTCGTGACTGGTCGTCTCGGCCCACATCCAGCCTTCGCGCTGCGGGTGATGTTCTGCAGGCGCTGGGCAGTCGCCGACCTCACTCCATCCTTTGCCACCGTGGCCACACTTTCGGCCGTAGTCGGTGAAGAAGCAGCCTTCTGCCTGGGCCTGTTCCTCGCTGATGTCCTGCAACCGCTCGACGCGTACGTCGGTGATCTCCAGCAGGATCCGGCAGGCCCAGCGCGGCATGTGGATGGAAGGCCGCGAGCGGCGCGGGTAGTCCCAGTGAGCGACTGAGCCATCGTATTCGTCGCCTTCTGGATGACGGTAGATGACTGGCGCCCGATCAGCGGCATATCGCGAAAGATCCACTGCGTCGCTGCGGCCCTCGTCCGATTCTGTCGTTTCGCGCACCCATAGCCGTTCACCAGGCTTGCCGTACGGGCAGTCGGCAATAATCTGAGCTTTGGCATTTGGGTAAAGCCAGCGGCCGCCGCGCTTGTTTTTGAACGTCAGCATCGGGCCGATCATGTCGACCTCCCGCACTTCAGGCTGAGGCTTAACCGGGCGACGGGTCACAGTCTTCCGGCCACCCAGAATGGCTCGCACCATCGGCGCCGAGAACAGGATCGGCCGTTCCTTGATATTGGTCATTGTGATAACTCCAGTTCGGCCGGCGCTGCGGCGGCCAGGGTTTCGACGGCCAAGGCGTAGACGTCCGGGTGCTGCTTGTCGAAAGCAGGCATGTGTTCAGTTTCGATCCAGGTGCCGCGCACGGCGCCCTTGGCCAGCCACGCCGGCTTGCTCCCGGGCGCCTGCGTCCATGCGGTGACGCCGATGCCGTGGCTGGCGATCTGTTTGGCGGTGATGAAGCCTTGGCGCCGGAGCTGGGCCAGTACCTTCAGTGCTGACTCCTTCCACGGGGTCAGGCGCACAGGAGAGGGCACACCCGCCGGCAGGTTTGTGACCAGCACCGGCACCTGGCAGCGCTCAGGCGGGTTCCAGTCGAACATGTACCAGTCGTAGAAGGGTTTGTGGCCGCTTACCTCCAGCAGAGAATGGTCGAGGCTGAAGGTCATGCAGTTGCCTTGCCGGGTCCAGCTCTGTCTCGGCACCAGCACTCTGACGCCAAGATGTTCCAGCATCTTCACGATGCCTTTGCTGGCATCGGTGATTTTGCTCACGATCACCAGTCGGTAATCTGGCCCGGCGCGCCCATAAAGGTCGTCGCCGCGGCAGGGCAGAATCTGGTCGGCTACCTTGGCGTTCAGCTGCAGCTTCGCTTCGACGCCGATCTGCCGACCATCTTCGTGCACGACCAGCACGTCGAAGTCGGCCGCCTCGGGGTAGCACGTCCAGCCGGGTAGTTCGTTGAACTCCTGGATGAACAGCGCGCAGAGGTCAGCCTCCTTTTCGATTTTCTCGATAGGCATGTCTCGTCCTTGCCGCTATAGCGGCTGACTTTGAAGGGGGGGGGAGTTACGGGTTCGAAAGTTTGCCGGTCAGGCGTTCGCGCCAGGTGAGTCGGCGGGGCAAAAACTCGGTGTCATCAATCGTGACGACGACATATGCGCAGCGGTCGAAGTCGGCTTCGCGCTTTTCCTTCAGCCAGCAAGCTTCTTTCTGCGCATCTTCCATCGTGATGGATTCGAGCTCGTGCACGTTGAACCCGTTGCTGTGCACGTGCCAGCCGTGGATAACCGCAACGTACCGGCTCATGGCAGTTCGTCCCCGACAATCAATTTGCATGGGCCTTGGCGAACATTTGCGAGCTCTGTCACCAGCTCATCAATCCGCTGATCCGCTGCGTTCAGGCGCTGCTGCAGGGCGTTACGCTCGGCGGTGACTTGGTCGAAGTCGGAACCCAGCACATACCGCACCGACTCATGCCCGCATTCGCATGTGTCCCACACATCGTCCTGGCACCATTCACGGCCGCTGGATTGGCCCTGCTCCTGGCAGGCGGGGCCGAGGTAGATCACTTTGAGTTCGCTCACTTCGAATGCCCCTTTCAATTGTCGGTACCGGTGTAGGTGCGCCAAGGCACCTTCACGCCGTTTACGAGGAATCCCCAGTCACCGCGCCACTTGCTGGTGATGAAGAGGGTCATCACGCCGCCGGGTGATACCTGGTCGATGCGGTGGTATTCGCCGTGGTTGAGGCGGGCGGTTTCTCCGGGCGCTCGACGGCGCCACATGATTTGGCGCTGCTCGATGTACCAGCCGCGCAGGATGATGGTCCGGGCGTTCCACGGGTGATCGTGCAGGTCTCGATCTTCGTCCGGGCGCAAGATGTGGTGAACGCGGAACGACCACGGGCACCACCACAGCGCCGGCTTGTGCGTCTCCCGGCTGTACGGGTTGAACAGCCACCAGCGGCCCATGTACATCTCGGTGCCGTCGGCGGACATGATGTGCTGGTACGGGGTGAGCTTGGCGCGGGCGATTAGCCATTCGGCGATTGCCGGGCGCGCGAGTACCTTGGCGAGGATTCGCCAGAAGATCGTCAGCATGGATGGCGTCCTATGCCGGGGCGTGCCCGGGCGCTGGATAAGTTGGAATTCAAGCGTTTTATTGCCGGTGCAGGAGTCGTGACGGAATGATCTGGCTATCAACAACGCCTGAGCGCTTCAGCATGAAAAAACTGACTGACTTGATGAACCTGATCGCAGCTGCTATCCGACTGATCGACGCGATCATCCGTACGGGCTGGGTGTGATCTGCTTGAGGATGCGTTGGCCGATCCAGCGCACGCAGGGCACGGCCTTGCTGTTGCCGATCGCCTTGTAGCGCGGGCCGTCTGGGCATTCGCTGGCGGGTTTGCCGCGCCACGGGATCAGCGTGTAGTCGTCGACCATGCCCTGAAGGCGTTCGCACTCTCGCGGTAATAATCGGCGAACGCTTGATCCGCCGACAAGCTGGCCAGTCCATGCATGCTCAGCCTTGATATTTCCATGATTGGCACCGAGTGTGCCGGCGACTTCGGAAACCATGACGGCGTGCTGACTGCCTTGATCTAGCGTGTACATCGGTTCGCCTGGTTCTGCGATACCAAGACCGTTCTGATCTTTCCCACGGGTGGCATTCTGGATCGCAAGTACGGCATTTTCCTGACCGTTGTTGCGCCCAAGCGTATGGGCTTGGTCGTAGCTTACGCAGGGATCTTGAGTTCCGTGCACTACACACGGCACGTCGTCGTAACTGTATCCACCGGACTTGCGAGCACCGCCAGCCAGTGTTGGCGCAACAACAAAATGGCCAGCCGCTGCGCCGTCTGGGCGGCCGCCGGCACCACCGCTAAATGCATGACTGGTTAGAGCCCCGGCCACCTCCGGATGAAGGAAGAACGTCTCGCTTTCCACATCGAGCCGACTGTCCTTCGCGGTGAGTGTTGCCGACCGCTCGACCGATCCGCCAAGGCTGTGACCGCCGAACGCCGGCACGCCGCAGAACACACCAACCGCAGGGCCCTCGTCACCTTCGCAGTTTGGGCAGCCGTACTGCCCTAGTGACTCGTCGAAGGTGTATCCACATCCGCACTGGAGCGCAGGGCCGAACGGAGCTGATCCGGTAACGTCTTGCCCCTCGCCTCGGCGCGGCGCAGTATCCCGGCGCACGCCTTCTCGCTCAAAAAGTACCTCGGTGGGATCGAATCCGTCTCGAGCACTTGCGACAACGAACACACGGCGGCGTCGTTGGGCCAGGCCGAAATATTGGGCGTCCAGGATCCGCCACGCGATTGTTCTTTTGGGTCCATACACACAACCAGCGTCCGGCCATTTCTTCCCTGAAGGCTGCAGTTCGCAGTCTTCCCCAGCAAGCGCGCCAAGAAAGCATCCGAAGGCGTTCCCTTTGTCGCTGAGGACGCCGGGGACGTTTTCCCAGACGATGACGCAGGGCGGCTTTCGCTGGCCTGCTCGAACATAGTCAACTGCATCTGCGAGCTCCACGTATTTGATGGTGAGGGCGCCGCGCGGATCGGTGAGGCCTTCGCGCATCCCTGCCACGCTGAAGGCCTGGCACGGCGTGCCGCCGATAAGGATGTCCGGCGCGGCGATCTTGCCGGCCAGCACCTGAGCGCCGAGTTTGGTCATGTCGCCGAGGTTCGGCGTGTTCGGGTAGTGGTGGGCCAGCACCGCGCTGGGGAAGGCTTCGATCTCGGCGAACCAGGTGGCGCGCATCTCGAGAGGCTTCCATGCAAGCGTTGCCGCCTCGATACCGGAGCAGACCGAGCCGTAAGTGATTTCCATAGGGGATCCTCGCCGGCTGGCGTGATTCGTAGAAGTGGGGTATTTGTGTTCGGCCCGGCATGGAGCCGGAGATAGGAGAAGCAGATGGCAAACCAAAATCAGCTCGATGCTGTAGAACAGCTACTGATGGCTTTGTTGAACACGCCAGAAATGAATCTGGTGTCGAGCAAGGTTTTTGAAAAAGCCCAGGCCGCGTTGATGGGTAGTGATGGCCCGCCAGGCACAAAGCAAAAAACCGATGCAGCTAACTATTTGGCTCACCTGAAGCTGCAGTTGAAGTAGTAGATCTACCTAGGCTTGACGATTTCGTCGTCAGGCTCTGGCGGGTCATCAACGAGCGACTTCAAGCCGGCAGCCTGAATAATTCGCGACACCTTTTCAGATACAACAAAAGGTGTCGTGACACACTTGAGCATCTTGGCTTGTGTTTCGAAGTCAGCCGCGATCAGGTTCCGCAGCAGGTTCTGATACACCTCCTGCTGGTTGTTGAAGCCGTGGGCGACCATGACCCGCTTGAGGTCTGGCTTGAACACCCCGGCCACCTCAACCGTAAACTTCTCGACGCCCAATGCAGCATCCTTCGCTGCTGCCTTCTCGCGCTTTTTCTTCTGCTTGATCGCTTCCTTCGTCGGCTCCTGTTCTTCGGCCATGGCCTACCTCTTCAATTCCGCTGGCCGGCAAGTCCAGCCAGGTCTGTTTGCGGCGCTGCTGCACCTGTTTGCTCATGCGCTTCATTTATCGGCGAACGTAATGCCGTTCTCCTGGGCGATCAGCTTCACGCGGCTGATGCGCATGTCCAGCGCGGTGGCCGCCATGGATGCGGTCTTGCCGGATTCGGCCAGCGCCTTGACCTTCGGTGCGTCCTTATCGCGCAGTACACGCAGTTTCTTGCTGTGGGGCGTGGCGCCGAACATTGGCACCTCGGCGCTGACGCCGGACGGGATCTGCTGAACGTGTTTGCCGGCGCCGAAGAAGTCTTCGAGCGCGCGGCTGATCTTTGCGGTTACCTCGTCGCGCGGATCGGGAAGTGGGACGCCGATCATTGGACACCTCCCACTGGCCGGTTGGCCTTATCTTCGAACTGCAGGGCTAGGTCATACGCGGCCTTGTACGTCCAGCGGAACGCCTTGGTCTTGCCGCTGGACAGTTCGACGACGTGATACGCCTCGCCGACTGCCTTCACCTGGAAGCGCACCTTCTTCGGTGGCATGACCTGATCAACGCGCTTGAAGAACTCGATCCGCGCCGCCTGGGTTTTCTGAAGCAGCACACCGAGTTCCTCGATGCGCTCTTGAAATGATGGATGCATGGCAGATGCCTCGGTGTGGGTTGCGTTTATTCGTCAGCACTCTGTGTCGCCTGCTGGTTGCCGTTGGGCGCAGGGCAGAGTGCTGACGGATAAAGGCTGTGGGAGCGAGATGCGTGTTTTGTTGGTGGTTCTGTCTGCCAGCGCCCGGAATAGAGCGGCGCCTCCTATGGGAGCGAAGCGAAGAAAAGGCCCAACTGGACGGGAGGGCCTTTTGTGTAGCAACAGATGCAGTGATTCTCGGGTTCCGGTGTTTTTGGCGGGACCTGTCAGCGCCAGAACGCTGCGACCCCGGCGATACATCGCCAGTGCTCGCGTTGTGCGCGTTGCGGATCGGTTGGCAGCGCGATAGAGCAGGGCGGTTCTGGCCGCACATGATCCAGCGCTGCGCCGATCAGGATGATCAGAAGCATGTGCTTCTCCGGTTGATTGCAGGTGTCCAGCGTCTGCTGGGTTGGCGTCCGCATCCCGCTGCCCACTCAGTGAATGGGCAGAAGTGATGCCTACTGAACGACGCGAAGCTCGCTACGCAACACCCAGTTACCCGAGGATTTCACCATGCACCCCACGAACGGGGCGTACTTGGTTTCTCTGTCGGTCTGGTAGCCGTAGTAGGAGCATCCGCCTCGATTTATGAGGCTGTTGATGAGCAGCCCCAGCGCAAGGATCACCACGAAAGTGATCAATGCCTGGCGTAGCCGCTTGCTCACGCTTCGATACCGAAGTCTTTGAGACGCAGGCCGAGCTCATTCCCGATCTCGGCGAGCACCTTCATCTCTTCGGGGCTGATGTTGCCGTCGCCCTCGGCCACCGTGAGCATGTTGACGAACACCTCTTCGGCGTCGGCCGGGTTGTTTTTGATGTCGCGGATCTCGCGCAGGATATTCATGCGGCCGAGACGGAAGCCCGCCTGCAACTGTTCGGTGAACAGGTTGACGGTGCTGGTGATCTCGGAGCCGAAGTGTTCCAGCGCCTTATTGGCCCGGATCTGGATATCGATCTGGGCGGCTTCGTTTTTGCTGATCTCGCCATCGGATGCCGCAACCAGCAGACAGCCGCCGACGATGGCTTGCATCAGGTCACGATTTTCCAGTTTCTTGACTGCGCGCTTGGCGCCGAACAGCTTCTTACCGATACCGAACATGGGTGATTCCTCTGGGTTGGGTTACATCCCGCTGCACCCTGTCGCCAAGGTGCAGCAGCGATGATCACTCGGCCTTCAGAACTTCAACGGCAACGCGGTAACCAGCTGCCAAGCCGTCGTTGTAATCTGCTTCCTTCCAATTGCCCTCACGCCGTTGAATTACGGCGTTGTCCTCGCACTGTTGAGCGTGCTGCTCGAGCTTCGCAATTGCGTCTTCGTACTTCATGGTCGATCACCTGTCGGTTGTTTTCCCAATGCACCCGGCCAACCAGGTGCATCAGTGAAAAATTCCACGTCCCTTCGGCGCTGCTGGCGCGGTACGGGCTCGTTCAAATTGTTCTTCCGGCCGCGACATCGTCCGCCGGATAACTGATTCGGGGCTTTACGCTGCGCACCCTAGGACAGTTGCCATCCCTCTGAATCGTTGAGGCCGATTCATCGCTGCCTTGCTGAGGCCGGTAGTTATCCGGCGTTGAAATTAATTTAGCTTCTAGCTAAAGATGCGTCAATAGCTCCCAGCTAAATAATTTAGCTTTGGGTGAAATTCTGCATTGGCAAGGTGGGAGGAGATCGTTTCGACGGAGGGGGCTTTTGCATTGTGCTAAGTGTCGCTATGCTGCGACACGAATACTGTACGAATATACAGCACAGGAGCAACAACACATGGCGCGCCCACAAAAACAGAAACAAGAACGCACCCCTATGTCCGGAGTAGAGCGCCTGAGTTTGCGGGTCTCGAGCATGATCAATCACCCGATCGCGCAATTGAACCGGACGGTGACTATCCATCGGCTGGACACGGACGGGGATAGGGAGTGGGATGAGGTGATGAATGTGCTCGCCGAGGTCGACGGCATCGATATCGTTTTCAACGACGACCCCGAATCGGTCACGTTACGGTGGGAGGCCGCGTCAGATAACGATGCGCAGGTAGAAATGAATGACGAACTGGAGCCATTAGAGGAGGTAGCGCCTTTTTAAAGGCGAAAAAAGCCCGCTGGGTAGCGGGCTTTTTGTGCTGGCTCACGCCTTTCGCGCGTTCCAGATCAACAGCACCTTTGCATGAATGTTGACGTCGTCGATCCTTGCGGTCTGGTTTTCGTAGTGCTGATTGTCAGATATCAATCGGTAATGCCCTTCATCTAACCGCATGACTCGCTTGATGTAGAGCTCTTGGTGCCAGGTCATCAAATAAATGCCCTCACCAACAAACTCGTTGACGCCCCGATCGACGATGACAAGGTCTTTGTCGTTGATGGTTCCTTCCATCGACTGTCCCCATCCCGTAATCATCGCCAAAGCGTTTGCGGCGGTGTAGGTCACTCCTTTTTCTCGAAGGATCTCCTCCCTAACAACGAGATTGCGAACGGCCTCGTTGTATTCCGGGGGAACCTGGCCATGCCCCATAGCAGCACGGACATCGTATTGAGGGATTAAAATTTCTTCGCTTGTAGGGCGAAGCCGGGTCAGATTGGTCGAAATGACTTGCTCGGGCCCATCGTCCGGCTCTTCTGCAGCTGCGACGATACGATCCCTGGCCTCAACCGATAGGCCCTTCACCTTGGCGAGCATCCGCTTCACCTGGTCCGCTGCGGAAGGTGCCTTCGCTGCTACGTCCCCCGGGTCGCCCTCCGATTCCGTACCCTTGGCAATCACGCCACCATCGCTAGGTATCGAGTCAAACCAGCCCCGCGGAAGGTTCTCGATCGACTCGATACGCCGAGCAACGTCATCCCCAAGGTTCTTAGCAGTTTTATCCGACAGGATCTGACTTAAGTGCGCAGGCGCCATCCCCCAGCGCTCTGCGCAGGCGCCTTTTCTTTGGTCGCCAATCAGTGAGATCAATTGGTGTTTGCGAATCGCATAAATATCCATGCGGCCAAGGATGACAGCGTTTAGCTCAATGCTAAATGTGCTCACAGCTAAATATTCCTTGCTCCAATGTTAGCCCTAAGCTAAATTTCTCCTATGTTTCAGGAGATTCCTTATGAATGACCATCTGCGCGACTGGCTCGCAAACGCTGCTTCCAGCCGCCGGGAAGAAGTTGCCGCTGCCGCTAAAACCACCGTCGGCCATCTTTGGCAGCTCGCGGGTGGTCACCGCAAAGCATCTGCCGAACTTGCTGAACGCTTGCAGGATGCCTCCGGAGGCGAAATCACCATCGCTGGCCTCCGTCCCGATCTCGTCGAGCTTGCCCACAAGGTTTTGCTCGGCGCTGCCTGATCCGCTGAACAAATGATCGCCCAGGTGTCGCTGGGCTTCCACGGAAACAAATTTGAGGTTTTACGAATGGAAGATTTCTTGAGAGCCACCCACGCGACTGTCAAGGAAGCGGGTGCGGAGGAACTAGCCGGGAAGATGTGCATGGCTCACGTGAGCCTACTGCAGCGCTCGAACCCGGACAACGCAGCACATCACCTGACCATTGAGCACTTGTTCGGGATCCTGCTGCATACCGAAGACATGCGCCCGCTGATGGCCTTGGCTGATCAGTTCGGGTTCGAGCTGGTGCCGAAGGTTGCGCCTGCGCCGAAAGAACTGACCGCTTCGCTAGTGCACGTCGGAAAGGAAGTGGCGGATCTGACCATTGCGGTTCATGAGGCGCTGGATGATCAGCACGTATCGGCCAGCGAGAAAGCGGACATTTTGAATGAGATCGGCCAAGTGCGGGACAGCCTCCACCTGCTGGAAAGCTCAGTGAAGGCTGCCTGAATCGCGGGCATAAAAAAACCGCCTGGCAGGGCGGTTCTTTCAACAGCAATAAAACTTGTGGGGCCATTATGAACACGATTGTCGCTCCAAGCAATACGGTCAGCATGTCCAGCCGAGAGATCGCTGATCTCACTGGCAAGCAACATCAGCATGTTGCTCGTGACATAAAGCGCATGCTCGCCGACCTGAATTTCAATGCGTCCACTTTTGGACGCATCTATCTCGACGCACTGAATCGTCAACAAACAGAATTTTTTCTCCCGCACGACCTGGTAATCACGCTGCTCGCCGGTTACAGCGCTCCACTTCGATACCGTGTCGTGACACGTTTGCAAGAACTAGAAAAAGTGTCGCGACACGACATAGCAATCCCCAAAACTCTCCCCGAGGCTTTGCGCTTCGCCGCTGAACAGGCTGAGCAAAACCTTCAGCTTCAACAGGTCATTGCCAAGCAGGCGCCGAAGGTTGATGCGCTCAACCGTTTGGCCAAAACGCAGGGCGACGTTTGCATCACCACTGCCGCCCAGATCCTTGGCGTTCGGCCAACCAAGCTTTTCGGATGGCTAAACCAGAACCGGTGGATTCATCGCCGCACCGCGCATTCGAGTTGGGTTGCCTATCAGCCTCGACTGAACAGCGGCTGGCTCAAACACAAGCTCGTCAAGGTTGGTGGCGGTGAAGGGCAGGACATCAAGGTCGTTGAGCAAGTCATGGTCACCCGCGCCGGCATCGTCACGCTGGCTGAACAAATCCAAGGAATCACGCTGTGAGCGTTCAAGCAATGTCATGGGCGCTCGGTTTGCCCACTCAAGTTCTCAAAGACTCCAGCGCTCGGCACGTTCTGCTGTGCCTGGCCAACTATGCCGGCTCGAATGGTACCGGTGCCTTTCCGTCCGCCACCACCCTGGCCGAAGACACAGGCCTGTCTGAGCGCACCGTGCGTTACAAACTGGACGATCTGGAGAAGTCCGGGCTGATCAGGAAGGGCAATCAGGCGATCGCCGCCGTTCACATCGACCGTCATGACCGCCGCCCAGTCGTTTACGACCTTCAACTGTCGCGGGGTGCAAATGCTGCACCCCGTTCAGAGCGGGGTGCAAATGACGCAACGGGGTGCAACTCACAACAGAACGGGGTGCAGCCTACGACAGAACGGGGTGCAGCGGCTGCACCCAATACGTCAATTAACCATCAGGTAACCGAAGAGCAGCTGCAGCAGCGCGAGATTGATTCCGCTGTTGCCGACCAAGATCAGGGCGCCGTCGAATCGCAAGACGACCGCCAACGCTTCGCCATGTTCGCCACTTGGGACCCGAACGCGAAGGCGCTGTCGGATCAGATCGCAATCGCTGGACTTCCTGCCGATGCGATTCCTGACGCGGCGATCCGGGCGTTCATGGGGTTCTTCGTTGCCAAGCCAGCGACCGTTGATACCTCGGCAGGCTGGTGCTACCGGCTGGTGCAGTGGGTCAAGCGGGAACACGTCAAAGCTTCGGGGCAGGGCAAGACGCCTGACTTTGATGACACCAGCTGGGCAAACAATCTGGGAGACCTGTGATGGAAAACAAGAAGCCCCGCAGCACCGAGCAACTGCTCAGCACGATGGGTAACCTACCGCCGGTAGCGCTGGTTCAGCCGAAGCAGTTGCCGCCGGGAACCGCAGAGGTCGTGAACGCGTTGTTCAAGGAATTGCAGGCGATTTTCCCGGCTTGGAAACAGGCGTGGCCGGATGATGAATCGCTGAAGGCTGCCAAGCGCAGCTGGATCAAAGCGTTTCTCGTGGCCGGAATCAACCAGCTAGAGCAGATCCGCTACGGACTGCAGAACTGCCGGCAAATCGGTGGTGACTTCGCACCGAGCGTCGGCAAGTTCATCAAGTGGTGCCAGCCAACTCCCGAGATGCTCGGCATCCCATCGCATGACAAGGCCTTTCGTGAGGCGCTGGAGAATTCTCACCCGAGTCGTTTCGGATCGCGCACCTGGTCCCACGCAGCCGTGCGCCACGCCGCGCTGCAATGCGAGATGCACAACCTCGGTGACCTGATCCCGGAAAAGGCCAGCAAGGTTTTCGACCGTGCTTACGACATCACCATTCGCCGCCTCGTCCAAGGGCTCCCGCTCGAGGACATCGCCGTCGGCATTGGCCACGATGGCAGCAAAGCGCCGATCGAGTGGGCAAACGAACTTACCGAGCGAGTAGCTCAGGCGCAGGTGGCGCGGATGGGGATTCCGGCCAACGGCCAGTCGGCACGCGAGCAACTGCTGCGCCGTCTCGGTCTTACGCCATCGGCTCGGGTCGTTGGGGGTGCTGCCCATGGCTGATTCACGTCTTTTGCCGGTCGATCCTTCGGATTACCGCTACGCCGTTCACAGCTGCGGATATAAGTGGGACCTGACTTGTCTGCCTGACCGCGCCGTCGCGCTTTTCGCTGATTCGGCGGCCGCCCTCCGGTTCGGTCAGTCGATGTGGCCATCCACTTGCGAAGTGATCGACATCACCACGGGGAAGCGGGTATGCGAGTGAGTTCGAGAAAGCTCCGCGCCTCGGCCAATGGCCAAGAGTGCACCGTCCGGATGCCGGACATCTGCAATTACAACCCAGAAACCACCGTCCTTGCGCATCTGCCATGCGGGCAGAAGGGCATGGGCATGAAGGGTTTCGACACCGTCGCGGTGTACGCCTGCAGCGCATGCCACGATGTCATCGACGGCCGCGCCGCCGGCGAAATCGATTGGCAGGACATGCCCCGCGCCATTGCCGAAACCCACGAAGGCCTGATCCGGGCCGGAATTCTCACCGTGAAGGGGGCCGCATGATCGCCTTTCTGGAAAACAACCTGGTTCATTTTTACCTTGGATTCATGCTGATCGTTTTCGGCGCAATCCTTTGGGGTATTCGTCGCGTGACTCGCCGCGGGCGCATCGTGCGTGGTGAGGGCGTATGAAGCCCGCCGTCATGAGGCTGTTCAAGGCCAAGCCTGTGCGGGCCAAGCGCGTCGATCGTGAAGGTCTCGAGCAAGCCGCGCTGATCGACGAGCTCCGACTTCGGATGCCGGAAGTCGCCGACTTGATTTATCACGTCCCCAACGGTGGGCACCGCCTGAAGAAGGTGGCGGCCGATCTGAAGGGGCAGGGCGTCGCCGCGGGCGTTCCTGACCTGGTGCTGACCATGGCGCGCGGTGGTTATTTCGGTCTGTACATCGAATTCAAGGCGACACCGCCGAATTCCGCCGCCGTCTCCGATAGTCAGCACAAGTGGATTCGTAAACTGAACGATCAGGGCTACCTCGCAATCGTCTGCCGGGGGCACTTTGATGCAATGGAACAGATCCGCGCCTACCTTCGACTCGCACCTACAGTGGTGGCTGCATGAGCCAGAGCTTGCTGACCACGTTTTCTGATGCAGAGATCCGCCGGCAATCGGCCAACACCGATATCCGTGACATGCGGGACGCGCGGTACCCGGGTGTTTATTTCCGCTTCCACAAGAATCGCGAGCGCGGTACGTGGCACCTGGTGGTCGGCAAGAAGTGGGAGAAGATCGCCGGTTTCCCGGAGCTGCCGGTGAAAGGGCTGATCAATGCGCTGCCGAAGATCCGCGAGCGTCTCGCTGCTGACCCGAAGGCCTCAGCCGCTGCTGGCACCCTGCAAACGGTCGGCCAGTTGCTCGACTGGTTCACTGCGCGCCAAGCCGTTGACCGCAGCCTGTCGGCCAAGCGCCGGTCAACCAACACCTCGATCATCGCCTGTCACCTGAAGCCGCGGCTCGGTGACCTGCTGGTGGAGGAGGTCGACCGCTTCACCCTGGACAAGCAGCTGATGTGGCCGATGCAGGCCGAGTTCTCGCTGTCCTACGTGCGCCTGATGTGGGGCGTGCTGGTGGTGGCGTTCCGGCAGGCCGAGAAGCTGCGCATGATCAGCTCCAACCCGATCGCCGGTTTCAAGTTCACCGACTTCACCAAGGCGAAAATCCAGCCCAAGCCTTCACGGTTGCGCGCCGTCCAGCTAGAGGATGTGATCGGGAACTTGGCCGCCAGTTTCGAGCGGTACCCGCAGGACTGCATGCTTGCGCTGATGATGCTCTGCCACGGTACGCGGGTCGGAGAAACCCGGATGGCTCGGTGGGCGCACCTGACCCTGGGCGAGCAGGGCGAGTGGTTCATCCCGGCCGAGAACACCAAAACCCGCTGTGAACATCGGTTGCCACTGACGCATCAGGTCTGCGCGCTGCTGGAGCGGTACCGGGACTGGCAGGCAGCCAAGGGCTACAAGGGCGCGTTTGTCTTCCCGGCGCGTGGCGGTGGATGCCTCAGCGACAGCCAGGCCTGTGCCGTGTTCACCCGGCTGGGGAAGGGCGAGTGGACAAGCCACGACCTGCGCAAGGTGGCCCGCACCGGCTGGACTGACCTCGGCGTGGACTTCCTCATCGGCGAGATGCTGGTGAACCACACGATGACCCGCAACGTGCAGACCTACATCCACACATCCGCCGAATTGCTCAAGCGCGAAGCCCTGGGCAAGTGGCACGAATGGTTAGACGGGAAAGGCTTCAGCCTGATTCACCGCTCGACCATGACTAGAAACGGAAATTCGCAGAATGCCGCCGAGGCCTTGAATGGCGCGGCTTCTAGCCAAATCACGAAACCATAAAAGGCGAGGTTTAAAAATGATGATTTTGCTCGATAAGGCCACCGGCCTCGCTGTAAATCCCGCCTTCGTCGTGTCGGTCAGGCTGTCCGATTACAACGGGGCAACCCATCTGGTTATCACCATGAAGGACGACTTCGAGATCCAGATCACCAACAACCCCGACCAAGGCGTCGACGTTCATGAGCTGCACCGCAAGCTGCTGGAGGCCGTATGAAGAAGTCGCACGGACCCGCATTGGTTCGCACCCTGATACCGCTCACTGACTGCCCATCGTGCGCTGGCAAAGGAATGATCAAAGGTATGTTCTACGAACTCGACTGCATCGGTTGTCACTCGTCTGGCTTCGTCCATGCTCAGACTCTTGAAGTGGTGCCGCTGGAGCAGCTGGTGGTTCAGCTGGGCCGAATCGCTCGTCGCGGTGGCGCACAGATCACCGGCAAAAATCCGACTCACTTGATCGTTGATGAATACCAAAAAGCAAACAGCCGCGGGCCTGGCGGTTCGTCTTACAAGGGGGATTGAGCATGGGTATGTATAAAGACGTGATGGGCACCCTCGTGCGCGTGCTCGCCGCCGACAACATCGACAACAGCACCAAGCAGTCGTGGCAGAAGCTGATCGACGCCGACTTGCGCCAGGGTGGTACCGGAAGCACGTTATCACCTCGGGACAAGTTCGATTACGACTGCTGCCTTTACGCGCTGCTGCACCGCCAGCTTGCTCCCGCCCAGTGGGACGTGCTGGTCGCGAAGTATTCGACCCACAAGGCCAACAAGGTCGCAGCGATCGGTCGGCTGGTGTCGCGAATGACGTCTCCGGCGCCGGAGTTGTTCATTTACAAAGCGCTCACGGCTTGGGCTATCCCGAAGCTGAAGGGTGTTCAGTCGGGTAAGCGTTCGACCGACATGATTGTGCTGCCGGCCGAGTTCTACGATATGAATACCTGGGATTTGGCTGGCTCCCCCGAGCGGACGCGGCGCAACTGGCGCAGCGGAATCCACAAGCGCCTTGAGCAGCTGGAAGAGGCTGCGGTGATCCATGCCACCGAGATTTTCGAACGGGAAGAAATCTTTGTAGATGCCGCTTGACCATGATGGCCAATTGGCCGTAAATTAACCCCATCATGTCGATCTTGCGCGTTATGAGAGACGACACACGAAGCCCCGCCACCGAGCGGGGCTTTTTCGTTTTTGGGCTTTGCCCAGGCCTTGGCAGGCCTCTTTTATCTTCGGAGCAGTGATGGATCCTACCGATCTCGGCGCAGGCACCGTTACCTGGCTGAGTGGTAGTGCCACGGTGATCCTTGGGGGCCTTTTGTGGCTCCGAAAATTCCTTTCGAAAGATGCTGCTGATCGCGCAATGGACAACGCCGATATCGGCACAGTCCGACGCCTCAATGAACTGCTGGATTCCGAGCGAACTGCCCGGAAAGAAGCTGAGGCTCGCGCCGATCAATTCGCCAAGGAGCGAAATGACCTCGCCGCATCAGTTGGGCGCATGGAAGGGAAGATCGAAGCCTTGACCAGTCAGGTCGCCCAGCTTACCGAGCGGGTGACGCTGCAGAGCGACGAGATTACGCGCCTGCGGAACAAGCTCGGAGGTGTCGCTTGATGGACAGATGTGCAATGGAGTTTATTGCTCGGCGCTGGTGGCGCCGCGCTGAAGTCTGGGCGATCGCAATCGTATTGGTTGCCGGTGGGTCGGTGCTCGGTTATCAGGCCTGCTACTGGTCCCTGGCCGAGAAGCAGGCCAAACAGGTTGAGGACATTCGCCGCGCGTATGCGACCGCAATGGTTGAGCGTGATCATCGTCTGGATGAGTTGACCCGCAAGACCGGAACCGCTGCGGAGAAAGCAACCAAGGCAGCCAACACCGCCACCCAGGCAGCTGATGTCGCGAGCCAAGCCGCAGGAAAGGCTGCTGAAGCAGTTGAGCGGGTCACCCAGTAATTGAGGTAGTCATGCCGTTACGTCCTCAGAAGCCATGCACCGCGCTTGGCTGCCGGGCACTGACCCGCAATGCCCGCTACTGCGATGACCATGCCGAGCTGGCAAAGGCTGCGGCCGCCAAACGCGTCGATGCTCAGAGAGAGAGCAGCACGCAGCGTGGCTACGGGTACAAGTGGCAGAAGGCGAGCAAAGGCTTCCTCAACAAGAACCCACTGTGCGCTGAGCATGATCGGCGCGGTGAGGTCGTGGCCGCGACAGAGGTGGATCACATCATCCCTCACAAGGGTGACATGACTCTGTTCTGGGATCGCAGCAACTGGCAGTCGTTGTGCCATAGCTGCCACAGCGCGAAGACGGCCTCAGAGGACGGTGGTTGGGGCAATCCGAGGCGATAACCGTGCGAAATGCACGAAAATCTGTCAAATGAGACGGATTCTCATCCGAGAGGGAGGGGGAGGGTCAAAACCTTAGAGGTTTTTGCTTCTAGACCGTCCGCCCAGCCTTTTTCTTACGCCCGCGAAATTAAAAAATCAGGAGTTGCGCGATGGGAGGCACCGCCACGGTCGCCGGCCGTGGTCGCAAACCCAAGCCAACGGCCAAGAAAGCACTGGCCGGTAATCCCGGCAAGCGGGCGCTGAACACGTCCGAACCGCAGTTTTCAGAAATTACAAAAGACATCGATCCGCCCGAGTGGATGAGCGATATCGCCGCCACCATGTGGAAGATGGTCGTCCCGGAATTGCTCCGCGAACACGTCATTGCCCTGACCGACCTTCACAACGTGGAAGCGTTTTGCACCGCGTATAGCAAGTGGCGATTGGCCGAAGAATCTGTGCAGACCTACGGCATCGTTGTTGAGTCTGCCCAAGGCAGCCCGATGAAAAATCCAGCACTGACCGCGGCCAACGAGGCGATGCGCCAGATGGTGACGTTCGGGTCGATGCTCGGCCTTGATCCGTCCAGCCGCTCGCGCCTGATCGGCGGGAACAAGGAAAAACAAACCAATGAATTCGCCCAACTACTGAGATCCTAAATGGCCAAATCCCCTACGCCGAACGTCGATAAGGCGACGGCTTGGGGAAGGTCCGTCCTGCGTGGGAAGGTGCCGGCATGCCGGTATGTTCATCAAGCGATCCAGCGTCACTTCGATGACCTGGCTGCCAGTCGCAAGCGCGGATTTCGCTACAAGTTCGATGCCGCCAAGGCCGAGAAAAAGCTCAAGCTGATCCAGCTGCTTCCCCACACGAAGGGCGAATGGGCGTTCAAGCGCCAGCTCATCACCCTTGAGCCGTGGCAGTTGTTCGGCCTTGCCGTCACCTTCGGGTGGGTAAAGAAGAAGGGCGGTCACCGCCGTTTCCGTGAAAGCTACTGGGAGGTGCCACGCAAGAACGGCAAGTCTGTGGTGGCTGGCGGCGTTGGCATCAGCATGTTCGTTGCCGACGGTGAGTTCGGCGCCGAGGTCTACGCCGGCGCTACCACTGAGAAGCAGGCATGGGAGGTTTTCCGGCCTGCCAAACTGATGGTCAGCAAGTCACCGATGCTCATCCAGGCCGCCGGCATCGAGGTCAACGCCTCGAACATGAACATCCCGTCCGACTTCAGCCGGTTCGAGCCGCTGATCGGCAACCCTGGCGACGGCGCCTCACCAAGCTGCGCCATTGTCGACGAATACCACGAGCACCCGACCTCAGCTCAGTACGACACCATGCTCACCGGCATGGGTGCCCGCCGGCAGCCGCTGATGTTCATCATCACTACGGCCGGTGCGGATATCGAAGGGCCGTGCTACGACAAGCGTCGACAAGTGATCGAGATGCTCGAAGGCACGGTGCCAGACGACGAACTGTTCGGCTGGATATGGACGCTGGACGAGGGCGATGACTGGACCGATCCGAAGATGCTGGCCAAGGCCAACCCAAACCATGGGGTGTCTGTGTTCCAGGAGTATCTGGAAAGCCAGCAGGCGCGAGCGATACGCTCGGCAAGGTTCACCAACACGTTCAAAACGAAGCACCTCAATCTCTGGGTGAGCGCCAAGGCCGGCTTCTACAACATGGAAAGCTGGAAAGCGTGTGAAGACACGACGCTGACGCTGGAGCAGTTTGAGGGCCAGGAATGGATCGCCGGCTTCGACCTAGCGCGCAAGCTGGATATGAACTCGCGCGCCCGATTGTTCTGGCGGGTGATCGATGGGAAGACGCATTACTACAGCGTTGCTCCGAAGTTCTGGGTGCCAGAAGACACTGCGTTCAACAGCGACAACAAGCGCATGTCGGAACGCTTTCAGGCGTGGATCAACTCTCGGCACCTCGATGTAACGGAAGGCGCCGAGATTGATTATCGGGAGATCCTCGAAGACACCAAAGAAGCCAATCATCAGGCGCCCATCCGCGAATGCCCAATCGATCCGTTCGGTGCTTCCGGTCTGATGCACGATCTGGATGACCAAGGTTTCAGCCCGATCACCATCACGCAGAACTACACGAACATGTCGGACCCGATGAAAGAGCTTGAGGCGGCCATTGAGTCAGGTCGGTTCCACCACGATGGCAACCCGATCATGACGTGGTGTATCAGCAACGTCATTGGCAAAAATCTTCCGGGGAACAACGACGTCGTACGGCCGATCAAGCAGGGCGATGACAACAAGATTGACGGTGCGATCGCACTGATCATGGCTGTCGGGCGGGTCATCATTATGGCCGGCGACAGCAGCGGCAACATCAGCGACTTCTTCTCCAAACCAATCATCGTTGGATAACTGACCATGGAAACAGGCCTGATCCTATTTATTGCCGTGGCCGTCGTCGCGTTCTGCCTTATCGCCGCTGGAGTGTTTGTTCTCGCCGGCCTCGGCTGGGCTTTGGTGGCGGGCGGCGTTTCCTTTCTGATTGCGGCAGGGTTCATTCGTAAGGGGTTGACCGGTGGATAGATCCCTAAAGACAGTTTTGCGCCAGGCGCTGCACAAGTCGGCCGAGCCTGGGCTTATGCGATCCTCGCTTGCCGGTTGGGTGGGGCGCCGTATCGGGCTGGGGGATGCGTCTTTCTGGAACGGTTACTACGGCACCGATTCGGCTTCGGGCAAAACCGTCAGCCAGCAAACAGCCCTACAGCTGTCTACGGTTTGGGCATGTGTTCGGTTGATTGCTGAGACCTTGGCGACACTACCGATCGCCCTTTACGAAGATCAAAAAGGCGTGCCGGTAGTGGCCAGCGCGCATCCGGTTCACCGGGTGATTAGCGTTCAACCCAACGCTGACCAGACGCCTGTCGAATTCTGGGAATGTGTGGTCGCGAGCTTGTTGCTGTCTGGCAACAGCTTTAACGAACCAACGCGGGTGGGGAAGGACGTTTCATCGCTCGAGTTTTTGCTTCCGCAGTCCGTTTCGCCGCCGCGTCGGTTGGGTGACGGATCAATCGAATACCGATTTATCGATAGCACGGGGAAGTCTCATACGCTGCTCGACGAACAGATGATGCACACACGGGGGTTCGGAACTGACCCCTTATGCGGATTGAGCCCCATCGCGATGGGTCGCAACGTGTTCGGCGCTGCAATGGCCGCAGATGAGTCGGCGAGCAAGATGTTTGCCAACGGCATGAAGTTGGGCGGCGTCTTATCAACTGATTCGATCTTGAACAAGACACAGCGCGAAGACATTCGAGAGGACATGGCTGCGCAGTTCGCCAGCACGGTCAATACCGGCAAGACAATGGTTCTCGAGGCAGGGATGAAGTATCAGCAGGTGTCGATGTCGCCTGAAGATGCCCAGATGCTGCAAACGCGAGCGTTCAACGTGGAAGAGATCTGCCGCTGGTTTCGTGTGCCGCCATGGATGGTTGGTCATACCTCGAACAGCACCAGTTGGGGAACGGGGATGGAGCAGCAAATGCTCGGCTTCCTCAGCTTCACGCTGTTGCCATGGATGAAGCGCATCGAACAGAGCATCAATCGCCGTTTGCTTCGGCCGGATGAGCGCCGGCGTTTCTACGCGAAGTTCAATCCTGAAGGACTGCTTCGCGCTGACAGCGCGGCGCGCGCTGCGTTTTACAGCTCGATGACGCAGAACGGCATCTACACCCGGGACGATTGCCGGATCAAAGAGAACATGGCTCCCCATGGCGGCAACGCGGCGAAACTGACTGTGCAATCCAACATGCTCCCGATCGACAAACTCGGCGAAGGCGCGGGCGATGCTCAGCAAGCGCGATCAGCGCTCATTGACTGGCTCAACGACAAGCCAAAAGGTAATTCTGAATGAACCGAAAAGACCAATCGGTGGCGGTGAAATACCGCTCATTCGACTATGACGTGAAGGCTGTCGGCGACGACGGCCTTTTTTCTGGCTACGGATCAGTGTTCGGTGTTGTCGACAGTTACAACGAGGTTGTGGCGCCTGGGGCTTTCCTCGAATCCATCGCGGATGCCAAGGCTAAAAGCCGGACCTTCCCAGTGTTGTGGCAGCACCGCACCGGAGAGCCGATCGGCAGCTGGGATATCGAGAGCCTGAAAGAGGATGACCGCGGCCTGTTCGGTTCCGGCGACCTCTGGCTGGCAGACGCACCCTATGCCCGCATAGCTTTGCGTGGGATGCAGTCGCGCTCCATCACTGGTTTGTCGATCGGGTACTACGTTCGCGATTCTAGGTTCGACGAAAAGACGCGTATTCGAACGCTGACCAAACTCGACCTGGTGGAAATCTCGATCGTCACTGTGCCGGCGAACGACGAGGCGCGTACCGACACTATCAAATCGAAGCTTGCCCATGGCGGCCTGCCTTCGATGCCCGAATTTGAGCTGCTCCTGCGCGAGGCAGGCTTCTCGAAAACTCAGTCTGCGGTGATTGCCAATCGCGGACTGCAGCATTTGCTCCGGAGCGAGTCCGAGGGCGACCTGGCAGCCATCGAAATCGTCGAGGCGCTTAAATCGCGTCCGGCGCTGGTTCTCCCTTCTTTTTGAGGATTCACCATGCACAACGTCATGAGCAACGACGCTCGCTCCGAGCATCGTCAAATTCAGCGTAAGGAACACGCTGGCGATCAGGTTCAGCTGAAAGCGGTCAATGATCTGCTCGATCAGCGGGACAAAGAAATCAAGGCGTTCGCCGAGAAGGCGAGCCAAGAAATCAAAGAGCACGGCACCATTCTGGCTGACACCAAAACCGTTCTGGACGGACTGGTGAAAGATGGCCTGGGTCTACAAGATCGGTTGAATGAGATCGAGCAGAAGATGGCGCGCCGTTTCTCTGCAAATGATCCGAACGATCAGAAGTCCTTCGGTGAGCAGCTCGCTGAATCTGAAGGCTTCCAGGCCCTGGTGAAGCAAGACCACGGTCGTGCCCGCCTTCGACTGAAGGCCGTTACCAACATCACCAGCGCCACCACCGGCACCGGTGGTGTCGGCGTTGGCATCCAGCCAACCCGCGTGCCAGGGATTGTCACCGACCCCGAGCGCCAGTTCACTATCCGTGACCTGATCATGCCGGGCCGCACTGGTTCGAACGCGATTGAGTTCGTACAGGAAACCGGTTTTCAGAACATGGCGGCGCCGCAGGCTGGTGAAGGCGCAGCGAAGGCACAGTCCGATCTTTCGTTCGGCCTGGTCACCACCACTGTAAAGACCATCGCTCACTGGTTCCGTGCGTCGAAACAGGTGCTGTCGGACATTCCGCTCCTGCAGAGCTACATCAACGGACGAGCAATTTACGGCCTGAAGTACAAAGAAGAAGAGCAGATCCTCGCTGGTGACGGCACCGGGCAAAACCTGCTGGGGCTGATCCCACAAGCCACTGCTTTCAACGAGTCGCTGCGCAAATCCGGCGACACGAAGATCGACACTTTGCGCCGTGCAATCCTCCAAGTGCGTGTTGCCGAATACCGCGCCTCGGCGATTGCACTTAACCCAGTGGACTGGGCCGATATTGAGCTGACCAAGGACAGCACCGGATCCTACATCTGGGTGAACGTTCAGGAAGGTGGTGTTCAGCGTCTCTGGAAATTGCCGGTTGTCGACAGCAACGCTGTTCCAGAGGGCGAGTTCCTGGTGGGGGCGATGAACATCGCTGCTCAAGTGTTCGATCGGGAAGACGCAGCTGTCGAGGTTTCGACCGAAGACGGCGACAACTTCCGCACCAACATGGTGACCATTCGTGCTGAAGAGCGTTTGGCTCTCGCGGTTTACCGCCCCGAGTCTTTCGTCCACGGCGAGTTCGACGATCCAACCCCGTAAGCCGATTCGTTCCTTTCACTGATCAGGAGCGCGCCCGGGAGACTGGGCGCGACAGGCCATGCCAGAGATTCAACTGAAAACCAAAAAGGGATTCCTCGATGGGCATGTGTATGCCAAGCGCGGGTCCACGATTACAACTGATGAATTCCGCGCCAAAGAATTGCACCGGCTCGGCCTCGTCGAGGATTACGAATTGAAAGAAGCCGAAAACGCTGAAAACAAGAAAGCGCCGGAAGCTGAAAATAAATCCGCTCCGAAGCCCAGCAACAAGAAAAAGGCCGAGTAACTATGAGCGTCATCAGCATCGAACTGGCAATGAAGCACCTTCGAGCAGAATCCGAGGATGTCGAAGACGTACAGTCGAAGCTTGATAGTGCTGAGTCCGCTGCCCAGAAGTTCTTGCAGCGGCGGTTCTATGCCGACGCTGCGGCCTTGGCTGCTGCGCGCGCGGACGTCCCAGCTGCGCGCCTCGCTGCTCGCACGGCATATCAATTGGCCGTCACGGCTGCGGAAGCTGTTGAAAACTGGGATGACCGCTGCGCTGCCCTTACGGATGCAGAGTTTGTGTTCTCTGAGGCTTTGCGAGATTGCACGGCAGTCGCTCGCGGCATGGTCATAAACAAATCGATCGTTGCGGCTTGCCTGTTGACGCTTGGCCATTTATGGATGAGCCGAGAGGACACCGTGACCGGAATCAATACGTCATCGGTGATTGAACTACCCCACGGTTCGAGATCGCTACTGCAACCCGACAGAGTTGATATGGGGGTTTGAATGGCATATCGCGAACCTGGCGCCGGCGAACTCAATAAGCACGTCACGCTGCGCCGCCGGGATGATGCCCCCTCTGCGGACATGGGCCTGGAGTCGTTGTTTTCGGAGCTCAACCCGCGATGGGCGAAGATTGAGCCTGTCGGTTCGGCCGTCTACACAGACAGCGCACAGACCGACAACAAGATCACCCACCGGGTATTTCTCCGCTTTCGAACCGGCATCACGACGGCCTACGAAGTGGTTCATCAGCAAACCCTGTATCGGGTGAAGCGTGGCTTCGACATGAACGGCCGTGGCCGATTCGTTGTGCTGGAAGTCGAAGAGCTGGGCCTGATCAACTCAGGTGGAGGCATTTATGACTAACTCCGCATCGATCGATGGCTACCTGCACGTCGAAGGCTTCGACAACTTCCAGCGTGACGCCTTTGATAAAAGGAAGATCCGCGCCGGGATGCGCAAGGTCGGCTTGTTGATCGTGCAGCGCGCCCAGATGAACCTGGTACTTGGCAAGGGCCAGGACGGGTACCCCGTGAATCGCACCGGCGCCACGGTCGAATCCGTGACCTACAAGGTTTCCCGTTCGGGATTCCTTGTGCGCATCTCTCCGACAAAAACGTCGGCGATGGAAGAGTTTTATCCGGCGTATCTGCACTACGGTGTGAAGAAGGGCCGAAAACTGGGCAAGCTTGCGCCGGGGCAGGGGAAAGGGAAATCAAACCGGCGCGCGCGCGGCGAGCGTGCTGCTGCTTTGGCTGAGCGTGCCGCCGACGAATGGCGCATCAAACCCCGCGACAACTATATGGCCGACGCTCTGCAGGACTCGGCTTCGCAAGTTCAATCGATCCTCTCTACCGCATTCGCAAACGCGCTGGGCTGATCGCTGCCCCGGAAACCCGCATGAAATTGAATCCTATCGTTGCCCATCTGCGGCTGACGTGCCCGACCTTTGCCGGTCGAATTGCGGGCGGCATTGACTGGGACGCCGTCGTCGAAAGCGCCCAGCTTGAATTGCCGGCCGCTTATGTGATCGCCACGGCCGATGCTGCCACGCCGAGCAAAGCCCAGAACATGATCATTCAGGACATCACCGACCAGTTCAATGTGGTGATCGTGTTGAAAACATCGGATGAGCGAGGCCAGGCCGACAATGACCTGCTGCACGACATCCGCGCGGAGCTCTGGCGTGCTCTCGTGGGATGGATGCCAGGACCCGAATACACCCAAATTGAATACGAGAAGGGCGCCTTGCTGCATATCAGCCGGGCGCGGGTGGTTTACCAGTTCACCTTCTTTTCCGAGTTCCAGCTCGGCCGCAATCGGCGGGACCAGCCTCCAGAGACATGGCAGGAGTGGGAGCTCGACGGCTTGCCCGGGTTCACCGGCGCATCCATCAACATGGACTGCATCGACCCAGCAGATCCGAACCTGAAACGACCTGGCCCTGACGGGCGCATTGAAGTTGCATTCACTGGAGACGTAACACCATGACCAAGCGCATCACTGTGGTGCCGGCCGCTGGCCGCTCTGTGCCCGATCCGGAGGCTGGCGACCTGTTGCCCGTTGAAGGTCGGGAAGTTCCCGACAACGCCTGGTGGCGGCGCCGCCTGGCTGACGGCGATGTCAGAACCAAAACTGTCGAAGCCCCATCCACCAAAGCCGGCAAAACGGCGCTGATCGAGGAAGGCAAATAATGGCCATCGGATTCAGCAACATCCCCGCCGACATCCGAGTGCCGCTGTTCTATGCGGAGATGGATAGCTCGGCGGCAAACAGCGCTTCGAGCGTGATGCGCCGCCTCATCGTTGCGCAGGTCAATGATGACGCCGAGAGCGAAAGCATCGGCAAGCTGGTGCTAGTCTCCAGCCTCGCGATCGCCAAGAGCATTGCCGGCCAAGGCTCGATGCTCGCCGCGATGTACGAGACCTGGCGCAAGGTCGATCCGATTGGCGAGGTCTGGTGTCTGCCGCTGCAGAATGAAACCGGCGAATCCGCTTCGGCAACCATCACCATCACCGGTGCTGCTACCGAGGCCGGGCTGCTGAACCTGTACATCGGCGGCGTGCGCGTCCAATCGGTGGTTGCATCGGCGGCAACCCCGACGGTTGCTGCTGCTGCCTTGGCCGTGAAGATCAACGCTACGCCAGACCTGCCCGTCACCGCTGCGGCCGCTGCTGGCGTGGTGACGCTGACCTGCAAATGGACCGGCGAAAGCGGCAACGACATCAGCATTCAGATGAACCGTCTCGGCAAGTCCAACGGCGAATCGACACCGGCAGGCCTGACCGTGGTCACCACGGCGATGACCGCGGGTGCCGGCGCGCCGGATGTGGTTGATGCAATCGCCGCGCTGGGTGATGAGCCCTTCGAGTTCCTGTGCCAGCCGTGGTCGGATACGACCACGCTGAATGCCTGGAAAGACGCGATGGACGACAACTCCGGCCGCTGGAGCTGGGCAAAACAATTGTTCGGCCATGTCTACACCGCCAAGCGCGGCACCATCGGCACGCTAGTCGCTGCCGGGCAGGTGCGCAACGATCAGCACATGACCATCCAGGGCGTCGAACCCGGCGTTCCTCAACCGGTATGGGTGGTGGCGGCATCGCTCGCGGCCCGCACGGCGGTGTTCATCTCTGCCGATGCCAGCCGTCCAACGCAAAGCGGCAGCATGCCAGGCGTCGATCCGGCACCGGCCAGCGACCGATTCACCCTGACTGAACGCCAGTCGCTGCTGAATTACGGCATTGCCACTGCGTACTACGAAGGCGGTTACGTGCGCATCCAGCGCTCGATCACGACCTACCAGAAAAATGCCTATGGCCAGGCCGACAATTCGTACCTGGACAGTGAGACCATGCACCAATCGGCGTTCATCGTCCGCCGCATGCGAAGCGTGATTACCAGCAAATACGGCCGGCACAAGCTGGCCAGCGACGGCACGCGCTTCGGCGATGGCCAGCCGATCGTCACGCCTGCCGTGATCCGCGGCGAGCTGATTGCCCAATACGCCAAGCTCGAGCTGGAAGGTCACGTGGAAAACGCTGATCTTTTCGCCGAGCACCTGGTGGTGGAGCGCGACTTGAACGACCCGAGCCGAGTCAACGTTCTGTTCCCACCTGACTACATCAACGGCCTGCGCATCTTCGCGCTGCTCAACCAGTTCCGCCTCCAGTACGACGAAGCGGCGTAACGCTCAACTGAACACCCAGCCCGCCCAGTGCGGGCTTTTTCATTCTGGAGACAAAGACCATGGGCGAGAAAGTAGCCGGCACCGTGTACGTGAAAGTAGACGGTACGCAGCTGACGATTACCGGCGGCGCCGAAGCGCCGCTGATGGACAAAAAGCGCGAGACAGTGTGGCCCGGTTTCTTCAAGGAGGAAGAGCTTGCCGCGTACCTCAAGATGACAGCGCTCATGCCGCAAGGCTTCCCCATCAAAGCATTGGCAAATGGCCGGGATATGACCGTGACGTGCGAATTTTCGAACGGCAAGGTTTACGTTCTTTCCGGCGCCTACCTCGTCGATGAGCCCACCTTTAAGGGCGAAGACGGTACCACTGAACTGCAATTCGACGGCGTGAAAGGGAGCTGGCAATGAGTGATCTGGTGAAGTTGCAGGTGGCGATCGAGGCTCACGGCGAGCCGTTGACGGAGCTGACCATGCGCCGTCCGACGGTGCAGGAAGTGCGGGCCATCAAGGCGCTGCCGTACAAAATCGACAAAAACGAAGAAGTCAGCCTGGACATGGACGTAGCCGCAAAATACATCGCCGTCTGCGCCGGCATCCCTCCATCGTCGGTCAATCAGTTGGATCTGGCAGACCTGAACTCGCTGAGCTGGGCGGTTGCCAGTTTTTTCATGAGTGCGGCGTCGACTCCATCCACGACCTGATCGCCGTTGCTTATGACCTGGCGTGGTTCTGGAAAACGGATCCGGAACTGATGTTGGCTCGCCCGCTCGACGTGCTCCGCGAATCCATGGAGCACGCGCAACGAATCAATAAACTCCAGCAGGTGCAGTGATGGCGGATAAATTCCAGCTCAAGGCGTTGATCACCGGCGTCGACAAGCTGTCGCCGATGCTGGGCGGCATCCGGAAAAACGTCGCGGGCTTTCGCAAGCAATTGGAAAGCTCAGGGCTTGGCAAGATCAGTTTTCAAGATGTGTTGCAGGGTGGGGCGTTCGCTGCTCCATTTGTCGCGGGTACCAAGGCGGCGATCGAATTCGAATCGTCCATGGCCGATGTGAAGAAGGTGGTCGATTTCGACACGCCTGAGCAGTTCAAGGCCATGGGCAAGGACGTGCTTGATTTGTCCGAGAAAATGCCGATGGCGGCCAGCGGCATTGCCGCTATCGTCGCCGCCGGTGGACAGGCAGGCTTCGCCGCTGGCGAGTTGCGCCAGTTCGCCGAAGACGCCGTGAAGATGGGTATCGCTTTTGACCAGACCGCCGAGCAATCCGGCGAAATGATGGCCAAGTGGCGAACGTCCTTCAAACTCACGCAGCCAGAGGTGGTGAAGCTGGCTGACCAGATCAACTACCTGAGCAACACCGGCCCATCCTCTGCGGCGCAGATCGCGGACATTGTCACGCGCATTGGCCCTCTGGGGAAAATCGCCGGCTTGGCGTCCGGCCAGATCGCCGCGATGGGCGCAACGCTCGCTGGTGTGGGTGTCCCGAGTGAAGTCGCCGCCACCGGCCTGAAGAACTTCATGCTGGCGCTGACCAAAGGCAAAGCAGCCACCAAGGAGCAAACTCAGGCGTTCAAGTCGCTGCGCCTGGACGTGCAGAAGGTTTCCGAAGGCATGCAAAAGGATGCCCAAGGAACGATGATTGATGTCCTCCAGCGCGTTGCGAAAGTTGCACCTGAGAAACAGGCGGGCTTGCTGACGCAGCTGTTCGGATCTGAATCGGTTACGGCAATTGCTCCGCTTCTGACAAATTTGGATTTGCTGAAAAAGAGCTTCGGCGACGTTTCGGCAAGCACCAAGTTCGCCGGCTCAATGAGCAAGGAATATGAGGCCCGTTCGGCGACGACAGCGAATGCCATACAGTTGATGCGCAACCGCGTGACCCGTCTGGGCATTGAGATCGGCAACGCACTTCTGCCGCCGCTCAACGAAATCATGACGCTGATGGGGCCGATCGTAGGCCAGATTTCGGAATTCGCCTCGGCGAACCCCGGGTTGGTGAAGGGAATCTTGGGTGCAGGCTTGGCCTTTGGTGTTTTGAAATTAGGTGTGATGGGCGCCATCGTTGCGATGAAGCTGTTCGATACGGCGACCAGAATATCTCCTGTTGGCTTGATCATCCGCGGGCTCGCGCTGGCGGCGGGTCTGCTTATCGCGAACTGGGAGAGGGTGGCGCCGTTCTTCTCGGCGCTCTGGAACCTGATCAAGGCAGTCGCCCAGCGCGCGCAGTTGGCGTGGGACAAATTCACCCAGACCAGCCCAGTTCTGGCGAAGAGCCTAATGGGCGCGGCCGCTGGGTTCCTAGCGATGCGTGTTGCCATGCTGGCCGCAACCGTCGCCGGGAAAATCTTCAGCGCGACGCTGGTTGTGGTGAGGGGGGCGGTGCTGGCGGCAACGGTAGCGACCCGGATATTCAACCTGGTGGCGAAAGCCAACCCCTTTATCCTGATTGCCAGCCTGATCGCCATGGCCGCGGGCGCCCTGATTGCAAACTGGGAGCCGGCACTGCAGTGGTTCAAGGATGCTTGGGAAAAGATCAGCGGGTGGGTGAAATCGATCATGGGCGCTTTCGGCATGGTGGGAGATGCCGGCATTGACGGTGCGGTGAATAACGCCACCGATGCCGTCAACAACCTGACCATGCAGGTGGCGCCCGCGCGGGCTGGCAACGGCGACGGCACATTGCTGCGGCCACGGCCGGAAGGTGAGCGCTGGTCACCGCAGGGTGACTCGCTCGTTCAGAACGCCATGGCCGCCAGTCAGCCGAAGCTGCAGGGCGAGCTGGTGATGCGCTTCGAGAATCCGCCGCCTGGGCTTCAAGTCGACAAACCACAAACCAATCAGCCGGGGTTGAACATCAAGCCCAACGTAGGCACCCGCACCGTGGGTGTGATGAGGCCATAAATGGATCAGACATGGCGTGATCAAATGCTGCCGGCGTCGTTTCGGGGGATCAGTTTCTTGATCCCTCAGGCTTCGGTGCCGGTAGGCATGAAGGTACAGCTGCACGAGTTTCCGCAACGCGACGAGCCGTATGCCGAGCAAATGGGCAAACAGACCCAGGTCCACCGTCTGGTCTGCTGGATCATCGGTGACGACTGCTTCGAGCGCCGCGATAAGTTCATGGAGGCTGTGCAGACTCCCGGTGCTGGCGAGCTGGTGCACCCTTGGCTGGGCCGCATGCAGGTCAAGGCCGGTGAAGCTGAGTTGACGCACGACTTCAAGCAGGGCGGCATGGCGGCGTTCGCGGTGACGTTCTACCCGGATATCCCGCTGAAGTTTCCGACAGCGAAGGTCAACACCCAGCAGCAGGTGGTGAAGGCCTCCGATAGCCTGCTTGATTCCGCGCTGGCCCGGTACAAGTCGGCGATGGCGAAGGTGGATCAGGCCCGTCTGGGGCTGGCCCGTCTGCGCAACAGCCTGTCGGGCGTGTACACGGTCATTCAGCAGCAGTTCTCAACCATCATCGGTACCTTCACCAACCTGACCGGCTTTGTGCAGTCACTGATGAACGCGCCAGATTCACTGTCGTCGCTGTTCTCCAGCTACTTCAGTGAGTTTTCGGTCGACGATTACCTGGGCGATGACTCCGGGTCCAGCTATCGGAACTCTGTGGCAACAGCCACGCAGCAAACTGAAGCCGTGGCCAGCATCAATACCGTCAGCGATTCTGGCGGTGTCGATGCGGTGGCGGCATCCCAAGCCACTGCCAACCTGGTGCAGGACGCTTTGCTGGTGCAGGTCGCCCTGATCATCAGTGAAATGCCGGTGGCATCTCAGCCGGTTTCGACGGCCACGGTGGCTTCGGTCGAGCAACAGGCAGTGCAGCCGATCGTGCGCCCGGAGGTACCGGTAGCTGACGATGTGATCGAGCTGCGCGACAACCTCAACGAGGCAATCTTTCAAGCGTCGTTGAAGGCGGATCCCGAGCACTACATGGTGCTCAATACCCTTCGACAGAACATCGTCAAACACCTGACTGCCGTTGCGGAGTCGGGCGTGCGCCTGGTGGAAATCACGCCGCCAGAAACGTTGTCTGCGCTGGTGCTGGCGTACCGTCGTTTCGGCGATGCCACGCGCGAATCAGAAGTTGTCCAGCGCAACCGCCTGCGTCATCCCGGGTTCGTCCCGGCTCGCCCGATCAAAATCGCCCAGAGGTAACCCATGGAAGACGTCAATGCTGTCAGCCTCACGGTTGACGGTCTGGATTACTTCGGCTGGAAATCGGTAGAGATCACTGCCGGGCTAGAGGATCAGGCGCGCTCGTTCACGCTGAACATCACATGGAAGTGGCCGGGACAGCCATTGCCTTTGCCGATCAAGCAGGGCGCCAAATGCCAGGTCAGGATCGGCGACGACCTCGTGCTGACTGGCTGGGTGTTCGCCACGCCGATCAGCTACGACCATCAGCAAATCTCCACCAGCGTCAGCGGCCGCTCCCTCACCGCCGATCTGGTGGACTGCGCGGCCATCAATAAGCCGGGGCAGTGGAACAACCAAAGCGTCCTTTCGATCGTCAGGGCGCTTGCGGCGCCTTACGGAGTGCGTGTGCGCAGCGAGATCCCGGAAGGGGCAAAGCTGTCAGACCACACGCTCGAGCCGGGCGAAACAGTTTTCGAATCCATCGACCGACTGCTGACGCTGTTCCGGGTTTTCTCCACCGACGACGCCAAGGGCATGGCGGTGCTGGCCAAGCCCGGCAGCGAGGTCCGGGCATTCGATGCGCTGGAAGTCGGAAAAAACATCCTGACCGGTGACGCCGCGCTGGACTTCTCGGCGGTGTTTTCCGAATACCAGGTGCTCGGTCAGAAAAGCGGTACCGACGACGAATTCGGCGAGCAGGCGGCAGAGGTGTCGTCGGTGGTGGCGGATCCTCGGGTTGGCCGAAAGCGCGCCATGATCATTCAAGAATCCGGTCAGATGACCAACGAGCTGGCGCAAGCCAGGGCGAACTGGGAGCGCGGAACGCGCATGGGTAAAGCCCTCACGACCAATTACACCGTGCAGGGCTGGCGGCAATCAAACGGCGCGCTGTGGAAACACAACTCGCTGGTGCGGGTCATCGATCCAATAGTGGGCTTCGATCGCATCATGCTCATCGCTCGGGTGACTTACACGCTCACCGACAGCGGTCAGATCACTAAGCTGGAGGTCGGTCCGCCGGACGGATTCGAGCCTGAACCGCACGATCCGCACAAAGACCGAAAGCTGAAGAAGGGCGGCAAGGCCGACAACTTCGAATACCTCATCCCCGCAGACTACGAGCCGAAAAAATGAGCCTGAAAAGCATGATGGCGCGCGGCACGGTTGTGCTGGCAGCGGCCGGGAAGATGATGCAAACGCTGCAGGTGAGGCTGACAGCTGGCGAGCTGAAGGACGGCGTCGAGCACTTCGAGCCTTACGGGCTGACCAGCAATCCATTGCCGGGCGCCGAGGTGCTGACGATGTTCCTCGGCGGTGATCGGTCTCACGCAGTCGTGGTGGTTGCCGCTGATCGCCGGTACCGAATCACGGCGCTGGAGCCGGGCGAGGTGGCCATCTACACGGATGAGGGCGACAAGATCCACTTCAAGCGCGGCCGAATCATCGATATCGAAACCGCCACGCTGAACATCAAGGCGACAACGGCGGTGAACTTTGACACGCCGGTCATCAACCAGACGGGAAAAATTGTCTCCACCGGTGACCAGATCGCTGGCGGCATCAGCCAGATTCTTCATGTCCACACCAATGTCCAGGCGGGCAGTGGCAACAGCGGGCCACCCGCAGCGGGGGCCTGATGATCTTTTCTGATGATCGTGAATCAACCCTGACCCGCGCGGTGCTGATCAGTCTGTTTACCTGGCGCCGAGCGCTGACCGATGACCCAGTGGACGATGAAGAACTGTTCGGCTGGTGGGGTGACAGTTACCCGGATATCGCTGATGACCGCATCGGTTCGCGCCTGTGGCTGATGCGTCGGATCAAGTTGACTGACGCCACGCAGCGCGACGCGGAGTTCTACGCGAACGAAGCCCTGCGCTGGCTTCTGGACGATGGTCACGCGATCGCGATCGAGATCACCAGCCAGAAGGTCGACATCAGCCGATTGAACCTGACGGTCATCCTCACGGTGCCCGGCGGTGACCGCATCGAAATCAAACCCATCTCTTCCTGGCAGGTGATCTATGCCGTTTGAAACACCTTCACTGCCGGTGCTCATTAGTCGCACGCAAAGCGACCTTGCCAGCGAAGCGCTTCGGCGATCCGACGCACAGGTGCTGGCGCGGACGTTGAGCGGCACGGCCTACGGATTGTACGGCTACCTCGACTGGATTGCTGACCAGATCCTGCCCGATAAGGCCGACGAGGAAACACTCGAGCGCATTGCGGCGTTGCGACTGAACCGTCCGCGCAATGCTGCTCAGCCTGCGGAGGGTAGCGTGAGTTTCACTGCTGCCGCTGGCGCCGTGCTGGATGTCGATGTGGTTCTGCAGGCCAGTGACGGCCGCATGTACCGCGTGAAGACGGGCGTAACTACGGTGGCGGGGCTGAACACGACCACGATTGAAGCGGTTGAAGCTGGAGCGCTCGGGAACGCCGATGCAGGCCTTCAGCTCACGCTGGTTCAGCCGGTTGCCGGCGTGACCAATGCTTTCACCGTCATCGCACCCGGGTTGTCGGGTGGCATCGAAAAGGAAAGCATCGAATCCCTCCGCGCGCGGGTGATCCGGTCATACCGCGTCATCCCTCACGGAGGCTCGGCGGACGATTACGAGACTTGGGCCTTGGAGTTTCCCGGCGTCACGCGGGCATGGTGCCGTGGCAATTACCTTGGGCCGGGCACGGTCGGGGTGTTCGTGATGCGTGACAATGATCCAGTACCTTTGCCGAACTCGACACAACTGCAGGAAATCAAAGATTACATCGAGCCGTTGCGGCCTGTGACGGCCGAGCTCTATGTGCTGGCCCCGACGCTGAAACCCGTTCTCTACACCATCCACCCAGTACCAGACACAACCGCCGTGCGAGCCGCTATCACCGCAAGCCTGAAAGACCTGCACGAGCGCGAGGCAGGTCTGGGCGAAAAGCTGCTGATCAGCCACATCCGTGAGGCCATCAGCGGTGCTGCCGGTGAAACAGATCACTCACTGACCGTGCCATCCGCAGATGTGCCTGCGGCGGCCAACGAGCTGCTGACGTTCGGAGGCATCACATGGCTGTAGCGCGAACTGCGGATCAGTACCGCCGACAGCTGCGAGGCTTATTGCCTTCCGGACCCGCCTGGGATCCCGAGTTCGTGCCGGAAATCGATCTTGTGCTCAGCGGAGTCGCGCTTGAGTTTTCTCGGCTTGATGCCAGAGCCGTCGACCTACTCAACGAAATGGATCCTTCGGGCGTAAGCGAGTTGGTTCCGGATTGGGAATCGGTGATGAATTTGCCCGATCCATGCCTTGGCCCTAACCCAGCGTTTGAGGATCGCCGATTGGCGGTCCGTAGGCGATTGGTGGAGGTTGGAGGGCAGAGCAGAGCCTACTTCATAGAAATAGCTATCAGCCAAGGCTACCCGAACGCATCCATCACCGAGCATCGTGCACCGCGTATGGGCCGATCGCGTTTTGGGATTGCGCGCTTTGGTACCTGGAAAGCTCAGTTCATGTGGACGCTCAACACCGGTGGCCGGCAGCGGCAAGGGCGGCGATTCGGTGTCAGCTATTGGGGCGAGCGATTCGGCGCGAATCCCGGCAACCCTCTGGAATGCACAATCCGGCGCCCAGCGCCTGCGCACACCGTCGTGCGGATAATTTACGATTAAGGAGAAGCAATTGGACTATCCGAAGAGCGTGCCGAGCGTTGGCTTGGTCGGTGGAAAGTTTGTTGATGAAGACCCGTTATCAGGTTCGCCTGGTTCGTTGATACCGGCTCAGTGGGGAAACGGGGTAACCGAGGAAGTTCTCAATGTCATCACCGCCGCTGGCATGGTGCCAAGCGAGACTGATAACACCCAGCTGAGAGCAGCAATCGCCACGTTGGCGGGATGCACCGGATATATGAAGAACGCTTCGCTGGTAGTGTCTGTGGCATCAGCTTCGGCCACCTTCACCGCTTCCGAGGTAATCGTGAGCAGCATGCTGGGCGGCAAGCTTTACCGCTTGTCCAATTTCAACCAGGCTGTAAACCTTGCCACCGTTGGTGCCGGGGGGATGGATACCGGTACCGCGCCGGCAAGCGGCTTCGTGGCGTTATATGCGATCTACAACCCGACTAGTGGGGCGCGGAGCATCCTTGCGGTGAATGCCACGGCCGCGGTTCAACCGCTGGTTTATGGCGGTGCAAATATGCCCGCTGGTTTTGCGGCATCGGCGCTGATCAGTGTTCTGCCAACCAATATCAGCAGTCAATTTGCGATTTGTCAGCAGGTTGACAATCACGTTGACTACACGGCAGCAACCGCTCTCAGTACATCGGCTATCTCGGCGACGCCGACGACTTTTACAACAACGGTATTCCCGAAGAACGCCAAAGTTGTTGGTGGCAGCAGCACCGTCAACTCGTCAGCTATTTCTGCCGTCTCATTGAGTCTGTATGCCTCAGACGTAAACGCCGGACAGAAGATCAACAACGGCACGCTACAAGCAACGGGGCAGCAGACGGTTCCGTTCGAAAGACTTCACATTAGAACACCTCAGACAATCCGGTACGCGAATGCAAACGGCGCTGGGACACCTGCCTTCGTGATTTCAATCAGTTCCTACGACTTTTAGGTGGCCTTATGTTTGTTCAGTTTTCCGACGCCAATATGGAAAATGTTTGCAGTGTTTTTAGCTGTCCTCAAAATCCCAACGATTACCCGAACCAGGCTGAAATTGATTTCGACGACCCGAGGTTTGTCGAATATTTTGAAGCGCAGATACCATTCATTCGGGACATGCTTCAAACGCTCGCCCCTTAGGCGCGTGGCACTGCACTCGTTTCTTTGGTAACTTAATGCAAAAGGAGAGTTGCCTATGAAGAAATTGTTTTTCGGACTTTTTGCAATACAGGTCGGCATGCTGTCGTTTGGAGTATTCGCATCCCCAGATGCGTCTCTGAATAATAGCGTGGAGGCCATGCAGCGAGAAAGCCAGAAAAATTCAGAGGAGTACGCTGAGTCCTTGAAGCGAGAGTCTGCTGAAGATCGTGCTGCGGCAGAAAAGAAGAGCGCCGAAGCCAAAGATAAATAGTTTTATGCATACATCCAAAAACGCCGGCACATTGCCGGCGTTTTTGTTCTTGCTCAACTCCAGCGACACAGTGAATGCAGCTAAACAGGAGATAAATGTGTCAATCACCGCACAAAAATTACTGCAAATTCTCCCAAACGCCCGCACCCAAGCGGGCGTTTTCGTTTCCGCCCTGAACACCTCCATGCAGCATTACCAGATCGTTGGGCCGAAGCGGGCGACCGCGTTTATTGCGCAGATTGGCCATGAGTCTGGCCATCTGCGTTACGTGCGTGAGATCTGGGGGCCGACCGCTGCCCAGCTCGGGTACGAGGGCCGCGATGACCTGGGCAATATCGTGCCGGGTGACGGCCGGAAGTACTGCGGCCGCGGCCTGATCCAGATCACCGGCCGGGCGAACTATGCCAAGTGTGGCGAGGCGCTGGGCCTTGACCTGATCAGCCATCCGGAACTGCTTGAGCTGCCACAGCATGCGGCAATGTCAGCGGCCTGGTTCTGGAAGCAGAAGGGCTTGAACGATTTGGCTGACCGAGACGAGTTCAACACCATCACTCGGCGCATCAACGGCGGGTTGAACGGATTGGAGGATCGTCTGGCGATCTGGAAAAAGGCGCGCGAGGTTCTGGCGTGACCGTGCCGTGGCGGTTGATCGGCGTGCTTGCGCTGGCGCTCGCCGGCTTTTGCGTTGCTTGGCAGTTTCAGGACTGGCGCTACGGGCGACAACTGGCCGAGCAGGCGCGACTGAACGCCGAAACCCTCAATCAACTGACCTTGGCCACGGCGATCGCACAGCAGGCGGAGCAGGACAAGCGTCTGGCGCTCGAGCAGCGGCTGGCGGCCAGCGAGCAAACCCATTTCAGGAAAATGACCGATGCCCAACGTGACCAAGATCGCCTGCGCGATCGCCTTGCCACTGCTGATCTCCGGCTGTCAGTCCTCATCGACGCGGATTCAGCCGGTGGCTGTGACGTGCCAAAAGCCACCGGCGCCGGCGGCGTGGATCATGCAGCCGTACGCGCCCGACTTGACCCGGCGCATGCTCAAAGAATTATCGACATCACCGACGCCGGAGACCGGGGATTGATTGCGCTGGCTGCGTGCCAGGCGTACGTGCGGGAACTGAATAAATAGGTTTTGTGTTCGTTCGGCAGAACGCCGGAGGCGGGATTTTATGGTCGGAATCTTCCCCAAAACGCAACCGTTTGGACCAATGTTTATTGGGTTATGAAGGGTCGCAAAAATTGTTATTTTTTGAGGCTTATTTCTAATTCAAGGCCTTGATTTAAAAGGCCTTGCTCGATTCCTATGCGGCATCCCAGGCTTTGATGCCGAAAAGGTGCAACGTTTTACTTGAAACGGTCAAGGAATCGCCCCCTTTACAGGTGCTGGAAAAAAATGGTGTCGGATTATGCCATGACCAAAGCGTTTCGTCGGCCACGGTTG
>Ga0207713_1000482_pt1 | contig 41325 bp, 31 predicted proteins | sample KBSS64metaG_FD_184404 | JGI IMG/M metagenome (GOLD analysis project Ga0207713, IMG submission 184404) | Switchgrass rhizosphere microbial communities from Kellogg Biological Station, Michigan, USA - KBS S6-4 metaG (SPAdes) (version 2) | ecosystem: Host-associated > Plants > Roots > Rhizosphere >... | reverse complement strand
CACGCGCTTGAGGGCACGGCATTCCAGCTCGAAGCAGTCGCGGAAGTTTTCGCTGATGTAACGCGAAGCACCGCGGAAGCCCAGCATCGGGTTCTCTTCTTCCGGCTCGTACAGCTTGCCGCCGATCAGGTTGGCGTATTCGTTGGACTTGAAGTCCGACAGGCGCACGATGACCTTTTTCGGGTAGAAAGCCGCCGCCAGGGTACTGATGCCCTCGACCAGCTTCTCGACGTAGAAGCCGACCGGGTCGTTGTAACCGGCGATACGCTTGTCGACGCTTTCCTTGATGTCCAGCGGCAGGTTCGGGTAGTTCAGCAGCGCTTTGGGGTGCACGCCGATCATGCGGTTGATGATGAACTCCAGACGCGCCAGGCCGATACCGGCGTTGGGCAACTGGGCGAAATCAAACGCACGGTCAGGGTTGCCGACGTTCATCATGATCTTGAACGGCAGTTCCGGCATGGCATCGACGGAGTTCTGCTTGATGTCGAAGCCCAGCTCGCCTTCGAAAATGTAGCCGGTGTCGCCTTCGGCGCAGGAAACAGTCACGCCCTGGCCGTCTTTCAACAGCTCGGTGGCGTTGCCGCAACCGACCACTGCCGGAATACCCAGCTCACGGGCGATGATCGCCGCGTGGCAGGTGCGGCCGCCACGATTGGTCACGATGGCGCTGGCGCGCTTCATCACCGGTTCCCAGTCCGGGTCGGTCATGTCGGAGACCAGCACGTCGCCAGCCTGGACCTTGTCCATCTCGGACACGTCCTTGATGATCCGCACCTTGCCCGCGCCGATGCGCTGGCCAATGGCACGGCCTTCGGCCAGAACAGTGCCCTTCTCTTTAAGCAGGTAGCGCTCCATGACGTTGCCGGCGCTGCGGCTCTTCACGGTTTCAGGACGCGCCTGAACGATGTAGAGCTTGCCGTCGTCACCGTCCTTGGCCCACTCGATGTCCATCGGGCAGCCGTAGTGCTTCTCGATGATCATCGCCTGGCGGGCCAGGTTGCTGACTTCTTCGTCGGACAGGCAGAAACGTGCGCGCTCGGCGGCATCGACGTCGACGGTCTTGACCGAACGACCGGCCTTGGCCTCGTCGCCGTAGATCATCTTGATTGCCTTGCTGCCCAGGTTGCGGCGCAGGATCGCAGGACGACCGGCTTCAAGGGTGCCCTTGTGCACGTAGAACTCGTCCGGGTTGACCGCGCCCTGGACAACGGTCTCGCCCAGGCCATAGGCGCCGGTGATGAACACGACGTCACGAAAGCCCGATTCGGTGTCCAGGGTGAACATCACGCCAGCGGTTCCGGTTTCGGAACGCACCATGCGCTGCACGCCAGCGGACAGCGCCACCAGCTTGTGGTCGAAACCCTGGTGGACGCGGTAGGAAATGGCGCGGTCGTTGAACAGCGAGGCGAAGACTTCCTTCGCTGCGCGGATCACGTTGTCGACGCCACGGATGTTGAGGAAGGTTTCCTGCTGACCGGCAAAGGAGGCGTCAGGCAAGTCTTCTGCAGTGGCGGAAGAACGCACGGCCACGGCGACGTCCGGATTGCCCGCCGACAGGGTGGCGAAGGCAGTGCGGATTTCGGCGTTGAGCTTCTCGGGGAATTCAGCGTCCATGATCCACTGACGAATCTGCGCGCCGGTCTTGGCCAGGGCGTTGACGTCGTCGACGTTCAGGGCATCGAGTGCTTTGTGAATCTGATCATTGAGGCCGCTTTGCTCAAGAAAATCACGATAGGCCTGAGCTGTAGTGGCGAAGCCACCAGGGACGGACACGCCTGCGCCCGCCAGGTTGCTGATCATCTCTCCGAGGGATGCGTTCTTGCCCCCCACGTGCTCAACATCATGTTTGCCGAGCTTATCGAGGGAAACTACGTACTCTACCAAGGTGATCTCTCCACTAACCAATTTGTTGTTGGGAAAAGCGTTGGTGCGTAAATCACAGGAAAAAACGATTCAGCGCACTTGAAGCCCGGGTCCGGAAAATCTGCATCTTGAAAAACGGGTAGAATGCGGCCAGGTCATGGCGCGCAAGCCGGCCTATCATATCCAAGAATCGTCACCAGCTTAAGGCCCAAGGCGCAAATGAAACGATCCGCTTTCTTTATCTCCGACGGCACCGGCATCACTGCCGAGACACTAGGCCAGAGCCTGCTAGCGCAATTTGAAACCATAACGTTCAACAAGTTCACCAGGCCCTATATCGACAGCGTCGAGAAAGCCCGGGCCATGGTGGCGCAAATCAACAAGGCCGCCGAGAAGGACGAGGCGCGTCCGATCATCTTCGACACCATCGTTAACCAGGACATTCGCGAGATCCTGGCGACTTCCGATGGCTTCATGATCGACATCTTTTCGACCTTTCTGGCCCCACTGGAACAGGAGCTTAGTTCACACTCCTCCTACTCGGTGGGCAAATCGCACTCCATCGGTCACAACTCCAATTACATGGAGCGGATCGAAGCGGTGAACTTCGCTCTGGACAACGACGACGGCGCCCGGACCCACTATTACGACAAGGCCGACATCATTCTGGTGGGCGTTTCGCGCTGTGGGAAGACGCCTACCTGTCTATACATGGCGATGCAATTCGGGATTCGGGCGGCCAACTATCCGCTGACCGAAGAAGACATGGAGCGCCTGCAGTTGCCTGCCGCACTCAAGCAACACCGCAACAAGTTGTTCGGCCTGACCATCGACCCGGACCGATTGACCGCGATCCGCCACGAACGCAAGCCCAACAGCCGATATTCAAGCTTTGCCCAGTGTGAGTTCGAAGTGCGTGAAGTAGAGAATCTGTTCCGCCGCGAGAACATTCCGAACATTAATTCCACGCACTTTTCGGTCGAGGAAATCTCGGCGAAAGTGTTGGTGGAGAAAGGGGTTGAGCGGCGGTTCAAATAGCGACGATATGCCGCCGTTGCCGCAATGATCGCGTGCTACCTGTGGGAGCGAATTCATTCGCGAGAGGTCGGCACATCCGATAGATATCTCTCGGATGAACTACCGCTTCGCGAATGAATTCGCTCCCACAGGTTCGATCAGCCTTTGGCAGGGGCATCAGGACCTATCAGAAACTGTCACCCGGCACGCGCACCCAGCCTTCCATCAGCACCCGCGCACTGCGGCTCATGATGGCTTTTTTCACCTGCCACTCACCCTCGACCAGCACCGCCTCGGCGCCCACTCGCAGCGTTCCCGAAGGATGCCCGAAACGCACCGCGCTGCGTTCGCCGCCGCCGGCCGCAAGGTTGACCAGCGTCCCCGGAATCGCCGCCGCTGTACCGATGGCCACTGCTGCAGTGCCCATCATGGCGTGGTGCAGCTTGCCCATGGACATGGCACGCACCAGAAGATCGGCGTCGTCTGCCGACACGCGTTTGCCGCTCGAAGACACGTACGCCTCAGGTTTTGCGACAAAAGCGACCTTGGGCGTGTGCTGGCGCCTGGCAGCTTCGTCGACACTCGCGATCAGGCCCATGCGCACGGCACCGTGGGCGCGGATGGTCTCGAACATGCTCAGGGCCTTCGGATCACTGTTGATCGCGTCCTGCAATTCAGTGCCGGTGTAACCGATGTCTTGTGCATTGACGAAGATGGTCGGGATGCCGGCATTGATCATGGTCGCCTTGAACGTGCCGACACCTGGCACCTCCAGTTCATCCACCAGATTGCCCGTGGGAAACATCGAACCCCCTGCGCCCTCCTCTTCGGCTGCCGGGTCCATGAATTCCAGTTGCACCTCTGCCGCCGGAAAGGTCACGCCATCGAGTTCGAAATCGCCGGTTTCCTGCACCTGCCCGTCGGTCATCGGTACATGAGCGATGATGGTTTTGCCGATGTTGGCCTGCCAGATACGCACCACCGCCACACCGTCGCGAGGAATCAGGCCGGGTTCGACCAGGCCGTTGCTGATGGCGAACGGCCCGACCGCTGCAGACAGGTTGCCGCAGTTGCCGCTCCAGTCCACGAACGGTGTGTCGATGGAGACCTGACCGAACAAGTAATCGACATCGTGATCGGGCCGGGTGCTTTTCGACAGGATCACTGTCTTGCTGGTGCTCGACGTCGCGCCGCCCATGCCGTCGATCTGCTTGGCATAGGGGTCGGGGCTGCCGATCACGCGCAGCAACAGGGCGTCACGGGCGGCGCCCGGAACCTGCGCCGCTTCGGGCAGGTCCTGCAGACGGAAGAACACGCCCTTGCTGGTGCCGCCGCGCATGTAGGTCGCGGGGATCTTGATTTGTGCTGGATAAGCCATGAAATCGTTTCCTTCATAAAATACGCCGTGTAGCAGTCCGGCTTGCCGGCGTTGGCGATTTCGAGGGCGCCGACGCCGGCAAGCCGGACTGCTACGAGAGATTCAGCGTTCGCGCGGCATCTGATCTCAAGCCACCGAGGACTCCAGGAAGTCCTGGGCAAAGCGTTGCAGCACACCGCCCGCTTCGTAGATCGAGGCTTCCTCGCCCGTGTCGAGGCGGCAGGTGACCGGCACTTCCAGGCGCTCGCCGTTGCTGCGATGGATCACCAGGGTCAGCGTGGCACGCGGGGTGCGCTCACCGATCACGTCGAAGGTTTCAGTGCCGTCGATGCCCAGTGTGGTGCGGTCGGTGCCCGGCTTGAACTCCAGCGGCAACACGCCCATGCCCACCAGATTGGTGCGGTGAATGCGCTCGAAACCTTCAGCAACAATCGCCTCCACGCCCGCCAGGCGCACACCCTTGGCCGCCCAGTCCCGGGACGAGCCCTGCCCATAGTCGGCGCCAGCGACGATAATCAGCGGCTGCTTGCGCTCCATGTAGGTCTCGATGGCTTCCCACATGCGGGTCACCTTGCCTTCCGGCTCGATCCGCGCCAGGGAACCCTGTTTGACCTTGCCGTTTTCCTGCACCATTTCGTTGAACAGTTTCGGGTTGGCAAAGGTCGCGCGCTGGGCGGTCAGGTGATCGCCGCGGTGGGTGGCGTAAGAGTTGAAGTCCTCTTCGGGCAGGCCCATTTTGGCCAGGTACTCACCCGCCGCGCTGTCGAGCATGATCGCGTTGGACGGGGACAGGTGGTCGGTGGTGATGTTGTCCGGCAGTACCGCCAGCGGGCGCATGCCCTTGAGGGTGCGCTCGCCGGCCAGTGCGCCTTCCCAGTACGGCGGGCGACGGATGTAGGTGCTCATCGGGCGCCAGTCGTACAGCGGCTCGACCTTGGGACCTGTGTCTTCATGAATGGCGAACATCGGGATGTAGACCTGACGGAATTGCTCCGGCTTGACCGACGCCTTGACCACCGCGTCGATTTCCTCGTCGCTGGGCCAGATGTCTTTCAGGCGGATCTCTTCGCCATTGGCGCCGATACCCAGCACATCTTTCTCGATATCGAAGCGAATTGTCCCGGCGATGGCGTAGGCCACCACCAGCGGCGGCGAGGCGAGAAAGGCCTGCTTGGCGTAGGGATGGATGCGTCCGTCGAAGTTGCGGTTACCCGACAGCACGGCCGTGGCGTACAGGTCGCGGTCGATGATTTCCTGCTGGATCACCGGATCCAGCGCGCCAGACATGCCGTTGCAGGTGGTGCAGGCGAACGCCACGACGCCAAAGCCCAATTGCTCAAGCTCAGACGTCAGCCCCGCTTCGTCCAGGTACAGCGCCACGGTTTTCGAGCCCGGCGCCAGCGAGGACTTGACCCACGGCTTGCGGGTCAGCCCCAGCTTGTTGGCATTGCGCGCCAGCAGCCCCGCCGCGATCACGTTGCGCGGGTTGCTGGTGTTGGTGCAACTGGTGATAGCGGCAATAATCACCGCGCCGTCCGGCATCAGGCCGGGGGTTTGTTCCCAAGCACTGGCGATACCTTTGGCGGCCAGCTCCGAGGTCGCAACCCGCGCGTGAGGGTTGGACGGCCCAGCCATGTTGCGCACGACACTGGACAGATCGAAGCTCAGCACACGCTCGTATTCGGCAGTGGTCAGGCTGTCGCCCCACAGGCCGGTGTGCCTGGCGAAGGTTTCCACCAGCTTGACCTGCTGGTCGTCGCGCCCGGTCAGGGTCAGGTAGTCGATGGTCTGCTGGTCGATGGCGAACATCGCAGCGGTGGCGCCGTACTCCGGAGCCATGTTGGAAATGGTTGCGCGGTCGCCCAGGGTCAAGGCACGGGCGCCTTCACCATAGAACTCAAGGTACGCGCCGACGACCTTCTGTTTGCGCAGGTATTCGGTCAGCGCCAGCACTACGTCGGTGGCCGTGATGCCGGGCTGCGGGCGGCCCGTCAACTCGACGCCGATGATGTCCGGCAGGCGCATCCACGAGGCGCGGCCCAGCATCACGTTTTCGGCTTCCAGCCCACCGACACCAATGGCGATCACGCCCAGCGCATCGACGTGAGGGGTGTGGCTGTCGGTGCCGACCAGGGTGTCCGGGAAGGCCACACCATTGAGGGTCTGGATCACCGGCGACATCCGCTCCAGATTGATCTGGTGCATGATGCCGTTGCCCGGCGGGATCACTTCGACGTTCTTGAACGCCTGTTTGGTCCAGTTGATGAAGTGAAAGCGGTCCTCGTTGCGGCGATCTTCGATGGCGCGGTTCTTGGCGAACGCGTCAGGGTCGAAACCGCCGCACTCGACGGCCAGCGAGTGGTCGACGATCAGTTGCACCGGCACCACCGGATTGACCTGCGCCGGGTCACCGCCCATGTCGGCAATCGCATCACGCAGGCCCGCCAGGTCGACCAGTGCGGTCTGGCCGAGGATGTCGTGACACACCACGCGCGCCGGAAACCAGGGGAAGTCGAGGTCGCGCTTGCGTTCGATCAATTGCGTGAGTGAAGCCTTGAGCGTTGCCGGGTCGCAGCGACGCACCAGGTTTTCAGCCAACACCCGGGAGGTGTACGGCAAGGTGGCGTAGGCGCCGGGCTTGATCGCGTCGACAGCCTCACGGGCGTCGAAGTAATCCAGTGCGGTGCCGGGCAGACGTTTGCGAAATTCAGTGTTCATGCGCGGGACTCAATCACGGTTGATGTGAAGGGAGGGGAACCTCGTCGGGTTCCCCTTTCCCATTCAGCGTTGTTCGATTGGCACGAACTTGCGCTGTTCGACGCCGATGTACTCGGCGCTCGGGCGGATGATGCGGTTGTTGGCGCGCTGTTCGAACACGTGGGACGCCCAGCCGGTCAGGCGCGAGCAGACGAAGATCGGCGTGAACAGCTTGGTCGGGATGCCCATGAAGTGGTACGCAGAGGCATGGTAGAAGTCGGCGTTGGGGAACAGCTTTTTCTGCTCCCACATGGTCTTGTCGATGGCCTCGGAGACCGGGAAAAGCACCTTGTCCCCCACTTCGTCAGCGAGTTTCTTCGACCAGCCCTTGATGACCTCGTTGCGCGGGTCGTTGTCTTTGTAGATCGCGTGGCCAAAGCCCATGATCTTGTCCTTGCGCGCCAGCATCGCCAGGGTGCCCTGGGCCGCGTCGTCGGCCGAGGAGAACTTCTGGATCATCTCCATGGCCGCTTCATTGGCGCCGCCGTGCAATGGGCCGCGCAGGGTGCCAATGGCGGCGGTGATGCACGAGAACAGGTCCGACAGCGTCGAGGCACAGACCCGGGCGGTAAAGGTCGAGGCGTTGAATTCATGCTCTGCATAGAGAATCAGCGACACGTCCATGACCTTGCGGTGCAAGTCGCTCGGGGTCTGGTCCAGCAGCAGCTTGAGGAAGTGCGCGCCAATCGAGGTTTCGTCGGTCACGCAATCGATGCGCTTGCCCTCGTGGCTGTAGCGATACCAGTAGCACATGATCGCCGGGAACGCGGCCAGCAGGCGGTCGGTGCTGTCGCGCTGCTGCTCGAAGCTGGCTTCGGGCTCCAGATTGCCAAGCATCGAACAACCCGTGCGCATCACGTCCATCGGGTGCGCGTCGGCAGGAATGCGTTCCAGCACCTCTTTCAAGGCTTGGGGCAGATCACGCAGGCCCTGAAGCTTTTTCAGGTAAGTGTCCAGTTGAGCCTGGGTCGGCAGCTCGCCGTACAGCAGCAGGTAGGCCACTTCTTCGAAACGGGCATCGGCGGCCAGCTCACGCACGTCATAGCCGCGATAAGTCAGGCCGGCGCCGGCCTGGCCCACGGTCGACAGGGCTGTCTGTCCCGCGACCTGCCCACGCAGGCCTGCGCCACTCAATACTTTTCCTTCAGCCATTGCTCTCTCCAAATCTTGTCGTTTTAAGGGAATCGGCAATTCATCTATCTATGTTCAAGGCCATGGTGTTTCCATGAAACACAGTGCCCTGTGGGAGCGAGCTTGCTCGCGAAGGCGGCGTTTCGGCCGTTGAAGAAACTGCGGACACACAGACCTCTTCGTGAGCAAGCTCACTCCCACAGGAATTGTGCACGGCCATTTCTCACGATTTCTTCTGCGCAAACAGCGCGTCCAGTTTCTGCTCGAAAGCGTGGTAATCGATGCGTTCATACAGCTCCATGCGGGTCTGCATGGTGTCGACCACGTTTTTCTGCGTGCCGTCGCGACGGATCGCGGTGTAGACGTTCTCGGCCGCTCTGTTCATCGCGCGGAACGCCGACAGCGGGTACAGCACCAACGACACATCGGCCGAAGCCAGTTCGTCAGTGGTGAACAATGGGGTTGCGCCAAATTCAGTGATGTTGGCCAGGATCGGTGCCTTTACCCGCGAGGCGAACAGCTTGTACATCTCAAGCTCGGTGATGGCCTCCGGAAACACCATGTCGGCGCCCGCCTCGATGCACGCGGCGGCACGATCGAGTGCCGACTCAAGCCCTTCCACCGCCAGCGCATCGGTGCGCGCCATGATGACGAAGCTGTCATCGGTGCGCGCATCCACCGCTGCCTTGATGCGGTCGACCATCTCCTGTTGCGAGACGATTTCCTTGCCAGGACGATGGCCGCAGCGCTTGGCGCCGACCTGATCCTCGATGTGCATGGCCGCCGCGCCGAACTTGATCATCGACTTGACGGTACGCGCGACGTTGAACGCCGAGGCGCCGAAACCGGTGTCCACGTCCACCAGCAGCGGCAGATCGCACACGTCGGTGATACGACGCACGTCGGTCAAGACGTCATCCAGGCCGGTAATCCCCAGGTCCGGAACGCCAAGGGAACCGGCCGCCACCCCGCCACCGGAAAGGTAGATCGCCTTGAAACCGGCACGCTGGGCGAGCAGCGCGTGGTTGGCGTTGATCGCGCCGACCACTTGCAGCGGATGCTCGCTGGCCACGGCGTCACGGAAGCGTTGGCCGGGAGTCGTTCTTGAAGTCATTGTTCACCTCGGGCAGTAGCAGCTTGATGATCCTGCGCTTGATAGCGCTGTTCGATATTGCGTTTGGAGGCGCCGATGTGCCGGCGCATCAACAGCTCAGCCAGTTCGCCGTCACGGTCGGCGATGGCGTCGAGAATCCTGTGGTGTTCGCTGAAGGCCTGGCGTGGCCGATTGGGCGTGGTGGAAAACTGGATGCGGTACATGCGCACCAGTTGATACAGCTCGCCGCAGAGCATCTGGGTCAGGGTGCTGTTGCGCGCGCCCTGGATGATCCGGTAATGAAAGTCGAAGTCACCTTCCTGCTGGTAGTAACCGACGCCGGCCTGAAAGGCCGAATCGCGCTCATGGGTTTCCAGCACGTGACGTAGCTCCTGGATTTCCTCGACCGTCATGCGCTCGGCGGCCAGGCGGCAGGCCATGCCCTCGAGGGATTCACGAATTTCGTAGAGTTCCACCAGCTCCGCGTGGCTGAGCGACACCACCCGGGCGCCGACATGGGGCACCCGCACCAGCAGGCGCTGGCCTTCGAGGCGGTGGATGGCTTCGCGCAGCGGACCCCGGCTGATGCCGTAGGTGCGCGCCAGCTCCGGTTCGGAAATCTTGCTGCCGGGGGCAATGTCACCCCGGACGATGGCCGCCTGAATGCGCCGGAACACGTTCTCGGAGAGCGTTTCCGAATCGACCTGGGCCATTGGGGCAGAATCCGTCGAATCCAACATTGTCGACACCTTTCAAAGCAATGAGGCCAAATCTAGCCATTGACCTCATTTCAGTCAAAGACAATTTATGAACTGTCGACAATCGTCTAATAACCTGCCCTTCTGAAGGCAGCGCCGCACACTCGCACGACGATGCCGTTTGCTGGCGCCATAAAACCTTCATGCTAGAATGCCGACCGCATTTACCCGCCGTTACAGACGCTCCAGGCTGGTCGCGGCCTACGCCTTTTCAACCTCTTTGTATTCCTTTACCGCGCCAGGACCTATGAGCCGCAATCCCCTACTCTTTCTGCTGTGCCTCCTGTCAGGCGTTCTGTACAGCAACCTGTGCCTGGCCGCCGGCAAGACCGTCTACGGGCTGAACGAATACGCCGAGCTTGCGGGCATCGACCTGCAGGTGGCGGCCAAACTGGACACCGGCGCCAAGACCGCCTCGCTCAGCGCCCGCGACATCAAGCGTTTCAAGCGCGATGGCGAATCCTGGGTGCGGTTTTACCTGGCCATTGACGATGCCCACGAACACCCCATCGAGCGGCCGCTGGCACGGGTCAGCAAGATCAAGCGCAGGGCCGGCGATCTGGATCCGGAGGACGAAAAGAAGTACACCTCGCGGCCCGTCATCAGCCTGGATGTGTGCATGGGCGCAGCTTCTCGCACCATAGAAGTGAACTTGACCGACCGAAGTGCATTCCAATACCCGCTTTTGATTGGCTCCGAAGCCCTGAAACGCTTCGATGCGCTGGTCGATCCAAGCCTTAAATATGCTGCAGGCAAACCGGCCTGCATCACCGATGCTCAAACCGCAGAGTAACTAAATGCGCTCTCTTACCCTCCATCTGAAAATCCTGATCGCGACCCTGGTCACCCTGGGCATCGCGATCACGGCCTATCAGATACTGGCGCTCGGCATCCCGGTGACCGAAGACGAAACGGACGACCTGTGGAACATCGACGCCAAGGTCGAGTTCGTCGCCAACCCCAAGGATTCGGTCAAGGTGCAGATGTACGTACCGCCGCTCTCGCGCGACTACATCAGCCTCAATGAAAGCTTCATTTCCAACAATTACGGGGTCAACGTCAACCGCGCCGACGGTAACCGCAAGGTCACCTGGTCCGCCCGACGCGCCACCGGCAACCAGACCCTCTACTACCGCCTGGTGCTGACCAAGCGCTACAGCGGCGAGAAAGCCAAGGTCAAAGGGCCGATCTTCCGTGACAGCATCGCCGTCGAAGGCCCGGAGAAAATCGCCGCCGACGCCCTGCTCGCGCCGATTCGCCAGCACTCGGCGGACGTCGAGACCTTCGTCAGCGAAGCCATCAAGCGTGTCAACAATCTGTCCGATGACAACGTCAAGCTGCTGCTGGCCGGTGATCCGTCAGTGCAGAACAAGGCGCGCGTCACGGAAATCCTGCTGTCCATCGCCCACGTGCCGGTGGAAAAAGTGCACACCATTCGCCTGGTGGCCGACCAGCCGCAGACCCCGGAACTCTGGCTGCGCAGCTTCAACGGCAAGGACTGGCTGTACTTCAACCCGGAGACTGGCGAAGCGGGCCTGCCACAGGATCGGCTGCTGTGGTGGATCGGTGACGACAACCTGATCACCGTCGAAGGCGGCAAGAAGGCCATGGTCAGCTTCACCCTGAACAACAGCGAGATGAACGCCATCCGCTTGGCCAAGCTGACCGACGAAAGCACCGACGCCGATTTCCTCGAATACTCGCTGTACGGCCTGCCGCTGCAAACCCAGCAGACCTTCATGATCATGGTGATGATCCCCATCGGCGTGCTGGTGATCCTGATCCTGCGCAACCTGATCGGCCTGCAGACCCTGGGCACCTTCACCCCGGTGCTGATCGCCCTGGCGTTTCGCGAGACGCAGCTGGGGTTCGGCATCGTGCTGTTCACCATCATCACGGCACTGGGGCTTTCGCTGCGCTCCTACCTTGAGCACCTCAAGCTGCAGATGCTGCCACGCCTGTCAGTGGTGCTGACCTTCGTGGTGGTGCTGATTGCCGCCATCAGCCTGTTCAGCCACAAGCTGGGTCTGGAGCGCGGGCTGTCGGTGGCGCTGTTCCCGATGGTGATTCTGACCATGACCATCGAACGCCTGTCGATCACCTGGGAAGAACGCGGCGGCAGCCATGCCATGAAAGTCGCGGTCGGCACCCTGTTCGCCGCGTCGCTGGCGCACATCATCATGAGCGTGCCGGAGTTCATCTATTTCGTGTTCACCTTCCCGGCGATCCTGCTGATCCTGGTGGGCTTCATGCTGGCGATGGGACGTTATCGCGGCTACCGCCTGACCGAGCTGATCCGTTTCAAGGCCTTCATCAAGGAAGACGCCGAACGGGAAAACGTCAAATGATCGGCTGGTGGAAGACCTGGAAGGCGCTGGAAGCCAAGGGCATCATGGGTATCAACCGGCGTAACGCCGACTACGTGCTCAAGTACAACAAGCGCAGCCTGTACCCCATCGTCGATGACAAGATCATCACCAAGGAACGGGCCATCGCCGCCGGCATTCACGTGCCGGAAATGTACGGGATCATTTCCACCGAAAAAGAAATCGAAAAACTCGACGAAATCATCGGCGGGCGCAACGACTTCGTCATCAAGCCGGCCCAGGGCGCGGGCGGCGATGGCATCCTGGTGGTCGCCGACCGCTTCGAAGGCCGCTATCGCACGGTGTCCGGACGCATCATCAGCCACGAGGAGATCGAGCATCAGATCTCCAGCATCCTCACTGGCCTCTATTCCCTGGGCGGTCACCGGGATCGGGCCCTGATCGAATACCGGGTCATACCGGACCAGATCTTCAAGAGCATCAGTTACGAAGGCGTGCCCGACATCCGCATCATCGTGTTGATGGGCTATCCGGTCATGGCCATGCTGCGCCTGCCGACCCGCCAGTCCGGCGGCAAGGCGAACCTGCACCAGGGCGCCATCGGTGTTGGCGTCGACCTGGCCACCGGCCTTACGCTGCGCGGGACCTGGCTGAACAACATCATCAGCAAACACCCCGACACCACCAACGCGGTGGACGGCGTGCAACTGCCCAACTGGGACGGTTTCATGAAGCTGGCCGCCGAATGCTACGAGCTGTGCGGTTTGGGCTACATCGGCGTGGACATGGTGCTGGACCAGGAACGCGGCCCGCTGATCCTCGAACTCAACGCCCGCCCCGGCCTGAACATCCAGATCGCCAACGACTGCGGCCTGACCCACCGCACCACAGCGGTAGAGCAGCGCCTCGAAGAACTGGCCGCCGAGGGACGCCACGACAGCCCACAAGAAAGGGTCAGATTCGTGCAGGAACTGTTCGGCCACGTCTAGAAACCCTCAACCCCCACACAACCCCGTAGCAGTCCGGCCGGGCGGCGCTCCGCTTGCCGGCGTCGGCGCCCTCAAGATCACACAAAACCCGTAGCAGCACGGCTTGCCGGCGGGAGCGTCGTATCAGGCGCCATATATGTGACTGACCCACGGCCGACGCCGGCAAGCCGGACTGCTACGGTCGGCGTGGATATGCCGAATTCCGACACCCCCTCTAGGAGCCAGCCCCCCGGAGGACTACAATCGCCGTCCGCGCGCCACGACTGTCTTTTCCCGCCATGCCAATCTGTTCCGTACACCCGCTCGCCTACCACGCTGACCCGACCGGGTACTTTTCCCTCGTTCGCCACGCCCCCGGCGCCGTGCTGCTGGACAGCGGCCGCCCCGAAGCGGATCGGGGAAGGTTCGACATCCTCAGTGCCTGGCCGCTGGAAATCCTGGCACCTGTAGCCGACGAAACCGGCACTGCGTTCCTCCAGCGTCTGCGCGACAGCCTTGCCCGGCTTGGCGATGCGCAACTGCCCGAACACAGCCCCCTGCCCTTTGCCGGCGGTCTGATCGGTTACCTGGCTTACGATTTCGGACGCATGCTGGAGCCGCTTCCTGCACAAGCAGTTGATGACCTGCACCTGCCATCGGCACGCCTGGGCCTTTACGGCTGGGCAATGGTCAGTGACCACCAGGCGCGCAGCAGCCAGTTGGTGTTCCATCCAGCGCTGGCCGATGACGAACGCCAGCGCCTGATCGGTCTGTTCGAGCAGTCACTGCCCACAGCAGACGATGCCAGTTTCCACCTGAGCGCGCCCTTCGCAACCGACATAGACGCCGAGCATTACCGCCAGGCTATCGAGCGTATTCACGCCTACATCCAGGCCGGCGACTGCTATCAGGTCAACTTCGCCCAGCGTTTTCGCGCTCAATACAGCGGCGATCCGTGGGCGGCCTATCAGGCCCTGCGCGTCGCCTGCCCGACGCCATTCGCCGGTTACCTGAGCCTTGCCGACAATGACGCCATCCTGAGCCTGTCGCCGGAGCGTTTCGTCAAAGTCAGCCAGCGCCAGGTGGAAACCCGGCCAATCAAAGGCACCCGCCCACGCGGGAACACACCGGCAGAGGACGCGGCCTACGCCGAGGAACTGCTGGCCAGCGAGAAGGACCGTGCGGAAAACCTGATGATCGTCGACCTGTTGCGCAACGACCTGGGCCGCACCTGCCGCACAGGTTCGGTCAGGGTGCCGCAACTCTTCGGCCTGGAAAGCTACCCCAACGTGCACCATCTGGTCAGCGTCGTGACCGGCGAGCTGCCCGCCGCCAAGGACGCGCTGGACCTGCTCGGCGGCAGTTTCCCTGGCGGCTCGATCACCGGCGCGCCGAAGATCCGCTCGATGCAGATCATCGACGAACTGGAGCCCAGCCGCAGGTCGCTGTACTGCGGTTCACTGCTCTATCTGGATGTGCGCGGCGAGATGGACAGCTCCATCGCCATCCGCAGCCTGCTGGCCCAGGACGGGCAGATTTCATGCTGGGGCGGCGGCGGGATCGTTGCCGATTCCCAGTGGGAAGCCGAGTACCAGGAAACCTTCACCAAAGTGCGGGTGCTGATGCAGACGCTGGAAGCGTTGTAATCGCTTCCAGAAATGCGCTCACCCTTGTGGGAGCCGGCTTGCTGGCGAAGGCGTCAGGTCAGACGCTTCAGGGTTGGCTGACCCACCGCATTCGCCAGCAAGCCGGCTCCCACATGGGATGCGTTCCAGACCTCAAAAACTCAACTTGCGATTCGACGCCTTGATGAACTCCTGCTTCAACTCATCGAACGTATGCACCGCCGGGAATTGCGGGAACTCGCGAATCACGTTGTCTGGCGCATGGAACAGAATCCCCGCATCGGCCTCGCCCAGCATGCTGGTGTCGTTGTAGGAATCCCCCGCGGCGATCACGCGGTAATAGAGGCTCTTGAAGGCCAGCACCGACTGGCGCTTGGGGTCTTTCTGACGCAGTTGGTAGTCCGTCACCCTGCCCGCCTCGTCGGTCACCAGCTGATGACACAGCAGGGTCGGGAACCCCAGCTGACGCATCAAGGGCTGCGAGAACTCGTAGAAGGTGTCGGAGAGGATCACCACCTGAAAGCGTTCACGCAGCCAGTTGACGAACTCCACGGCGCCGTCGAGCGGCTCGAGGGTCGTGATCACTTCCTGAATGTCGGCAAGCTTGAGCCCGTGCTCGTCGAGGATACGCAGCCGCTGCTTCATCAATACATCGTAATCGGGGATGTCGCGGGTGGTGGCGCGCAGCGACTTGATGCCGGTTTTCTCGGCAAAAGCGATCCAGATTTCCGGAACCAGCACACCTTCGAGGTCAAGACAGGCAATTTCCACAGTTCACTCCTTGTGCGCCTCATGGAGGCAATGGGTCGGCAAGCAGCACTCTAACCAGCCTGCACCGCCCTGTACAAACGCAGGTTTTGCGGCAATCCGCTGAAGGTTTTTGTTACCATCAGCGTCATTACGAGCGCCTAAGCGCCACTCTTGATTAGGAAGCCGCCTGATGAGTCATCCTTTCAATGTCGAGGAAATCGCCTCGACCTACGCCAACAAGTCCGCCCAGGACATCCTCAAATTCGCCTTCGAGCAGTTTGGCGATGAGCTGTGGATTTCCTTCAGTGGCGCCGAAGACGTGGTGCTGGTCGACATGGCGTGGAAGATCAACAAGAACGTCAAGGTGTTCAGCCTGGACACCGGCCGCCTGCACCCGGAAACCTATCGTTTCATCGATCAGGTGCGCGAGCAGTACAAGATCGACATCGATATCGTGTCGCCGGACCGCGAGAAGCTTGAGCCCTTCGTCAAGGAAAAGGGTCTGTTCAGCTTCTACAAGGACGGCCACGGCGAATGCTGCGGCGTGCGCAAGATCGAACCGCTACGGCGCAAGCTCATGGACGTGAAAGCCTGGGCCACCGGCCAGCGCCGCGACCAGAGCCCGGGCACTCGCAACAATGTGGCGGTGGCCGAGATCGACGGCGCGTTCTCCACGCCCGAGCGCACGCTGTACAAGTTCAACCCGCTGGCGCAGATGAGCAGCGCCGATGTGTGGAACTACATCCGCATGCTGGAGCTGCCGTATAACAGACTGCACGAACGCGGCTTCATCAGCATCGGCTGCGAGCCCTGCACCCGCCCGGTGCTGCCAAACCAGCACGAACGCGAAGGCCGCTGGTGGTGGGAAGAAGCCACGCAGAAAGAATGCGGGCTGCATGCCGGGAATTTGATCTCAAAAGCTTAACCGCCTGCAATCGCAACTGTGGGAGCGAATTCATTCGCGAAATGGCCGTACAGCCTATAAATATCTATCGACTGTACCCACGCTTCGCGAATGAATTCGCTCCCACAGGTTTATACGGGCCAGCTTGATCGAATCAATGCTCGGGCAGCACCACTCCTTCGAACAGCTCTTCGAGTTCCTGCTTGTTGTGGCACTGGATCGCCTTGGCCATGACGTCGCGGGTCAGGTGCGGGGCGAACTTCTCGATGAAGTCGCACATGAAACCACGCAGGAAGGTGCCGCGACGGAAGCCGATCTTGGTGATGCTGGCTTCGAACAGCTCGCTGGCATCGAGTACCACCAGGTCGCTGTCCAGCTTCGGATCGACCGCCATCTTGGCCACGATGCCCACGCCCAGCCCCAGGCGCACATACGTCTTGATAACGTCGGCATCGGCAGCGGTAAACACCACTTTGGGCGTCAGGCCACGGTGGCTGAAGGCTTCGTCCAGCTTCGAGCGACCGGTGAAACCGAACACGTAGGTGACGATCGGGTATTCGGCGAGGATTTCCAGCGTCAGCTTTGGCAGCTTGGTCAGTGGATGGCCTTGAGGCACCACGACGCAGCGGTTCCAGGTGTAGCACGGCATCATCACCAGATCGCCGAACAGCTCCAGCGCTTCGGTGGCAATGGCGAAATCCACGGTGCCATCAGCGGCCATCTCGGCGATCTGCATCGGCGAGCCCTGATGCATGTGCAGCGCCACGTCCGGGTACTGCTTGATGAAATTGCTGATGACCGGCGGCAGCGCGTAGCGTGCCTGGGTGTGAGTGGTCGCGATGGAGAGCGTGCCTTTCTTCTCGTTGGAGAATTCCTGGGCGATCTGCTTGATGCTCTCGACCTTGCGCAGGATTTCCCCTGCGGTGGTAATGATCCGCTCCCCCGCCGGCGTGACACGTGTCAGGTGCTTGCCGCTGCGTGCAAAAACCTCGACCCCCAGTTCGTCTTCCAGCAAACGGATCTGCTTGCTGATGCCCGGCTGCGAGGTGTACAGGCTCTGCGCCGTCGCCGAAACGTTGAGGTCGTGGTGCGCCACTTCCCAGATGTAGCGCAATTGCTGAAGCTTCATATGTATCCCTCAAAGCCGGAAGACGCCACGGGCATCACGACGGTATATAACTGGATTAATGGTAAAGAAGGCAAAGTTAGAACTTTTTATAAATTTTAGCCAGCACTTTCAGACACTGATGGCACGCAGCCTCTATCCAGCGCTCAGCCTGCCCTCCCCAAGCCTATGAGCCACTGCGGTTCTGCACCATCGGGACCATATAGACAGGTACATGGGAAAGCTGCAGAATCCGCGCCGCCGTGCGGCCTATCGGCGTATCCCCTTCGGCCCCGTGGCTGTGACTGCCCACCACCAGCAGATCGACCTCCAGCTGTTGCGCCTGCTCCAGGATCACTCTGGACGGGTCCCCCTGGACCACGCGCACGCTGCAAATCAGCGCAAGATCCTGATTGCCTTCCCCCAACTCATCACGAAAACCGGCAAGCACGGACGACTCGATGCCTTCGATCACGTTGTTGATGCCTTCACTGTGCAGCTCGCGCAACACATCCTCTGCCAGATAGCTCTGCAGCACGGACTCGGCGAATAGCCCCATGGGCTCGACGACATGCACCACATGCAATTCGGCCTCGAATGAGCGCGCCAGCGCCAGTGCATGCTGCAGGACAAAAGGCGCATAGAGACCGAGGTCCGTGGCATACAGCATCGAGCGAATCATGTGACCTCCCGCCAGCCTTCAAAGGCCCAGACACAGATCAGCTTAGCAGCGCCAAGACGATTCGGCGGGCTTGATACAAGTTTCCGGTCTAAAGGTTCAGGGTTTTAGCTCGTTGCTGATGCCATGGGGCACATGGCCGGTGGCCACGACTTCCCGGGCACGTTCACAGTGCCCCGGTTGATCGTCGAAGAACACGTCGGCGGCGAAGGCCTCCAGAAAGGCCGACTTCTCCAGCCCACCCAGAAACAGCGACTCATCCAGGCGGATATCCCATTCACGCAGGGTGCGGATGACGCGCTCATGGGCCGGCGCCGAGCGAGCGGTGACCAGCGCGGTGCGGATCGGGCACGACTCCTCGGGGAACTCGCGCTGGAGCAGGTTAAGGGCGGCAAGAAACGGCTTGAACGGTCCGCCAGGCAAAGGTTGCCGCGCAGCTTCGCGCTCGCTGGCCTGAAACGCCTCAAGCCCGCCAGACTGATAGACCCGTTCGGACTCGTCGGAGAACAGCACCGCGTCGCCATCGAAGGCAATACGCAACTCAGCGCTGGCGGCACGGCGGGCGCCGCCGGACAGGATGGTCGCGGCGGCGAAACCGGCATCCAGTGCGCTGCGCACGTCTTCAGCATGGGTGGAGAGAAACAGATGGCTGCCAAACGCTGCCAGATAAGGAAACGGGCTGCGGCCTCCGACGAAAGCGGCGCGGGAAATGTCCAGGCCATAGTGCTGAATCGAGTTGAACACCCGAAGGCCGGTGTCGGCACTGTTGCGCGACACCAGAATCACCTCGACCCGCGCCTGGGTGAGGCGGGTATTGAGGCTCAACAGCTTTTCCACCAGCAGAAAAGCATCCCCGGGCTCGAGCACTTCGTCTTCATGATCGATCTGGTACTGGCGATAGGCACCGACGCCGTCCCGCTCATAGATCGCGTGACTGTCCCGCAGATCGAACAATGCCCGCGATGAAATAGCCAGAACCAGCTTGTTACTTGCGTTTTTGATGGTCAGGTCGTTGGCCATGGTGTCCCCCAAAGATGCCTGGCAATCAGCGATTCTGCCGATCGATAAACGCCAGCGCGTGGTACAAGGCCCGAATCCTGGGCATGTCACAGCCAGCCGCCAGAGCGGCCGCCAGCGGTTTTGCGTAGATGGCTTCAAGTTCCAGCGGGCGTTTTTCGGTGAAGTCGTGGTGCATGCTCGGGCGGTAGTCCGGCATCTGCTCGGTGACCTTGAACAACTGCGCCGCGTAGCCTTCAGGCAGCACATGGCCACAGGCTTCTGCGCCCTGAACCACTTCGGCCATGAGCCCCTGGATGAGTTCCCGGCTGTCCTGGTCGGCCATCAGCGGCGTGGTGCTGGCATTGAGCAACACCGAAAGGCCGTTGTAGGGCACATTCCACACCAGTTTCTGCCAGCGGGCCTTGCCCAGATTGGCCATGGCCACCGACTCGATCCCGGCGGCGTGAAACAGCCCAGCGCCCTGCTCCACGATCTCGAGGCTCGCGGCATCGCTCGGGGCCGGCCCGCTGTGGTAACCGATGTTGACGGCGCCGAACGCCTGATGAGTGATCTGGCCGGGCCCTGTGCGATGCACGCAGATGAAACACAGACCGCCCAGCAGATGCAGCGAATCAGGCAGCACCGCTCGCAGTTCATCCTCGACCGCAAGGCCGTTCTGCAGCATCAACACCTTGGCGCCTGGCGCCGAAGCCTGCACGATGGCCGGCGCCACGCCGCCGGTACCGGTGGATTTGGCGGCCACCAGCAGCCAGTCACAGAGCGGCATGTCGGCCGCCGAGGAATAGGCCTGGACGTTCTCCAGGCTCAACGCACCGTGCACTTGGCTGTCAATGTGCAGACCGTTCTGCGACACCGCGCTGAACTCGCTGCGCAGCAGGAAATGCACGTCGAAGCCGGCGCGAGCCAGCATGAGGCCGTAAAAACCGCCGATGGCGCCGGTGCCGATAATGCCGATACGGGGCTTGTGGAGGGTTTCGCTCATGGTTCTCTCAATTCAAGACTATGGTTCATGGCAAATCGTCAGGCAGCCGTTCCAGCGCCTGATCGAGGCCAGCAATAAGGGCCGGGGCAGTCAGTTGGCTGCGCAAGGCGCCGAAGAATTCGCCGTCACGCACGACGAACATAGAAGGCAGATGGAACACCCCATAGCGCTGCACCGCGCCGCCGTTTTCTTCGGCGTCGATCCAGCACAGGCGCTCAACGGGCAATGATTGTTCCGGCAGATGCTGTCGCGCCCAGCGACAACTGGAGCAACCGGCACCGGTGAATATAAGCAGCGACGTGCCGGACAGGGCCAGCAGTTGCTGATCGACATCGAAATCCGTCAGTTGCAGTTGATCCACACCAATCTCCCCAGGTCTTGCGCACACTATATCCGCACTGCCCGCCAGGTCCGCAAGCCAAAGCGCGGCCTGCGCGCACCTGAACGGGGCAAACGGTTGCGATAAGCCCACGCCATTGGACGAAAGCGGCGTTTACCCATTGTCGAAGTACGGGTTAACGCGCTAAGGTTCGGCACCCCGCTGCCTCAATCACGCTAGGCTCCGCCGCACGGGGACCGTTGGCGGCCAGCACCCGTGACCTGATGAGTAACACGATGGCTGATTTACCGATTGACGACCTGAACGTCGCCTCCAACGACACACTGATTACACCGGATCAGCTCAAGCGCGAGATCCCGCTCACTCCTGCCGCACAGGCCACGGTGAGCAAGGGTCGCGAAGTGATTCGCAATATTCTCGATGGCAAGGACCACCGCCTGTTCATCGTGATCGGCCCTTGCTCGATCCATGATATCAAGGCCGCTCACGAATACGCCGAGCGCCTCAAGGCCCTGGCCGCCGAGCTGTCGGACACCCTGTATCTGGTGATGCGCGTCTATTTCGAAAAGCCGCGCACCACCGTTGGCTGGAAGGGCCTGATCAACGACCCTTACCTGGACGACTCCTTCAAGATCCAGGACGGTCTGCACATCGGCCGCCAGTTGCTGCTGGACCTGGCTGAAAAAGGCCTGCCGACCGCCACCGAAGCACTGGACCCGATCTCCCCGCAGTACCTGCAGGACCTGATCAGCTGGTCGGCCATCGGCGCACGTACCACCGAATCCCAGACCCACCGCGAAATGGCCTCCGGTCTTTCCTCGGCAGTCGGCTTCAAGAACGGCACCGACGGCGGCCTGACCGTTGCCATCAACGCCCTGCAATCGGTTTCCAGCCCTCACCGCTTCCTGGGTATCAACCAGGAAGGTGGCGTGTCCATCGTCACCACCAAAGGCAACGCCTACGGTCACGTGGTGCTGCGCGGTGGCAACGGCAAGCCCAACTATGACTCGGTCAGCGTCGCCCTGTGCGAACAGGCCCTGGCAAAGGCCAAGGTCAAGCCGAACATCATGGTCGACGCCAGCCACGCCAACTCCAATAAGGACCCTGCGTTGCAACCATTGGTCATGGAGAACGTCGCCAACCAGATCCTGGAAGGCAACGAGTCGATCATCGGCCTGATGGTCGAAAGCCACCTGAAATGGGGCGCGCAGTCGATTCCAAAGGACCTCGCGGACCTGGAATACGGCGTTTCGATCACCGACGCCTGCATCGACTGGGAAACCACCGAGAAAACCTTGCGCAGCATGCATGCCAAGCTCAAGGACGTGCTGCCCAAGCGCAAGCGCGGCTAACTTCACGGCTCTAGAAACGACAACGCCGAGCGAATGCTCGGCGTTTTTCATGGTGTGATGCTTTTTTAGATCTTCGCAGCCTGGCGCTGGTGACGTTCCATGTAGCGTTCGACGTAGGAGCAGGAAGGAATCACGGTGTAGCCCATGCTTTCGGCATAATCGAGGGCCACTTCGGTCAAGGCCGCCGCAATGCCGCGCCCACGCAAGGCATTGGGAACAAACGTACGATAGATGTCCAGGGTCTGTTTCCCCAGATCCATGTACGTCAGGTAAGCACGGTGACCGTCGATGTTGATTTCGAACTGGTGGCCGGTCTTGTCATGGTGAATGGACAGCGCCTCGCTCATCACTACTCCTCGCGGGTCTTGGAATTTGACCCCTACCTTACCGATGTTTGTCCGGCGAAGGAACCTCTTCAGTCAGGGCCAACGCACCGCTGCGTTCGCACACTGCCTGCTACGCCACCCCGTGCCTGGTCTGGACACCGAGAACGAGCCTTGCTGATCTCAAACAAACGAGCACCTGCAAATAGTAGGCATCATTGTGGAATCTGCTCAAGTGAATCCGCAGTAAAAGCCCGGCCGCGTATCCGGCATGATGGCACTCTGGACCCTAGTCGCCGAGACATGTCTTTTAAGACGGTGGTGATAAGCCAAAGTCACGTCAACGCAACAAAAATCGAGCATCCTCGCCGATCATCGTCTATACAAAAAAGGTTGCAACGTGGTTCAACGTCTCCTGGCAGCTGCCTGGACGAAGTACTTTCGACCCACTGATGACATCGGGAGCCTGTCGGCCCAACCGCCCGCCCCCGTCCCGCTGACAAGCGTAATTGCCTGACAGCGTGAGGTTTTTCCGGATAAAACGCGTGAGGAGTCGCACGGAAGGCTTTCAAAGCTAAGAATTTTATGCGGTTCTTGCGCTTAGTCCGTTTACTTACTACAAACAATGGGTAGTATGTACGCCGGTCATTTTCTCATTTTCGAGAGATGATTAATTTGATAGAAGTCCTTTAAGGGGAACACGATGAACAACGTTCTGAAATTCTCTGCTCTGGCCCTGGCCGCAGTTCTGGCTACCGGTTGCAGCAGCGCATCCAAAGAAACCGAAGCTCGTCTGACTGCTACTGAAGACGCAGCTGCTCGTGCACAAGCTCGTGCTGACGAAGCCTACCGCAAGGCTGACGAAGCTCTGGCTGCTGCTCAGAAAGCTCAGCAAACTGCCGACGAAGCCAACGAGCGTGCTCTGCGCATGCTGGACAAGGCTAGCCGCAAGTAATAATCCTTCGGGGTTATTGATAAGCCGACCCGGTTCCGGGTCGGCTTTTTTATTGCCTGCGATTTGAGGATGTCCACGGGATCGAGGTCAGCCACACCCGTAGCAGTCCGGCTTGCCGGCGATTGCGATCTCAAGGGCCCTGACGCCGGCAAGCCGGACTGCTACGGGGCAGCGTGAGCCAAAGCTTTGCTTTTGATCTTTTTACGCGATGGTGCAGGCGCCGCCGAACGCGACGTAAAGGCGCCAGGCCGAGCGCAGGCGTCGTGTAGGGGGATGAGCGGCAGGAAGCCGCGAAAGCCGTGCGGGCCATGGATGGCCCATCACGGCGTGCCCCCGGAACGGCGCCGGAGGGAGGGAAGTCCGAAGGACCCCAGCCAGGAGCAGGGCTTTTTTGGTTACTTTTTCAGCTCTTGGAAAAAGTGACCCGCCGTAAGGGCGGAAGGCGCACTCAGCACCACCCCAAAAAACGGATATACACCCAATCCGAAAGTCCCCGGTGACGCAGAGCGTCACTCAAGGCATTCCCACGCAGAGCGTGGGAACGATCAGAAGGCTAGACAACGTTCACTGGAGAGTAACCGGCGCCTCGCTCACCACAGGAGCCGCATTCCCCGGCACCGCAATCTCAACCGGCATGCCGTCTTCAGCGGCCACCACATCCCGTACCTCATCCCAATTGATCCGCAGACTATTGGCCAGATCCTCACGCTTGAGCAGCGCATTGATCACCGCCGTGTGCTTGTCCACCACCGAAGGGTTGCCACTCTCGTCCAGCGGCGTGTGAGCCTCCAGATAGACCTTGCCACCGCTCACACCAAACTTGTACGGCTCAGAGATAATCCGCACCGGCGTGCCGACCGGCACCATGCCCGCCATTTCCAGCACGTTGTTGTTGTACATGCGGAAGCAGCCGTGGCTGGTGCGCATGCCGATGCCGAATTTCTTGTTCGAACCGTGGATCAGGTAACCCGGTATACCCAGGCCGAACTTGAACGGACCCAGCGGGTTATCCGGACCTGCAGGCACCACGTTAGGCAGGATGTCGCCGTCAGCCGCGTGCTCGGCCTTGACCGATGCAGGCGGCGTCCAGGTCGGATTAGGCGTCTTGGCGGTCACCTTGGTAGTGGAAATCGGCGACCCCCAACCCTCGCGGCCGATACCCAGCGGGAAGGTGTACACCACGTTCTTGCCCTTCGGGTAGTAGTACAGACGGTACTCGGCCAGGTTGATGACAATGCCTTCACGCGGGCCCGGGGGCAGGATGAAACGGGTTGGCAGGATGACCTGGGTGCCCGCACCCGGCAGCCAGGCATCGACGCCCGGGTTGGCGGCGATCATTTCCAGATAGCCCAGGTCGTACTGGGTGCCCAGGTCCGCGAAGGTGTCTTCGTATTTGGCGGTGACGGTCTGCACCTGGCCGATGATGTCCTCGCCGGGAGGAGGCAACGGAAACTCCAGGGCGGAGACAGGGCCGGCCGCACACAGTGCAGCAAGCGACAGACAGCGGGCGAAAGCTGGAATGCGCGACAACATCCGGGGAATCCTTGGGTAACGGAAGGCTTGAATGGCGGAGATTGTACACGCCCGCCCGCCCCTTCGGGAGTAGGCGCGACGGCTTGCAAGCCTGCACGTTCACCTGCGGTTCAGGTGGCGCTGTATCAGGGGCTCGGCCAACAGGAATATTTCAGACCGTCTGGTCCAGTTCCGGCCAGATGGGCTGCCAGCCCCGGCGCTGGGCGTCGATGATCGCGCGGCACAGCGGGCACAGTCGCTCGTCGCTGTAGATCGCCTGCTCGACCGCCGACCAGCGCGGCTGGGCAGGCAGCAGAGAGCCACACAGGGTACGGTCAGCAGAACCGGCCAGTTCCAGTTGCCGGGCGGCCAGATGCACACGAACTTCCTGGCACGCGAACAGGTCGAGCTGCTCATCGGGCTCGATCAATTGATAGGCAAACAGGGACCAGGCAGGACGGCGCATCGGGGGCTCCAGATCGGGGGCGCAACATTAGCCGAAAGCCCCCGTCCAGAAAAGGCCCGCAGGCCTTTAAATCTGCGGTTTTGGCGAAAGAAGCGGTTTTAATTGCGGCCAGACGTTATCCAGCAACCTCGGCTGCGCATTCGCCGCCGGGTGCAGTCCATCCGCCTGGGTCAACTCCGGCACCCCGCCCACGCCTTCTAGCATGAACGGCACCAGCGCCACCTTCTTCTGTTCAGCCAGATCCGCATACACCTGCTTGAACGCCTGGGTGTAACGGGCGCCGTAATTGGGCGGGATCTGCATGCCCAGCAGCAACACCTTGGCACCGGCAGCGCGGGCGCTGTCGATCATCGATGCAAGATTTTGTTTCAATTGTTCAGGTGGCTGCCCACGCAGGCCGTCATTACCACCCAGTTCGAGGATCACCAGATCCGGCTTGTGCTCGGAAAGCAGCGCCGGCAGCCGCGCCTGGCCGCCACCACTGGTGTCGCCGCTGACCGACGCATTGACCACTTTATCCTTGTAGCCCTGCTCAGCCAGGCGCTTTTCCAGCAGGCTGACCCAACCGACGCGGGTATCCAGGCCGAAAGCCGCGCTGATACTATCCCCAACGATCAGCACCGTACCTGCTGTCGCTGCCTGACACACAAGCAGCAAACCCAGGCCAGCACTCAATAACCACGCACGCATCGGATTCTCCATGAGCGAAAGTATTCTCAGTGCCCGGAACCTGAACAAAGTGGTCCCCAGCACCGAAGGTGACCTGACCATCCTGCACGAACTCTCGCTGGAACTGAACAAGGGCGACACCCTGGCCATCGTCGGCGCCTCAGGATCGGGCAAGTCGACGCTCCTGGGATTGCTGGCGGGGCTGGATCTGCCGAGCACCGGTTCCGTCACGCTGTCGGGTCGCAACCTCAGCGAACTCGACGAAGACCAGCGCGCCCGCGTGCGCGCCGAACACGTAGGCTTCGTGTTCCAGTCATTCCAGTTGCTCGACAGCCTCAATGCCCTGGAAAACGTCATGCTGCCCATGGAGCTGGAAGGCCGCAAGGACGCCCGCGAACAGGCGCGCCACCTGCTGGAGCGGGTCGGACTGGGCCAGCGCCTGACCCACACCCCCCGCCAGCTCTCGGGCGGCGAGCAGCAACGGGTCGCGATAGCCCGCGCCTTTGCCGCCGACCCCGACGTGCTGTTCGCCGACGAACCCACCGGCAACCTCGACAGCCACACCGGCGAGCGCATCAGTGACCTGCTGTTCGAACTGAACCAGGAACGCAACACCACGCTGGTGCTGGTCACCCACGATGAACGCCTGGCCCACCGCTGCCGGCGCCTGATCCGTCTTGAAGGTGGCCGCCTGGTCACCCCCATGGAGCCTTGATGGCACGTCTGCCGTTCGCCCGCCTGCTCAGCCTCGCCGCCCGCCAACTGATGCGCGATGCCCGCGCCGGCGAGCTGCGCGTGCTGTTTTTCGCCCTGGTGGTCGCCGTGGCCGCCAGCACCGCCATTGGCTATTTCGGCTCGCGCCTGAACAGCGCCATGCTGCTGCGGGCCACCGAGTTTCTTGGTGCCGACCTGATCCTCAGCGGTTCCACGCCGGCCAGGCCCGAGCAGATCGAGGCCGGCAAGGCGCTCAAGCTGGACCACTCGCAGATCGTGATCTTCTCCAGCGTGGTCGCCACCGACAACGGTATCCAGCTGGCCAGCGTCAAGGCGGTGGATGCGGCCTATCCGCTCAGAGGCGAGTTGAAGAGCGCCGATGCGCCCTACCAGCCCGAAACCAGCGGCGGCGAACCCGGCCCCGGTGAGGCATGGGCCGAAGCCCGGGTGCTGGTGGCACTGAACCTCAAGGTCGGTGACAGCATCGACGTCGGCTCCACCAGCCTCAAACTCACCCGCGTGCTCACCTACGAGCCCGACCGCGCCGGCAACTTCTACAGCCTGACGCCCCGGGTGATGATCAACATGGCCGACCTTGAAGCCACCAAGGTCGTGCAGCCGGGCAGCCGCGTCAGTTTCCGCGACCTGTGGCGCGGCACGCCGCAGGACCTGGCGGCGTATCGCAAGGCCATTGAGCCTGACCTCGCCGCCAACCAGAAGATCGACGACGCCCGTGATGGCAACCAGCAGATCGGCGGCGCGCTGGGCAAGGCCGAGCGTTACCTGAATATGGCGAGCCTGGTGGCGGTGTTGCTGGCCGGTGTGGCCGTGGCCCTGTCGGCGGCGCGCTTTGCGGTACGCCGTTTCGACGCCAGTGCGCTGTTGCGCTGCCTGGGGCTTTCACGCAACGAAGCCCTGGTGCTGTTCAGCCTGCAACTGGCCATGCTCGGCATCGCCGCGAGCGTCACCGGCGCCCTGCTCGGCTGGTTCGCGCAGCTGGGGCTGTTCTATTTGCTGGAAAACCTGCTCCCCGCAGCCGTTCCACCTGGGGGCTGGCTGCCGGCAGTGGCAGGCATCGGCACAGGGCTGGTGGCGCTGGCCGGTTTTGCCCTGCCACCGCTGGCAGCGCTTGGGCGTGTGCCGCCACTGCGGGTCTTGCGCCGCGACATGCTGCCGATCCCGGCCAGCAGCTGGCTGGTGTACGGCGCGGCGCTGCTGGCGCTGGGTCTTATCATGTGGCGCCTGAGCCTGGACCTGATCCTGACCTTTGCCCTGCTCGGCGGCGGCCTGGTCGCTGCGCTGATCCTGGGGGGCATCTTGCTGCTGGCGTTGCAAAGCCTGCGTCGTCTGCTGGCGGGGGCGTCACTGCCGTGGCGGCTCGGCTTGGGCCAATTGCTGCGTCACCCCATGGCAGCCGCCGGACAATCCCTGGCCTTTGGTCTGATCCTGCTGTCCATGGGGCTGATCGCCCTGCTGCGCGGCGAGTTGCTCGACACCTGGCAAAACCAGCTGCCCAAGGACGCACCCAATTACTTCGCGCTGAATATCCTGCCCGCCGAGCGCGACAACTTCGGCGAGCGCATGAGCCGCCTGTCGACCCACGCCGCGCCGCTCTACCCGATGATTCCGGGCCGCCTGATGAGCATCAATGGCGAGCCGGTGACCAAGTTCGTCACCAAGGATTCCCGTGGCGAAAACGCCACCCAGCGCGACCTCAACCTGACATGGGCGGCCAACCTGCCGGAAGGCAACACTATCACCGAGGGCCAATGGTGGAACAACGAGCAGGCACCGGCTGAAGGTGTGCCGGGCGTTTCGGTGGAAACCAAGCTGGCGAAAAGCCTGGAGATCAAGCTGGGCGACACCCTGAGCTTCGTGATCGGCGGCGCGACCCATCAGGTCAAGGTCACAAGCCTTCGGGACATCAACTGGGACACCTTCCAGCCCAACTTCTTCATGATCTTCCAGCCCGGCACCCTCAAGGACGTGCCGACCACCTACCTGACGAGCTTCTATCTGGCCCCTGGCAACGACCAGCAGATCGTCGAACTGTCCCGCGCCTTCCCCGCCGTGACCATCCTGCAAGTCGAGGCGCTGCTGGAGCAACTGCGCAGCATCCTCGATCAGGTGACCCTGGCGGTGCAGTACGTGCTGTTGTTCGTGCTCGCTGCGGGCCTTGCGGTGTTGTTCTCCGGCTTGCAGGCCACACTGGACGAACGCATCCGCCAGGGCGCGCTGCTGCGGGCCCTGGGTGCCAACCGCGCCCTGCTCACCCGGGCCCGGCGCATCGAGTTCGGCCTGCTGGGCGCCGTCAGCGGTGTGCTGGCGGCACTGGGCTGCGAGCTGGTGAGTTTCGTGTTGTACCGCTACGCCTTTTCCCTGCAGTGGTATCCACACCCGTGGCTGTTGCTGTTGCCGCTGATCGGCGCCCTTCTGGTAGGGGGCGCCGGCGTGTTCGGCACCCGCCGAGCGCTCAATGCCAGCCCCTTGACCGTGCTGCGCGAAGGCTGACGAGGCTTGACCCTGGCGATGCCGACAGCAAAGATGTCGGCATCGTGCATGGAGCACTCCCTTCACCACTGAGAAGCCCTTTGAGCACCAACATCTGTACCCGCGAAGGCCACACCGCCCTCAAGCAAGAACTCGATCACCTGTGGCGCGTCTACCGTCCGGAAATCACCCAGAAGGTCGCATGGGCGGCTTCCTTGGGCGATCGCAGCGAGAACGCGGACTACCAGTACAACAAGAAGCTTTTGCGCGAGATTGACCGCCGCGTGCGCTACCTGCGCAAGCGTCTGGAAGACATGCGCGTGGTCGATTACGCCCCGGAACAGGAAGGCCGGGTGTTCTTCGGTGCGTGGGTCGAGATCGAAAATGAAGACGGCGAAACCAAGCGCTTTCGCATCGTTGGTTACGACGAGATCTACGGCCGCATGGACTACATCTCCATCGACTCGCCGATGGCCCGGGCCCTGCTGAAAAAGCAGGTGGACGAGGAATTCTCAGTGCAGACGCCGACCGGAGAAGCACTCTGGTACGTGCAGAGCATCACCTACGAAAAACCCGCTTGAAATTGAACGCCGCCAGTTGACGCGCGGCGTTACCGAGGAGCAATTGATGGTCAAGACCAAACCGCGTCCCGCCGTGAACGGGGTGGCATCCGCCGACAGAGTGCTGACCGTGCTGACGGCATTCCGCACCGGCGATACCGCGCTGACCCTGGTGGAACTGGCCGAGCGCACCGACCTGATCAAGAGCACGATCATGCGGCTGATGGTTTCGCTGGAGACATTCGGGTTTGTCAATCGCCTGGCGGACGGTCGCTACACCTTGGCCAGTGAAGTGATGCGCCTGAACGCGGTGTATCAGGAGTCGCTGGACCTCGAAAAACACGTCCTGCCACGCCTGCACCGGCTGTGCGACGAAACTGGGGAAACCGCCTCTTTCTACGTGCGTCACGGCGCGTATCGCATGTGCCAGTACCGGGTGAACTCCCCGCACCGTCTGCGCCTGCACCTGCAACCCGGCGACATCCGTCCGATGGACGGCGCCGCCAGTGCCGAGGCGCTGCGTTGTAGCTACGCTCGGGCAGCCGAGCATCCCGAACCCTTTTATTCGGCCGGGATCACCGACCCTCACTCGGCGTCCATGGCCATGCCGATCTTCGGTGCGCAGCAGGAGTTGATGGGTGCGATCGTGGTGTCCGGACCTGCCGGCCGCCTGAACGCCGAGCGAGCCGACTCGCTGCGGGCGGTGTTCATGGAAGTGGCCGAAGATCTGACGCGCAGCCTGGGTGGGCGGATCCAGTAAGGATCGCCCGCCCAGCCTGGCTATTGACGTATAGAATCGGTCAGCTGACGCTGGCCGGATTTGCACCCTGAGCCTGATTGCGCTGGTGCTTGCGACCCAGCACCAACACCATGGTGCCAGCGGCAAGGTTCAGCAACGCCAGCGGAATCAGCGCCAGGGCGTAGCTGCCGGTGGCACCGTGAATCGCGCCATAGACGTTAACCATCAGCCCGCCGCCAAACAGGTTGGCCCAGGCGCCGATCACCGCCAGCCCCGCCGCCGCCGTGCTGCTGGACATCCAGCTCGACGCCAGCGCCCAGAACGGCCCCTTCATCGAGTAGGCACCAATCAACACCATCGACAGCAAAACCACGGTGGCCACCAGCGATGAGGTGACCAGCGCCAGCAGCAGGCCCGCCGCGATCAGGAACAGGGTGGCCGCGGTGTGCCAGCGTCGCTCGTTGCGACGGTCGGAGCTGCGCCCCCAAAGGATCATGAACAACGACGCCAGGCCATAAGGAATGGCGTTGACCAGGCCGATCTGCAGGCTGTCCAGATGGAAGGTCTTGAGCAGTTGCGGCGCCCATACGCTCATTGTACTGCCGGCCGCCGAAGCGCCGGTGTAGATGAGCACCATCGCCCAGATGTCCTTGTGCTTGAGCAGTTGCCACAGCGAGATATGGCCGATCTGGGTTTTCTGCGCACGCTCCTGAGCCAGCCGATTCACCAGCCACTCGCGCTGATCGTCCGCCAGCCATTTGGCCTGATCGGGGCGATCGGTCAGCACGAACAGGCAGGCGATCCCCAGCAGCACTGCCGGAATGCCTTCCAGAATGAACAGCCAGTGCCAGCCGCGCATGCCAAACATCCCGTCAAGCGTCAGCAGATAACCCGAGAGTGGCGAGCCGATGAAGTTCGCCCCCGGAATTGCCACCATGAAGATCGCGACCATCCGTGCACGGTAGGCCGATGGCAGCCAGTAGGTCAGGTACAGCAGCACGCCGGGGAAGAAACCCGCCTCGGCCGCACCCAGCAGAAACCGCATGAAGTACAGCGAGTTCGCGCCTTCGACGAACGCGGTGCCCGCCGACACCAGCCCCCAGGTAATCATGATCCGCGCAATCCAGACCCGCGCGCCGAAGCGCTGCAGCGCCAGGTTGCTCGGCACCTCGACCAGAAAGTACGAGACGAAAAACAGGCTGCTGGCCAGACCGAACACGGCCGGGGTCAAGCCCAGATCGTGGTTCATCTGCAGCGAAGCCATGCCGATGTTGCCGCGATCGATGATCGCGATCAGGTAACACACGATCAGGAACGGAAGCAGGCGCCACGCCACGCGGCGCATCGTCGCCTGTTCCAGTTCACTGACCTCTGCTTTCACATTCATGGGGTTCTCCTGTGCTTATTGTTGTGGAGATGACGCCGGCATGCCAGCTCGCCGCCCTCGGACGGCGAGCAGCGCTCATTCGTCGATCAGCTGGCGATTGACCACACAGCGCGGATCCAGCGCGCGGCCATCCAGGGCGTCGAGAATCTGCTGCACGGCCACCAGGCCCACACGTTCACGGGCCTCCAGGGTGTTGGCGCCCACGTGGGGAGTGGCCACCAGGTTCACCAGGCCCCACAGGGGGCTGTCGGCCGGTGGCGGCTCGGGGTTGAAGGTGTCGAGACCGGCGCCGCCGATCTGCCCGCTGGAAAGGGCCTGAACCAGAGCTGCGGTGTCAATCAGCTCGCCACGGGCGGTGTTGATGAGCAGGCTGCCAGGGCGCATAAGCGCGAATTGTTCGGTGCTGAACAGGTTGCGGTTGGCGTCGGTCAGCGGGCAATGCAGGCTGATCACATCGCACCCTTGCAGCAGACGCTCGAAGTTCTCCTCACGGCTCACATGATCGCGCACCGGCAGTTGCTTGAGGTAAGGGTCATACACCTTGACCTGCATGCGCAGCGGCGCGACCAGATCCATCAGCACGCTGCCGATGGCGCCCAGCCCCACAAGGCCCAGGGTCTTGCCAAACAGTTCGGTGCCATTTGCGGTGGCTTTGTCCCAGTGCCCGGCTCGCACCCGCGCATCCAGCCAGGCGGTGCGCCGGGCGACGCTGAACATCAGGGCAAAGGCGTGCTCGGCCACCGACTGCGCATTGGCGCCGACTGCAATGGTGACCGGCACCTTGCGCTCGGCCGCAGCCTTGATGTCGATGGTGTCGTAGCCCACGCCGTGCTTGGCAATGATCTTGAGGTTGGCGCTGGCGTCGATCATCTCCCGCGTCAGCTTGCCGGTACGCACCACGATGGCGTCAGGCTGCTCGGCCTTGAGGGTTTCGACCATCTGCTCGGCGGGCATGTAGGGCGTGGTGGGAATCACGGTGACGCCTCTGGAGGCAGCCAGCGCCATTGCATCGGGGGCCAGCGCGAGGCCGGTCAGGAGGATTTTGCGAGTCATGGTGTCACCTTGTTTTTATGGCTGGCCCTCAGCGAGCCTGAAAACACCCTATCACAATGAAACGCCGTTGCAATATTAAAAACTTGACTGCGTTACCGCCCATCAAATTCGTCATCAAAGACCGTTGATATTCGAATAATGAAATGCAATTCTATTTTAAGACCCGGCAACCACAGCCGGTGGCATAGCACAATTTCAAGAGAGAATGCCCATGACAATCGGATTTCGAGTGTTGCAAGCCCAGCGCAAAGTGAGCCCGGAGTGGGTCGCACGGTTTCGTGAAGTGCCCGTGGCCAATGTCAGCGACTCGATGAACCGCATGACCGCAGGCGGCCCGAACCTGCGTCCGATGCACCGCGCCGGCGTGCTGGCAGGCCCTGCCTTGACTGTCAAGGCGCGCCCGGGCGACAACCTGATGCTGCATTACGCAATCGACATCGCAGAGCCGGGCGACGTGATCGTCGTCGATGCCGGCGGCGACCTGAGCAACGCGCTGATCGGCGAGATGATGGTGGCCTACGCGGTCAAGCGCGGCGTGGCCGGCATCGTCATCAACGGCGCGATCCGCGATGCCGCGAACATTCGCGCCGGCGACTTCCCGCTGTTCGCCGCTGGCGTGTCCCATCGCGGTCCGTACAAGGACGGGCCAGGCGAAGTCAACGTACCGATTGCCATCGCCGGAATGGTCATCGAGCCAGGGGATCTGGTGATCGGCGACGACGACGGCCTGCTCTGCGTGCCCTATGACGAGGTGGCGGCCGTGTACGACCGCGCCCACGCCAAGCACGCGGCCGAGGTCAAACAGCTGGAGCAGATCGCCCGCGGCGAAAACGACCGCAGCTGGGTCCTCAAATCCCTCCAGCAGAAAGGTTGCGCCCTGCCGCAATGACGGCCGCCACGGGGTGCCTGCCGGGCACCCCATGATGCATCGCCACATTCCCGACACGCCCCTTGATTGCAGCAGGAGCCGCCATGAGCTTCTTTCCCGCACCACAGATCGTCGAAACCACCGTATTCACCCGCTTGCCCGAGCACTTTCGCACGCCGCGCCGCACCGCCTGGGCAGACGGCAACCGCCAGGGCCAGCTGATCGATTCGTTCCTTGAGGGGCCGTCGTTCGACCGCGACGGCAACCTCTACGTCACAGACATTCCCTACGGGCGGATTTTCCGTATTTCGCCCGCAGGCGAGTGGACGCTGGTGTGTGAGTACGATGGCTGGCCCAACGGCCTGAAGATCCATCGCGACGGGCGCATTTTCATCACCGACTACAAACGCGGAATCATGGTGCTGGACGCCGCCACCGGGCACATCGAGCCGTTTCTCGAATCGGCTGGCTCCGAAGGTTTCAAGGGCGTCAACGACCTGGTGTTCGCGCCCAACGGCGACATGTATTTCACCGATCAGGGCCAGACCGGGCTGCAGGATCCCACCGGGCGGGTCTACAAACTCGACGCCGCGGGCAACCTCACCTGCCTGCTGAACACCGTGCCCAGCCCCAACGGCATCGTCTACGACCCCAAGCTCAATCACCTGCTGATCGCCGTGACCCGTGCCCAGCAGATCTGGCGCATTCCGCTGGGCAACGGCTCGATCATCAGCAAAGTCGGGGTGTTCGCCCAACTGCACGGTGGCCTGGGCGGACCGGACGGCCTGGCGCTGGACGCCGAAAGCAACCTGTACATCGCCCACACCGGCTTCGGCTCGGTCTGGCGCCTGTCCAGGGTCGGCGAGCCGTTGCAGCGCATCGTGTCATGCGAAGGCATCAGCAACACCAACCTAGCCTTCGGCGGTGAAGACGGCCGCACGCTGTTCATCACCGAATCGCACACCGGCTCCATCCTGCAAGTACGCACGCCCGTGCCGGGCCTCGCCATGTATTCCCATAGCTGAACACCGGCACAGCAGTCCACCATAACAACGACAAAAAGAAGTGACGCCATGACCCGAGAAACCCCGGCCCTCCCCGGCCTGTCCGATGCCGAGGGTGAAAAGCTGCTGCGCCGCGTGATGCTGCGCATCTTGCCTTTCATCTTCGCCTGCTATGTCATCAGCTATCTGGACCGCACCAACGTCGGCTTCGCCGCCATCAGCATGAACAAGGACCTGGGCCTGACCGCCACGATGTTCGGCTGGGCGGCCGGCCTGTTCTTCTTCGGCTATTTCATCTTCGAAATCCCCAGCAACCTGTTGATGCAGCGTTTCGGCGCACGTATCTGGATTGCCAGGATCATGATCACCTGGGGCCTGATTTCCATCGGCACCGCCTTCGCCACAGGCCCCGTGAGCTTCAGCATCATGCGCTTCCTGCTGGGCCTGGCCGAAGCCGGTTTCACACCGGGCGTGTACCTGTATTTCACCTACTGGTTTCCCGGCAAGTGGCGGGCAAAAGCCACCGCCACCTTCCTGCTGGGCATTCCCGTGGCCAACATCTTCGGATCGCCTCTGTCCGGCTGGTTGCTGGACATGCATGGCATCCTGGGCCTGAAGAACTGGCAGTTCCTCCTGGTCGCCGAAGCCCTGCCCGCAGTGCTCTTGGGGATCGCCTGCCTGTTCGTACTGGTCGACTCCCCGGCCAAGGCGCGGTGGATGAGCGAGCGGGAAAAAGCCTGGTTGTCCGAGCGGCTGAGCCGCGAACAGGCCGCCATCGGTGCGTCCCACGGCAACACCTTGCGCGGTGCGTTGACCAACCCGAAAGTCTTCGTGCTGGCGGCGATCAACTTCTGCTGCATCGTCGGCTCTATCGGCATTGGGCTGTGGATGCCGCAGATCATCAAGAGCCTGGGGATGCAGAACAGCACCGTCGGCCTGGTCGCGGCGCTGCCCTATGTGCTGGGCGCCGTCAGCATGACGCTCTGGGCACGCCTGGCCAACCGTAGCAGGCAGCGCCTGCCGTACGTGGTCAGCGCACTGGCTTTTGCCGCGCTGGCGCTGGTCGGTGCGGCGCTGATCGAAGCGCCGGTGTTGAAGATCGCAAGTCTTGCCTGCGCCGTGGCCGGGATCCTGTGTTTCCAGGCAACGTTCTGGGCCATCCCCTCGACGTTCCTCACAGGCCGTGCGGCGGCAGGCGGGCTGGCGCTGATCGTGTCGATCGGCAATCTGGGCGGGTTTGTCGGGCCGTTCATGATCGGGCTGATCAAGGACGCTACCCAGTCCTATTCAGGTCCGTTCTATGCCGTAGCCTCGATCCTGATGATCGGCACCTGCCTGATGTTGTGGTTGGGTGACCCGGCCCGGCGCACACCAGCTCAGGCTGACAGTCGGCGAAACACTGCCGCTACACACTGAACCCGTTCTAAGTGATCGCCTCTAACAAGGAGGCGATCAGCCTCCCGTCCCTCTTCAGACCGCCCAGGTCAGCGTATTCCCCCGTTTGAATCACCCCTCTTCCGAATGCCCGGCCAGTTTGCGCATCCCCTCGTTTGAATGGATTTGAAATTATTTTTTAATTATCAGACAACTGGCTAGCCTGCTATCGACTTCGCGCTTTCTTTTGCATTCAGCGTGTTACCAAACCCAATCCGAACGGATGGCACATACGTCAAAACCCGCACATTGAACTCGCGTGGATCCAATCTAAGGTTTGGTAATCCGTACACATAAAGGCAGATTGTGGCCCCTGCCTCGTCAATAAGAGAAACGTCTGACTCGCGCCCATATGGACCCTGGTCGGTGTCAACAGACACACCCACGCCCAAGGAATTGTCGCGTAGTTGTTTTTTGTGAAAGCGAAGCAAAAGGATTTTGGAAATGGAAAACGTCGTTGTCGCTGACAAAGCAACCTCTCAGATTGACGCCCATGCCTGGGGCGATCTGCAGCTTAAAAACCCCGCTGTTGTACAAATGCCGGTATCCCCCGACAAAGTGGCTTCTGTGAGCCGCAACGGTCAGGATCTGGTGGTGAATCTGAAGAATGGCGAGCACATAAAGGTTGCCAACTTTTTCAACACCGGCCCAGACGGGGTCACCAGCGACATGGTTTTCCAGGGCGAGGATGGCGCCCTGTGGCAGGCGCAATACAGCGCTCAAGCGTTCGAAGGATTCACCTTCGAGGAAATTGCCTCAATTGACGAACTGATTGCCGGGGCCGGCGTAGTCGGCGGCGCAACATCGGCCTGGGCCTTGGCGGGCCTCGGCTTGCTGGGTGCCGGCGGCGCGGCGGCCGTGTCGGGTGGTGGCGGCGGCGGCGGCGGTGGGGGTGGGGGTGGGGGTGGGGGTGATGGTGCAGGCGGCACACCCGGCGATACAACCGCACCCGACAGCCCGACCCAGCTCTCGGTTTCTGCCAACGGCCTGACATTGAGAGGCGTTGGCGAGATTGGCACGCAAGTGACCGTGCGCGATGCTTTCGGCAACATAGTAGGCACCGGTACGGTGGGCAGCGACGGGCGCTTCGAGATCGCGCTGAACGCTGCACAAACCAACGGCCAGAACCTCAATGTGACCCTCACCGACGCCGCCGGCAACACCTCCGCGCCGGGCACCGCAACCGCAGGCGATACGACGGCGCCAGAGACGCCAGCCAATTTGCACGTCAACGACAACGGCACGCAGTTGTCCGGGACGAGCGAGCCGGGTGCGACCATTCAGATCCGCGCAGCGGATGGCACGCTGATCGCCAGCGGTGTGGTTAACGCCGATGGCACGTTCAACCTGACACTCAACCCAGCACAAGTCGATGGTCAGACCCTGGTCGTGACCGCCACCGACCCGGCAGGCAATGTCTCGGGCGCAGCACAGACCCTGGCGCCGAACGTCGGCGATCCGGGTGATCCAGGCAACCCGGGTAACCCCGGCGAGCCGGGTACGCCAGGCACAGGGGACCAGACGCCACCCAACGCTCCGACCAACCTGGCCGTCAGCAGCAGCGGCACCCTGCTCACAGGCGAGGGCGAAGTGGGCGCCCGCGTGTCCGTCATCGATGCCAGCGGCAAGCTGCTGGGTACCGCCATCGTTGGCTCGGACGGTACGTTCCACGTCACCCTTTCCCCGGCGCAGGTCAGCGGTGAAGTCCTGCAGGTCAGCCTGACCGACGCGGCCAACAACACCTCGCTCAACGCCGCAGTCCAGGCCCATACCAACACACCCCCTGTAGCGCCGACCGACCTGTCACTGTCCGCGGACGGCCTGACCGTGACCGGCATCGCCCACCCTGGCGTGCGGATTCTGATTCGCAATGCCGCTGGCACCGTGATTGGTGCGGGCCGCGCCGATGTCGATGGCCACTTCAGCGTGACCCTCGCAAGTGCGCAGATCAACGGTGAGCATCTGGATGTGGTGTCAACCGATGCCTCAGGCAACAGTTCCGCACCTGTGGCGCTGACCGCCTCTGACATCGTCCCTCCAGCACAAGTTACCGGTGTCGTGATCAGTGCCGACGGCACGCAGATTTCCGGCAAAGGGGAGCCGCTGGCAACGGTGACCATTGTCAACGGCAGCACCACCGTGACCGTGGTGGTCGCGGCCAACGGCACATTCCAGACCACGCTGACACCGCCCGTCAGCCCTAACGCCGAGATCCAGATCACCCAGAGCGATGCCAAGGGTAACCACTTGCCTGCTTTGACCGTCACCGCCCCCGATGCAGACGGACCGGCCACACCCGGCGCCCTGGAACTCAGCACGGACGGCAAGCACTTGACCGGCACCGGCACGCCTGGAAGCCTGATCGAAGTGCGCGATGCCGGTGGCGCCGTCATCGCCAGCGCCACCGTGGCGCCCAATGGCAGTTTCGACGTGACCTTCAATCCGCCACAAATCACCGGCGCCGTTCTGGACGTGGTTGCCGTCGCTGGCGGTGAAGACTCAGTGAGCGTTCCGGTGACCACTCCGGACGCCACCCCGCCCGCCATCGTCAGTGACCTTGCCGTCGGCAGTAACGGCCTGACCCTGGCCGGGCGCGGCGAACCGGGCGCAACCGTCAGCGTCACCGATGCCCGGGGCCACGTCCTCGGCACCGCCGTGGTCGGGCCCACCGGCAGCTTCAGCGTGACGCTGTCGAGCGCCCAGACCCACGGCCAGATCCTGAGCGTGGTACAGACCGACGTCGCCGGTAATCACTCCAGCGCCACAACGGTCACCGCAGCAGATCTGGACGGGTCGCTGCAGCCAACCAACCTCAGTGTCGGCAGCGCCGGCACCGTGCTCAGCGGCGACGGCCAGGCGGGCTCGCGCATCACGGTCAGCGACAGCAAAGGCCAGGTATTGGGCACTGCAATCGTCGGCGCCGACGGGCACTTCAACGTGACCTTGAGCAGCCCGCAGAACAACGGCCAGACCCTGTCGATCAAGGCCGTCGACAGCGCAGGCAACGCGGCGCCAGTCCTGCCCTTCGTCACCGATGATACCCAGGCGCCGGCCCCTCTGACCGGCCTCGCGCTCAATGGCCAGGGCCTGGTGTTGAGCGGTAACGGTGAAGCGGGCGCGAGCATCACTGTTCGCAGCCCGTCCGGGGCGATCATCGGCACCGGCTCAGTGGGCAACGACGGCCATTTCACCCTGACGCTGACCAGCGCGCAGACCGATTCGCAAGTCTTGCAAGTGACCCAAACGGATGCCGCAGGCAACGTATCGCAGCCGTCGCCTGTGACCGCGCCTGAGCTGAGCGTTCCAGACAGCGTCAGCGCGGTGAATCTCTCCGCCAATGGCCTGGTGGTTACCGGTAATGGCCAGGTCGGTGCAACCGTGACGGTTCAGGATGCATCGGGCAAGGTCCTGGGCACCGCCGAGGTCGGCAGCAACGGGCGCTTCGAGGTCAACCTTTCTGCGGCGCAGATCAATGGCCAGATCCTGAGCGTGACCCAGGCTGACGGCTCACCGGGATCCTCGACACCGGTTTCCGTGCAAGCGCTGGATCTGCAGGCGCCGGTCGCCCCGACGCAATTGACGCTCAACGGCACCGGCGATGCCCTCTCAGGCACCGGCGAAAAAGGCGCGACCGTCCGTGTCTACGGGCCCGACGGTACGCTGCTCGGCAGCGTAGTCATCGGCAGCACAGGTACCTTCACGGTGCCCTTGTCGGCGGTGCTCAATAACGGTCAGGCCCTGGTGGTCAACCAGACCGATGGCGCCGGGCACCTCTCGCCCAACGCATCCTTCACCGCCCCGGACACCACACCGCCGCCGCCGCTGAGCAACGTCAACATTACCCCTAATGGCGCGACCGTCACCGGCAACGGTGAGGCTGGCGATACCGTGACGGTGAAAGACGCTAATGGCGTAACCCTTGGCACCGCACTGGTCGCCGCCAATGGCACCTTCAGCGTTACGCTGTCCCCTGCGCAGCTCGATGGCCAGACCCTGAGCGTCACCCAGACCGATGCCAGCAAGGTGCCTTCGGATGTCAGCCCCGTCGTCGCCCCTGACGTGACCGCCCCGCCGGTCCCGAGCGGGCTGAAAGTCGACGACTCCGGCACCCTGGTGTCAGGCACCGCCCAGGCAGGCAGTACCGTGCAGGTGCTTGATGCCAGCGGCAAGTTGCTGGGCAGCGTTCTGGTGGGTTCAGGCGGGACCTTTTCCATCACCCTCGCCGACCCGTTGACCAACGGTGAAGCGCTGCATGTGGTCGCTACAGACGGGACCAACACTTCGCTGCCCGGCACGGTCAGCGCACCGGACACCACGGATCCGCTACCGGTCGAGAACCTCGCGATCAACCCGGCGGGCACCAGCGTTTCCGGCACCGGCGAGCCCGGCACCACCATCAAGGTCCAGACCACTGCCGGCACCCTCCTGGGCACGGGTACCGTGGGCAGCAACGGCGTGTTTGTCGTGACCCTGACCACCCCTGCGGCCCCTGGCAGCAGCCTGCAAGTCATCAGCATCGATGCCGCCGGCAATGACTCCACCCCGACTCCGCTGGCAGGCCCCGATGGCACACAGCTGGCGACCCCCAGCAGTCTGTTCCTGAGCACCGATGGATTGACGCTGACAGGCGTCGGCACACCGGGCAGCACAATCACCGTGACCGGCAACGGCGGTAGCGTGCTGGGCACTGCGGTGGTCGACAGCGCTGGCCGGTTCAGCGTCCCCATGGCCTCTGCCCAGATCAACGCCCAGACCCTGCACGTCACCGCCAGCGATTCCGGTGGCCACACCTCGGTGCCTGGCACACTTGTCGCTGCCGACAAGACGCCGCCAGACGCCCTGACCCAATTGACCATCAACAGCAACGGCAGCGTGGTGTCCGGCAAGGGTGAAGCTGGCGCGACGGTCAGCATTACCAACAGCGCAGGCACCGTGCTCGGCACCGCGCTGGTCGCCAGCGATGGCAGCTTCAACGTGACCTTGAGCCCGGCGCAGGTCGATGCCCAATCCCTGATCGCCACCCAACGCGACCCGGCCGGCAACGCCTCGCAACCGGCTCCGGTTAACGCCCCCGACCTCACCGCACCGGCCGCCGCCAC
>Ga0207713_1000481_pt1 | contig 41406 bp, 33 predicted proteins | sample KBSS64metaG_FD_184404 | JGI IMG/M metagenome (GOLD analysis project Ga0207713, IMG submission 184404) | Switchgrass rhizosphere microbial communities from Kellogg Biological Station, Michigan, USA - KBS S6-4 metaG (SPAdes) (version 2) | ecosystem: Host-associated > Plants > Roots > Rhizosphere >... | reverse complement strand
ATTTCCTCGGCGTAGGTTTCCAGGCTGTTGGTACGGGTGATGTAGTTGGCCGGGAAGCCGCCACCCATGTTGATCAGCTTCAGTTCGATGCCGTCTTCTTCTTTCAGGCGCTCGAAGATCACCTTCACTTTGGCGATCGCGGCGTCCCACACGGAGATGTCACGCTGTTGCGAACCGACGTGGAAGGAGATGCCGTAAGGCACCAGGCCCAGGTCACGGGCCAGGATCAGCAGGTCCATGGCCATGTCGGTCTGGCAGCCGAACTTGCGCGACAGAGGCCAATCGGCAGTGGTCGAGCCTTCGGTGAGGATACGCACATAGACTTTCGAGCCCGGCGCTGCCTTGGCGATGTTGCGCAGGTCAGCCTCGGAGTCGGTGGAGAACAGACGCACGCCCTTCTCGTAGAAGTAGCGGATGTCCTTGGCTTTCTTGATGGTGTTGCCGTAGCTGATGCGATCCGGGCCAACGCCACGGCCCAGCACCTTGTCCAGCTCATAGATAGAGGCGATGTCGAAGCTCGAGCCTTTCTCCTTGAGCAGGTCGATGATTTCGACGGCCGGGTTGGCCTTGACTGCGTAGTAGACCTTGGCGAATTCGAAACCGGCGCGCAGGTCATCGTAGGCCTGGCTGATCATCGCGGTGTCGATGACCACGAACGGGGTTTCTTGCTTGTCGGCGAACGCCTTCATTTTTGCGAAGGTGCTTTTCTCGAAATAGTCTTCGACCTGAATCGACATGCGGGGGACTCCTGTTGGCAAACGGTAAAAAACAATGGGTGCAAATGAACGTCCTCCGTATCCCCACTTTGGTTCGCCTACTTCCCAAGGCCGATCGCCGAAAGCAAAAAAGCCACCCCGGTCGATTCAGAGCTACTGCGCTTGACAACACTGCGTTGGAACAAGGCTCGGAATGCTCATTTACAATCAGTAAACTCCGCTTCCTCGCCTTGTTCCGCCTTGTCTTGCCTGCGCTCGCTACGCTCTGAAACGACCGGGAGCCGGGGTTCCCGGTTGGCCTTGCTGTCTCGTCGTCAGTACTTGAGCCGGATGGATCGTTTCCAGCATGGACGTTCGGCGCGAACTGTAGGACCTGAGGGGTTCAAGATCAACAAAAAATGTCGCTTTTCTGCCCGTTTTTGCCAGACGGGCATCAGCATCTGTTCAATCACCCTTTAGTAACCGACCGATGTGACAGGACGATGTTCCCCAGGGTCGAGTAGATGGAGGGCTCCCCCCGTAGCAGCACGGCTTGCCGGCGGGAGCGATCTGAAGGACGCCCCCGCCGGCAAGCCGTGCTGCTACGGGGAGAAATGGCAATGCTAGACCGCCGCCTGCTCCGCCACTTCCGCTGGCGAAACGATACTGGTCTTCTTGCCCCGCGACTGGCCTGAACTCAGGTAAGCCGCAATCGACTCCTGCGTCACCTCGCCCAGGAACACGTTCTCGGCATCGAGCACCGGCAGCCAGGCGCGGTTGAACTCGTACATGCGCGACAGCAGGATACGCAGGTGCTCGTCGTAGGCCGCCGTGGCGTTGAACGGGCGCAGGTATTGCTCGCAGGTGCCCGCCTGGCGATGCAGGTCGCGGCGACGCACATAGCCTTTGGCCTTGTTGTCGGCGTCGGTGACGACCACGTAGCGGCGGTCGTTTTCGTCCATCACTTCCAGCGCATCGGCCACCGGGGTTTCCGGGCTTACGGACGGCGCATTGTCGGCGGCGTCTTCGGCCTTGACCAGCAACAGGCGCTTGAGCGTGCTGTCCTGGCCGACGAAGTTGCTGACGAACTCGTCCGCCGGATGGGCCAGCAGCGTGTCCGGGTGGTCGATCTGCAACAGCTTGCCGGCGCGGAAGATCGCGATCTTGTCGCCCAGCTTGATGGCTTCGTCAATGTCGTGGCTGACCATGATCACGGTCTTGTTCAGCGCCCGCTGCATCTCGAAGAACTCGTTCTGGATCATCTCGCGGTTGATCGGGTCCACCGCGCCGAACGGCTCGTCCATCAACAGCAACGGGGCCTCGGCGGCCAGCGCACGGATCACGCCGATACGCTGTTGTTGCCCACCGGACAGCTCGCGCGGGTAGCGATGCAGGTACTGCTTAGGCTCAAGCTTGATCATGCTCATCAGCTCGCGGGCCCGGTCGTGGCAGCGATTCTTGTCCCAGCCCAGCAGCTTGGGCACCACGACAATGTTTTCCTCGATGGTCATGTTGGGAAACAGGCCGATCTGCTGGATCACATAGCCGATGTTGCGGCGCAGGGTCACTTCGTCCAGTTGCGTGGTGTCTTCACCGTTGATCAGCACTTTGCCCGAGGTCGGCATGATCAGGCGGTTGATCATTTTCAGCGTGGTGCTCTTGCCGCAACCCGATGGCCCCAGGAACACGCAGATTTCGCCTTCGTTGACGGTCAGGCTCACGGAATCGACGGCCTTCACTTCCTTGCCGTTGCTCTGGAAAGTCTTGGTGAGGTCTTGCAGTTCGATCATGGTTTTGCCAGTCATTTGAGCAGTCCTTTTGGAGTCAGCGAGCGTTGCAGCCATTGCAGAAGCAGGTCGGCGAAGATGGCCAGGATGCTGACCAGTACGGCGCCGACGATCAGCATCGACATGTCGCTGCGGCTGATGGAAGCGAGGATGAGCACACCGAGGCCACCGGCCCCGATGGTGGCGGCGATGGTCATGACGCCGATGTTCATGACCACGGCGGTGCGTACGCCAGCGAGGATCACCGGCACGGCAATGGGCAACTCGACCATGCGCAGGCGCTGGCCGAAGGTCATGCCGATGCCCCGGGCCGCTTCACGAATGCCGGGCTCGACGCCGGTCAACGCCAGGTAGGTGTTACGCATGATCGGCAGCAGCGAATACAGAAACACCGCGGTGATCGCCGGCAGCGGCCCAAGGCCCTGGCCGAATTTGGAGTAGAACGGCAGCAGCAAACCGAACAGGGCAATCGACGGGATGGTCAGCAGCACGGTGGCGCTGGCCTGCAGGGGACCGGCGAGCGCCGGGAAGCGCGTCATGAAGATGCCCAGCGGCACCCCGATCAGAATCGCCAGCGACACCGCAATGCCCACCAGCGTGATGTGTTGCAAGGTCAGGTGAAAGACCTGGTTCCAGTCCAGATGGGAGAAGGCGCTCCAGAAGCTCATAGTTTCTCCTCGTGTTTCTCTACCGGCGTCTGCTTGATCGGCACGCTTTCGGCGGAAGGATTGATCGGATGGCTGCGCAGGAAATCTGCCGCCACGACGGTAGGACTTTCATGATCGACGTCGATGCGCGCATTCAGGTCAATCATGGTCTGGTTATCCAGCAGCGCGGCCAGCGGCTTGAGCTGCTCGGCCAGTTGCGGGTGCTTGTCCAGAAACTCTTTGCGCACCACCGGGGCTGCGGTGTAGTCCGGGAAGTAGTGCTTGTCGTCGGCCAGCACCTTGAGTTTGAAGGCGTTCAGGCGGCCATCGGTGGTGTAGACCAGCCCTGCGAAGACCTGCCCGTTGCGCAGTGCGGTGTAGACCAGCCCTGCGTCCATCTGACGAGTGTTTTCACGGCTCAGGTTCATGTCGTAGTGCTTGACCATGCCCACCAGCCCGTCCGAACGGTTGGCGAACTCGGTGTCGAGCGCGACGATATGACCCTCCTTGGCCTCATCCTTGAGCAAGGTTGTCAGGTCGGAGACGTTGTTGATCTGCGGGTATTTCTTCGCGACGCTGTCCGGCACCGCCAGGGCATAGGTGTTGTTGAACTTGGACGGCGAGAGCCAGACCAGGCCCTTCTTCGCGTCCAGTTCCTTGACCCGCTGGTAGGTCTGGTCGCTGTCGAGTTTTTCGTCGACATGGTTGTAGGCGACCAGCGACACCCCGGTGTATTCCCAGAGCATGTCCAGCTGGCCGGATTCCTGCGCACTGCGCGCCAGGTTGCTGCCCAGCCCGCCGGTGATCTGCACCTGATAGCCCTTGTCGCGCAGGTATTGCGCGGTCAGCTCGGCGAGGATGGTCTGTTCGGTGAAGACCCGTGCGCCGATTCGCAGCACCGGGCGCTCGGCCGCAGCGTCGGCCGCCTGGACAAATCCAGACAACAACAGGCACGTGCCCAGTATTAATGTGCATAACTTTTTCATCTGAATTCCTTTCTCTGCGCGGCCCGTTAGCGAGCCAGGCCACGTTCCAGCCACACCCGACTCGCCAGTGTCACGGCGCCATCGAGCAGCAGTGCCAACAGCGCGGTGCATGCCGCGCCCAGTACAAGCTGAGGCTGATTGTTCAGGGCGATGCCAGGGAAGATCAGGCTGCCCAGGCTGTTGGCGCCGATCAGGAAGGCCAGAGGCGCGGTGCCGACGTTGATCGCCAGCGCCACCCGCACACCGCCGATCATGATCGGCACGGCATTGGGCAGCTCGACGCGCCACAGCACCTGACGCGGTGTCATGCCGATGCCGGTGGCGGCTTCCTTGAGGGAGCCCTGGACGTTTTTGAGGCCTTCGTAGGTGTTGCGCACGATGGGCAACAGAGAGGCGAGGAACAAAGCGAAGATCGCAGGCCCACTGCCGATGCCCAGGACGCCCAGAGCAATGGCCAGTACCGCGAGAGGAGGAACGGTGTTACCGATATTGAAGATCTGCATGAAGCGTTCGGCGCGGCCAACCATGTTCGGTCGGCTAAGCACAATGCCGGTCGGGATTCCGACCACCAGTGCCGCCAACATCGACGCCAGCACCAGCATCACGTGGGCTTGCAGATAAAACAGCAGATCATCCTGATACTGCTTGAGCGTGTCGATGCCGATCCATTGGACCAGCAGGGCCAGGAGTGCGATGACGATCACACCTCCCATCAGCCCCTTGCCATAGCGATTAGCCACGGGCGGACTCCTTATTTCAGTCGGCGTACGTCTGGCGCATGACGGTCTTTTTCAGGCCATCTGCCAGCGTTCGCGAAGAGCAGCGGGTGGGTCGCCGGTTAAGGGTTAACCTGGGCGATTTCACGAGCCATGAGCGCAGCTTCGTCAAGCTAACTTGCTGATTTTGCAACCCTTGGCAGTTTGCATTGCCAGGGAGTGGACGTCTCCACAACCGCAAAGGTTCCCACGTAGGATGGTATTTGGCCACCCTTGATCGACTGAACGGTTCGGATATTGGATTGGTTTGGGCTATAATCGCCGCCCTTTTTTGAATCACCTCTCAGGCGATTTCCCATGACCAGACAGGCTGCCGAAGTCGCGAAACGCCGCACTTTCGCCATTATTTCCCACCCCGACGCCGGTAAGACCACCATCACCGAAAAGCTCTTGCTGATGGGCAAGGCCATTTCCGTGGCCGGCACGGTGAAATCCCGCAAATCCGACCGCCATGCGACGTCCGACTGGATGGAGATGGAGAAGCAGCGGGGTATTTCCATTACCACGTCGGTCATGCAGTTCCCCTATCGCGAACACATGATCAACCTGCTCGACACCCCGGGCCACGAAGACTTCTCCGAAGACACCTACCGCACCCTGACCGCAGTGGACTCGGCGCTGATGGTCCTGGACGGCGGTAAGGGCGTCGAGCCGCGGACCATCGCCCTGATGGACGTCTGCCGCCTGCGCGACACGCCGATCGTCAGCTTCATCAACAAGCTGGACCGCGACATCCGCGACCCGATCGAACTGCTCGACGAAATCGAAGCGGTCCTGAAGATCAAGGCCGCGCCGATCACCTGGCCCATCGGCTGCTACCGCGACTTCAAGGGCGTGTACCACCTGGCGGACGACTACATCATCGTCTACACCCCGGGCCACGGTCACGAGCGCACCGAAACCAAGATCATCCAGAAACTGGATTCCGACGAAGCCCGCGCCCATCTGGGTGACGAGTACGACCGCTTCATCGATCAGCTCGAACTGGTGCAGGGCGCCTGCCACGAATTCAATCAGCAGGAATTCCTCGACGGCCAGATGACCCCGGTGTTCTTCGGCACCGCGCTGGGCAACTTCGGGGTCGACCATGTGCTCGACGCCGTCGTCGACTGGGCACCGCTGCCGCTGGCACGCGCCGCCCACGAGCGCAGCGTGGAGCCGGTTGAAGAGAAGTTCTCGGGCTTCATCTTCAAGATCCAGGCGAACATGGACCCCAAGCACCGCGACCGTATCGCGTTCATGCGCATCTGCTCGGGCAAGTACGAGAAAGGCATGAAGATGCGCCATGTGCGCACCGGCAAGGACGTGCGCATCGGTGACGCCCTGACCTTCTTCTCCAGCGAGCGCGAGCAACTGGAAGAGGCCTACGCTGGCGATATCATCGGCCTGCACAACCACGGCACGATCCAGATCGGCGACACCTTCACCGAAGGCGAGGCCCTGGGCTTCACCGGCATCCCGCACTTTGCGCCGGAGCTGTTCCGTCGCGTGCGCCTGAAGGATCCGCTCAAGTCCAAACAGCTGCGTCAGGGCCTGCAACAACTGGCCGAAGAAGGCGCTACCCAGGTGTTCTTCCCGCAGCGCAGCAACGACATCATCCTCGGCGCCGTCGGTGTGCTGCAGTTCGATGTGGTCGCCAGCCGCCTGAAGGAAGAGTACAAGGTCGAATGCGCCTACGAGCCGATCACCGTGTGGTCTGCCCGCTGGATCGATGGCAGCGACAAGAAGAAACTCGAGGAATTCGAGAACAAGGCCGTGGAAAACCTGGCAGTGGACGGCGGCGGTCACCTGACCTACCTGGCGCCTACTCGGGTGAACCTGAGCCTGATGGAAGAACGCTGGCCGGACATCAAATTCCGCGCGACGCGTGAGCATCATTAAGTAGTACGAAAAACCTCACGTGGATACTACGCACTGAGGTTTCACGCCGTCCCCCTGTGGGAGTGAGCTTGCTCACGAATGCTGAGTTTCAGCCGCAGAATATCTGGCGGATGTACCGGCCTCTTCGTGAGCAAGCTCACTCCCACAGTTGTTTTGTGCAAATGGCAAGAACCGAGTCAGCCTGTCACTTCACCACCATCCCCACTCCCCTCCCCCGCGGATCCGCTGCGGTTTCGACCTTCGTGCCGTTGATCCTGATCGCCTGCACATTGCCCATCGCCCAATTCTGATCCTTGATCGTGTAGCCCATCGCTTTCAATTCATCAGCGACGGGCGCCGACATCGGCGCGAATCGCTCGGTGAAGATCGTGTCCTTGGGCAGCAACTGGTGGTGAACCCGCTGCGCCGCCACCGCATCCTTGAGCGGCATGTGGAAGTCATACAAATTGTTGAGCACCTGAAACACCGTGGTGAAAATCCGCGAACCACCCGGCGTACCCAGCACCAACGTCACCGCGCCATCGCGGGTGACAAGACTTGGGCTCATCGATGAAAGCATGCGCTTGCCCGGTTCGATGGCATTGGCATCGCCTCCCACCACACCAAAAGCATTCGCGACGCCGGGTTTGGAGCTGAAATCATCCATCTCGTCGTTCATCAAAAAGCCTGCGCCCTTGACCACCACGCCGCTGCCGTAATCCCAGTTCAGGGTATAGGTGTTGCTGACCGCATTGCCCTTGGCATCGACGATGGAGAAATGGGTAGTCTGGTGGGATTCGAGGCCGGCCTTGATGTTTTCGGTCGGGGAAATCGCCGTCGGGTTGATCTCACGGGCACGCTGGGCCAGGTAGACCTGATCGGTCAGTTCGCTCACCGGTGCCTTGGAGAAGTCCGGATCACCCAGATAGTTGGCGCGATCGGCAAACACCCGCTTCTCGATCTCGGCGAGCAGGTGCACGTAACGCGCCGAGTTCAAGGGCACGCCTTTGAAATCCTCGGCCAGTTGCTGTTTGATGCCGATCAGCTGCGCCAGCGCCACGCCGCCCGAACTTGGCAGCGGTGCGGTGTACAGGGTGTTGCCGTTGAAATTCACGTGCAACGGCTTGCGCCACACGGCCTTGTAATCGGCCAGGTCCTGCCTGGTGATCAAGCCGTTGTCATGCTGCATCTGGGCCACCAGCAGGTCGGCAGTCTGGCCCTGATAGAACTCGCTGGCGCCTTTGTCGGCGATGCGCTCCAGGGTCTGGGCCAGCTCCGGCTGACGGAACAATTCGCCGGCCTTCATGGTGCCGAAGTAATCGGCGAAGTTGGTCTTGCCGTTGAGTTGCTTGAGGGCCTCGGTGCCGTACATGTTCTGTTTGTCGGCGACTTTGAAACCGTTCTTCGCATAACCGATGGCCGGTGTCAGCAATTCGGGCCAGGGCAACTTGCCGAATCTGCGGTGCGCCTCCCACAAGCCCATCACCGTGCCCGGCACGCCCGAAGCGCGAGCGCCCACCAGGCTCATGCCGGGAATCACCTCGCCTTTTTCATCCAGGTACATGTCGCGGGTCGCGGCTTTGGGAGCGGTTTCGCGGTAGTCGATGAAATAGGGGCGTCCGTTCATGAACAGGGTCATGAAGCCACCACCGCCGATATTGCCCGCCTCTGGATAAGTCACGGCCAGGGTGAAGGCGGTGGCCACGGCGGCATCGACGGCGTTGCCACCTTTTTTAAGGATTTGCGCCGCGACTTCGGCGCCATATTGATCGGGCGCTGCAACGGCACCGCCCTCCAGCGTGATGGCGGCATACACAGGGGAACTGACGGCGAAGATCGCCGACAAGGCGAGGGTCTTGAGGGTCACGACTCGCATGGGGCTTCCTTGATTAGGGGATGCAATAGCCTGGTCTGTGGAGGCTGTCTGAATGCTGACGAGACTAACGCAAACGGCCACCCGAAGGTGGCCGCTGTGTATCGAGAAATGTGACCGTAGCAGCCCGGCCGGGCGGCGCTCCGCTTGCCGGCGGGGACGGTGGATCAGCGGGTGATGCGGTGCCTGACACGACGCCCCGCCGGCAAGCCGTGCTGCTACGGGTCTGGGTTCAAAGCCCCATTAACTCTTGAGCATATCGTTCTCGATCCACTCGATCACCGACGTGCGCTTGGGCGCCCAGCCCAGCAGTTCCCGGGCGTTCTTGCCACGCACACGGCTGTTCGAACCCAGGCCATAGTTGGCCATCTCATAACCCCATTCGGCTTCTGCGTCCTTGAGCGGCCAGTCCTGCGCCTTGCCCAGGCCCATCGCCTTGGCAATGGCGTTGCTCATATCGAGGAACGACGCTTCACCGCTCTCGACAAAATAGAAAGTGCCGGCAGGATTGTTCTCCAACGCCAATGCATACAGCTCTACCACATCATCGATATGCACGTTGGACCAGATGTTGCCGCCGGTGCCGACATGACGCACCACGCCGCTCTTGCGAGCCTGTTTGAGCAGGCGCGGCAGCTGCACGCTGTCGCGGTTCACGCCCAGGCTGTGGCCGTAGATCAATGTGTTGCAGAGCACTGCCGAACGCACGCCCTGTTGCGCTGCCGCCAGCACCAGATCGTCGATGGCCACGCGAGCGGCCTTGTCCGGGGTAGCGGCAGGCAACTGGCCTTCGTAATAGATCTTGTCGGTGCCTTTACCGCCCGACGCATCCCCCACGATGCTCGAACCGCTGGTGTGCAAAAGGGGTTTGTTGGAGCCCTTGAGGCCCTCGATCAACGCCTCGACCGCGCCGCGGTGGTCGCTGCTGGCGGCGCTGATGACCGCATCAGCCTTGCGCGCCTGCTCGACCAGCAGCGCCGTGTCATCCAGGGTGCCGATGACCGCCGACATGCCCAACGCCTTGAGTTCGTCCGCCTGCTCGGCGCTGCGCACCAGGCCCGTGACGTGGTGGCCCTTGCGGGTAAGGCCGGTTGCGATGGAGCCACCAATGAAACCTGCTGCGCCGGTGATGAAGATATTCATGAGCTTGATCCCGTGTCGTGGAAAAGATGGACACAGTATCTGCCCGACATTCCTTGCAAAAAACCGTCTTCTGGCCAAATGACTCTTGCGTACAGGTCACGAATGATCCACAGCCGTTCGCGCTACCTCCTCACATTCAACGCCACCACACTGCTCAACACCACGACCGCCCCCACGATCACCATCGGCGAGGGGATTTCACCCAACAGCACCGATGCGATGGCAATCGCCATGGGTGGAGTGAGGTACAAACTCATCGTGGCGCGGCTGGCCTCCATGTGCTTGAGCACATAGGCCCAGGCCAGGTATGCCAGCGCACTGGGGAACAAGCCCAGCACACCCACTGCGACATTGACCCGCAACGGCGCATTGACGATCTCGCCGACCAGCCCCGGCAAATAGACCAACAGGAAAAACGTCCCTGCCCAGACCGTGTAGCAGACCATGGTCAGCCCGTCATAGCGATGGCTGTGGCGTCTTTGCAGGGAGAAATACGAGCTCCAGGAGAACGCCGCCAGCAGGATCAGCAAGGCGCGCGAGTCGACTCGGCCAAACCCGCGATCCCCCAGAATCACGACGGCTACCCCAACCAGACCCCATGTCACGCAGATCCAGCGCCAGGCGTTGACTCGCTCCTTGAACACGAAATGCGCCAGCAGCGCGGTGAACAGAGGCATGGACTGGATCAGCACGCTCGACGCCCCGGCGCTGACACCTGGCTGGCCGAAGTTGAGGGCGATGTGATGCAGGCTCACCGCGAAAAAACCCAGCACTGCCAGCAGAGGCAGATCCCGCAGGCGCGGCAGGGCGATTTTCATCGACGAGGCGATCAACGCCATGAACACCGAGGCAATCAGAAACCGCAACAGGGCCAGGTGCCCTGGATCGTAGGCCAGCAATCCGATGCGAATCCCCGCCGGCGAGTAGCCCCAACAGGCAATCACGAAGACTGTCGCGAGCGCGACTTTCAGGCCCTGCCAACGGACATTCAACTCCTGGCCTCCGGCCGCAATCGCCACCGGCTCACTTACCACGCTCATGTTTCCACTCCTGCCAACACGCCACTTTGGCAATGAGTATCGAAACAACTTATGCTCACCACAACCGAACAATAATGACTCGATCATTCACTTAGGGTGATGCATGGAACTGGCCCAGATTCGCATGTTCAAGACTGTCGCCGACACCGGCAGCATTGCCCGCGCAGCCGAAGTGCTGCACTGCGTGCCGTCGAACGTTACGGCGCGCATAAAGGCGCTTGAAGCCGAGCTTGGTACCGGACTGTTCTTCCGTCATGGGCGTGGATTGCGCATCAGCCCTGCCGGGGAAATCTTTCTGAACTACGCCGCACGGATGCTGAGCCTGGCCGAGGAAGCCAAGCGCGCGGTGCATCCTGATGCGGCGCCTTCCGGGCCGTTGCGCATCGGCGCGATCGAGTCGTCCGCCACCTCGCGGCTACCCCGATTGCTGGCGCGTTTTCATGCACGCTATCCCGACGTCTCCCTTGAACTGACCACCGGCACCGGCCCGCAATTGCTCGACGCCACGCTCAACCACAAGCTCGATGGCGCGATTGTCGCCATCGACGTCAAGCGTCCGCGCCTCAAGCGCACCTCCATGTACCGCGAGGACCTGGTGCTGATCGCCGCCGAATCCCTGGGGCCGATTCGCAGCGCGGCGGACCTTGCAGGCAAGTCGATCTTCATGTGGCCCGAAGGCTGCCCCTATCGCGCGGCGCTGGAGCGCTGGCTGCTGAACAACGGGCAAAGCCAGCCAATCATCAGCATCGCCAGCTACGGCACCATCGTCGGTTGCGTCAGTGCCGGCGCCGGTGTGGCGCTTGTGCCCAAGGGCGTGTTCGAGCAATACCACAAGGGCTCGGGCTGGGTCGGCTATGAATTCGCCGAACTCACCTCCATCGACAACCTGTTCTACTGGCACGAAAACGCCGAACACCACCCGGCGCGGGAGGCGTTCGTGGAGATGCTGCGGGCGGAGTTCACAGGTTCAGCCACGACATGATGCGAACGATGACGGGGACATTGCTACGCGGCATAAACCGCCAGCTTCTGCGCAATGAAATCCAGAAAACACTGAATCCGCAGCGCCAGTTGCGAGTTGCGGTAGTACACCGCGTGGATAGGCTGACGATAGCCGCTGTTGGCCTGGGAGAGGATCACTTTAAGCCGCCCTGCGCGGATGTCTTCGTGGGTCATGAAGTGCGACAGGCAGACGATTCCCTCCCCCGCCAACGCCAACTGGCGCAGGGTTTCACCGCTGGAAGCGGACACCGTGGGCTGAATGAACAAGCGATCGCCATCGGCGTGGCGCAGGGGCCAGTGGTTCAGGGTTTCGGTCTGGGTGAACCCCAGCAGCGCATGCCCGTTCAGCGCCTCGACGCTCTTGGGCGTGCCATGTTTTTTCAGGTAATCGGGGCTGGCCAGAATGTTCAGCGGGCTGGTACCCAGCGCACGGGCGTGCAGGGTCGAATCCGCCAAGGCGCCAATACGAATCGCCACGTCGGTGCTCTGCTCCAGCAGATCGATGATCAGATCGTTGCTGTTCAACTCCAGCTGGATGTCCGGGTAGAGCGTACGAAACTCGGCCACGTACGGCACGATGCAATGCAGCATGAAAGGCGACGCAGCGTTGATCCGCAGACGCCCGGAAGGCGTTTGCTGACGCAGCGACATGCGCTCTTCGAGATCTTCCATCTGACCCAGGATCTGCCGCGCCCGCTCAAGGAAAAACTTGCCCTCTTCGGTCAGGTCCATGCGCCGCGTGGTGCGGTTTATCAGGGTGGTGTCGAGCTTGGCCTCCAGCCGTGAAAGGGTGCGGCTGATGGCCGATGGCGTCTGCCCCATCTGTTCAGCGGCGGCCGAAATCGAGCCGCTTTCAATCACGCAGACGAACACCTGCAATTCATCGGATCGGGCTTTCACTGTTGTCCTCCGCTCAAAACAGCCTGGATATTAGCGCTGTTTCGAGCAAAAGCCCGAGCAAAAACCATCGCCCTCAAGGCAACAATCCGGCGGCGCGATAAGCCTGGATAGTGGTGTCGAATACGCTGATGTCGCTGCGCCCCCGAGCCACCAGTTGCGCGCCCTCGACCGCCGCGTAGATCGCCAACGCGCGTTGCTGGCGTTCCTCATCGGAAAGCTGCGGGCGGGAGATGGACAGCACATCGCTCAGCCAGCTCACGTTGAGTTCAGTGAAGTGGTCGACTTCCACCCGCACTTCGGGGGGCAGATCGTCGTACTCGGCGGCCATGATTCCGCACAGGCACATGCGGTTGTCGTTGAGCAGCGCCATGCGAAAGATCTCGGTGTAGCCCTTGATCCACACATCCAGGTCATCGGAATCGGCGCGCAGCCCTGTCAGATAGGCGATGCCATCTTCCGTATAACGCTTGGCCAGCGCACTCCCCAGATCACCCTTGGTGGGGAAGTGGTAGTGAATACTGGCGCTCTTGATGCCGACTTCCTTGGCCAGTTCGCGAAAGCTTAAGCCGCTATAGCCGCGGGTTTGCACCATTTTTCGGGCGACCGACATGATCGTCTCCCGGGTGTCCATCGTCATAACATTACCTTCCTACCGATAGATAGACATTGACAGTCAAAGTACTCTCGGCGCAGTGTATACCTACCGATAGGTAGACAGCTATGGAGCTCGCATGAAAGTTTTTGATATTCCGGGTTTCCCCAACCCGCTGCGCATTCGTATCGTCCTCGCCGAGAAGGGCCTGGCCTCAAGCGTAGAGTTCATCAAGGTGGATTTGCCCACTGCCGAACACAAGCAACCGGCGTTCCTGGCGATCAATCCCACCGGCACGGTGCCGGTGCTGCAACTGGATGACGGCACCAACATTTCCGAGTGCACGGCCATCACCGAGTACCTCGACAATATCGACGGCAACCCGATCCTCACCGGCACCACGCCAAAGGAAAAGGCCGTCATTCACATGATGCAGAAGCGCGCCGAATCCGAACTGGCCGACCCTGTGGGCATTTATTTCCACCACGCCACACCGGGGCTCGGCGCAGGACTGCAGCCTTACAAGAGCCCGGAGTGGGAAGGCCGTATCGACTGGGGTAATCGCCAGCGGGACAAGGCCGTGGCCGGGATGAAGTACTTCGATCAGGTCCTGCGCACTCAGCCGTATGTGGCCGGCGAGCAGTTCTCGATGGCCGACATCACGGTCCTCGCGGGGTTGGTGTTCGCCGGTTTCGCCAGCATCGAGATCCCGGAAGAATGCACGGCGCTGAAGGCCTGGCAAGCCACCGTGCAGCAGCGTCCAAGCGTCAGAAACCCGGCCTGACAGCCTTGGAAGCCCTCCCGTTCGCAGGAGTCGGGCGGGCTTTTTTCAGATGCCAAACACCGACGCCAGATGCGCCTCGTAGCGTTTCACGTCAGCTTCGATGTTCGGCACTTTCATGACGTCCACTGCCAGGAACGTCGGCAAGCCAGTCATGCCCAGGAACTGATTGGCCTTGTGGAACGGGAAGTAAACGGCGTCCACACCCTTGCCCTCGAAGAAGTCGGTGGGATCGACGAAGGCCTGCTGCGGGGCGTTCCAGGTGGCGGAAATCATGTACTGCTTGCCCTGCAACAGACCGCCGCTGCCGTACTTCTGCGAGCTGTCGGAACGGGTGCGCCCATCGTTGGCGTACAGGCTGCCGTAGCCCTCGGTGAAGACCTCGTCGATGTACTTCTTCACGGTCCATGGCGCACCCATCCACCAGCCCGGCATCTGCCATACGATGACGTCGGCCCAGAGAAATTTCTGCACTTCTTCGGCCACGTCATAGCCGCCGTCGATGAAGGTCTGCTTCACGTCGAAACCGGCGCGGTCCATGAAGGCCAGCGCGGCGTCGTGCAGGGTTTCGTTGTAGCGGCCATCAGAGTGTGCGAACTGTTTGCCGCCGTTGAGGAACAGGATTTTCTTCATCTTAGGGTCCGAGATTTTCAATGACGGCAGGATAGCGATCCGCAAGACCCGGATTAAGCCGCATCGATGCAAAAGGTATTTGCCTCATACGCACGAATGACTAGCGGATTGTTGCCTTAAAATGCGCGCCACTTTCTTTCAAGGAGGCTTTATGAGCGAATTGCACGGCTTCATCCTTCATGCCCAGACCAAGCCTGAAAAAGCGGGCGAGTTCCAAGCTTTGTTCAGCAGCTATGTGGCGGCCAGCCGCAGCGAAGACGGCTGCATCGAGTACCACATGCTGCGCGATCAGCAGGACCCGACGCTGTTCATTTTCTACGAAATCTGGCAATCGAAGGCGCATCTGGACGTGCACTCTGCCCTGCCGCACATGGCGAGTTTTTTCGAGCAACGCATGGATTACCTGGTGCGGGATTTCGATATTCGCCGCGTCGACATGATCAGCCCCTCGTCTGCCGTTCGCTGAGTCAACCGGCCATCAGCAAGTGCAGGCCGAGCAGCGCCATGCCGATGAAGAACACGCGCTTGAACACCAGAGCGCTGATGCGCTGACGCAGCCACTGGCCGATCATCATGCCCAGAAGCGCCGGGATCACCGCCAGCAACGACGCACTCATCTCGGCGCTGCCCAGCGCGTTGTTCCAGAACAACCCGGCGCCCAGGGCGAGGGTCGAAACGGTGAACGACAGCCCCAGTGCCTGCACCAACTGGTTGCGGTCCAGGCCCAGCCCTTGGATGTACGGCACCGCCGGGATCACGAACACACCGGTTGCCGAGGTAATCAGCCCGGTGACCAGCCCGCACAACGGCCCCAGCCACGCCTCGGCGCGGGGTGGCACTTTCAGCGTGGGCAGAAACAGCCCGCACATCGAGTAGACAAATAACGCCCCGCCCAATGCCCGGCCCATGCTATGGGAGCTGCCCATACCCAGCAGATACGAGCCCGCCGCGGTGCCGACGACGATCATCGCCAGCAGCGGCCAGAGCCTGGCCAGACAAGTGCGCAGATGACCACCTGCCGCCAGTTGCCAGAAGTTGGTAAAGGTCGAGGGGATCAGCAACAGCGCGGCAGCCTGTGTCGGCAGCATAGCCACGCCCAAGAGCCCCATGGCGACCGTGGGCAGGCCCATGCCGATCACCCCCTTGACCGTGCCGGCCAGCAGGAAGGTGAGCAACACCAGAGCAGTCAGGCTCCAGCCGATATTCTGATACAGCGCGAGGAAGGTATTCATGGGGTTATGGTGAGCCGGTTCTGCGCCGTTGAAAATCTGCGATATATTGAGTCAGCCTTCGGATTTGACAGATCCACATCATCCGCCAGGAACGTGCTCATGCCATTCGACCTGATCGACCTCAAGCTTTTCCTCAACGTCAGCGAAGCGGGCAACATCACGGCCGGTGCTGCGTTGAGCCACCTGTCCCTGGCCTCGGCCAGTGCGCGGATTCGCGGGTTGGAGGCGTCGCTGGGCATCGCCCTGCTCGAACGCGGCCGGCGCGGAATCACGCCCACCGCCGCGGGCAAGGCGCTGGCCCAGCATGCGCGGCTGATTCTGCGTCAGGTCGAGCGCATGCAGGCCGACCTCACCGATTACGCCCAGGGCTTCAAGGGCCAGATTCGCCTGCTGTGCAACACGTCGGCGCTCAGCGAATACCTGCCCGAGCGGCTGGCGGGCTTTCTGGCTACCCACCCCAACATCGACATCAACCTGGAAGAGCACCCCAGCCTGCGCATCCTTCACGCCGTGCGCCACGGCACTGCAGATATCGGCATCATCTCCAACGCCGTTGACGCCAGCGACCTGCAAACCCAGCCGTTCTGTGCCGACCCACTGGCCCTCGTCATGCCAGCCGATCATCCGTTGGCACAGTTGCAGGAGGTGCGCTTCAGCCAGGCGCTGGAACACGAATTCGTCGGCCTGGGCGTCAACAGCGCCATGGCGATCTATCTGGAAGAACAGGCGCTGCACCTGGGTCGTCGTCTGAAAACCAGGGTACGGGCGGAAAGTTTCGACGGGGTGTTGCGCATGGTCATGCACGGCGCAGGGCTGGGTGTGGTGCCGCAGGCAGCGGTCGAGCGATTCGCAGGTTCAGGGCAATTGAAGACCCAGGCGCTCAGGGAACCCTGGGCCGACCGCAAGCTGCTGCTGTGCGCGCCGGACTTTACCCTGCTGCCCGAATACGCCAAGGCGCTGGTGCGTCATCTGGGCGCTGAAACTGCGTTTATGGACACATCGATGTCGAGCACAGACAACTGACCCCGACAGGACGCCCCTAAGGTACGCGAGCGCAACTTTCGCCATCTCATCTGGAGCTGTCATGAGCAACTCGATCGTCCTTCTTCGCGACACCACGCCACTGCCCGTCGTTGACGCCTGCAAATGGGAGCGCATCGGCGGCGATCCGCACACCGTCAACCTCAACGCCTACACCAGCGCCGATGGCGAGAAGATCATGGGCACCTGGATCTGCACGCCCGGCAAATGGTACGTCGAGTACGTGAAGTGGGAATACTGCGACTTCCAGGAAGGCTACTGCATCATCACCCCTGAAGGGAAAGAGCCGATCCACCTGAAGGCCGGCGACAAGTTCATCATCGAACCCGGCATGAAAGGCACCTGGGAAGTGGTCGAGACCGTGCGCAAGTATTTTGTGTTTGCCTGATTCGAACAACCTACACAGCCCCGTAGCCGCCCGGCCGGGCTGCTACGGGGTGTCTGCGGATCGCTTGAGCCCCTCGCACCAGCGATTCAAGGTGCGCACAAACTCCACCGACGCCGCGCTCTGCCAGGCATTGCGCCTGCGCAGCAGCGCTGCGTTGCGGTGCGCCGTCGCGTAGCGGGATCGCGAACACGCCGCGCTCCTGAGTGGCGGTGTCCTGAGGCAGGATCGTAGCCACCGGCACATGCCGCACGATTTCCAGAATCGCACTGACCGAATTGGCCTGCATGTCCACCGTCGGCGCGATGCCGTGTTCGCGGCAGTAATCATCGATGCAGGTGCGGGTGATGAAGTCTTTGGTCAGCAATACCAAGGGCAGGCTCGCCAGCTCCCCGTCCGTCAGCGTCGCTTGGCGCCCGAACCACGGATGCACCCTCCCCACCATCACGCTGAGGGTTTCCACGAACAGCGGCACGCAGTCGATGTCCGGGTCGCGTACGCCGGTGAAAGCGATGGCCAGATCGAGGCTGTCGTCGGCCAGTCGCGCTTCGATCTCGTCCAGCGACAGTTCAAACACACTCAGGCGAATACCCGGGTGCCGGCTACTGAACTCGCAAATCAGCGGCCCCGCCAGATACGCCATGAAGGTGGGCGTCATCGCCAGCCGCAGGGTGCCTCGCGACAGGTCCTTCACGTCGTGGATCGCACGGTTGGCCGCCTCCAGATCCCGCATCACCTTGCGCGCGTACTCGATGTACACCGCCCCGGCATCGGTCGGCCTGACCACCCGCGCAGAACGGTCGAGCAACTCGGCGCCAAGGCTTTCTTCCAGTTGCCGGATCTGCTGCGACAGGGTCGGTTGCGAGACGTGCAACGCCTGGGCGGCGCGGCTGAAATTGCCGTGATCGGCCACCGCCAGCAGGTATTTCAGATGACGCAGCAACATGGCTGATTCCTATAGGCATGACTTATAGAAACTATTGTAGATGCGTCTTGGACGCTATAGCCGGGCAGGATCAGTATCGATCCCACAGCACGACTCCACAGACACCAGCCAACAGGTCCATTGCCATGAAAGCGCTCATCGACGGTCTGCTCAAATTCCAGAGCGAAGCGTTTCCCAAACGCGCCGAACTGTTCAAACACCTGGCCAGCACACAAAGCCCGGCCACCCTGTTCATCACTTGCTCCGACAGCCGCGTGGTCCCGGAGCTGCTGACCCAGCAGGAGCCGGGCGAGCTGTTCGTGATCCGCAACGCCGGCAACATCGTGCCCTCCTACGGCCCGGAGCCGGGCGGCGTGTCGGCCACGGTGGAATACGCAGTCGCGGTGCTCGGCGTGACCGACATCGTGATCTGCGGCCACTCCGACTGCGGCGCAATGACCGCCATCGCCCAGTGCAAATGCATGGACCACCTGCCTGCCGTGGCGAGCTGGTTGCGTCACGCCGAGTCGGCGCGCGTCATCAACTGCGCCCGCAGCCATGTCAGTGACACCGCCAAGGTGGGCTCGATGGTCCGTGAAAACGTCATCGCCCAACTGGCCAACATCCAGACCCACCCCAGCGTACGCCTGGCCCTGGAACAAGGCCGCCTGAACCTGCACGGCTGGGTCTACGACATCGAGACCGGCACGGTCGACGCGCTCGACGGTGCAACCCGTCGCTTCGTCCCGCTGGCCCGCCACCCTCACACCTACGCTCTACAGGCCCAACGCAACAGCGACGTCGCCTGAATCCCACACCCGTCCCCGAGGAGAATCACCATGCAACAGTCCAACGCCTATCAAGATCCAAGCCTGGCCCTGACCGCCAAGATCATCGACATCAAGTCGCAGAAAGGCCTGTCGTTCGAGCAACTGGCCGAAGGCACCGGCCTGAGCCTGACCTACGTCACCGCCGCGCTGCTGGGCCAACACCCGCTGCCCGCCAACGTCGCGCAGATCATCGGCCAGCGCCTGGAACTCAACGATGACGACGTTCGCCAGCTGCAATCCATCCCGCTGCGCGGCAGCATCGGCCACGGCGTGCCGACCGACCCGACTGTCTACCGCTTCTACGAGATGATCCAGGTCTACGGCACCACCTTGAAAGCCATCGTCCACGAGCAGTTCGGCGACGGCATCATCAGCGCCATCAACTTCAAGATGGACATCAAGAAGGTCGAAGACCCGGAAGGCGGCTCCCGCGCGGTGATTACCCTGGACGGTAAGTTCCTGCCTTACAAACCGTTCTGACATACCAGCCGCCCCGGTTCAGAACCGTACGAATACCTGTGGGAGCGAATTCATTCGCGATGCGGTGGTACACCCGACACATCTCGATTGGATGTACGATTACTCGCGAATGAATTCGCTCCCGCACTCCGTAGAAGTAAAGAAACTGGCAGGTTTCCATTTCTGCCAAGTCCACTTGCCATTTGAACCATGTCCCCGCCCGCTGGTTTTTCCTAGGATCGGCCCTCCACGTATCCGAGGGAGAATGCTGATGTCCGATACCACCGAACGCCTGTGGGGGGCGCGGTTCAAATCAGGTCCCGCCGAGGCCATGGCCAACCTGTCGCGCTCGCCTGCCGTGTATTTCCGCATGACGCCCTACGACGTCGCAGGCTCCAAAGCCCACGCCCATGAACTGCAACGCGCAGGCCTGTTGAGCAGCGATGAAACCGATCGCATCATCGCCTGCCTTGAATCGATCAACGACGACTTCGCCGCAGGCATAATCCAGCCCATCGCTGCGGATGAGGACGTGCACACCTTCATCGAACGCCTGTTGACCGAACGCCTTGGCGCGCTGGGCGGCAAGCTGCGCGCCGGTCGCTCGCGCAACGATCAGACGGCCAACGACATGCGCCTGTTCCTGCGTGACCGGATCCGCGCCTTGACCCTGTCGATCCTCGAACTGCAACAGGCCCTGGTGGCCCAGGCCGAACAACACCTGCACACCATCGCCCCCGGCTTCACGCACCTGCAACAGGCCCAGCCGATTGTCTTCGCCCATCACCTGATGGCTCACGCCCAGGCGATTTCCAGAGACATCCAGCGCCTGCAGGACTGGGACCGGCGCTTCAGCCTTTCGCCCCTGGGCGCGGCGGCCATGGCAGGTTCGGCCATCGCTCGCGACCTGCAAAGTTCGGCGAAAGAATTGGGTTACGCAGGCCCCTGCGAAAACTCTATCGACGCCGTCGCCAGCCGCGATCACGTCGCCGAGTTCCTGTTCTGCGCCAGCATGCTGGGCATCAACATCTCGCGCATGGCCGAGGAATTCTGCCTGTGGACTTCAAGGCAGTTCCGCTGGGTCGAGCTGGACGATGCCTATGCCACCGGCAGCTCGATCATGCCGCAGAAGAAGAACCCCGACATCGCCGAACTGGCCCGGGGCAAGTCAGGCCGTTTGATCGGTTCGCTGACGGCGATTCTGTCGGTGCTCAAGGCCCAGCCGCTGTCTTACAACCGTGATTTGAGCGAAGACAAACACGCGGTGTTCGATGCGGTGGATACCCTGGATCTGGTGCTCCCGGCGTTCGCGGGGATGGTGCGGACCATGACCGTGCGCAAGGACGAATTGCTGCGTCAGGCGCCGTTGGGCTTCACCCTGGCGACCGAAGTTGCAGACTGGCTGGCAGTGCGCGGCGTACCGTTCAAGGAGGCCCACGAGATCACCGGGCAACTGGTGCAACTGTGTGAAGCGCAGGAGATCAGGCTTGAGGAATTGACCCCGCAGATGCTGGCTGACACCGATGCACGGCTGACGCCTGAAGTGCTGCAGGCCCTGACCCTGGATGCCGCCCTGGCAGCCCGCAGTGGCTGGGGCGGAACCTCGCCAGTGCGGGTGGCGGAGCAGATCGAGCGGTTCAAGGCGCAGTTGCTGGCGCAGGAGAAATGGGCCAAGGACTACAACGGCCCACACGCCTGAGTCTTACGCTTAACTCCCGGATTGAATCAATCCTTGTGGGAGCCGGCTTGCTGGCGAAAGCGGTGTATCAGCCGACATCAGCGTCACTGACACACCGCCTTCGCCAGCAAGCCGGCTCCCACAGGTTGATACTGGCACCAGCAGGATCACTCCTTCTTCAAATACCCCTCAATCACCGCAGAGAAATCCTTGCCGCCGTCGCCACGCAAACTCATCGCCTGATACAGCTGGTGGGCGATGGCGCCGAGGATCACCGGCTGGTGCGCCGCCTTCGCCGCGTCGGTGGCCAGGCCCAGGTCCTTGAGCATCAGCTCGGCACCAAAACCGCCAGTGTATCCCCGCGAGGCCGGTGCGGTTTCGACGATGCCGGGCCAGGGGTTGTACATCTCCGAACTCCAGCAACGCCCGGTCGAGCTGTTGATGATCGTGGCCAGCACCGCCGTGTCGATGCCCAGCCGGTCCCCCAGGGCCATGGCCTCGGACACGCCGATCATGGAAATCCCCAGCAGCATGTTGTTGCAGATCTTGGCGATCTGCCCGGTGCCCACATCGCCGCAATGCACGATGTTGCGGCCCATCTGCGCCAGGATCGGCTTGAGCACGGTGTAATGTTCCAGGCTCGCGCCGACCATGAACGTCAGGGTCCCCGCCTGTGCGCCGCCGGTGCCACCTGACACCGGCGCATCGCCCACCACCACGCCTTGCTTGGCGGCCGCGGCGGCGACATCGCGGATGGTCTGCGGATCGATGGTGCTGCAATCCACCGCAGGCACGCCGGCGGAAATCCCGGCCAGCACGCCGTCTTCATTCAGATACACCGCCCGCACATGAGCGGCCGCCGGGAGCATGGTGATGACCAGTTCCGCGCCTTCGGCCGCATGTTTGGGCGACTCGCTGATCCGGCTGCCCAGCTCGGACAACTCGGCCAGCACCTGCTTGTTGAGGTCGAACAGATGCAGCTGATGCCCGGCCCGGATCAGGTTGCGCGCCATCGGCGCACCCATGTTGCCCAGACCGATGAATGCGATTTTCATGGTGTTCTCCTTTTCTGACTCAAGCGGGGCTCAGCGCAGGTTGATCGTCGTGTTCACCCCGTCATTCACGCTGTCGTCGTCGAACCAGCGGCTGGTGACGGTCTTGGTCTGAGTGTAGAACTGCACCACCTGTTTGCCGTACGGGCCCAGATCGCCGAGTTTCGAGCCCCGCGAGCCAGTAAAGCTGAAGAACGGCACCGGCACCGGGATCGGGATGTTGATGCCCACCTGGCCGATGTCGATTTCGCTCTGGAACTTGCGCGCCGCCGCACCGCTCTGGGTGAACAGGCCGACGCCGTTGCCGAAGGGGTTGGCGTTGACCAGCTCGATGGCCTGATCCAGCGTGTCGACTTCGATGACACACAGCACCGGCCCGAAGATTTCCTGGGTGTAGATCTGCATCTGGGTGGTCACGCCCGTGAACAGGGTCGGGCCGACAAAGTTGCCCTGCTCGTAACCGGCCACCTGGATTCCGCGCCCGTCCAGCTCAAGCTTCGCGCCTTCCTTCACGCCGCTCTCGATCAGGTCCAGGATCCGCTGCCTGGCACGTTTGGAAATCACCGGCCCGACATCGGTCCCCGGCTCGTTCCCGGCATTGACCTTGAGCTTCTGCGCCAGCGCCTTGAGGTCAGGAATCCACTGCTTCGACGCACCCACCAGCACCACCACCGAAGTCGCCATGCAGCGCTGCCCCGCCGCACCAAAACCGGCGCCCACCAGTGCGTTGAGTGTCTGCTCGCGGTTGGCATCGGCCAGCACCACGGCGTGGTTCTTGGCGCCCATCATCGACTGCACGCGCTTGCCGTGCTTGCCCGCCAGGTCGTAGACGTGGGTGCCGACCGCGGTCGATCCGACGAAGGAAATCGCCTTGATGTCCTTGTGGGTGCAGATCGCGTCAACCACCTCTTTGCCGCCGTGCACGACGTTGAGCACACCCGCTGGAACCCCGGCCTCCACCGCCAGTTCCACCAGCAGCATGGTCGACATCGGGTCCTGTTCGGACGGCTTGAGCACGAAGGTATTGCCGCAGGCGATGGCCATCGGGAACATCCACAGCGGAATCATCGCCGGGAAGTTGAACGGCGTGATGCCTGCACACACGCCCAGGGGTTGGCGCAGCGTGTAGGTATCAACGCCGCCTGCAACGTTCTCGGCGAACTCGCCCATCTGCAGGGTGCCAATGGAGCAGGCGTGCTCGACCACTTCCAGGCCGCGAAAGATGTCGCCCTCGGCGTCGGCGATGGTCTTGCCCTGTTCAGCGCTGAGCACCACGGCGATGCGTTTGGAGTGCTCGCGAATCAACGCCTGCAGCTTGAGCATGATGCGCATACGCGCGCCAATGGGCGTGTCGCGCCAGGTCTTGAAGGCCTTGTGCGCGGCGGCGACGGCGGCATCGACTTCAGCGGCAGTGGCAAACGGCACCTTGGCCAGCACTTGCTGGGTCGCCGGGTTGACCACATCCAGCCATTCGCTGGATTGCGACTCGACCCATTCGCCGTCGATCAGCAGTTTCACGCGGGCCACTGTGGTGGTGTTCTGATTCAGTGAAACGTTCATTGCAGATACTCCATTCTCGATTCGACACAGCCTCTACGGGCGTGGTTGGTGGCGCGACGGATCGCGCTTCATCAATGCGGTGCAGACCAACGCCACCAGCGCCATGCCCACCAGGTAAACGATCACGTAATGCGGACTGCCCCCGCCCATGGCCAGCAATTGCGTAGCGATCATCGGCGCGAAACCGCCGCCCAGCACGCCTGCCAGCTGCACGGAAACCGAGATGCCGCTGTAGCGGATTTCAGCCGGGAATTGCCGGGCGAACAGCAGGGATTCCGGCGCATACAGAATCGGAAAGACCACGCCCACCGCCAGCACCATCGCCCACCACACCAACAGCGGATCGCGGGTGCCGAGCATGGCGAAGAACGGATAGACGAAGGCGCAGAGCAGCAACAGGCCGGCGAAGTACAGACGCTTCTGGCCGACTCGGTCGGAGATGTGGCCGCACAGCGGCATAGTCACCAGTGACAGTGCTGCCCCTGCGGTGATGGCCCCCAGTACATCGGCTCTGGGGATCTGCAACTGGTTGGCCGCGTAGGCCAGGGCGAAGGTCACCGACATGTAGAACCAGGCGTTTTCGGCGGTGCGTGCGCCGATGATGGTCAGGGTCTCCCGGGGGTGATCGCGGAACACCTTGAACAGCGGCACCTTGACCGCGATGTTGTCCTTTTTCATCTTCTCGAAATCAGGGGATTCCGGGACTTTCAGGCGAATCAGCCAGCCCACCCCGAGCAGCACGACGCTGGCCAGAAACGGAATACGCCAGCCCCAGCTGAGCATGTCCTCTTCAGGCAGTTTGGCGACCATCGCCATGGCCAGCGATGCCAGCACCAACCCGGCACCAACGCCGGTTTGCGGCAGGCTGCCATAGAAGCCTTTCTTGCCTTCGGGCGCGTGCTCGACGGCCATCAATACCGCCCCACCCCACTCGCCGCCGACCGCCATGCCTTGCAGGAAGCGCATGGCGACCAGGATCACGGCCGCCCAGTAGCCGATCTGCTGGTAGGTCGGGATCAGGCCGATGATGATGGTCGGGATACCCATGAGCATGAGGGTGAACAGCAGCATGGACTTGCGCCCGATGCGGTCGCCAAAATGGCCGAACACGATGCCGCCCAGGGGACGCCCGAGAAAGCCCACGGCATAGGTGGCGAACGCCGCCAGCACACCGATGATCGGGTCCAGCGCCGGGAAGAAGATTTTGTTGAAGATCAGTGCGGCGGCCGTGCCGTAGAGGAAAAAGTCGTACCACTCGATGGTGGTCCCGGCCATGCTTGCGGCGCCGGCCAGACGGTAGGCCTTTGTCCTGGATCTGGCAGCACTGGCGTCAGATGCGCCAGCGTTCGCCGTTATAGCGTTCTTCATAAACTCCTCCGCTTATTTATTGTTGTGCAGGGTGTTATGGCATGTGGGTGGAGCGGTTTTCGGTCGTTGATTACTCAAAATGACTGCTTAGGCGATCCCCTGTAGCAGTCCGGCTTGCCGGCGCCAGCGATCTCAAATACGTCACCGCCGGCAAGCCGTGCTGCTACGAAGTACGTTGAACACTCAAGGCATTGGTTTGGCCTGTGCTTCGGAGTATAGATGTGCAAACTTCTAACAAGAACGCACAAAAAAGCAGGTCCAACATGCAAAAAAACATCACCTCCCTGAGCGCGCTGAACTGGGATGACCTGAAGTTTTTTCTGGAAGTGGCCCGCACCCGCAAGGCCAGTTCGGCGGCCAAGCGGCTGGCGGTGGACTACACCACCGTGTCGCGGCGGATCAATTCGCTGGAGGCGTCGCTGGGCACGCTGCTGTTCGAGAAATCGCGCAACAATGGTTTCGTCCTGACTGCCGAAGGGCAGCGATTACTGGGGTCGGCCGAATCCATCGAAAGCACGCTGCACATTGCCTGCGAGCAGGTATCGGGGTCTGGCGTCGCCTTGTCTGGCCATGTGCGGATGGGCTGCACCGAGGGGTTCGGCAGTTTCTTCATCACGCCCCAGTTGAGCCACTTCACCGACACCTACCCCGCGATCTCCGTGGACATCCTGCCGCTGCCGCATTTCATTAGCCTGTCCAAGCGCGAGGCGGACATCGTCATCGCCCTGGAGCGCCCGGAGCACGGGCCCTATGTGTGCTGCAAGCTGTGCGACTACAACCTGCGGCTGTACGCCACCCAGGATTATCTGGAGCGCCACGCGCCGATCCAGCGCATCGAGGATCTGGCCGATCACCCCTTCATCAGCTACGTCGATGACCTGACCTTCAGCAACGAATTGCTCTACCTGAACAACCTGCTCCCCGGCGCCCACGCCCCGCTGCGCAGCACCAGCGTCATCGCCCAATACGTCGCCGCCCTGCAAGGTCGCGCGCTGGCTATACTGCCGTGCTTCCTCGCGGCGCAGGATGCGCGGTTGCTGCCGGTGCTCGAATCTCAGGTGAACATCACGCGGCAGTTCTGGATGTATTGCCGGGAAGACCTGCGCAAGCTCAAGCGCATCACCCTGTTGTGGGATTACATCCGCCAGACCACCGAGCAGAACCAGGCGTTTTTGTTGGGGGAGTCCAGAAACATGACGTTTGTGGATTGATGTCTCCAGCCGCCGCGCCTTCGTAGCAGCACGGCTTGCCGGCGGGAGCGATTTCGAGGCCGCCCCGCCGGCAAGCCGGACTGCTACGAGACATTTTCGAAGCCATTGTGTCTAGATCGCACCTTGCCACCATAGTTTAGAAATCTCTGAACTATGCATTTGAGCTTTCCTATTCTTTCCGTTCATCGGGCGCACCTAAGATCGGCTCCAATAAAGGAGCCCGTCCATTCAGAGACACGGCCCGAAGATTGCCTTTTTCAGATGTGACTGCCGCTGTACCCCGTTTCGGCTCGCGCCGGGGCGAAGCTTTGCCGCAGGCATGTCAATCGCGAGACGCAATCTTTGAGGACGCTCGATGAAACTGGAAATCTTCCGCACGATGTGGGGCTACACCGCAAGCCGGGCCCAGGCGCTGGACGAATTGCTGGAGGCAGGCTTCGACGGCATGGAAGCACGCCTGCCGCTAACGCCAGTGGAGCGCGCCGAGCTTGGTGCTTTTCTACGCGCCAGCCACCTGCCCTACATCGCCACGGTATTCACCGCCTACGACGTCCTGCCCGAACAATCGGCGACCACCGCCGAGCACCTGATCGACCTTGAAAAGAAACTCGCCTGGTCCACAGAGCTGGCGCCGCGCTTCGTCAACGTACTGGCCGGCAACGACCGCTGGCTGTTGCCGCAACAGGTCGACTTCTTCGGCCAGGCACTGGAACTGGCGCGCAAGCACGGCCAGACCGTTACCTTCGAAACCCATCGCGCCCGTTCGCTGTTCAACCCGTGGGTGACCCTGGAGCTGATTCGCCAGTTGCCGGATCTGCGCTTCACCAGCGACATCAGCCACTGGATCGTCACCTGCGAGCGTCTGCTCGACGATCCGGAAGACGACCTCAGCGCCTTCGTCGAGCGCGTGCATCACATCCAGGCCAGGGTCGGTTATGACCAGGGCCCGCAAGTCCCCCACCCCGCTGGTCCCGAGCGCGCAAAAGAGCTGGCCTTCCATCAGCAGCACTGGGAGGCGATCTGGAAATCCCAGCAGGCGCGCGGTTATCAGGTCACCACGCTGACCCCCGAGTTCGGCGCCGACGGCTACCTGCATCACCTGCCCTTCACCAACGTGCCAGTGGCCGACCTGTGGTCGCTGAATGTGTGGATGGGCCGTACCGAACGTGAGCACTTCAAGCGTTTCACGCATACAACAAGCCGATAAGGAGCGTTTCGCCATGCCCGACCAGTCTCAAGCAGCGGCGACGAAGGTCGCCAACTTCAGCAGCATTCCGGTGGTGGATATCGCCGGTCTGTTCAGCGCCGACATCAGCGCGCGCCAGGCCGTCGCCGATGAACTCGGCAAGGCAGCCCGCGAAGTGGGCTTTCTGTACGTCAGGAACCACGGCATCGACCCTGCGCTGATCGACGGGTTGCGCCAGGCGGCCAAGGACCTGTTTGCCCAGTCGCTGGACTACAAGATGCAGCATTACATTGGCACCTCGCGCAGCCACAAGGGCTTCGTGCCCGAGGGCGAAGAGGTGTATGCCAAGGGCAAGCCCGATCACAAGGAAGCCTTCGACATCGGTTTTGAAGTCGGCGACGAAGATCCGCTGGTGATCGCCAAAACGCCGCTGATCGGTGCCAACGAATGGCCCGACCTGCCCGGTTTCCGCCCGGCCGTCGAAGCCTACTATGCCGCCGTGTTTGCCCTGGGGCGCCGGTTGTTCGATGGCTTCGCCCTGGCGCTAGGCCTTGAGGAAGGTTACTTCGAGGCCATGGTCACACGCCCGCCGTCCAAGCTGCGGCTGATCCATTATCCGTTCGATGGCGCTGCGCAGGACGCGCCCGGTATTGGTGCACACACCGATTACGAGTGCTTCACCATGCTGCTGGCCGACAAGCCCGGCCTTGAGGTGATGAACGATCTGGGCCAATGGATCGACGCTCCACCGGTTGAGGGCGCGTTCGTGGTCAACATCGGCGACATGCTGGAGGTCATGACCGCTGGTACGTTCGTTGCTACGGCTCATCGGGTACGCACCGTGCGTGAGGAGCGCTACTCCTTCCCGCTGTTTTTCGCCTGCGACTTCCACACCCAGATCAAGCCGCTTCCTCAATTCGAGAAAGAAGGAACGGAGTATGAAGAGATCACCATCGGCGAGCACATGTTCGGCCAGGCCCTGCAGACCTATCAGTACCTGCGGCGCAAGGTCGAGAGCGGCGAGCTCAAGCTTTACGAGAAAGCCCGCAAGCCCTCGAGCTTCGGTCATTTGAAGAATCAGGCTCAGGATGCGTCTTGATGCCCCACAAAACATTTCAACACACCGTGCCATACCTTCCTGACGTGGAGTCACCGACGATGCGCAACACTTTGAACACTGCTGTTCGCCTGACCGTTCTTGCCACCGCCGTGCTCGGCGCGACTGCATTTGGTACAGCTGCCCAGGCCGCAACCACCGTGACCCCGGGCCAGTTCAAGGTCGGTATGGAAATTACCTATCCGCCGTTTGAGTCCTATGATGAGAAGAAGAACGTCGTCGGCGCCGACCCGGACCTGTCGCGCCTGCTGGCCAAGCACATGGACCTCAAACCCGAGTTCGTCGACACCAAATTCTCAAGCCTGATCCTGAGCCTCAACGCCGGGCACTACGACGCGATCATCTCGGGCATGTACATCACTCCCGAACGCCAGACCCAGGCCCAGACCATCGCCTATGCCAGGACCGGCGCGGCGATCATGGTGCTCAAGGACAGCACGCTCAAGCCCAAGGTGCCGGAAGACCTCTGCGGCGTGAAAATCGGCTTGGAAAAAGGCACCACCTGGGTCGCCCAGTTCAACAAGCTGTCCACCGAATACTGCGTGCCGAACAACAAGGGGCCGATCGCGGTCAGCGAGTTCCCGTCGGCACCTGAAGTAACCCAGGCGCTGCTGTCCGGCAACGTCCAGGCACAGGTGGAGATCGACGGCGCCGCCGGCATGATCGCCGAACGCACCAAGGGCCGCGTGGTGGTCAGCACCGAGCACTCGATCTACCAGCAGACCCTGGGCATCTACGTGAAGAAGGGCAACGACGAGCTGTACCAGGCGCTGCTCAAGGCCTTCGACGAGACCAAGAAATCCGGTGAGTACGCAGCGCTGCTGAAGAAGTACAACCTGGAAGAGCCGAGTAATTAACGGCTGATGCTCCATCCCTGTAGGAGTGAGCTTGCTCGCGATGGCGTCATTTCAGTCACATCAATGTCGACTGATACAAAGCCATCGCGAGCAAGCTCACTCCTACAGGGACCGTGTTTGACGAGGGATTGCCTTTAGGGCCTGCCCGCTGAGGTGTGTATGCAATTCGAATGGTCCTACTTTTTTTCGCTGTTCTCGGTCTCGGATTTCTGGGAATCGTGCATCACCGTGATCCAGCTCAGCGCGCTGGGCTGGTTCATCGGCATGCTGCTGGGGTTTCTGCTGGCGTCGGCCAAACTCTCAAGCTCGCGCTGGATCAGCGTGCCCGCGTCCATTTATATCTGGTTCTTCCGCAGCGTCCCGTTACTAGTGCTGGTGGTGTTCACCTACAACCTGCCACAGATGTTTCCGATCACTCGTGAAGTGCTGTCCAATCCGTTCTATTCGGGGCTGCTGGCACTGGTCGTCACCGAAGCCGCATACATGGCCGAGATTCACCGTGGCGGCCTGATCTCGGTCGCCCGCGGCCAGAAGGAAGCAGGCCGTGCGCTGGGTATCGGGCTGATCGGCATGCAGCGGCTGATCGTCATTCCCCAGGCGTTTCGTATTTCTCTGCCGACCCTCATCAACGAATACATCACGGTGGTCAAGTTGACCTCGCTGGTCTCGGTGATCTCGTTGACCGAACTGCTCACCGTGGGCCAGCGGCTGTACGCGCAGAACTTTCTGGTCATGGAAACCCTGTCGGCGGTGGCCGTGTACTACGTGATGATCGTGACCGTGTTCGGCTGGCTGTTTCACTGGCTCGAACAGCATCTGGAACTAAACAACCGCAAGCCGCAAACCCTCGACGACAGCGCCCTGACCCTGTTGCGCGCCCGCGTGCTCGGCCAGCCTGCCAAGGTCCGGCAAGCCGACGCAGCGCCCGGTGCGGCGCCCGCCCTGCAACTGGTGAACATCCACAAAAGCTACGGCCAGCATGAGGTGCTCAAGGGCATCAATCTGGACGTGAATGCCGGCCAGGTGATTTCGATCATCGGCCCATCAGGCTCTGGCAAGACCTCGCTGATACGCACCGTGAACAACCTGGAAAGCATCGACAAGGGCGAGATCATCCTGTTCGGCAGCGGCTTCATCCGTGCCGGCGAAAACCACAACGCTCCGCAGATTCGCCGCGGGGTGCAGCGCATTGGCATGGTGTTCCAGAGCTTCAACCTGTTTCCCCACCGCACCATTCTCGACAACGTGACCCTGGCCCCGCGTTATCACGGCCGCGACAAGGCCATCAGCGAACAGCGTGCCTATGCGCTGCTCGACAAGGTCGGCCTGCTGGCACACGCCCACAAATACCCGCATCAATTGTCGGGCGGGCAACAACAGCGCGTGGCGATTGCCCGGGCGCTGGCGATGGACCCGCAGATCATGCTGTTCGACGAACCCACTTCGGCGCTGGACCCGGAACTGGTCGGCGATGTGCTGAAGGTCATCGGTGACCTGGCGAAGGAAGGCATGACCATGCTCATCGTCACCCATGAGATGGATTTTGCGCTGTCGATTTCCGACCGGGTGATCTTCATGGAAAACGGCGTGGTGCAAGTCGATGCCGCGCCGCAGAGCATTCTCGCTGACCAGTGCGGTGAGCGGGTGCGCAAATTCATGGGGCTCGATAGCGTGATCGTCCCGCAGGAGCCCGTGCGCAAGGAGGCATGAGCGGCTATCGTAGCCCTACCACGCCCCAAGGGATGCCTGAAATGGACAGCTATAAGCCGATGAACTGCGATCTCTACGACTACCTGGAGATCGCCTGCATGCACGGTTACCGGTTGAAGGTCGAGCTGGTCGACGGCCAGACCTTCGAAGGCAAGCCGCTCACCACGCGGACAGCGCCAAGCAAAGAGGAATTTCTGCTGTTCGCCGACGGCCTCGCCGAGGTGCGCCTGGATCAACTGGCGGCCATCACCCCGCTGGATGCCGGGGCGAGCTTCGGGCGAATCGAGTTGGGCAATTCGTTTTGTGCCACGTGACTCCCACGGCTACACGAGGCTGGGCCTCAATCCCTGTGGGAGCGAATTCATTCGCGATTGGCGGGTACAGTCGATACATCTTCATCGCCTGAACCACCTTTCGCGAATGAATTCGCTCCCACAGGTCGATGCCCGCAATGGCTGAACGTCATGGACTACAACTCCAGCATCAACCCGCTCAAGCGCTTGACCTTGCGCCGCAAGGCTTCTTCGAACACGCCCTGGCGCGGTTCGATCAGGCTGAACCAGTGCTTGGCCCTGGTGATGCCGGTGTAGATCAGCTCCTTGGTCAGCACCGGGTTCAACGCCTCGGGCAGGATAAGCGCGGTGTGGGCGAACTCCGAGCCCTGGGACTTGTGCACGGTCATGGCGTATACCGTCTCGACATCGTTGAGCCGGCTCGGCAGCACGAAGCGCACCCCGCCTGCGCCGTCGTTGCGTGGGAAGGCCACGCGCAAGGCCTGGCGATTTTCCTCAGGCGCACCCTCAGGCAGACGCAGGGCAATGCCGATGTCGCCGTTCATCAACCCCAGCCCGTAGTCGTTGCGGGTCATCAGCACCGGGCGGCCTTCGTACCACTGCTGGTCACTCTCGATCAGCCCCGCGGCGAACAGCGTCTGGGTGATGCGCTGATTCAACCCCTCGACGCCCCACGGCCCTTTTCGCACAGCACAGAGCAGCTGGAACTCGTCGAAAGCACTGAGCACCGTTCGCGCCCACGCGACACAACGCGGGTCGTCGATGGTGGCCAGGCCCTGTGGCCGCTGCGAGCCCATCACGGCCAGATAATGCCGATAGCCTTGCGGCCCGTTACCGTGCCCGTCGAGCAACAGCCGCGACAGCGCCCGATCCTGCTCGCCCTTGAGCGCCAGCGAAAACAGATCCGGATAGGTGCGAGCCAGCAACAGTGCACGCGCCTCCTTGTCCTGCTGCCGGTTCACCCGCTGCGCCAGCTGGCCGATACCGCTTCCCGCCACGAAACGTCGGGAATGACGCAGCATCACCACCTGCTGCGCCAACGCATGTCGGGTCTCGTCGCCGGGCTGCAAACCACTCTTCTCCAGATCCTCGCCGCTGACCGATTCCAGCCACGCCCGCGTCTGCGGGCTGTACATGCCGGCCTCGGCATCACGGCACAGGTCACCCAGCACCGCACCGGCTTCCACCGACGCCAACTGGTCCTTGTCGCCGAGCAACACCATGCGCGCGTGGGGCGGCAAAGCGTCCAGCAGGTTGGCCATCATTTCCAGGTCGATCATCGACGCTTCGTCCACCACCAGCACGTCCAGCGGCAAAGGGTTGCCCGCGTGGTGACGGAAATGCCGAGTGCCGGGACGGCTGCCCAGCAGGCGGTGCACGGTGGTCACCTCACTGGGGATTTTCTCGCGCACGTTCTCGGGCACTTCCAGTGACTGCACCTGATGGCTGATGGACTCGGTCAGGCGTGCAGCGGCCTTGCCGGTCGGTGCCGCCAGACGAATCCTCAGTGGTGTGCCCTGCTCCACCGCAGGCGATTGCAGCAACGCCAGCAAGCGCACAACGGTGGTGGTCTTGCCGGTGCCGGGGCCGCCGGTGATGATGCTGAACGCACCACGGGTGGCGAGCGCACAGGCCAGTTTCTGCCAGTCGACCAAGGCCTCGGGTGAAGGATCGGCCGGGCCGAACAGCGCATCCAGCCGTTGTGCAAGATCACGGGGCGCAGGTTCAGCCTGATTCAGGCGCAGGTGCAGTGCGGCATCGATACGCCGCTCGTACATCCAGTAGCGGCGCAGGTACAGGCGCCGCTCGGACAACACCAGCGGCTTCTGCGCTGCTGTGGCGCTGTCATCCCCAGCCTTGGCCACCAGCACGCTGTCAGCCAGCGCCTGGCACCATGTCTCACCGTCCAGCGCCTTGAGCAGTGCCGAGGGCAGCAGCATGGGCGTGGACAGCAGATCACCTTCGGGCGGCAGCGACAGGGCGAAGTCCGGCTCTTTCAACGTTTCAAAGAGATCCAGGCACACATGGCCGTGGCCCAGTTGATGACTTGTCAGGGCCGCCGCCAGCAACACCAGGGAGTCGGCGGCAGGGTCGAGGTCCGCGAGAAAAGCCACGAAGGCCTTGTCCAGCGCCCGCAACCAGCCGCGCTCGACCCAGCGCTCCAGCAACAGCAGCAAGTCGTCGACGCGCGCCAGCGGCGCCAGCCGGGCGAGGCTTTCAGCGTCCAGCGGCGTGGGCAGCAGATGGGCAAACGTGCGGTTCATGCGAGGTCTCCTGACAGTACGGCATCTGCACTCACGGGGCGGCCCTGGAACAGCGCGTCGAGGCTCTCGATCAGTTCACGGGGAGGCCTGGTGAACCAAACGCCCTGGCTGGCGGCACGGCTGCCACGAACGAACAGATAGACCGCGCCGCCCATGTGCAGGTCGTAGTCATAATCGGCCAGTCGCGCCTTGAGCTGGCGATGCAACGCCAGCAGATAAAGCACGTACTGCAGGTCGTAACGGTTGTCCAGAATGGCGTTCTCCATGGCCTGGCTGGTGTAGGCATCGTCGTCGACACCCAACCAGTTGGATTTGTAGTCGGCCACGTAGTAACGCCCCTGATGTTCGAACGTCAGGTCGATGAAGCCCTTGAACATGCCGTTGAGCGAGACGGTATCGGTGGCCGCGCGCGGTGCGCCGTTGTGGGTATAGCGGCGCACGAGTGCGTCCATCTGCGCGACGTCGACCTTCGAGCAGGCGAACCAGAACTCCATTTCGACGCGGTACTGGTTGGGCTGGTCCAGGTCGCGCAGGGCCACCGGAACGGCGTCTCCGCCGAGGCGCAACGGCATGTTGAGCAGGTGCGAGAGCCAGTCGGTCAGGGTGTTGATCCAGCCGGTCCAGTCCCGTCGATTGCAGCGCTGGGCGACGACCTTTTCCAGCCGTTCCTGATCGCTCGCAGCCGCAGCGAAGCCTTTCTCCCCGGCCCATTCCAGCAAGCCGTGCAGGAAGGTTCCAGGGTTTGGTCCGCGCGGAAAACGGTGGATATCGCCGCCACTCACCAGCGTCTCGCGCGGTGCATCCGGGTCCAGGCGTTCGTCGTCGAACAGCTTCTGGGCCTGAGGGCTGTCGGGGGACTGGTCGCCGCTGTCGGTGATGATGTCGCCGATGCGCAGGGCGCTGTACGAGGCGATCCACCAGTTCTCCCGGGCGCTGCGGCGCGGCATGCGCGGTTTGCTCAACGCGACCTCGCTGAGCGGAGCACTGAAGGTGGCGTCGGTGGGTTCGGGCACGGCCTGGACACTCACGCTTGGCTGGTTTTCAGCCAGCGAGCGCAGCCATTGGCCCAGAGCAGTCGAGTTGGCCAGCACCTGCCCGCCACCCAGCAGATAGCCCAGCGCCGAGCGATGCAGGATCGAGCTGTTGGCGTTGCCGCGCTTGAGATCGGCGACGCCCAGCCAGCAGGCGTGCTGCGCCCGCGTGAGTGCCACGTAGAGCAGACGCAGATCTTCGGCCAGGCGTTCGTCGTCAGCCTGTTCGATCAACACCTGTGTGGGCTGCAGGCTGATCTGCGCCAGGCCCTGGTCGTCGTGATAGTGCAGAGGCAGGCGGCTGCCATCCACAGGCTTGGTGGAGCAAATGAACGGCAGGAACACCAGCGGATATTCCAGGCCCTTGGATTTGTGGATGGTCACCACCTTGACCAGTTGCTCGTCGCTTTCCAGGCGCAGGATCTGCTCCTCGCCCGCCTGGCCGGACAACGCCAAGTGCTCGCCCAGATGACGAATCAGCGCCTGTTCGCCGTCCAGCTCAGCAGCCGCCTGCTGCATCAGTTCGGACAGGTGCAGCAGGTTGGTCAGCACCCGTTCGCCATCGTTGCGCTGGATCAACGCCTGGGGCAGCTTGAAGTCGTGCAGCAGGCGCCGCAGCATCGGCAGCACGCCCTGGCTGCGCCAGATCCGCCGGTAGTCGCGGAACTGCATGACGCGGCGCTCCCACGCCAGTTCGTCGCGGTTCAGCAGCTCAAGCTCGGCCAACGGCAGGTCCAGGGTGATGCAGGCCAGCGCCGCACGCAGCGTGCGTTCGGCGTCGGGCTCGGCGCAGGCCTTGAGCCAGGCGAGCAGGTCATGGGCTTCTTGCGCGGCGAACACCGAGTCCTTGTCGGAGAGGTAGACGCTGCGCACGCCACGGGCCGTCAGCTCACTCCTGACCGCCTGGGCCTCCTTGCCATCACGCACCAGAATCGCGACGTCGGCGGGCAGCAGGCCTTTGACGGGCTCTCCCTCCCTGGCAAAACCTGCCCGCCCATGTTGGCCAGCATTGAGCAGCCCCACGATCTGGCTCGCGCAACTGGCGGCCAGTTGCTGACGATACAGCGTGCCCGAAACCGGTTGATCGCTCTCCAGTTGCCAGACGTTCAACGCGGCGACCACCTGGCCGTCAACTTGGAACAGCTCTTTGCGGCCCTGAGATCCCACCGCCTGGAACGGCACCGGGTTTTCATCAGCGCTGCGAAACAGAAAGGCACCACGGCCCACCGGGTTCTCTTCGGCGCGCACGAACACATGGTTCACGGCTGCGACCATCGAGTGGCTGGAGCGGAAGTTGGTGCCCAGGGTATGCAGGCGCCCGGTGGTTGCAGTCCGCGCGCGCAGGTAGGTGTAGATGTCTGCGCCGCGGAAGGCGTAGATCGCCTGCTTGGGGTCGCCGATCAGGAACAGGCCGGTGGTTTCGTCGTTGTTTTCCAGATGGTAGATGCTGTCGAAAATCCGGTACTGCACCGGGTCGGTGTCCTGGAATTCGTCGATCAACGCCACCGGGAACTGCTCGCGAATCAAGGTCGCCAGACGCTCGCCGCCCGAGCCGCGCAGGGCGACATCCAGGCGCAACAGCATGTCGTCGAAACCCATTTCGGCACGCCGGCGTTTCTCTTCTTCGAAGCGCTCGCCGACCCACTGCGCAGCGTGCTCAAGCACCGCCGCATCCGGTGTGGGCAAGGCGTCGAGCGCGTCCTTGAGCCCCACCATGGCGTCGAACGCAGGGTGCGAGGGCGGGCTGCTCTTCCAGGCTTCGGCGATGCCGTCGGGCGTCAGGCGGGTGAAGCCGGTCCCCAAGTCCAGGCTCTCCTGGGTTTCGTCGTTGGCCCAGACCGTCAGCTTGTCGCACCAAGGCTTGAAGTAGCGCTCCTGCATCTTGCGGCCGTCGACCGTTTTGTTCTTCACGCCTTCCAGACAGATAGCGTGCAGCTGACCGGCCCATTCGGCCCAAGGTGCCTTGAGCGTGATCAGGGCCGCGCGGCGTTCGTGGATCGATTGCTCGATCAATTGCGCAGGCGTTTGGTTGATTTCGTCACGCTCACGCCCGAACAGACCGCGCACCCGGGGCAGTAGATCGGCAGGGCTTTTCAAATTGTTGCGCACCCAGCTCAACACATCGCCCGTCATGGGATAGCAGAACTTGCGCCAGTAATCGCGCAACACTTCACCGAGCAGATCGCTGTGGTCGGTTTCCAGGCTTTGGGTGAACAGGCTGCCGCTGTCGAATGCGTGCTCGCGCAACATGCGCTGGCACCAACTGTGGATGGTTGAAACGGCGGCTTCGTCCATCCACTGGGCGGCGATGTCCAGCCGGCTTGCGCAACCGGCCCACGCCTGGGGTGCGAACTCGTCACGCAGATCGGCGATCATCGCATCAGGGGCCTGGATCTCTTCGCGAAAGAATCGCGCCGCTTCAGCCAGACGCGTACGAATACGGTCGCGAAGCTCTTTGGTCGCAGCATCGGTGAAGGTCACCACCAGAATCTGTGGCGGCAGCAACTCGCGGCCAAAGCCTGATACTTCGCTGCCATGGCCGAGCACCAGGCGCAGGTATAGCGCGGAAATGGTGAAGGTCTTGCCGGTACCGGCACTGGCTTCGATCAGTTGGCTGCCCTTGAGCGGAAAGCGCAGGGCCAGGGGTTGTTGTGCGTCACTCATGCTCCGGCCTCCTCGCTGGACAGGGACTGCCAGGGCGCGTCGAATATCGGTTTGTACAAGGCCTCGCACCAGCCAACGAACTCTTCGGTGTCCAGCAGCGCGTCGAAATCCGGGTATTGGCGGGCCAATGCAGTGCTTTCGGCGTGCTCACCGGCAATGTTCTGTCCATCGCCGTCGTAGGTTTTGCGGGCGGCGGCTTCGGCCTTGGTTTCGTCACTCTGGCCGACCCAGGCGAACGCGGTCTTGATCGCCACGGGCAGTGGCCGCTGCATCCCCTGCTGCCAGGCCAGCAGCAGGTCATTGAGGGCTCTTTTCGCGTGCTCGGCCTCAAGAGGCGGCAAAAGCAGCGTCTCGTCGCTGGCCACCAAGGCAGTGGTGAGCGGCAGCTCACAGGCGCAGGCCACCAGATGATTGACCCAGGGCTTGCTCAGGCGATGCCACTTGCGTGATTTCTTGCCGCCGATGGCGTTCGGGATGGCGGTCACCGCGAGCAACTCGCCCTCGGCATTGCGGCTGAGGCCGTCGAGCCAGCCATCCAGAGCGATACCCTGATGCTGATACTTCACCGAGGTGGCGCTGTGCAGTTTTTCCGGCCACCTCAACAGCAGGTCGTGATAACGCTGCACAAGCTCCGGCAGCGGCTCGATCAACTCGTCCCGCAGCAGTTCTCCGAAACCTGCCATGGGCAACAGACCGCTGCCTTGCAGGCGAGTGGCCTGGGCAGTGAGCCGATCCCGGGCCTGATCCGGATCGATCAACGCGGCCTGCAACAGGCTGTCGCTCAAGCCGTAGCGCTGTAAGGCATCGAGCACGAATGGCTCGTCGTCGGCCAATGGCGCTTCGGCGACTTCAAAGAAAATCTTAAGGCGCTGGCTGAAGAAGTGTTTGACCGGATTGCGCAGGAAATCCTGCAACTGCGCAAGGCTCAAGGGTTCTTCCTGTTCGTGTCGCACAAGCGGCCCGGCCTCGCTGCGGTCACCGGCAGCCTCGTGTAGCACCTGCCACTCCCGGGCGAAGCTGAAGTACTCAGGGTTTTCCTGGAAGTACTTGGCGCTGAAGGGCTGCAGCGGATGCTCCAGGGTCAGGGCATGCAACAGTTGCTGACCCGGATCGCGCTTGCTGGCGTCTTCTGGTTCCTGGGCGTCGGCGAGCCTCCAGCCGCTGGCGAGGTGATCGCGCAATTGCCCGATAAGCACGGAAGCAGGTCGCTCGGAGTTATCGCGAATGCTGCGGCCGACCCAACTGATGTACAGCTGATCGCGCGCCGAGAGCAATGCTTCGAGCAGCAGGTAGCGGTCGTCTTCCCGACGTGAACGGTCGCCGGGACGGTAATCACTGCCCATCAGGTCGAAGTCCAGCGGCGGTTGCGCGCGAGGGTAGTCGCCGTCATTCATGCCCAGCAGGCACACGACTTTGAACGGAATCGCGCGCATTGGCATCAGGGTGCAAAAGTTGACTGACCCTGCGAGGAAGCGTTGCGACAGGCGCCCCTGGTCCAGCCCGGCGAGCCAGGCTTCACGCACGACCGTCAGCGGGAGCTGTTCCAGCAGGCCGACCGTTTCGCAGGTCTCAAGCCAGGTCTCACGCAGGGTTTCCAGCTGGCTGAGCAGGTAGTCGTCATGCTCGCTGTCCGCGGTGAAAAACAGCTGCATGAGCGCTTGCAGACGCGTCCCCCACTCCGCCGGCGTGGCCGCCCGGGACAGTTCGTTGTGGGCCACTTGCAGGGCGTCGAGCAAGGCCACCAGCGGACCGATGAGAGCTGCATCCAGCCCACCGATTTCATCGTAGGGCTCGATACCGTCGTAAGCTGTTCCGGCACCCACGGCGTAACCCAGCAACATCCGGCGCAGGCCGAAATGCCAGCTGTTCTGGTCCAGTGCTTCAGGCAGGCCCAGGCCTTCACGCTGCCTGGCGTTGAGCCCCCAGCGTACGCCTGCGCCTTCGATCCAGCGGTGCAGAGTGGGCAGATCGCGTTCGTCGATGCCGAAGCGAGCGCGCAATGCAGGAACGTCGAGCAGGTCGAGAATCTCACTAACGGGGAAGCGGCTGTCAGGGATCTTCAGCAGATGCTCGACGGCGATCAGCAACGGATCGCGACCACGCTGGCCCTGGTCGGCCAGGGTGAACGGAATGAAGCGCCGGTCTTCGCGGTCCAGTTGCCCGAACACCGCGCGGATATGCGGCGCGTAGCTGTCGATGTCCGGGACCATGACGATGACGTCCCGAGGGCGAAGCTCAGGATTGGCGCTGAAGCGTGCCAGTAGCTGGTCGTGCAGCACTTCCACTTCGCGCTGGGCGCTGTGGGCTACATGAAAGCGGATCGAGCGGTCTTTCCTGATATCGACGGCGGGCCACAGCTCACGGGTTTCACTCAGCGGGCGCAGTTCAAGGATGTCGTCCTGCAACTGATTGAGGACGGTCTGTGGATCGCTTTCGCTGAACAGGTCGATACGACCGTCACGGAACACCGAACGGTAGCTGTTGGGATCGTCGTGGCTGTCGAGCAGGTTGATGTAGTCACGGCCCTGTTTGCCCCAGGCGGCCAGCAGCGGGTGCGCATGCTGATGCAGCGCGTCGGGGTTGAGCACCACCGGCATGCCGGCCTTGCGCGACTGACGTTTGTATTCGTGGCGTAGCAGGTCCTTGTCAGCCACGATGTCTGCCCAATGGTGGCGACAGGGGTTGTGCACGCACAGCAGCACCTGACTGAATCGAGCCAGCCCGGCCAGGGCCTCCAGCGCCTGGGCAGGCAACGAAGAGATACCGAACACGATCACACGCGCGGGTAAACCGGCCGGGGCCTCGCTCAGCGTGTTGATACGCTCGATATAGCGCTGGTGCACGCCCGCGCGGCTCTGGGCCATGCCCTCGGCGCCTACGTCATGCAGCAAGGCTCGCCACAGCTCGGCCTGCCAGCAGTTTTCTGGCTTGAGCGGTGTGATATCGCCGCGCACGCTCTTGAGCTGGTGCCTGCCTTGGGCCCAGTCTTCCAGCCAGTCGGCGCGATAGACCTGATATTGGTCGAAGAGGTCCGCCAACCGCTCGGACAACTGATAGCGCTTGCGCAGGTCAGTGTCGGCGGTCAGGAAGCGCTGCAGTGGCTCGAAGTGGGGCTGATCGATCAGGGTTGGCAACAGGCGCATCAGGCGCCAGGTCAGCGGGGCCTTGTCCAGCAGCGAGGTTTCCGGAATTTCGTCCTTGCCCAATACGGCGCGGTAGAGCTGCCACATGAAGCTGCCGGGCAGCTGAACGTCGATCGCCGCTGCAATGCCACAACCGCCTTGATCATCATCCTGCGTGTCTTCAGCCAAAGCCAGCTTGAGCCACTGGGCGATGCCGTTGCTCTGAACCAGAGCGACTTCGTTTTCCAGAGGCGTGAGCGGATAACGGCGCATCCACGACACCACAAGACTGCGCAGTTCATCCAGGCGGTTGCCATGCACCACCATGAACCCGGGATTGAGGTTGGATGTCACCGGCATAGCTGCTTCCTTGGCGTTTCGAGAGGGTGAAGACTAACAGAGGGGAAAGACGACCTGTAGCGGGACGGGTTGCCGTGCTGCTAAGGAATAGGCGCCATGTCCTGTAGGAGCGTGCTTGCCCGCGATTGCGGCGTGTCAGGTGACGCATGTATGACAGATCCACCGCTCCCGCCGGCAAGCCGTGCTGCTACGGGTTGGCGTTGCGAATTTTTTCCAGGTGCAAAAACAAAACCCCAACCGCTTTCGCGATTGGGGCTTTGGAATTTAATCTTGACGATGACCTACTCTCACATGGGGAAACCCCACACTACCATCGGCGATGCATCGTTTCACTGCTGAGTTCGGG
>Ga0207713_1000477_pt1 | contig 41785 bp, 36 predicted proteins | sample KBSS64metaG_FD_184404 | JGI IMG/M metagenome (GOLD analysis project Ga0207713, IMG submission 184404) | Switchgrass rhizosphere microbial communities from Kellogg Biological Station, Michigan, USA - KBS S6-4 metaG (SPAdes) (version 2) | ecosystem: Host-associated > Plants > Roots > Rhizosphere >... | reverse complement strand
GTGGCAAGCCGAAGTACAGCCATATCCCTGGCGTCGGTTCGGTTGAAGCGATCACTGCCAAGGTGCTTGAAGCCCTGAGCTGAAAAACCTGATCCGCTGCATCATCCACGGCCCGCTTGCGGGCCGTTGTTGTTTATACTGGCGCACTTTTCCCCACCTGATTTACGGACACATCGATGAGCACCTTGCTGGCCCTGGACACCGCGACCGAAGCTTGCTCCGTTGCCTTGCTGCATGACGGCAAGGTCACGAGCCATTACGAGGTGATCCCGCGCCTGCACGCGCAGAAACTGCTGCCGATGATCCAGCAACTGCTGGGCGACGCCGGTACCACCCTGCAAGCGGTGCACGCCATCGCTTTCGGCCGTGGGCCGGGCGCTTTCACTGGCGTGCGGATTGCCATCGGCGTGGTGCAAGGCCTGGCCTTTGCGCTGGATCGCCCGGTGTTGCCGGTGTCGAATCTGGCCGTGCTGGCACAACGGGCTTATCGCGAGCACGGCGTAAGCCAGGTCGCGGCCGCCATCGATGCGCGGATGGATGAGGTCTATTGGGGCTGCTACCGCGAGACGGCCGGGGAGATGCGTCTGGTCGGCGCCGAGGCGGTGCTGCCGCCGGAAGTCGCCGCATTGCCGGACGATGCCTCGGGCGACTGGTTCGGTGCCGGTACTGGCTGGGGTTATGGCGAACGCATCGCTGTAAACCTGAGCGGTTCCGATGCTGGCATGCTGCCCCACGCCGAAGATCTACTGACCCTGGCGCGATTTGCCTGGGAGCGCGGTGAAGCGATTCCGGCGGACGATGCCCAGCCGGTTTACCTGCGCGACAAAGTGGCCACCCCGAAAGCCCGCTGAGGCTATTCACCCTGTGGCATTCGCCGCAGGGTTCTCCCTGTTCCTGCCAATCGTCCGTTTCTAACCCCGCGCTTTAAACCTTTTGTCTTTTATGTGTTCTAGTTATCACTCGGCGATTTGCTAAGTCGGTCAGGTGCCGCTAAATTGCCATCATCGATACCGAGCATGACTTTATGCGTATAGACGGCGTTTCCACTCATTCCTACCCCATCAAGCGCAAGCCTCGCAAAGGCAATCCGGCGCTGGATGAGTCCGTCGACGATATCGACGGCGAGCTGGAATTCCCGACCGAAGAGCAACTGGCTGCCCGTGTCGCCAAAGCTACCGCGCAACGCCTGAGCAATCTGCCCGCCCGCCAACAAGACATGATTTATCACCGCGCGATGAAGAAAAGCGTGGCCATGGCCCTGGCCAGCTACCTGAGCACCGCCGGTTTTGTCGATTGGGATGCAGACGTGCTGGGCCTCGATCTGTACATCTGATGGATCTGCCTTACTACCTCGGTTGCCCGTCCTGGAGCGAAAACGCTTGGCGCGAGTACCTGTATCCGGTGGACGCCAAGACCTCCGATTTGCTCGGCCTCTATTCACAAGTGTTCAACGCCGTGGAAGGCAACACGACCTTCTACGCCAGCCCGTCGCCGGCCACCGTGCAGCGCTGGGCCGAGGTGATGCCGGAACACTTTCGCTTCACCGCCAAGTTCCCCGGTGACATCAGCCACAGCGGCGACTTGCGCGATCAACTGACCGCCGCCGAAACCTTCCTCCAGTTGCTCAAGCCGCTCGGTGAGCGTGTCTCGCCAATGTGGCTGCAACTGTCGAAAAGCTTCACGCCACACCGCTTGCCGGAGCTTGCTGCGTTCATCGATGCGCTGGATTGCCCGCTGGCGGTGGAAGTGCGCCACGAACAATTCTTCGCCAAGGGCGAGAGTGAGCGACTGCTCAACCGGCTGCTGCTGGATCGCGGCGTGGAGCGTATCTGTCTTGATCCCCGCGCGTTGTTCAGTTGCCTGTCCACCGAATCGTCGGTGATCCACGCCCAATCGAAAAAGCCCCGCGTACCGACGCGGCCGGCAGCGTTCACTCAATTCCCGCAGGTGCGCTTCATTGGCCATCCGGAGCTTGAGGCCAACGATCCGTTTCTGGTGCCGTGGGTGGCGAAGATCGCCGAGTGGATCGAAGAGGGGCGCACGCCGTACATCTTCCTGCACACCGCCGACAACATTCTGGCGGCGAAGCTGGCGCAACGTTTTCACGCACAACTGGCGCAACGTTTGCCTGGCCTGCGACCCTTGCCTGAGCTATACAGAGAACCCGCCGCCGAGCAACTTGGCCTGCTCTGAGGCGGATTTCTTTCCTGCCCAGGAGCCTGCCGATGGACGCTCAAGCTCGTCAACAACAAGCCCGTAAAGCCGAAGCCTTCAAAGCCCTGCACGAACGCCCCGGGATTTTCGTGATTCCCAATCCATGGGATGCCGGTTCCGCGAAGATGCTCGCCAGTCTCGGCTATCAGGCGCTGGCGACCACCAGCGCCGGTTATGCGTTTTCCCAAGGCAAGCCCGATGGTGGCCTGAGCCTCGACGATACGCTGGCCAATGTCCGGGCGATTGTCGCGGCCACTGATCTGCCGGTGGCAGTGGATCTGGAAAACGGCTTCGCCGACGCCCCGGCCGAATCGGCGCAGAGTCTGATCCGCGCCGCCGAGGCGGGCGCCGTGGGTGGTTCGATCGAAGATGCCACCGGCCGTGAAGACTCGCCGATCTACTGTTTCGAACACGCGGTGGCGCGGATCGAAGCCGCCGTCGCTGCCGTGCGCACCTTGCCGTTTCCCTTCACCTTGACGGCCCGTGCGGAAAACTATCTGCACGGCAATCCCGATCTCAACGACACCCTCCGCCGTCTGCAGGCCTTTGCCGAAGCCGGCGCCGACGTGCTGTACGCGCCGGGCCTGCGCACCGCCGAAGAAGTCCTGGCGGTGGTGCGCGCGGTGGCGCCGAAACCGGTCAATGTGTTGATGTCCGGCGGCTTGAAACTGACCGTGCAGCAGCTCGAGGAAATGGGCGTGAAGCGGATCAGTACCGGTTCGGCGCTGGCACTGGCAGCGTTCGGCGAGTTTTTCCGCGCGGCTGAAGAAATCCAGCAGTCCGGCACGTTCACCTTCACCTCTCGTTCGATGCCGTACGCCAAGGCCAATCAATTCTTCAAGGGATGAGCATGGGGCGCTGGCTACTGTTGGCGGGGCTGCTGATGATCGGTGGCGGCCTGATCGGCGTCTGGCGCGGCTGGCTCGATGTGCCGCCGCGGTGGAATCCGTGGGCGCCGCTGGACGTGCAGGCGACGCCCAACTGGCTCACAGGCTATAAGTTGATGCGTCTGCGTAGCAATCCGCTCTTGTGCGAGCAGGCATTGGGCAGCTCCGGCCTGCGGGTTTCGCCACAGGCCGACAGCCGCGATGCCAAATGCCCGCTGATGGGTGCTTTGCGCGTGCAGGGTGGCGGGGTGGGGCTCAGCAGCAGCTTTCTCGCCAGTTGCCCGTTGGCCGTGGCGTTCGCGATGTTCGAGCGTCATACGCTGCAACCGGCGGCGCAGTGGGCCTACGGTCAGCCGGTGGCGCGGGTCGATCACCTCGGCAGCTTCGCCTGCCGCAACGTCTACAACCGCGAGAACGGCGCGCTCAGTCGCCACGCCAGCGCCGATGCGCTGGACATTGCCGGCTTCCGTCTGGCGGATGGTCGCGCGATCAGCCTACTCAAGGACTGGCCGAAGCAAAATCAGGACGCGCAGTTTCTACGTCAGGTGCGCGATGGTGCCTGCGAGTCGTTCAGTGTGGTGTTGAGTCCGGATTACAACGCCGCCCATCGCAACCACTTTCATGTCGATGTCGGACGCTGGAGCGTGTGTCGCTGAGAAATCAGGCGGCGATGCGCAGGTTCTGCTGAACGATCGGGCGCACCCAGCCGTTATCGAAGTCCAAGGCTTTCTGCTGCTCGACGATGGCTTCCGGCGGGAACGGCGGGTAAGGCTGCAGCAGATCCAGATCGAATTCGGCAATCGGCAGGTACAGCGGTTTTTTCTGCGGGGCAGGGCCCGGCTCCGGAATCGGCTGACCGTTGTTGATCACGATCGGGCGAACCCAGCTGCTGTCGAATTCCTGCTGTTTTTGCTGAGTCTTGATGGCTTCCGGCGGGAATGGAGGGTACGGCTCGGCCAGTGTCATGTCGATTTCGGCTATCGGCAGGAACAGCGGCTCCGGCGGACGCACCTGGGTTTCCACCACATCGCATTCGCGCTGGCTGATGATGTGCGCATGCAGTTCACTGCCGACGGTCGGTTCTTCAGGGCTTTCCAGGTCAACCGGCGGGAAAGTGCCGCAGGCCGGCACCACATCACTCGATTGTTCGGCCAGCGCCTGGGCAAAAAAATCCTGCCACAGGTGGCTGACGCCGCCCAATGCTTGAGTGTTATGACGGCTGAAATCGCCTGTGGGCGAAAGGTAGCCAATCGATGTGGGAAGAATGCCTGACATTTTTTTCGGTTGACGCTCAGCTCTGGCAAAATGCGCGTTGATTGGGTTATCGGCGGTTTTTGCCGATCCTTAACTTTTTTGAGCGTGTTTTCCATGATTGAGCAACCCGCGGCCTGCCGCATCCATGTCGAGGCCCTCGGCCCGACGTTCGAAGCGCAGGCCGAGCAATGGGCGCAGCGCCTGAACCTGCCGTTGCAGGTGGCTGACGGCGAGTTTGCCCTGCAGGTCGGCGAGCAGGGTTTGCAGCTGCAACAACTGGGACCGGATGCGCCGGGGCCGGTGCGGGTCGACTTCGTCGAGGGTGGCGCGGCCCATCGCCGGTTGTACGGCGGTGGCAGCGGACAGATGATCGCCAAGGCGGTCGGCATCGCCCAGGGCGTACGTCCGCGGGTGCTGGATGCCACGGCGGGGCTGGGCAAGGATGCCTTCGTGCTGGCCAGTCTCGGCTGCGAGATGAGCCTGATCGAGCGCCAGCCATTGATCGGCGCGTTGCTGGAGGATGGTCTGGCCCGAGCGGCGGAAGACTTCGATGTGGCGCCGATCGTGGCGCGGATGAAGCTGCTCAAGGGCAACTCCATCGAGGTGATGCGCAATTGGGAGGGCGAACCCCCGCAGGTGATCTACCTCGATCCGATGTTCCCGCATCGTGAGAAAACCGCGCTGGTGAAGAAGGAAATGCGCCTGTTTCGCCCGTTGGTGGGCGATGATCCGGATGCACCGGCCTTGCTGGAAGCGGCGTTGGCACTGGCCACCCACCGGGTGGTGGTCAAGCGACCGCGCAAGGCGCCGTGTATCGAAGGGCCGAAACCGAGTCATGCGCTGGACGGCAAATCCAGCCGCTATGACATCTACCCGAAGAAAGCGCTCAAGGCCTGAGCCGTCGCATAAGAAAATCCCACGCATGGCGTGGGATTTTTGTTTTCAGGGGCGATAGGCCCGCATGAACAGCCCGACCACTTCCTGCACATGACTTTCCGCCGCCTCGTCGGTCAGCGGCTCACCGCAGCCGTACAACAGGCGGAAATTCCCGGCGCCCTTGATCAGACAAAAGAAGTGCTCGGCGGCGTTGTGCGGGTTGTCGATGCTCAGCACGCCGGTTTCGTGAATCCGCCGCAGCAATCGTTCCATGCCTTGCACCATGCGCTGGGGGCCGGCCTCGAAGAAGATCAGCGACAGGTTGGGATCCTGACTGCCCAAGGCCATGATCAGGCGATGCAGGTTCACCGATTCCTCACTGTTGATGAGATGGTGAAAGCCTCGCGCAATGTTCAGCAACACATTTTCCACCGCAATGCCGTCCGGCAATTCAAAGAACAGCGGCGGTAATTGCTCCTCGCATTTAGCCACCACGGCGGCGGAGAACAGCGTCTCCTTGTCGTTGAAATGGCTGTAGACCGTCAGCTTCGACACCCCGGCCTCGGCGGCTACCGCGTCCATGCTGGTGTTGGCATAGCCATGACTCAGAAACAGGATTTTCGCCGCCTCGAGAATCGCCTGGCGCTTGGCCGGATCCTTCGGTCGGCCGGGGCCGTTTGAAGTGGAAAGATTGTTCGACATTCTTCGCTTTTAATACTGGACTGGTGAGTTTGCTATTAATAACATACCGGCCAGTATAATTATTCCAAGCCTCCTTAGCGAAAGGTCCTTCACCATGTTCCGCCATGCGTTGTCCTTTGCGGTGCCAGTCAGTCTGGCGTTTTTGTTGTCGGCATGTGGCAAGGAAGAGGTGACGCCAGTCAGCGTGCGACCGGCCATGGTGGTGCAGCCAGAGCCTTCGGCGCAGGCGATGGAAAGTTATCCGGGCGAGGTTCGCGCCCGCTACGAACCGGATCTGGCGTTCCGCATCGGCGGCAAAGTCAGCCGACGACTGGTCGATGAAGGCCAGCGCGTGAAGGCCGATCAACCACTCGCCGAACTCGATCCGCAGGATGTACGCCTGCAACTGGAAGCCACCCGGGCCCAGGTTGCGGCCGCCGAAGCCAACCTGAACCTGGTGCGTGCCGAACGTGACCGCTACAAGACCCTGATGGAACGGCAGATGGTCAGCCGCTCGGCCTACGACAATGCCGAGAACCTCTATCGCTCCGGCGAAGCCCGCCTCAAACAGATCAAAGCCGAATTCAACGTCTCGACCAATCAGGCCAGTTACGCCGTGTTGCGTGCGCCCCAGGATGGCGTGGTGGCCAAGCGTTCGGTGGAAGTCGGGCAGGTGGTTGCCGCCGGGCAGACCGTTTTCACCCTCGCCACTGACGGCGAACGGGAAGTGCTGATCAGCCTGCCGGAGCAGAGCTTCGGTCGCTTCAAGGTCGGCCAGCCGGTGTCGGTAGAGCTGTGGACACAACAGAACCAGCGCTTCGCCGGGCAGATCCGCGAGCTGTCGCCAGCCGCCGATCCGAAATCCCGCACCTTTGCCGCACGCATTTCATTCACCTCCGGCAAAGTCCCTGCGGAACTGGGTCAGAGCGCCCGGGTCTTCGTGCAGACCGCCGATGTCATCCCGCTGTCTGTGCCGCTCTCGGCGCTGACGGCCGAGAACGGCGCGACCTACGTCTGGGTCGTCAGCGCCAACAACACGTTGAAAAAGACCCCGGTGCGCACCGGCCCCTTCGGTGAGAAAACCGTGCCGGTGCTCGAAGGCCTGAACGCCAGCGACTGGGTGGTCGCCGCTGGCGTCCATGTGCTGCTGGAAGGGCAGCAGGTGCGTCCGGTGGATCGCTCCAACCGCGTGGTCAATCTGGCGGACAAGGAGTAATCCCCGATGGGTTTCAATCTTTCCGCCTGGGCGCTGCGCAATCGCCAGATCGTACTGTTCCTGATGCTTTTGCTGGCGATCGTCGGCGCCTTGTCCTACACCAAGCTCGGCCAGAGCGAAGACCCGCCGTTCACCTTCAAGGCGATGGTCATTCAGACCCGCTGGCCGGGCGCCACGGCGCAGGAAGTCTCGCGTCAGGTCACCGAGCGCATCGAAAAAAAACTGATGGAAACCGGTGAGTACGAACGCATCGTTTCGTTCTCGCGCCCCGGTGAATCCCAGGTCACGTTCATTGCCCGCGACTCGATGCATTCGGTGCAGATTCCGGATCTTTGGTACCAGGTGCGCAAGAAAGTCAGCGACATTCGCCAGACCTTGCCGCCGGGGATTCAGGGGCCGTTTTTCAACGATGAATTCGGCACCACCTTCGGCAATATCTATGCGCTGACCGGCGACGGTTTCGACTACGCGGTGCTCAAGGATTACGCTGACCGCATCCAGATCCAGCTGCAGCGGGTCAAGGATGTGGGCAAGGTTGACTTGCTTGGTTTGCAGGACGAGAAGGTCTGGGTCGAATTGTCCAATGTCAAACTCGCCACCCTCGGCTTGCCGCTGGCGGCGGTGCAGCAGGCGCTGGAAGAACAGAACGCCGTGTCCACCGCCGGTTTCTTCGAAACCGGCAGCGAGCGATTGCAGCTACGGGTTTCGGGGAATTTTCAGACAGTCGACGAGATCAAGAACTTCCCGATCCGGGTCGGTGATCGTACGTTCCGTATCTCCGATGTCGCCGACGTGCGGCGTGGTTTCAACGATCCTCCGGCGCCGCGCATGCGCTTCATGGGCGAAGACGCCATCGGTCTCGCGGTGGCGATGAAGGACGGCGGCGACATTCTGGTGCTGGGCAAGGCCCTGGAAATCGAATTCGCCCGGATCCAGAAAAACCTGCCGGCCGGCATGCAATTGCGCAAGGTCTCCGACCAGCCCGCCGCCGTGAAAACCGGTGTCGGCGAGTTCGTTCAGGTGCTGGTCGAAGCGCTGGCCATCGTGTTGCTGGTGAGCTTCTTCTCCCTCGGCGTGCGCACCGGCATGGTGGTGGCGCTGACCATTCCGCTGGTGCTGGCGATGACCTTCGCCTGCATGTATTACCTCGGCATCGGCCTGCACAAGATTTCCCTCGGCGCGCTGGTGCTCGCACTGGGCCTGCTGGTGGACGACGCAATCATCGCCGTGGAAATGATGGCGATCAAAATGGAGCAGGGCTTCGACCGGATCAAGGCTGCCAGTTACGCCTGGACCAGCACCGCGTTCCCGATGCTCACCGGTACGCTGATCACCGCCGCCGGTTTCCTGCCGATCGCCACGGCGCAGTCCGGTACCGGCGAATACACCCGCTCGATCTTCCAGGTGGTGACCATCGCCTTGCTCGCATCCTGGGTGGCCGCCGTGGTGTTCGTGCCCTATCTGGGGGAAAAACTCCTGCCGGATCTGGCGAAAATTCACGCGGCCAAACACGGTACGGCGGACGGCCAGACCGATCCCTACGGCACGCCGTTCTACCAACGGGTGCGGCGTCTGGTGGAGTGGTGTGTGCGTCGGCGCAAAACCGTGATCGTGCTCACCGTGCTGCTGTTCGTGGCGTCGGTGGCGTTGTTCCGGTTCGTGCCGCAGCAGTTCTTCCCGGCTTCCGGCCGTCTGGAGCTGATGGTCGATCTGAAGCTCGCCGAGGGCGCCTCGCTGGCCAATACCACGGGTGAGGTCAAACGCCTGGAAGCGATGCTCAAGGATCACGCTGGCATCGATAACTACGTCGCTTACGTCGGCACCGGTTCGCCACGTTTCTACCTGCCGCTGGATCAACAACTGCCGGCGGCGAGCTTCGCCCAGTTCGTCGTGCTGGCGAAAACCATCGAGGAACGCGAAGCGCTGCGCACGTGGCTGATCGACACCTTGAACGAGCAGTTCCCGGCCCTGCGCTCGCGGGTCACGCGTCTGGAGAACGGTCCTCCGGTTGGCTACCCGGTGCAGTTCCGCGTCACTGGTGAGCACATTGAGGAAGTTCGTGCGCTGGCCCGAAAAGTCGCGGCCAAGGTGCGCGAGAACCCGCATGTGGTGAACGTGCATCTGGACTGGGAAGAGCCGAGCAAGGTCGTGTACCTGAACATCGATCAGGATCGCGCCCGGGCCCTGGGTGTGAGCACGGCGAATCTGGCGAAATTCCTCCAGAGTTCGCTGACCGGATCCAGCGTCAGCCAGTACCGCGAGGACAACGAACTGATCGAAATCCTTTTGCGCGGAACCGTGCACGAGCGCACCGAACTGTCGTTGCTGCCGAGTCTGGCGGTGCCCACCGATAACGGTCGCAGCGTCGCGCTGTCGCAGATTGCCACGCTGGAATATGGCTTCGAGGAAGGCATCATCTGGCACCGCAATCGCCTGCCGAACGTAACCGTGCGCGCGGACATTTACGGCAAGGAGCAACCGGCGACGCTGGTGAAGCAGATCCTGCCGACGCTTGATCCGATCCGCGCCGAATTGCCGGACGGTTATCTGCTGGATGTCGGCGGTACCGTGGAGGATTCGGAGCGTGGGCAGAAGTCGGTGAATGCGGGCGTGCCGATGTTCATTGTCGTGGTGCTGACGTTGCTGATGGTGCAGTTGCGCAGTTTTTCGCGCACGGCGATGGTGTTTCTGACCGCGCCGCTGGGGTTGATCGGGGTGACGCTGTTTCTGCTGGTGTTCCGTCAGCCGTTCGGGTTTGTGGCGATGCTCGGGACGATCGCGCTGTCGGGGATGATCATGCGTAACTCGGTGATTCTGGTGGATCAGATCGAGCAGGACATCGCCGCCGGGCTCAAGCCGTGGCAGGCGATTATCGAGGCGACCGTGCGGCGGTTCAGGCCGATTGTGCTGACGGCGCTGGCAGCGGTGCTGGCGATGATTCCGCTTTCTCGCAGTGTGTTTTTCGGGCCGATGGCGGTGGCGATCATGGGCGGGTTGATTGTTGCTACGGCGTTGACGCTTTTGTTTTTGCCGGCGTTGTATGCGGCTTGGTTCCGGGTTCGCAAGGAGTCTTGATTTGGTTTGGTGAGCTTGGCGGCCTTTGGGCCGACCAGGCTCTTGGGGTTTTGGGTGAATATCCGTTTCTGCGGGTGTTGCCGCTGGCGGTTCCGCTCTTACAGCGGCTCACTTTTGCAAACGCCCAAAAGTAAGCAAAACGCTGGGCCCCGGCGTTCGGCCCCTCGCTGGGGCTCGGGGTTCCTTCGTTCCGGGATTCATCCGGGGGCATCGCCTCCGGTTTGCTTCGCTGCACCTCCTCTCGATGTGTTCGACTTCGTCGAACGGCGCTACGCGCCTACCCCGGATAAATCCCTCCACTCAGCCGGCCGAAGGGGCCAGCACGTCAAGAGCGGTACTCGAGCTAACGCTCATCGTGTTGAGTGGTTAGAAGCGAAGCGCATCGGAGTGTAGGGTTTTGCGCGTTTCTGTGGGAGCGAGCTTGCTCGCGAAGGCGGCCTGTCTGCCAACCATGCTCTATCGGTTGGACTCAATCTTGTCGGAGCTGGCCTGCTAGCGATGTCAGCCTGACAGCTGAGCAAAACAATGGTGTAGGACTCTGTGTCGTCTCCTACGTTTTTTTCAGACGCCTCCGATATTGAGTCGCTGTGTTGGCGGTGCTGTACTCGAGGCTGTTTTTCAGCCTTGGTTGAGCAGCGTTGATGAAGAAACCGCCGGTATTGAAAGGTCGGGCCGATCCGGTCTTTGAGTTGTTGATGCGCGCGCCTCACAAGCAGCGTCTGGCGGACTATCTTGCGTTGCTCAAGCCGCTGGATGATCACGGGCGGTATCTGCCTTTTGAGGATTTGCGGTATCGCTGGGCCAGCGGGCTGGATTCGCGTTTGTGTTGGGCGTTGGTCAAGAAGGCGCGGGCCGCTCAGTACATTCATCTTCTGCCTTTGGGGGAGCCGGCCCAGTGGGGGAAGTTTGTGCCGACGCCAACCGCGCAGAAGGCCCTTTCAGTGGTTGATCGGCAAACCACGACGGCGTCGCTGGAGTACATGACCAGCCAGATAGGCGAGCGGGCGCATTTCAGTTATTTGCTTAACGATCTGATCGAGGATGAGGCGATCAGCAGCAGTCAGCTGGAAGGCGCCGCGACCACTACCCGCGTTGCCAAGGACATGCTCAAGCAACGGCGTCAGCCCCGGACGCCGGATGAGCGGATGGTGATGGGTAATTTCCGGATGATGAATTTCGCTTGGGAAAAGCGTTACGAGCCTTTGAGCGTGGAGTTGATTGCGTCGATGCATCGGGTCGGTGTCGAGGGTATTGATGACGAGCAGTACGACCCCGGGCATTTCAGGACCAACGATGAAGTGGTGGTGCAGGACGGCGAGGGGAATACCGTCCACTCGCCACCGCCTGCCGCCGGATTGGTGAGGCGACTGGATTTGCTCTCGCAGTGGATCAATCAACCACAGGGTTCACCTCGGCAAAAAAACTACCTGCATCCGCTGATCAAGGCGATCACGCTGCACTTTGCCCTGGGCTATGAACATCCCTTTCGCGATGGCAACGGGCGGGTCGCCAGGGCGCTGTTTTACTGGCTCATGTTCAAGCACGAGTTTTCGGCATTCCGCTATATCGCGATCAGTCTTTTACTGCGCAACGCGCCGGTAAAGTACGGGCGGTCGTATTTGCACAGCGAGGCTGATGAGCTCGACCTGACGTACTTCATCGAGTTTCAGTGTTCGGTGATTTTGCGGGCGGTGGAGGGTTTTACCGACGTGTACCGCAAGCGTGTGGCGTACAGCGAAGGCTTCGAGCGCTGGCTGACCTGTTCGGGCTTTTTTGATCGGCTGACAGAGCGGCAGCGAGCGATTTATCAGGTGGCCAGAAGTGGGGTGGCGAAGGAGTTCACGGCGGGGAACGTCAAGGAGCATCTTGGTTGTGCCTACAACACAGCGGTGTTGACGTTGAGCGGGTTGGTTGAGCTGCAGGTTTTCGAGAAGAAGAAAATGGGACGCGAGTGGGTGTACTTTTTACGTGTGTCTGCTGGCGACGGATTGAACTACGGGAGTGAGAAAACTCACTCCCGTGTGGTGCCGGTTTAGAGCGTACCGAACACTTTCTTCGCCAAACTCGTCGCAGCAGCGGCCGGGTTCTTGCGGATGGTTTCTTCCTGTTTGCCGATCATTTCGAACAGGCCGTTGAGCGCTTGTTCGGTGACGTAGCTTTCGATGTTGGCGCTCTTCGCATCTACTACGCCGAAGGTCGCGGCCTGGCCGGCGAAGGCGTTGTATTTCTGGGCTACGCCGACTTTGTCGGTTGCCTGTTTGACGATCGGCAGGAACTTGGTGCGGATCTGTTCGCGGCTGGATTTGTCCAGATATTGGGTGGCGGAGTCGTTGCCGCCGCTGAGGATGCCTTTGGCGTCTTCCACGCTCATTTTCTTCACGGCGTCGACGAGGATTGGCTGGGCCTGGGTGACGGCGGTTTCCGCAGCCTTGTTCATGGCGGTTTCCAGCTCCTCGACCTGGGCGCCCATGCCGAAGGCTTTCATCTTGCCGGCGACTTTGCCGAGTTTGCCCGGCAGTTCGATCTTCACGTCCGGGTTGTTGCTGAAACCGCCCGGGGTGCCGAGTTGTTTGACGGCCAGTTGCGCGCCCTGGGTCAGGGCATCCTTGAGACCGCCGGTGGCGTCGCCTTGCGACAGGTCGCTGAGGGACAGGGCCAGTGCGTTGGCGGAGATCATCAGGCCCGCGCACAGGCCGGCGAAGCGAAGGGTGGGGCGGAGCATGGCGGCTTCCTTGTTGGGAGAGATTCAGCGGGCGGCGTCGACGCGGATCTTCAGTGGCTGCGGATCCTTGCCATCGAGCTGCACGGCATGGTTTTCGGTGGTGATGAACATCAGCTCGCCGTTGACTTCAATGCGTGCGCTGACCGAGTAGCGGTGGCCGGGTTTGACCTGGGCCGGATCGTAGCTCAAGTGGAACGGCAGCGGCACCTGGCCTTTGACCGGGCCTTTCTGTTCGTCGAGTACCACGGCCGGAGCGTCGGCCAGCGAAACGTCTTGCAGGCTCACGCTCAAGGTCGCGCTGGGTGGCAGGGCGATGCGTTGCAGGTAAAACACTTCGCCGTCGAGGCTGACCTTGCCGGCCGGTGAGGTCGACTGGCACGCGCTGAGCAGGGTGGCGGCGGCCAGCAGAGAAAGTTTTTTCATCGCAGATCTCCGTATCGACGGCGCCAGAAGAAGCCTGGCGCCTTTAGGAATTTAGTCGTTTTGCACAGGGGGGGCGACCTGATCGGCCGCATCTTCGCTGCGATGCAGGGCTACCTGACGGATCGACAGGCGAATCTCCGCCGGCAACACCCGTTTGGCCGCACCCTCGGCCAGTTCGCCGAGCAGTTCGTGATAGCTCAACTTGCCGGCTTCGTCGCGACGCAGCACGTCGAGGTCGAGCAGGGTCTGGATGAAGTGGCGGAACAGGCTCTTGTCGAAGAATTCCGGCGCGTTCAGGCCATGCAGGATCGACAGGCGCTGGGCCATGACCGTGCACAAGTCTTCCAGTTCTTCGGCGCTGATGCTGTTCTGGCCGCTGTTGAGCAGCAGTGAAACCGTCATGTAGAAGCGTTGCAGGGTCTGGGCAATGCTCTTCGACAGCAGGGTCAGCAGCACGAAATGCCGCGAGCTTGGTGCCGGGCGCAGGTACACGTCTTTCTCGAAACGCAGCAGGCCTTGTTCGACGAACGCTTCCAGCCACTGATCGATGACTGCATCCAGTTCGTCCAGGGTCCAGCGGATGAACAGTTCCGATTGCAGATACGGATACAGCGCGCGGGTGTAGCGCAGGATCTGTTCGCGGCTCATGCGCGAGGTGCTCTGGAAGAAGCTCGCCAGCAGCGCCGGCAGGGCGAAGATGTGCAGCACGTTGTTGCGGTAATAGGTCATCAGGACGGCGTTCTGCTCGTCCAGATACAGAATCTTGCCCAGCGCATCGTTCTGCTCGGACAGCAGATCCATGTCCTTCACATGCTCGATCAACGCGCGGCCATCGCCTTCCGGCAAGGTGGTGTGCGGCGAATACGGAACCTTGCGCAGCAGCGCCAGATACAGATCCAGCACCCGCGCCATGGCCCGATCATCCAGTGCCAGGCGGGTGGTCGACAGCAGCGCCAGCGCCACCAGGTTGACCGGGTTGATCGCCGCCGCTTCGTTCAGGTGCTGCGCGACCTTCTCGCCGAGGCGGTTGGTGGTTTCGTTGAGCCAGGCCGGTTTGTACTGCGGGCCGAGTTCCTGCTGGCGCCAGTCGGGCTGTTCGCTGTCGAGGAATTCCGCCAGTTTGATCGGCTCGCCGAAGTTCACCGCCACCTGGCCGAAGCGCTGCTTGAGCGCGCCGATGACTTTGAAGATGTCGAAGATCGATTCTTTCTTCTTGCTCGCGCCGCGCAGCTCGCCGAGGTAGGTGCGGCCTTCGAGCACGCGCTCGTAACCGATGTACACCGGCACGAACACGATCGGCATCCGCGACGAACGCAGGAAACTGCGCAGGGTGATCGCCAGCATCCCGGTTTTCGGTTGCAGCATGCGCCCGGTACGCGAGCGCCCGCCTTCGACGAAGTACTCGACCGGGAAACCTTTGGTGAACAGGGTGTGCAGGTATTCGTTGAACACCGAGGTGTACAGCGGATTGCCCTTGAACGTGCGGCGCATGAAAAACGCCCCGCCACGGCGCAGCAGACTGCCGATCACCGGCATGTTCAGGTTGATTCCGGCGGCGATGTGCGGCGGGGTCAGGCCGTTGCGGAACAGCAGGTACGACAGCAGCAGGTAGTCGATATGGCTGCGATGGCACGGCACGTAGATCACTTCGTGACCCTGGGCGACCTTCTGCACGCCTTCGATGTGGTTGACCTTGATCCCGTCGTAGATCTTGTTCCAGAACCAGCTCAGTACCACTTCCAGAAAACGGATCGCGGTGTAGGTGTAGTCCGAGGCGATCTCGTTGCCATAGCGCAGGGCCTGGGCCTTGGCTTTTTCCGGGGAGATGTTTTCGCGCTCGGCTTCGTCGAGGATCGCTTGCTTGACCAGCGGCTGGTTGAGCAGGCCTTTGACCAGGTTGCGGCGGTGGGAAATGTCCGGGCCGATCACCGCAGCTTTCAGGTTGCGGAAGTGCACCCGCAGGATCCGCTGGGCCATGCGCACGGTGCGTTCGTGGCCCTTGTTGTGTTCGATCAGCTCGCGCAGGTGGATCGGTGCGGAGAATTGCACGCGGGTCTTGCGCCCCAGAATCATGATGCTCAGCAAACGACGCAGGCGTCCGGTGACGGCCCAGCTGTCGGCGAACAGCAGTTTCCATGGGCTGTTCTCGCTGTCCGGCGACTGGCCCCAGAACACGCTGACCGGAATGATCTGTGCATCTTCGGCAGCGTTCTGGCTCAGGGCGCTGACCAGGCGGGTCAGGGTCGGCGGCGCGCCGCGCTTGTCCTGGCGGCCGAGCCAGTCCGGGTCCGGCGTCAGGTAGAAGAACGCCGCCGGTTCGATCAGCGAACCCACGGACACCGGCAGCACCGGGCGCGGCAGACCGGCCTTGGTGCACTCGGTGTCGACCACCGCCAGATCAGTCAGCGATGGGTTTTGCAGGACGTAGAACACCGGACGACTGCGGTCTAGGTTGAGGGTGAACGACGACTGGTTGATCGTCTCGGAGCGAACCCAGAGATACAACAGTCGGCGCAAGGTGCCAAACACAAGACGGCGGAACGGGGAACGGGTCATACGGCTTCTGCGTGAGTGGATAAACCGAGCGTTTGCTCGGGAGGGCGACAGTTTGCCGGATTACTCGAAAATCGGCAAAAAAGCGGCGAAGTAATCTCCTGTTGAGAGTTTTGCCGCCTGTCATATACTCGGCGATCTGTCGCCGGGGCCCTTTTACGGACGTCGGACGCAGGCTGACGTTCCGCAAAGGCTTTCCTGCGAAAAGCCTGTTCAATAATAAAAAAGGAGTATGAACAGATGGCAACACGTGAAACCGGCAACGTGAAGTGGTTCAACGACGCCAAGGGCTACGGCTTCATTCAGCGCGAAGACGGGGTGGACGTGTTCGTGCACTACCGTGCGATTCGCGGCGAAGGCCACCGTTCGCTGACCGAGGGTCAGCAGGTTGAATACGCGGTGGTGGAAGGGCAGAAGGGGTTGCAGGCTGAAGACGTTGTAGGTCTGTAAGCCAACTTCGAGCTGATCGTTCCCACGCGCAGCGTGGGAACGATCAAGCGATCAGCGTCAGGCAGTTTTCCAGGTGATCTCTTCTTCACCATCGGCGCTGATCCGGATCCAGCGATCCGCCGTCTCCTCACCTTCTTCCTCGACCCACGTCCCCGGCGCGCAGCGCACTTCGACGTTCAGCGCGGCAAAGGCTGCGCGGGCGCAGGCGATGTCGTCGTCCCAAGGGGTCGCATCGCTTTCCAGGTACAGGCTGTTCCACTTGCCTACGGCTTTCGGCAGCCAGGTCACCGGGATGTTGCCGGCCTTGCACTTGTACGTCTGACCTTTCTGTACCCAGTCGCTGCACGGGCCGAGAGCGGCGCCCAGCCAGGCGGAAATGGCCTTGTGGTCGACGTCGGCGTCTTTCAGGTAAATCTCGATGTCCGGTTGGCGCATGGATGTCCTCACTGCGGGTCTGAAAAATCCATTCGCGGATTTAGCCGGCCCCGGGGCGTTGCCCGAGACCAAAGGTTATTGAAGAACGAAATAATCGTAGCGCATCGAGACAGTGGTCACGAACGGCTCGGCCTGTTTGATGACCGCCGCGCGGCGCTCGGCACTGGCGCGCCAGCCGTGGGGTGTCATCGCCAGCAGGTTGGCGCGATCCTCGGGCTTGTCCAGCGTCAGCTTGAATTCCAGGGTTTCACTGTGCGCCAGCGCCATGCCTTCCGGCACCAGGGCCAGGTGCTTGTCGTCGGTGTATTCGCGCACTTCGTCGTACAGGCGTTCGCGCAGTTCCATCAGGTGGCCGCTGGTCGGGCCGACTTTCATCAGGCCGCCGCCGACGCTGAGCAGACGCTTGGCTTCTTCCCAGTCCAGCGGACTGAAGACACTGGCCAGAAACTGGCAACTGCCGGAGGCCAGTGGCACCCGGGCCATGCTCGCAATCAACCAGGTCAGCGCCGGATTGCGTTTGCAGGCGCGTTTGACCGCTTCCTTCGAGATGTCCAGCGCGTAGCCGTCCGCGTTCAGCAATGCTTCGGCGATCTGCGCGGTGTAGTAACCCTCGCCACAACCGATATCGACCCAGCGGGCCGGCGCGTAACCGGCTGCCAGCTCCGCCAGACGCTTGGCTACCGGCGCGTAATGCCCGGCGTTCAGAAAGTCGCGGCGGGCCTCGACCATCGCCTGATTGTCGCCGGGATCGCGACTGTTCTTGTGCTGCACCGGCAGCAGGTTGAGGTAACCCTGGCGCGCGCGGTCAAAGCGGTGGCCGGCAGGGCAGACCACGCCGTTGTCCACCGCGTTCAGCGGTTCACTGCAGATCGGGCACGCGAGCATCAGGCGAGCAACTTGATCAGGGTCTGGTAGTAGATTTCGGTCAGCACGTCGAGATCGGCCGCCAGCACGCGCTCGTTGACCTGGTGGATGGTCGCGTTGACCGGGCCCAGTTCAACAACCTGGGTGCCCATGGTCGCGATGAAACGGCCATCGGAAGTACCGCCGCTGGTGGACGCCTTGGTCTCGCGGCCGGTGATGTCCTTGATGCTCGAAGACACCGCGTCGAGCAGTGCGCCCGGTTCGGTGAGGAACGGCAGACCGGACAGTGCCCAGTCGATGTGCCAGTCCAGGCCGTGCTTGTCGAGGATGTCGGCGACGCGTTTCTGCAGGCCTTCGACGGTCGATTCGGTGGAGAAACGGAAGTTGAACACCGCCACCAGGTCGCCCGGAATCACGTTGGTCGCGCCGGTGCCGGAGTTGACGTTGGAAATCTGGAAACTGGTCGGCGGGAAGAAATCGTTGCCGTGATCCCAGTGCTCGGCAGCCAGCTCGGCCAGGGCCGGGGCGGCGAGGTGGATCGGGTTCTTCGCCAGGTGTGGATAGGCCACGTGGCCCTGCACGCCGCGCACGGTCAGTTTGGCGCCGAGGGAGCCGCGACGACCGTTCTTCACCACATCGCCCACCAAAGTGGTGCTCGACGGTTCGCCGACGATGCACCAGTCCAGACGCTCGTTACGGGCGGCCAGACGCTCGACCACGGCCTTGGTGCCGTGATGCGCCGGGCCTTCTTCGTCGCTGGTGATCAGGAACGCGACCTTGCCCTTGTGATCCGGGTAGTCGGCGACAAAACGCTCGGCTGCCACAGTCATCGAGGCCAGGCTGCCTTTCATGTCCGCCGCCCCACGGCCGCAGAGCATGCCGTGCTCGTCGATCACCGCGTTGAACGGGTCGATCTGCCAGGCAGTCACCGGGCCGGTCGGCACCACGTCGGTGTGGCCGGCGAAGCACAGTACCGGGCCGTCGCCTTTGCCGTGAATCGCCCAGAAGTTATCCACATCTTCGATGCGCATCGGTTCCAGCTGGAAACCGGCATCGCCCAGGCGCTGCATCATCTGCTTCTGGCAATCGGCGTCGACCGGCGTCACGGACGGACGGCGGATCAGGTCGATGGCGAGTTGGAGGGTCGGCGAAAGGTCGGCGTGGGCCGTCATGGAAAACTCCGAAAGCTGGGGGGCAAGGCGCGCAAAATGGCGGTTATCTTAAAGCAAAACGGCGACCATTGGCCGCCGTTTAGTGCATCCGGAAGGATTTAGACCACTGGTGCCGGTTCAGGCGCAGCCGCAGGTTTTGGCAGCGACGACAGGAACGCCATGATCAGCGCCGCTACATACGGCAGCGATTGCACCAGCAGCATGGCCACCCAGAAGCGCATGTCGTTGCTCGGAATGCCCTGCACCAGGAAGATCCCCAGCGCCGCGCCCCACAACAGCAGCATGATGAACAGCTCTTCCCGGGCCTCGGAAATCGCCACCCAGAAACCATGGTTGTCGGCGTTTTTCGGGGTGCGGAAGAACGGAATGCTGCTGGTGAAGAAGCCGTACAGCACCGCTTTGGCGATGGTGTGCGACAACGCCAGGCCGGCCAGTGCCGCGCAGAACGCATCCTTGAGGTTCACGCCCACGGCGCGACGGTAGAGGAAGATGATCTTGCCGACCTTGAACACGAACAGCGCCAGCGGCGGGATCGCGAAGATCAGCAGCGGCGGATCGACCCGTTGCGGCACGATGATCATCGCCGCCGACCACAACAGCGCGCCGACGGTGAAGAAGATGTTCATGCCGTCCGCCACCCACGGCAGCCAGCCCGCGAGGAAGTGGTAACGCTGGCCGCGCGTCAGCTCGGTGTCCTTGCCGCGCAGCAGGCTACGGGTGTGGCGCTTGATGATCTGGATCGCACCGTAGGCCCAGCGGAAACGCTGCTTTTTGAAGTCGATGAAGGTGTCCGGCATCAGACCCTTGCCATAACTGTCGTGGTAATACGCCGCCGACAGGCCTTTCTCGAATACCCGCAGACCAAGCTCGGCGTCTTCACAGATGCACCAGTCGGCCCAGCCCAGTTCTTCCAGAACCGAGCGACGGGTCATGGTCATGGTGCCGTGCTGGATGATCGCGTCGCGGTCGTTGCGGGTGACCATGCCGATGTGGAAGAAGCCTTTGTATTCGGCGTAGCAGAGCTTCTTGAAGGTGCTTTCGTTCTGGTCGCGGTAATCCTGCGGCGACTGCACCACGGCAATTTTCGGGTCGGCGAAGTGCGGCACCATGTGCTTGAGCCAGTTCGGGTGCACGCAGTAGTCGGAGTCGATCACTGCGATCACTTCGGCGTCCTTGGCGGTGTGCGGGATCAGGTAGTTCAGCGCGCCGCCCTTGAAACCGGCCAGGGGCGAGACGTGGAAGAACTTGAAGCGCGGGCCGAGGGTTTCGCAGTAGTCGCGCACCGGTTCCCAGACCGCCGGGTCCTTGGTGTTGTTATCGATGATCAGGACTTCGAAGTCCGGATAGTCGAGGTTGGCCAGGGCGTTGAGGGTCTGTTTGACCATCTCCGGCGGCTCGTTGTAGCAGGGCACGTGGATCGAGACTTTCGGACGGTAATCCGAATCGCCGACTACCGGCAGGAATTCACGGCGACGCTTGTGAATCCACACCGCCTCGGCCAGTTCGTGGGCCTCGGTCAGCAGCACGATGAACACCCCGAGCGCACCGAGCGCGAGCAGGAAGCCCACCGTCAGGCTGAACCACGTGCTGTATTGCTGGCTGTAGTCGTAACCGATCCACACCAGCACCGAACCGCAGAGGAACGCGATAAAGGTCAGGAAGGTACGGCCGCGCTGACGCAGGGCCGAGCCGTCGATCATCAGCAGGGTCAGCGACAACAGCGCCAGCACCACCGAACCGATGGCCAGCACGCGCCATTGCGGGATCGCCACCACCGGGCCTTCGAAGTTGAATTTCTGCTGGCGCGCGGCGTTGAACACGCCCCAGTAAGCGCCGACCGAACCTTCGTCGCTGGCCTTCCACGGCTGGTCGAACGCTTCGATCACGAAGTAGTTGAAGCCCTGGCGGTTGAGTTTGTTGACCAGCGTGCGCAGGTAGATCGCCTGATCCGCCGGCGACGCGTCGGCGCCACCGCGCATGCGGCCGTTGCTCGGCCAGCCCACTTCGGACAGCAGCAGCGGCTTTTTCGGGAACATCTTTTTCAGGTCGCGGGCGCGGTCGAAAACGAACTGCCCGGCCTTGTCCACCGGAATGAATTCCCAGTACGGCAGAACGTGCGCGGCGATCAGGTCGACGTGCTTGGCCAGTTCCGGGTGCTCTTCCCAGACGTGCCACTGTTCGGAGGTGGTCACCGGCACTTTCACCGCTGCACGCACGCGGTCGAGCAGCACGCTGAGTTGTTCGGCGGTGATTTCCTTGCGGAAGATCGCTTCGTTACCGACGACTACGCGAACCACGCTGCGCGAAGTGTTGGCCAGTTCGATGGCGCGGGTGATTTCCCGCTCGTTGCGTTCCTGGTCTGGGCTGATCCAGATCCCGAGGGTCACGCGAAGGCCGAATTCTTCCGCCAGTTTCGGGATGTCCTGCAGAGAGCCGTCGACCGAGTAGATGCGGATGTTGTCCGTCAGCTTGCTCATGATCTCCAGGTCGCGGCGCATTTCATCGTCGGACGGATACTGATCCTTCTGTGGGAACTGTCCTTGCTGGAATGGTGAATAGGAGAAACCGGAGATCTGCTCCGGCCAGTTCGGCGCGGAGACGGGGCGATTGATCAGCGCCCAGAAACCGGTGAACAGGGCGGCGATTGCCAGAACCACCACCAGGTTGAGTCCAAATTTACGCGATGACATAGCTGTGTCGGGTTCCAAAGGCTGTGGAACGAAGGGTCGGCTGGTTGACGCCAAGAGGGCGCGCATCCTACACCGGCAGTTCGCCAAGTCCTACAAGAGACAGGGAAATGCCGGACATTGGGCAATCCAACCTGACTTAAGTTCTTTCGTTTCAGCGTGTAAGACAAATCTTTGTTACGTGCAGCTTTAATTAAAGCAGGCGCGTCCGCCGTTCATAGCGCAAAGATGCTCTTGGCCGCCGACGGCCCTATAATGCGCGCCGGTTTTCAGGGTAATGGTCATGAGTACAGAAGATCCGCGGTTTGCAGGCATCGCCCGTTTGTATGGCATCGAGGGCCTCGAGCGCCTGCGTGCAGCCCACGTGGCGATTGTCGGCGTTGGCGGCGTCGGTTCCTGGGCGGCGGAAGCCATGGCCCGTTGCGGGGTGGGCGAAATTTCGCTGTTCGACCTCGACGACGTCTGCGTCAGCAACGCCAACCGCCAATTGCACGCGCTCGACAGCACAGTCGGCAAACCCAAGGTCGAGGTGATGGCCGAGCGTCTGCGCGGGATCAACCCGGACTGCACGGTGCACGCCGTGGCGGACTTCGTCACCCGCGACACCATGGCCGAATACATCACGCCGAACATCGACTGCGTGATCGACTGCATCGACGCGGTCAACGCCAAAGCCGCGCTGATTGCCTGGTGCAAGCGCCGCAAGATCCAGATCATCACCACCGGTGGGGCGGGCGGGCAGATCGATCCGACGCTGATTCAGGTCTGCGATCTCAACCGCACCTTCAACGACCCGCTGGCCTCGAAAGTGCGCTCCACGCTGCGTCGTGACTATGGTTTCTCGCGCACTGTGACTCGCCATTACAGCGTGCCGTGCGTGTTCTCCACCGAACAGCTGCGCTATCCGAAACCGGACGGCAGCATTTGCCTGCAGAAGAGTTTTGTCGGTGATGGCGTGAAGCTGGACTGCGCCGGCGGGTTTGGCGCGGTGATGATGGTGACGGCGACGTTCGGCATGGTCGCGGCGACCAAGGCTGTGGACAAGATTGTGGCGGGCGTTCGGCGCCCGGCGGATCGGGTCAAGCCTCAGGCCTGAAGCCCAGGGCTGCGCAGCAGCCCTTTACTGCGCCAGCTCGTTCATCCGCTGCAGAACGGCATTCAAGCCATTGCTGCGCGACGGCGACAACTGTCGCGACAGGCCCAACTGATTGAACCAGTCCGGCAGATCCACCTGCTGCAGCTCCCTCGCGGTCAAGCCGTTGACCCGCAACAGCAGCAACGCCACCAACCCGCGAATCATCCGTGCATCGCTGCTCGCTGCGAATTGCCAGTGGCCGTCGCTCAACTCGCCAACCAGCCACACCTGGCTTTCACAGCCGTGCACCCGGTTGGCGTCGCACTTGTCCGCATCGCTCAACGGCGGCAGGCGATCACCGAACTGCATCAACAGCCGCGCCCGTTGTTCCCAACCGGCAGCGTTCTGAAACGTTTGCAGCGCCTCGGCGGCTTCTACCGGCAGGCTCATCGCAACAACTCCAACGCCTGATCCAGCGCCTCAAAGAACCGCTCCAGATCCTCGGAATCGTTGTACAGCGCCAGCGACACGCGGATGGCCCCGGCCAGTTCAAAGCGCTTGAGCAACGGCATCGCGCAGTGATGCCCGGCACGCACGGCGATGCCTTGCTCGGTCAGCAAATGCGCCAGATCGGCGTTGTGCACGCCTTCGACGACAAAACTGGCCAGCGCCAGTTGCGGCTTGCCCAGCAGACGGATGCCATTGCGGGCGGCGAGGCCTCGCAAAAGGTAATCGTGCAGCGCGGCTTCGTGGGCGGACACGGCGTCCTGATCCAGACCGGCCAGGTAGTCGAGGGTCGCACCCAGGCCGATCACGCTGGCAATCGGTGGCGTTCCGGCCTCGAAGCCCAGTGGCGCCGGACGAAAACGAGCGTCGTGATAATTGGCTTCCAGCACCATCTCGCCACCAAATTGCCACGGGCGCAGTTGCTCAAGCGCTGCGTTGCACCCGAACAGCACGCCGAGGCCATCGGGGCCGTACAGCTTGTGGCTGGAAAACACGTAAAAGTCGCAACCCAGCGCCTGCACGTCATGCCGGCCGTGGACCACGCCTTGAGCGCCATCGACCACGGTCAGCGCGTTGTGCGCCTTGGCCATCGCCAGCAGCGCCGGCAACGGTTGCCAGGCGCCGAGCACATTGGACAACTGGCTGACCGCCAGCAGACGGGTACGCGGGCCGATCAGGTGAACGGCGGCGGCGAGGTCGATCACGCCGTCATCGTCCAGCGGCAGGATCACCAGTTTCAGGTCGCGACGTTGTGCCAGTTGCTGCCAAGGCAGCAGGTTGGCGTGATGCTCCAGGGCGCTGATGACAATTTCATCGCCCGGATGGAAAAGATGTTCCAGGCCGTAAGCCAGGAGATTCAGCGCACTGGTGGCGCCGTGGGTGAAGATGATCTGCCCGCTGTCACCGGCATTCAGCCACTGGGCAACCTTCAGGCGGCTGTCCTCGAACGCCTGCGTGGCATGGGCGCCGGGCAAGTGCTGGGCACGATGCACGTTGGCTGCGCCGTTGGCGTAGTAATGCGCCAGCGCGTCGAGCAAGGCCTGGGGTTTTTGCGTGGTGGCGGCGTTGTCCAGATAGGTCTGGTCTTGCCGTTGCAGGGCGGCGATGGCCGGGAAATCGGCGCGCCAGGGGGAGGGAATCATCACGGTTTCAAGCCCTGGTGAAGATGGGCGGGTTAACGCCGAACCCTGTGGGAGCGGGCTTGCCCGCGATGACGATCGGTCGAACGCCATCGCAAACAGGCTGGCTCCCTCAGGTGAGCTTCTGGCGCTTAGTTGTGAGCGTGCAGTGCTTCGTTCAGTTCGATCGCCGATTTGTGGGTCTTGCATTCCACAGCGCCGGTTTCCGAATTGCGACGGAACAGCAGGTCGGTCTGACCGGCCAGTTCACGGGCCTTGACCACTTTGACCAGGTTGTTGTGCTCATCCAGCAGCGCCACCTTGGTGCCGGCGGTCACGTACAGACCCGACTCGACAGTGTTGCGGTCGCCCAACGGGATACCGATACCGGCGTTGGCGCCGATCAGGCAGCCTTCGCCGACCTTGATCACGATGTTACCGCCGCCCGACAGGGTGCCCATGGTCGAGCAGCCACCGCCCAGGTCCGAACCCTTGCCGACGAATACGCCAGCGGAAACGCGGCCTTCGATCATGCCCGGGCCTTCGGTGCCGGCGTTGAAGTTGATGAAACCTTCGTGCATCACGGTGGTGCCTTCGCCCACGTGGGCGCCCAGACGCAGACGCGCGGCGTCAGCGATACGCACGCCGGCCGGTACCACGTAGTCGGTCATTTTCGGGAATTTGTCCACCGAGAACACTTCCAGCAGTTCGCCACGCAGACGGGCTTCGAGTTGCAGCTCGGCCAGTTCGCTCAGGTCGATGGCGCCCTGGCTGGTCCATGCCACGTTTGGCAGCAGCGGGAAGATCCCGGCCAGGCTCACGCCGTGCGGCTTGACCAGACGATGGGACAGCAAGTGCAGCTTCAGATAAGCCTCAGGAGTCGAGGTCAACTGAGCGTCTTCGGCCAGCAGGGTGGCGACCAGTGGCTTGTGGCTTTCAGCCAGACGGGTCAGCAGTTTGCCTTGTACCGCGTCGATGCCTTTCACGGCTTCAGCCAGTTGCGCAGCCTGTGCGGTGGTGAAGGTGATGGCCTGGTTGCCTTCGGTGTAGCCGAGGATCGGGGCAACAGCGGCGACCAGTTCAGCCGAAGGATTGAGCAGCGGCTGGGCGTAGAACACTTCCAGCCATGCGCCTTGACGGTTCTGGGTGCCGACGCCGAAGGCGATACTGAACAGGGAGTTGGACATGTGAATACCTCTACAAAATGTGACGGGCTGCTTACTTGAGGGCGGCCGCGTAGATGTCTGGCTTGAAGCCAATCAGGGTTCGGTCACCGAGATCGAGCACCGGGCGCTTGATCATCGAGGGTTGAGCGAGCATCAGTTCGATGGCTTTCGACTGGTCGAGATCGGCTTTGCGTTCGTCGTCGAGTTTGCGAAAGGTCGTGCCTGCGCGGTTCAACACCGTTTGCCAGCCATGTTCGTCGCACCATTGGGTCAGGTGCTCGCGGTCAATGCCGGCGATCTTGTAATCGTGGAAGTCATAGCTGACAGCGTGTTCATCGAGCCAGGTGCGCGCCTTTTTCATGGTGTCGCAGGCTTTGATGCCGAAAAGGTGCAACGTTTTGCTTGAAACGGTCAAGGAATTGCCCCCTTTACAGGTGCTGGAAAAAAATGGTGTCGGATTATGCCATGACCAGACGGTTTCGCGGCGCCGAGGTTGCTTTTGCTGAGCGGGCTGCGACATAGGTGCAACGGTCACGCACAGCCTAAGCGGCTAATATGGCAGTTCAACGCTGTCGATTGTCCGGGATTTCCGCTTTATGCAAACTGCTTATACCGTCCTGATCCTGCTGATGCTGGTCAGTGTCTCGCGCCTGGTGGGACGGGTGATTCCGCTGCCGCTGCCACTGGTGCAGATTGCCGCCGGTGCCTTGCTGGCCTGGCCGACTCTCGGCCTGCACGTGGCCCTCGATCCCGAACTGTTCCTGTTTCTGTTCCTGCCGCCGCTGCTGTTTTCCGATGGCTGGCGCATGCCCAAGCGTGAATTGTGGCGCCTTCGCGGGCCGGTGCTGACGCTGGCGGTGGGTTTGGTGCTGTTTACCGTGGTCGGTGCCGGCTACTTCATTCATTGGCTGCTGCCGACGATTCCTTTACCGGTGGCCTTTGCGCTGGCGGCGGTGCTGTCGCCGACGGATGCTGTTGCAGTCTCGGCCATCTCACAGAACCGCTTGCCCACGCCGCTGATGCACATGCTGCAAGGTGAGGCGTTGATGAACGATGCCTCAGGCCTGGTGACGTTCAAGTTCGCGCTGGTCGCGGCGGTGACCGGTGCGTTTTCCCTGGCCAATGCCAGCCTGACCTTCGTGCTGGTGGCCGTCGGTGGGCTGGCGGTCGGCGTGGCGCTGAGCTGGCTGGTCGGAAGGTTGCGCGCCTGGATGATTGCCCGGGGCTGGGACGATCCGGCGACCCACGTGGTGTTCATGTTGCTGCTGCCATTCGCCGCTTACGTACTGGCCGAGCGGCTCGGCGCCTCGGGCATCCTTTCGGCAGTGGCGGCGGGGATGATGCAGAGCTGGCTCGACCTGCTGCCGCGCCAGACCAGCACCCGGTTGCTCAACCGCAGCGTCTGGTCGTTGCTGGAGTTTGCCTTCAACGGTTTGATCTTCCTGCTGCTCGGCCTGCAACTTCCGGACATCGTTAAAGCGGTGGTCAGCCACGAGACATCGTTATGGCCGACCCTGTTCTATCGCTGTCTCGATGTGGTGGCGATTTTTCTGGCGCTGGTGTTGTTGCGCTTCATCTGGGTGCAGAGCATCTGGCGGCTGTCGGTGCTGCTGCGTCGCTTGCGCGGCAAGGGTGATCTGACGCAGGTGCCGACCGCCCGTTCCTGCTGGCTGCTGACCGTCGGCGGCGTGCGCGGTGCGGTGACCCTGGCGGGTGTGATGTCGGTGCCGATGCTGATGGGCAGCGAGGCGTTCCCCGAGCGTGATTTGCTGATCTTCATCGCCGCCGGGGTGATCCTGTTGTCGCTGGTGGCGGCCTGTATTGCGCTGCCGTTGCTGTTGCGCGGCATCGAAAAGAGCCCGGACGACAAGCGTCGTCAGGAAGTGCGCGACGCCTGGCGCAAGACGGCGGAAGCGGCGATCCATGCGCTGGAAACCGAAGAGGTCAACCCGCAGGACGCCGCGCAAGCCGCCCTGGCAGCGGAGCTCAAGGCGCGGATCATGTCCGAGTATCGCCATCAACTGGAGGTCTTCAACGATTCGGCGGAAGCCCAGGCGCTGGCGTTCCAGATGGATCTGCTCGAACGCCGCTTGCGCCTCAAGGCACTGCGCGCGCAACGCCTTGAGTTATACAGCCTCAGTCGTCAGCACCAGATTGGCGATGACGTTCTGCGTGAAGTGTTGGGCGAACTGGACTTGAGTGAGGCGAATCTGGGGTCGGTCAAATAATGGCGTCACGTTGGTCCGAATGGGTTACTCCGCTTGTTCAGCAGGGTAGGGGTAGGCTTTCGACATGAACGTCTTGTCCTTTTCACTGAGCTCCAGATTCAGATCAATCTTGAAGTCGCCGTGAGTCCAGTCCTGACGCACGGCGTAGTGCATGATCGATTTCGGATCGTAGGGTGAATAGTCGAAATCGCTGGCATCGAGCAGGTTGAAGTAGCGTTCATCGACAGACCGGCGGGCGTAATCGTCTTCGTCGGCGTTTTCTTTGACCCAGTGCGCGGCATAGACCGCTGCCTTGTTCCAGGGGATGTTCGATTCCGGATGCAGGTGCTCATGCTCGGCCCCCAGCGCATGCCCGAACTCGTGCATGACGTTGGCGGCGAAAAACGCCGGTGCCTGCAGATCCGGCGACAGCCTCATGGTCGGGCCGTCCTCGATCAGCAGTGCGTGGGTGCCAATCATCGACCAGTAAATCCCGGGCTCGCTGCTGATTCGGATATCTCCCGATTCACCCTCGACGAAATCAAAGTTCAAATTGATGTACGACAGCCATTCGCTGGCAGCAGCCTTGACCGCGTCCTTGAACGGCTGGTCGCCGTTTAAGAAGGCAATGCGTAATGTTTGACCCGGTGTCCAGAAGTGAGCCGGTTTGCCAATTGCACGTTTTTTACGACGGGGGGCGGTGAAAGTCGGATTCATGTTCAAGTGTCCTTGCTTGTAGAATTGATAGTTGAATTTCCCGGAGCTCGATGGGTTCGGGTGGTGTTGAAGTTAGTGGTAGATGTTAGTTTGTGAAAGTTGTTTGATGTAAGGTTGTGTGTTTTCAATTCAAGTTTGCCAGGCGTTGCACCTGGCAAACTTTTTAGTTTGAGGTTTCCGAATTATTTTGGATAAAGCAGCTTCATCAATTGTTTGTCTTTTTTACTGATCTTGCGGTTTGTCGGTACTTCCCAGTTGCCGATGGTCAAATCGTTCGATACAGGATGGTGCATGATCGAACGCCTGTCGTAGTTCGTATAAATCGCATCCAGCGTATCGAAGGTCGCGAACAGGTTGCGGTCGACCTGTTCGTGAGTCAGCGGATTCATTTCCCGATTCCGGTAAAACTCGTAAACCTTGGGTTTGTCCCACGGAATATTGGCTTGAGGGTGCTGATGTTCATGCAGGGCGCCCAGTGCATGGCCGAACTCGTGGATCACGATGGTCTCGAAATCGGGATGCTCTGGTTTGACGCCCAGATTCATCGTTGGATGGTCGGGATGTATCAACAGGGCATCGGTACCCAGCATTGAACTGTTGTCATTGTTTCGGGTTGCGATGCGAATATCGCCTTTCAGATCTTCGACGAATTCGAATGTCAGGTTGATATAAGCCAGCCATTTACGAGCCGCGTTGATAATCCTTGTCTTATGATCGGCGTTGGGTGCGTCCATGAAAGCAATTTTCAATGTTCGGCCATTTGCCCAGAGTTTCGAATAGTTGACCACAGAGCGTTTGCGGCGAGAGCCTGCTGTGCTTTGGGTGCCGGCATTCGCCGGGTTCTCGTTGATGGCGGCGATGTAAGCCGCCTGGTTGTCAGGCCATTGAATCAGTTGGCAATCCAGAAGTTCTTTCATTATTTACTTCTTCCATGAAGTTGCAGATTGATTTTGGGTGATGCGCAGAATGACGCGACTCAAGACTAACGTCGGGCCAGCGTAAAGGTGGGGTACAAAAAGCGGGGGAAGTGTTACGTCATGTTTGATCGCCCGTGCCGGATTGCCCGGCACGGGCGTGAGCGATTACTTATGGCGCAAGACGAAATCGCGAATGCGCTCGGCCGCTTCCACGCACTCCGCCAAGGGGGCTACCAGCGCCATGCGCACGCGCCCGGCGCCCGGATTGACGCCATCGACGTCCCGCGACAGATAGGAACCCGGCACTACGGTCACGTGCTCTTCGGCAAACAGATCCCGACAGAACGCAGCGTCGTCACCTTGTACATTCGGCCATAGGTAGAAGCTGCCATCGGGGCGCTGCACATCCATCACCGGGCTGAGAATCGCCAGCACGGCGTCGAACTTCTCGCGATACAGCGCACGGTTGGCGCGTACATGCACTTCGTCATTCCACGCAGCGACGCTGGCCAGTTGGGTCTGAACCGGCATCGCGCAGCCGTGGTAGGTGCGGTACAGCAGGAAGCCCTTGAGGATGTCGGCATCGCCGGCGACAAAACCGGAGCGCAGGCCCGGCAGGTTCGAGCGCTTGGACAGGCTGTGGAACACCACGCAACGCTTGAAGTCCTTGCGACCCAGATCGGCGCAGGCGCTGAGCAGGCCCGGCGGCGGGGTCTGTTCGTCGAAGTACAGCTCGCTGTAGCACTCGTCGGCGGCGATCACGAAGTCGTATTCGTCGGCCAGGGCAATGAGCTTTTTCAGCACGTCGACCGGAATCAGTGCGCCGGTCGGGTTGCCCGGCGAGCACAGGAACAGGATCTGGCAGCGCTTCCAGATGTCAGGCGATACCGCGTCGAAGTCCGGGTTGAAGCCGTTCTCGTCCAGGCATGGCAGGTAGTGCGGCTTGGCGCCGGCGAGAAACGCCGCGCCTTCGTAGATCTGATAGAACGGATTCGGGCTGACCACCAGCGCGTCGTCGCCACGATTGACCACGGTCTGGGTGAAAGCGAACAGCGCTTCACGGGTGCCGTTGACCGGCAGCACGTTGCGCGCCGGGTCGATCCAGCCGCTCGGCACGTTGAAACGACGTTCGCACCAAGCCGCGATGGCTTCGCGCAGGGCCGGAATGCCGAGGGTGGTCGGGTACACCGACATCTGCTCCAGATTGTTCGCCAGCGCCTCGGCGACAAAGCTTGGCGAGCGATGCTTCGGTTCGCCAATGGACAGCGCGATCGGGCGCTTGTCCGGGTTTGGCGTGACGCTGCCGAGCAGGGCGCGGAGCTTTTCGAACGGGTAGGGCTGAAGCTGGGACAGAGCGTTGTTCATCGGTGCGGGATCTCGTGCAAAGCGGTTGAATCCGGGCGCGCAATCAAATGCTGATGCGCGACAGTTTGATATCGGGTTCCTGATTGACGCTCAGCTGTTCGACGATGGCATCCTGCAAACGGCTGCACAGCAGCGGGTCGGACAGCGGTTGATTGTGGGCGTCGGTGATGAAGAATACGTCTTCCACCCGCTCGCCCAGGGTGGCGATCTTGGCGTTCTGCAGCGACAGGTCGAATTCGAGGAAAATCCCGCCGACCCGTGCCAGCAGGCCCGGGCGATCGGGTGCCGTGAGTTCCAGCACCGTCACCGGGCGCTGGGCATCGTTGTGGATCGTCACCTGCGGGGCGAATGCGAAATGCTTGAGCTGGCGCGGCACTCGACGCTGGATGATCGTCGGGTAGTCGGCCGGGTTGCGCAGGGCTTCGGTCAGGCCGTCGCGAATCTGCTTGACCCGGACCGGATTGTCGCCGATCGAGTCGCCATCGGTGTCGAGCACGATGTAGGTATCGAGGGTGAACTGGCTGCTGGATGTGATGACCCGGGCGTCGTGAATGTTCAGGTTGAGCTGGTCCATCGCGGCCACGGTCACGGCGAAGAAGTCGTGTTGGTCCGGCGCATAGATGAAGATCTGCGTGCCGCCCTCGAATTCGCGCTGGGTGGTTTCCTTGATCAGCACCAGCGGACCGCCGTCTGCCGGTTGCTGAAGGATCGCGTCGGTGTGCCAGGCCACGTCGCCGGCGGTGTGGCGCAGGAAGTAGTCATCGCCCAGTTGCGCCCACAATTGCTCGACGTCATCCGGATCGGTGCCGCCGCGTACCAGTATGTCCAGCGCTGCGCTCTGGGTCTGGCGGATCTGCTCTTCGCGATCCACCGGATTCTCCAGGCCACGGCGCAGGGCACGCTTGGTTTCGGTGTAGAGCTGGCGCAACAGGCTGGCACGCCACGAGTTCCAGAGGGTCGGGTTGGTCGCGTTGATGTCGGCCACGGTCAGGACGTACAGGTAGTCGAGACGGGTTTCGTCACCGACCGCCAGGGCGAAGTCATGGATCACCTGCGGGTCGGACAAATCCTTGCGCTGGGCGGTGGTCGACATCACCAGGTGGTTCTGCACCAGCCACACGATCAGGCGGCTGTCCCACACCGGCAGTTGGTGGCGCTGGCAGAACGCCTCGGCATCCACTGCGCCAATTTCCGAGTGATCGCCATGCCGGCCCTTGCCGATGTCGTGGTACAGGCCGGCCATATAAATGAGTTCAGGCTTCGGCAGTTTGGCCATGAGCTTGGCGGCCAGCGGGAATTTCTCCGACACCTGGGTGTACTGCAACTTGCGCAGGTGTTTGATCAGGTTCAGCGTGTGCGCATCGACCGTATAGATGTGGAACAGGTCGTGCTGCATCTGCCCGACGATGAAGCCGAACTCCGGCAGATAGCGCCCGAGAATGCCGTAACGGTTCATCCGCCGCAGGTTGCGGTGGATGCCGATCTTGCACTTGAACAGTTCGATGAACAGGCTGGTGTTGCGGATGTCGTTGCGGAAGTTGTCGTCGATCAGGTGACGGTTTTCCCGCAGCAGACGAATGGTGTCGGCGCGCACACCTTTGATTTCCGGTTGCTGGGCCATCAGCACGAAGATCTCGAGCATGGCGAACGGCGTGCGGCGGAATACGTTGTCGTTGCGAGCTTCGATGTAGCCGTCGTGCAGCTGGAAACGCGAGTTGATCGGCTGCGGTGGCGCTTCGTCTTCCGGGGCGAGGATGACTTCCTCGAAATGCTGGATGATCAGGTCGCTGAGCTGGGCGATGCTCATCACCACCCGGAAATACTGCTGCATGAAGTTTTCGACGGCCTGTTTGGCGTCGTCGCCTTCAAACCCCAGCAGCCCGGCAATGGTGCGCTGGTGATCGAACAGCAGGCGGTCCTCGGAGCGACCGGCCAGCATGTGCAGGGCGTAACGCACCTTCCAGAGGAATTCCTGGGAGGACGCGAGCAAGGCGTTTTCACTCTCGACCAGAAAGCCTTCGCCGGCCAGGGCGCGCAGGTTCAGGGTGCCGTACTGACGACGGGCTACCCACAGAATTGTCTGAATATCCCGTAGTCCGCCGGGCGAGCCTTTGACGTTGGGTTCCAGGTTGTATTCGGTGTCGTTGTACTTGTGGTGGCGAGCCTTCTGCTCGGCGCGCTTGGCCAGAAAGAAATCCTTGCTTGGCCACATGTGCGCAGTGCTGGTGACATCGAGCATGCGCTGGCGCAGGCGCTCGGGGCCGCAGATGGTGCGGCTTTCCATCAGGTTGGTGACCACCGTCAGGTCGGCGCGGGCCTCTTCGGCGCATTCGTCGACCGAGCGAACGCTCTGACCGACTTCCAGGCCGATATCCCACAGCAGCGTCAGAAAGCGCTCGATGGAATCGCGGAAGATTTCGTGGTCGGCGCTGTCCAGCAGGATCAGCAGATCGATGTCGGAGTAGGGGTGCAGCTCACCGCGACCGTAGCCGCCGACCGCGACCAGCGCGATGTCGGCGTCTTCGCTCCAGTCGAACTGGTCCCAGGCCTTTTGCAGGATGTTGTCGACGAACCACGCCCGGTCTTCGATCAGCCGGCGGATGTCGCGACCGGCCCGAAAACGTGCATCGAGCACTTCGCGGGCCTGGCGGATCGCCTTCTTGAACGCCGCGATGGGACTCGCTTTCAGGGCCAGTTCAGCCTGGAACTGGCCGCGGTCGAAGAGTTCGGGATCCACCTGCGGCATCGATTGGCTTTCCTTCTATAGGCTGGGAACGGTGTCTGGGTCAGGCCGAGATGCGCGGGATGGTGTCGTCGCTGCGCAGGGTGAAGATCTCGTAGCCGGTGTCGGTGACAAGCAAAGTGTGTTCCCACTGTGCTGACAGCTTGCGATCCTTGGTGATCGCGGTCCAGCCGTCGCCCAGTACTTTGGTGTCGGCCTTGCCCTGGTTGATCATCGGTTCGATGGTAAAGGTCATGCCGGCCTTCAGTTCCATGCCGGTGCCGGCGCGACCGTAGTGCAGGATTTGCGGTTCTTCGTGGAATACCTTGCCGATGCCATGGCCGCAGAACTCGCGCACCACCGAGAAGCCGTTCTTTTCCGCGTGCTTCTGGATGATTTCGCCGATGTCACCGAGGCGGCAGCCGGGTTTGACGATTTCGATCGCCTTGTACATGCACTCCTGGGTGACTTGCGACAGGCGCTCGGCCCAGACCGGCACGGTGCCGACGTGGAACATGCGGCTGGTGTCGCCGTGGTAGCCGTCCTTGATCACGGTGACGTCGATGTTCAGGGTGTCGCCGTTTTTCAGCGGCTTGTCGTTCGGGATGCCGTGGCAGACCACATGGTTGATCGAGGTACAGATCGACTTCGGGTAGCCCTTGTAGTTGAGCGGGGCAGGGATGGCTTTCTGCACGTCGACGATATAGTCGTGGCAGATCTGGTTCAGCTCATCGGTGGTCACGCCCGGTTTTACGTGTTCGGCAATCATTTCCAGCACATCGGCGGCCAGTTTGCCGGCGACACGCATGCCAGCGATGTCCTCGGGAGTTTTGAGGGTGACGGTCATACAGACTCTCTCTGCGCTCGGCGGCGCTTGCTGATACGAACAGGGGCGCAGCTGTTGATTTGGCGGCCCCGAAAAATGCGATTCTAACAGACCAAAGGCGCAAATCCGCGCCTGCGTGCATCGCTTCACTCTATACAATGCGGTGCATTGTCCCGATTCCAAGGGGCTGGCGCGCATGTCCCTGACGCGATTGCAGATTCCGGGTTCCGTTTGCGTCGTCCCTGTGGTATAAAATGCGCCGCTTTCCGGGGATAGCCCCGGGAGCATTAACCCACACACGTGTCGACACGATGGCCTGGGTGCCTTTGATCCTCGGATCAATGGTTGGTCATTGGGATACGTGGAGGCCCAACCCGACTTATCAAGGAACTATCATGTCCCAAGTCAACATGCGCGATATGCTGAAGGCCGGTGTGCACTTCGGTCACCAAACCCGTTACTGGAATCCGAAAATGGGCAAGTACATTTTCGGCGCGCGTAACAAGATTCACATCATCAACCTTGAAAAAACCCTGCCAATGTTCAACGAAGCTCTGACTTTCGTAGAGCGTCTGGCCCAGGGCAAAAACAAGATTCTGTTCGTCGGCACCAAGCGTTCCGCTGGCAAGATCGTTGCTGAAGAAGCAGCACGTTGCGGTTCGCCGTACGTCGATCACCGCTGGTTGGGCGGCATGCTGACCAACTTCAAAACCATTCGTGCTTCCATCAAGCGTCTGCGTGACCTTGAAGTTCAAGCCGAAGACGGTACTTTCGCCAAGCTGACCAAGAAAGAAGCGCTGATGCGCTCCCGTGACCTGGAAAAGCTGGATCGTTCGCTGGGCGGCATCAAGGACATGGGCGGTCTGCCAGACGCACTGTTCGTGATCGACGTTGACCACGAGCGCATCGCGATCACCGAAGCCAACAAGCTGGGCATCCCGGTCATCGGCGTTGTCGATACCAACAGCAGCCCGGAAGGCGTTGACTACATCATCCCAGGCAACGATGACGCAATCCGCGCTATCCAGCTGTACATGGGTTCGATGGCTGACGCAGTGATCCGCGGTCGCAACAACGTTGCTGGCGGTACTGTAGAATTCGCAGCTGAAGAAACTCAGGCTGCAGCTGAGTAATTGACGCCCTGGCGTTGACTCAGTAAGCAAAAAGGGGGCTTGGCCCCCTTTTTGCCACCTCGAAAACCATTTGTCGGCAGCGCAGCTACAGCATCTGTAACGTGCAGCGGCTACAAGGTGGCTCGGGAAGAATTGAACGCCCGTTCGATCGGGTGGAATGGTTGAAAACCTATCCAAGAGGAATTTTAAAATGGCAGCAATTACTGCAGCGTTGGTCAAAGAACTGCGCGAGCGTACCGGCGAAGGCATGATGGATTGCAAGAAAGCCCTGGAAAAGGCTGGCGGCGACATCGAAAAAGCCATTGATGACATGCGTGCTTCGGGCGCCATCAAGGCTGCCAAGAAAGCTGGCAACGTTGCCGCTGAAGGCGCTATCGCCATCAAGGACGACGGCAAGGCTGCCGTTCTGATCGAAGTCAACTCGCAGACCGACTTCCTGGCTCTGCAAGACGACTTCAAAAACTTCGTTGCTGCCAGCGTTGACAAAGCATTCGCTGACAAGCTGACCGACGCAGCTCCGCTGATCGCTGCTCAAGAAGCCGCTCGCGAAGCACTGGTTGCCAAAGTAGGCGAGAACGTCAACATCCGTCGCCTGGTGCGCGTAGAAGGCGACGTAGTCGGCACCTACCTGCACGGCAACAAGATCGGTGTTGCTGTTGTCCTGAAAGGCGGCGACGTCGAGCTGGCCAAAGACATCGCAATGCACGTTGCTGCAAGCAACCCTGAGTTCCTGCTGCCTTCGCAAGTCTCCGACGAAGCGATCGAGCGTGAAAAAGCTGTGTTCCTGCAGCTGAACGAAGAAAAAATCAAAGGCAAGCCAGAAAACATTGTTGAGAACATGGTCAAAGGCCGTATCAGCAAGTTCCTGGCAGAAGCAAGCCTGGTTGAGCAGGCGTTCGTCAAGAACCCTGAAATCAAGGTTGGCGAGCTGGCCAAGAAAGGCGGCGCTGAAATCGTTTCCTTCACCTACTTCAAAGTAGGCGAAGGCATCGAGAAGCCGGTCGACAACTTCGCTGAAGAAGTTGCTGCCCAGCTGGCTGCCGCCAAGCAATAAGACGGTTTTTCAACTGTCGCCCGAAAGAGGCTGCCCGCTCACGCGCGCAGCCTCTTTTCAGATAGGGTTACCAATTTTTAATTGGTTTCCCCTTGGAACTGACTTACAAAGCCATGTTCCGATGGCGCTGAAGCAGCGCCAAGCTAGAGTGAACGCCAGCTGTAAACAGCTCGCAAAGAATTTTTAAAATACGCCGCAGGAGAGATTCGCAATGGCTCAGCAGGGCAGTGGTTATCAGGCTCGCTATAAACGCATTCTACTCAAGCTTAGCGGCGAGGCCCTGATGGGCTCGGAAGAGTTCGGGATCGATCCGAAAGTGCTGGATCGCATGGCGCTGGAAGTCGGCCAACTGGTCGGTATCGGCGTTCAGGTCGGTCTGGTGATCGGTGGTGGCAACCTGTTCCGCGGTGAAGCGCTGAGCAAGGCCGGCATGGATCGGGTCACGGGCGACCACATGGGCATGCTGGCCACTGTGATGAACGCCCTGGCCATGCGCGACGCGCTGGAACGTGCCAATATCTCGGCGATCGTGATGTCGGCCATCTCGATGGTTGGTGTGACCGATCACTATGACCGTCGCAAGGCCATGCGTCATCTGAACTCCAAGGACGTGGTGATTTTCGCGGCCGGTACCGGCAATCCGTTCTTTACCACGGATTCGGCAGCCTGCCTGCGCGCCATTGAAATCGACGCGGACGTCGTGCTCAAGGCGACCAAGGTTGATGGCGTCTACACCGCTGACCCGTTCAAAGACCCGCATGCCGAGAAGTTCGATCATCTGACCTACGATGAAGTACTGGATCGCAAGCTGGGTGTAATGGATCTGACGGCTATCTGCCTGTGCCGCGATCACAAGATGCCGCTGCGCGTATTTAACATGAACAAGCCGGGCGCCCTGCTGAACATCGTGCATGGTGGCGCTGAAGGCACTCTGATCGAGGAAGTCCAACAATGATCAACGAAATCAAGAAAGACGCTAAAGAGCGCATGACGAAGTCCGTTGAGTCCCTGGCTCACAACTTCGGTCGTATCCGCACCGGTCAGGCGCACCCAAGCATCCTGGAGGGTGTGATGGTGCCTTACTACGGCGCTGACACCCCGATCAAGCAAGTGGCCAACATCACCGTCAAGGACGCTCGTACCCTGCAAGTCGTTGCGTTCGAGCGCAACATGCTGGGCGCCGTCGACAAGGCTATCGGCAGTGCAGGTCTGAATCTGAACCCGACCAACCTGGGTGAGCTGCTGCTGATCAGCATGCCGGCCCTGACCGAAGAAACCCGTCGCGGTTTCACCAAGCAGGCGCGTGACGTGGCAGAAGACGCCCGTGTTGCCGTGCGCAACATCCGTCGCGATGCGAACAGCTCCCTGAAGGATCTGGTCAAGGAAAAGGAAATCAGCGAAGACGAAGAGCGTCGCGCCGCAGGCGAGATCGACGATCTGACCAAGAAGTTCGTGGCTGAAATCGACGCCAAGCTGGCCGAGAAAGAAAAAGACCTGATGGCCGTATAAGGGTCGAGTTTTAAATGGACAAGACCAAGCAGACTGCGCCGTCCACGGTGCCGCGCCATGTCGCGATCATCATGGATGGCAATAATCGCTGGGCGAAAAAACGCTTTATGCCGGGTGTCGCCGGGCATAAGGCTGGCGTGGATGCTGTGCGGGCGGTGATCGAGGTGTGTGCCGAGGCCAAGGTCGAAGTGCTCACCCTGTTCGCCTTTTCCAGTGAAAACTGGCAGCGTCCGGCTGACGAGGTCAGCGCCTTGATGGACCTGTTCTTCAAGGCGCTGCGTCGTGAAGCCAAGCGCCTGAACGACAACAACATCAGTCTGCGCATCATCGGCGACCGTACGCGGTTTCATCCCGAGCTTCAGGCAGCCATGCGTGAAGCAGAAGCGATGACCGCTGGTGCCAACCGCTTCATTCTGCAGATCGCCGCCAATTACGGCGGTCAGTGGGACATTGCGCAAGCGGCGCAGCGTCTGGCGCGTGAAGTTCAGGCGGGTCATCTGCGACCGGAAGACATCACGCCGGATCTGCTGCAGACCTGTCTGGTCACTGGTGATCTGCCGTTGCCCGACCTGTGCATCCGCACCGGCGGCGAGCATCGCATCAGCAACTTCCTCTTGTGGCAGTTGGCTTACGCCGAGTTGTACTTCTCCGACCTGTTCTGGCCGGACTTCAAACACGAAGCCATGCGCAATGCGCTGGCCGATTTCGCTTTGCGCCAGCGTCGCTTCGGTAAAACGAGCGAGCAGGTCGAAGCTGGAGCCCGGGTTTAATGCTTAAACAACGCATCATCACTGCACTGATTCTGTTGCCGATCGCTCTGGGCGGATTTTTCCTGCTCGAGGGTTCCGGTTTTGCCCTGTTCATCGGTCTGGTCGTGAGTCTGGGTGCCTGGGAGTGGGCGCGTCTGGCCGGTTTCACCGCGCAGGCATTTCGTGTCGGCTACGCGGCGGTCGTCGCGCTGATGCTGTTTGTCATGTATATCCTTCCGGGGCTGGCGCCTTGGGTGCTGGGTGCTTCGGTAATCTGGTGGGCATTGGCGACCTGGCTGGTGCTGACGTACCCGCGTTCCAGCGAGCGCTGGTCCAGTGCCGCCAGCAAACTGGTGATTGGTTTGCTGATTCTGTTGCCCGCCTGGCAGGGGCTGGTGCTGATCAAGCAGTACCCGCTCGGTAACTGGTTGATCATGGCGGTGATGGTGCTGGTCTGGGGGGCTGATATCGGGGCGTACTTCTCCGGTCGTGCATTCGGCAAGCGCAAGCTGGCGCCGCAAGTCAGTCCCGGCAAAAGTTGGGAAGGCGTGTATGGCGGTCTGGCGCTGAGCCTGGTCATCACCACGCTGGTCGCACTGTTCCGTGACTGGACGGTGGCGCAACTGTTCAAGGGGTTGATCGGTGCAGCGGTGATTGTCTTCATCTCTGTGGTGGGTGATCTGACCGAAAGCATGTTCAAGCGCCAGTCCGGCATCAAGGACAGCAGTAATCTGCTGCCGGGGCATGGTGGCGTGCTGGATCGCATCGACAGTCTGACGGCGGCGATCCCGGTCTTTGCGGTGCTGTTGTGGATGGCGGCATCGTGAGTCGCCCACAGCAGATTACCGTCCTGGGCGCGACCGGATCGATCGGTCTGAGTACGCTGGACGTTATCGCCCGGCATCCGGATCGTTATCAGGCTTTCGCCCTGAGCGGTTTTACCCGTCTGAGCGAACTGTTTGCCCTGTGTGTCCGTCATCTTCCTGAATATGCGGTAGTGCCGGAGGCCGGTGCTGCTCGCAACCTGCAGGACGATTTACGAGCCGCTGGCCTGTCGACGCAGGTGCTGGTTGGCGAGGAAGGCTTGTGTCAGGTCGCTGCTGCGCCTGAGGTGGATGCCGTCATGGCGGCCATTGTCGGCGCGGCGGGTTTGCGCCCGACTCTGGCGGCTGTCGAGGCGGGCAAGAAGATTCTTCTGGCCAACAAGGAAGCGCTGGTCATGTCCGGCGCCTTGTTCATGCAGGCGGTGCGCAAGAGCGGTTCGGTCCTGTTGCCGATCGACAGCGAGCACAACGCGATTTTCCAGTGTATGCCGCAGGACTTTGCTCGCGGGTTGAGCAATGTCGGGGTCCGTCGGATTTTGCTGACGGCCTCCGGTGGCCCTTTCCGGCAGACGCCAATGGCCGAACTGGCGCATGTTTCACCGGACCAGGCCTGTGCCCACCCGAACTGGTCGATGGGCCGCAAGATCTCCGTGGATTCGGCCAGCATGATGAACAAAGGGCTCGAATTGATCGAAGCCTGCTGGTTGTTCGATGCCAAGCCTTCGCAAGTCGAAGTGGTGATTCATCCACAAAGCGTGATTCATTCGCTGGTCGATTATGTGGACGGTTCGGTGCTGGCGCAGTTGGGCAATCCCGACATGCGCACGCCGATTGCCAATGCCCTGGCCTGGCCTGAGCGCATTGACTCGGGCGTGGCGCCGCTGGATCTATTCGCTGTAGCACGCCTGGATTTCGAAGCGCCCGACGAAGAGCGCTTCCCGTGCCTTCGGCTTGCGCGGCAGGCGGCCGAGGCGGGAAACAGCGCCCCGGCCATGCTCAATGCCGCGAATGAAGTGGCGGTGGCCGCGTTTCTCGACGGACGGGTTCGCTACCTGGAAATCGCGAGTATCATCGAGGAAGTCTTGAATCTCGAGCCTGTGGTGGCCCTGGACAATCTCGATGCGGTATTCGCCGCTGACGCGACTGCCCGGACATTGGCCGGGCAGTGGTTGAGTCGTCACGGCCGATAGGTCTTGCAATACATGGCTTCACGCGGCACTGGACAGGATTGCGGAGAAAGTAGATGAGCGCGCTCTATATGATTGCCGGCACCCTGATCGCTCTGGGTGTGCTGGTCACCTTTCACGAATTCGGCCATTTCTGGGTCGCGCGTCGCTGTGGCGTCAAGGTTCTGCGTTTCTCCGTGGGCTTCGGCATGCCGCTGCTGCGCTGGCATGACAAGCAGGGCACCGAGTTCGTGGTCGCGGCCATTCCGCTGGGTGGCTACGTCAAAATGCTTGATGAGCGCGAAGGCGAAGTACCGGCCGATCAGCTTCATCAGTCATTCAATCGCAAGTCCGTACGTCAGCGTATCGCCATCGTCGCGGCCGGCCCTGTGGCCAACTTCCTGCTTGCGCTGGTGTTCTTCTGGGTGCTGGCGATGCTCGGCAGCGAACAGATTCGCCCGGTCATCGGTTCGGTGGAGTCCGGCAGCATCGCCGCTACGGCTGGGCTGAGCGCCGGTCAGGAAATCGTCGCGATCGACGGCGAGCCGACCTCGGGCTGGGCGGCGGTCAACCTGCAGTTGGTGCGACGTCTCGGGGAAAGCGGTTCCTTGCAGGTACTGGTGCGCGAGCAGGGCTCTACGGCTGATTCGCCTCGTGAACTGGCACTCGATAAATGGCTCAAGGGGGCTGACGAGCCGGATCCGATTCGCTCTCTCGGCATTCGCCCTTGGCGCCCGGCATTGCCGCCGGTGCTGGCCGAACTTGATCCCAAAGGTCCGGCCCAGGCAGCCGGGCTGAAAACCGGCGATCGTCTGCTGACACTGGATGGCAAGGCGCTGGATGACTGGCAGCAGGTGGTCGACACCGTTCGTACGCGTCCTGATACCAAAATCGTGCTGCGCGTCGAGCGCGACGGTGTTCAAATCGACGTCCCTGTGACATTGGCTGCACGTGGCGAGAAGAAGTCGCCAAGCGGTTACCTGGGGGCGGGCGTCAAGGCTGTCGACTGGCCACCGGAAATGATCCGCGAGGTCAGCTACGGTCCTTTGGCGGCGATTGGCGAGGGTGCCCGTCGTACCTGGACCATGAGCGTCCTGACGCTGGATTCACTGAAGAAAATGCTCTTCGGCGAGCTCTCGGTAAAAAACTTGAGTGGACCGATAACCATTGCTAAAGTGGCGGGCGCTTCTGCCCAGTCGGGCGTCGCTGATTTCCTGAATT
>Ga0207713_1000476_pt1 | contig 41788 bp, 37 predicted proteins | sample KBSS64metaG_FD_184404 | JGI IMG/M metagenome (GOLD analysis project Ga0207713, IMG submission 184404) | Switchgrass rhizosphere microbial communities from Kellogg Biological Station, Michigan, USA - KBS S6-4 metaG (SPAdes) (version 2) | ecosystem: Host-associated > Plants > Roots > Rhizosphere >... | reverse complement strand
GCCGGCCGGGGTGCGCAGGCAATCCTTCAGCCGCAGCTCAAAGGCCACCGGCGTGCCCCGGGCACCCAGCGCCTCCAGCCGCGCCGTGCCGGTCTCGCCCAGCCAGATATCCTGATGGGCGCTGCTCATCTCCAGCCGGCAGGCGCTCTCCGTCAGCGCGCCCTGCACATACAGCGTGCCGTTGGCCCCGTCGGTGTACCAGTTATCGGCGGCGTGCGACGGCGGCAGCAGCCACAGCATCGCGCCCAGCGTCACCGGCACCATCAGCGCCAGCGCGCCCAGCGTGCCGTAGTAGCGCAGCTCACCGAGCCAGAATGCCGGCTCGCGGTGTTTATCGGTGTTCCCTGTCATCTTTTGTTCTCCCGACATTCTGTGTTTTCGCCCCAGCCCGGAACGCCGTTACACATCTATTCCTACACTGACGTTTAAAACGCCTTCTTCGCCGGCACCACCTTGCAGCTGCTGCCAGAGCAGCTGAAGGTCAGTTGCGGCCGGCCGCCGTAGTCGTTGATGTAGGTCAGCACCGGGGCGCTGCCCACGCTGGCCGCGCTCACGCTCAATGGCGCATTGCCCTTCGGCGGCACCATCAGCGGCTCAAAACCCTTCACGCCGGCGCCGTCTTTTTTGCTGCTGGCGTCCACGATGGTCACGTAATACGGCGTCGGGTTGTTCACCACGTACTTGTCGCCCTGCCTGCTCAGCGTCAGCTGCTCCTGCGCCGGGTCGGCATTCTTCTGCACGGCTATCGCCGCCGGGCGATAGAACAGCTTGATGCGCGTCTGCAGCGCTATCTGCAGGGTGTTCGGCTTGTCGCTCTTCGGCGGAATTTCACGCAGGTTGAAGTAGTACAGCGACTCGCGGTCCTGCGGCAGCTGTTTGGCCGCCGGCAACGCCTGGATTTTCACCTGGCTCGGCTTGCCCGGCTCCACCCGCTGCACCGGCGGCAGCACCGCCAGCGGACTCTGGACCTTGTTGCCCTTGTCGTCTTCCAGCCAGCCCTGCGCCAGGTACGGCAGCTGCTTGTTCTGGTTGCTGATGTTCAGGCTGACCGATTTCTGGTCGCCGTCAAAAATCACCCGGGTGCGGTCCAGGGCAATCGCCGCCTGCGCCTGCTGGGCCACCATCGCGCCCAGCAGGGCGACGGCCAGGGGGGTCGTTTTCAACATGTTCGTACGTTTCATCGCTAATTACTCATCACTCATTAATAGGGTCCGCCAAGGCTAACTCAGGCGTCGGAAGGATTTCCGCCCGCACCGTTTCACCGGCCTTGTCCTGTTTGCTGCCGCCAGTCGCGCCGCCTGCCGTTGCCATCGCGTGGCAGGGCAGCAGCAAACTGCTCATCATGTCTGCCGGCAGCGGGGTCGGCAGGCGCACTTCGCACTGCGCCGCCCCGTTCCAGTGCACCGTCATCCGGTCACCGGCGTTAATCCCGCTCAGGTAGACGCTGCCGCCGTCGTTCACTATCCCGGTCTCCTGCTGGCGGCCGTTCATCACCGAGGCACCGAACGGTGGCGTGCTGCCGTCCGTCAGCTTGACGATGGCCATGGCTTTCTCGCCGGCAATCACGCCGAACTTGCGGTAGCCAATCGCCCCTTCGGTCAGGGTGGCCTGCACCACCGATTTGGTCGCTTCGGCGTTATCCCCCAGCTGGTTCAAATCGATGCTGGCCTTGTTGCGGTAGTAGCTGTTCACGTCCGCCACCACCACCTTGCCCCAGGCGTTGGTCTTCGAGGTGGCGCCGTAGCCGCGCACCGGCACACCGGCCACGCCCTCGGTGTCGAGCAGCATGCGCGTGCCGCCGGCCACCCCGCCCCGGTGCAACGCACCGCCTTCCGCCGTCAGGGTCGCGCCGCCCTGGGCGGAGAAGCCGACCGCGCTGTAACGCCCTTCCTGATAGCTGGCGTTGGCGCTTACCCGGGCCACGTCGCCGCTGTGGTTGTAATAGCCGCTGGCGTTGGCGCCGCTGCGCGACGTCCCCATCGCCAGCTGGTAGTTGTTGTTCTCATCCACCCGGTCGTAATAGCCCACCCGGTGGGTGGTGTCGTTACGGTTCACCGTGGTGTTGTAACTGACGTTAGCGCCGTTGCCCCACGGCATCGACAGCGACAGGTACATGCCGTCGTCGTTGGTCTCGTTGTACCTGTTGCGGTAGGCCGACAACGACAGGCTCAGGTTCTTGAAGCGCCCGATGTCGAAATAGCGCGACATCGTCAGGCTATAGCGGTCGTTGTCCGGGCGGTCCCAGTAGGTCTGGTGGTCGTAGTTCAGATAGGTACTGAGCCCCAGGTCACGGAACTGCTTGTTAAAGGTGACGGTGTACATCTCCTTGCTGCCGCCCACCCGGCTGCCGTAATAGCGCGCATCCAGGTATTCGCTCATGCTCAGGAAGTCCTCTTCCGAGAAGCGGTAGCCGGCGAAGGTCACCTGGCTGTCTATCTCTTCAAAGGTCTTCGAGTAGCTCACCCGGTACGAACCGCCGCTCAGCGTGCCGTCCTCCGACGGGATACGCGCCCGCGACTGGGTGGCGTCGAACGACAGCGCCCCGAAGGCCATCAGGTCGCGACCGATACCCAACGATAGCGCGTTGTAATCGCCGCCCAGCAGGGCGCCGCCGTACAGCGACCAGCCGTTGCTGATGCCCCAGGAAAACTCGCCGGTGCCGAACAGCGGCCCGCGGGAGTGATGCTGCCAGTCCGACGGTTTGCCCGCCGCCAGCTTGAAGCGCACCGACCCCGGGCGCGTCAGGTACGGAATATTGGCGGTGTTCATGGTGAATTCCTGCACGCTGCCGTCCTGCTCTTCCACCCGCACGTTCAGCTCGCCGGACACCGCATCGTTGATGTCCTGGATGCGGAACGGCCCGGCCGCCACCTGGGTCTCGTACAACACCCGCCCCTGCTGGCTGATGATCACTTTGGCGTTGGTCTTCGCCATACCCACCACCTCCGGCGCATAGCCGCGCAGGTTCGGCGGCAGCATGTTGTCGTCCGACACCAGGCTGGCCCCGGTAAAGCGGAAGCTGTCGAACATGCCGGAGTCCAGATAGCTTTCCCCCAGCGTCAGCTTCGAGCGCAGAGCCGGAATCGCGCGGTAGGCGTAATAGCGGCTCCAGTCCAGCTTCTGCTGGGTGCCCTGCCTGCTGCCGCTCTGGTGGTCCAGGTTGCCCTGCCAGTCGGCGCGCAGGCGCCAGGCGCCCATATTGGCGCCGGCGGTGCCGTTACCGCCCAAGCTGTAGCTCTGGCTGCCGTCGCGCTGCTGGCGCTGCGCCTGGCCATTGACGTTGTAGTCAAACAGCAGGCCCGGAATGCCCTCATCCCAGCGGGACGGCGGGTCCCAGTCCGGCGACGAATACTCCAGGTACGCCTGCGGCACGCTCAGGTACAGCGCCGAGGTGGCCAGGTCTGCGCGCACTTCCATGCCTTTGAGGCTGTCGATATTCAGGCACGCATCCTGATGCCACCAGGTCAGCGCTTTCGTCGCCTCCGCCTTTAACCCCAGCTGCCCGACCAGTTCCGGCGACAGGCAGGCCAGGCTGCCCTGCGGATCGTCCTCCGGCGCATAGAAATGGATATTCTCTTCCGGCAGCTCGTTTTTATTGATGTGCACCGCCAGGTTGTAGGTGCCCGGCATGATATAACCGCTGCGCGAGAACTGGCTCAGGTCGATATTTTTCCTGTCATTAACGTCCAGCACATCCATATTGAACTGGATGGCATCGGCGGCATACAGTGAGGTACTCCCCACTGCCAGAGAAATACTCAGCCCCAATGCCTGAAGACGAAACAGCTTCCCTGTAGGAGAAAACACCATAGCCAGAAACCTTTAAAATAATTACAAGAGACAATGCATATCCATTATCAGGCGCGCGGCGGTCAGTAATAATCCAGCTTAAAGCGCACTGCGGAGGTATATCCGCCGGCTTTTAATACCTGGTTATTGGCGACCAGCTTCATCATATAATCGAGCTTCATGGTGCCGGGCGTTATTTCGCCTGACGGCAAAGGCTCCCCGGGCGTCGCCTTATTCCCGCGGCTGTCGGTAATTTCCAGCGCCACGCCTTTCGCCTCACCATTGACGCCAAATAAAGCACCGTCGGCCTCACCGTCAAAGGTCACCTGAAAATGGCGCCAGTCCGGTAAGCCAAGGTCGGGGCGTGATAATTCACAATGAATCAGCTCCACGCTAAATGGCCGGGTGGTGTCCTGGCCATCCCGCATAATATCGCCCACCGACACCGTATCCATATCGATGGTCTGTTCACGGCTGCCGGCGGCAATGGCGCAGGCGGTATTGATAATAGATCCTTGCATATTGACGCGCCCCCATCCCTGAGAGGAATGAGCGGCCTGCGCCGGGTTATTTATCAGCACGAACAATATGAAAGGATGCACCCAATAAGATACGCAACGTTGCATTGATATTTCCTTAATCCGGAACCTGCCCCGTGGAAATAGCATGCGGGTAATCCCGCATGCTGGAGATATTTACAGCGGGGTGATCAATTACTGGTAAGCCAGGGTAAAGTCGGCAACGGCCTGGAAGTCACCCGGAACGACAGCTGAAGATGCACTATCACCCTGCAGGTAAGCGGCGAAGTTCAGGGCGTTGTTGCCGTCCTGCAGTGCCTGCGCTTTGGTTGGTTTACCCAGTTCAATCACTGCACCGGTGCCGTCGGTAATAGCGATGCTGGCGCCCTGCGCGGTGCCGGTGATCCCCAGCAGGCCGTTGTTGGCGGCAGACTCCATACCGGTGAAGGTCAGAGAAACGGTATTGTTTTTACCCTCTTTATCGGTAGTCAGTTCACAGTTTTCCAGACTGATGCTGAAATTACGCGGGGTAGATTTACCGCCGTCTTTCAGCGCCACGTTGGACACCTGGCCCAGATCAACGGTCTGATCTGCGGTTTCAGGCGCAATAGAGCATGGTGCATCAATGATGGAACCGATAAAGGTTACGGTGCCGTGACCCTGGTCTGCGGCGTGCGCCAGAGAAGAAGCACCAAAAGCGATTACTGCGGCCATCATGATTTTGTTCAGTTTCATAAAACGTTACGTCCTTTTATCCCCCACCAAGGGGGGAATACATTAATTAAAAAATAGTAGAGTCACTTTATGCATGTGTAAGTAATACCGTTAAGAAGCCCTTACAGAGCATCAGTATCACCACTCACCCCATCTAGTTGACGAGAGAAATAGTACAGCGACAAGCAATAAATAAGTACCTTTAACTATATTTTGTTAAAAATATAGATTTTTATTCTGAAAAATATATTTTTAAAGGTTATTCAACATAATGGAAAGATGTTTAATCAAAACCAAAGAATATTATTATTGATATTTTATTAAGAAAGATCTGAATATTTTGACAATCTCAACCCATCTCAGATAAAAAAGTGCAACCGCAATAAATCCCAAGCAAACAGAGGGCGTATCATGAACTATGTGATCAACAGAGAAATAATCTTTCAGGCTGACTTAAAAACTCTTTCGCTATATGATGAAAAAGAGGCATCAATTACCCTATCGAACCAGGCAACAAGACTTCTCATTGAGTTCATCAAAGGCAACAAAACCTCGTTATCAAAAGAACAATTACTCAAAGATGTTTGGGAAGATTACGGACTATCGCCATCTAACAACAATCTGTATATGGCCGTAAGTGAGATACGGAAGTCTTTCGTTAATTTGGGAATAGATGATGTAATCATATCGACCATCCCCAAAAATGGTTTTATTTTTTCCGCATCCGTTGATATTCTGGAATCAACATCGGATGAAACCGATCAACGCGAAGAAAGTAAGGGTAGCGATCGAAAATTACAGATAAAAGCCATTGCAAGTGCCATTTCAATTATCATATTATTAGTTTTTGCATTTGTTTTTTTGATTAAAAAAAATAATACTTTTGAAAACTCACTAACACCAGTGAAAACATCAAAAACTGACAGCTATGGAAATTGCAAATTCTATTCATTAAACAGCTTTAGCGAAAAATATTTACCGAAAATAATAGATAAACTTAAAAAATATGAAAGACTGGACTGTAATAAAAAAAATAAAAGCATTTATTACCAGACGGACAACAAAACATTCACATTTATTGGTTTGTGCGATGGTGATACCAATAACCTCAACGACTGTGGAAGTTATAGGGCTACAACGGGAATTTAAACATGAACAAAAGATATTTACCTTTTACTATGCTGGCATCGGTATTTCTTCTTTCAATTGTATACATTGTCAACGTATACCATAAGAAAACCGTTCTTAGATGCTCTCATGCACTTAATGTCGATATTGAAAAAGATTCTGAGCTGGTAACGTTCAGAACAAATACAGCCTACATCTATTATAGCGACAACTCCGGGATAAAAGTGGATTTGGGCACTATGAACATAGGTGAAAAAAATTACACTCTCAATAGAAGTTACCAATTCACATACAACCTGGATAATAAAGTGGTAGAGAGTGTATTTACAGAGGTTCACAAATCGTATAACGACACTGCTCCAGAGTATGAATCATTGCTTAAGTCAGACAGGAAAATAATTTACCACATAACAATTGAGAGGTTAAATGACGACGGAGCTTATTTATTAAAAAATCAAGGGTTCCCAATAGCCGTATGTAGTTAAACATTAAATGGCTATCAAGGGTCTGAGTACGGCACACCACCGGACTCAGACCTTTTTCGCTTTGATAGTAATAAATATTTGCTCTTATCGTCCTCCAAACAGCGACCGACCGCCGCCATCATAGAGCTTTGATAAGGGATTTATTGAGTTGAGCGGACTTCAGAAGACCTCGAATGGCGGAAGATCACAGGAGTCGCATGAACAAAACAACCCATTGAAAAACATAAAATTTTACAAAAATAAATCTAATACACCCCCATTAATACCACCAAGTTAATGTGTTTGACACTTTATGATAACCGAAACTATTCGTGAATCCCCTGTAGAACGAGCTGAGGTTAGACATGCGCACAGGGTTCAAGATAAGTCGCAGGGAGACTACCAATACCAAAATTTTAAAAATCATCACTACATGAATTTTTCGGTAGCATCCAATGTGTCACATGTAACCTATTTTTCACAGTATGAATAATAAAAAAATCGCATTAACTAAAACAAGTTAAATCATAAAAATATGAGCATGCGTATGCATGCCCGTGAAATCATTTCTTCAATCTATTAAATGATTCCATATTTTTCTTAAACTATCGAAATTTTGCGCGCTTTCTTTCATATATTCATCAGCTAGAATTTCAACATCATCATCATCCAATGCAAGAATAAATCCCCTACCATCATTAGCAGTATCCAGACAACGAGCCCTGAATAGCTCTTTATTTTTTATTTTTCTACAAACAAGTATTCCTATATTCCCTCTATTTCGAGAAAACCTTCCTGCTAATTGATCAAGTTCAGGATTTGCGACGTCAGATGTATAGTTTTTACATTCAATGTAAACACGAGGGCAAGTATAGTGCTGAGATAAAAAATAAAAGAATCCATACTTGGCTTCATTAATATAAGTAATATCGATTCTTTTTCTTCCCTCATGTATTTCATGTTGTTTTTTTGGAAAGAACAGCGAAGGGTAAAAAATTGCAGAAAAGATCTTTTCTATTACATCCTCATAGTCAGAAGCCTGCTTCGTGCCTGTTTCAATCTCCTTCATTTGTTTAATTAATGGATATATATCAATTCTCTCATCCACATTCTCTAATTCATTAAATGTTTCATGCGACAAAGGTGAAGAGGGATTTTTTTCCTTATGCTTCTTATAGTCATCAAACACATCACCTCTCGCAACAGTCTGATTAATAACTGATAATTTATTGCTTCCATATTTTTCTTTTAGACTTTTCTTGGTAACTACAGGAGTTCCATCCTTCAATAGCTTAATGAGCGTGGAATTATTTTTTAAATGTTCGTCTTGCATTTCGGGAAGTAGATAATGATTATAAAACTCATCATATTGCAAACTAAGTCGATGCCTAACAATAATTTTAGGGACAAGGATAACTTTCCCGTAACTAGTCATAGGTAACGAAACAAAAGCACTAAACCATTTTCCCTTGACAGGATCCCACATCGGCCCTGAGTCTACATTAGGGGTTAATGGTATACCGTAGTTTACGCAAACATCCTGTGTATATTTAATTAATGGCCCTCTTAAGATATTACTAACCGCATCTGAAATCATATCTGTGCCAATACCTTCAATAAGCAATGCGGTATCTTCCAGGTCTTTTAATAGCCCTGTTGAGACAGCTTTACTTTTTGTTAAAGCATTCCAAACAGAATGAGCGGAGCCAGCGCCAAAACCATGTCCTCTAGATTTTTCAGCTGAGTATCCCAAGTGATATTCATTTCTCTCGTTTAGAGATGCTAGTAGCCCCTTTGCCTTATCGTTCTCACCACTCTTAATAAGTTTTAATACCTCTTCAAAAAAACCTTGAAGATATGAAGTTAACTCATGCCCCCAATTTGAATTTAAACTTTTAATCGCGCCAGGATCTAAAAAGACTGGGATATCTGTATCGAGCGGGATATCAACAAAGTCCAAATAAGCCTGAGATCTTTTGATATTAAAATATTCAGAAAAACGCATATGCTCTCCATAACATAAATTACGTAAAATTTTTTTGTCTCTTTTTAACATTAGCACATATTTTACTTATAAAAATGCTACGTCAATCAAGATTTTGACCTTACATATGAAGAATAGAAGCTAACCATTGATCCCCTCATATCCCTGCTGTTTTATCTTTAAATAAATAACTTCGGCAGTCCAGACATACTCCTTCAACTGTCGGTCAATACACCTCATCTGCGGGAGAATATTTTTCTTGTGCCCACACGGTAGTACAGCGAAAGGTCTGACAATTGAAAACCTTCGAATTGTGAACTCAGAGCACTCAAGGTGACAGACATTGGTCGCCCCACCTCCTGATTAACTTGCTTCTCCTAACCTTAAGAGAAGCGCATACTAAGTGGAGTAGACAAATTTATCCGAATTACCGACTCATCTCACTGTTGCTAACAATGGATTATCTGATTTTGGCCATAACCCCAGTAATGCCCTAACGTTCACTTGTCCCAATCACCGTGATTAATCATCTACTTCATAACTTCTGTGTTAGACGTCATAAATAACCTGACCTCGTCCAGAGTATATGCTGGTCTTCTCCTATGTACCATCCTATGACAATTAGCGCATAGTACACTCACATCATTTAGAGTGGTTATAACACCCTCACTATCTTTTTCTGACAACGGATTTAAATGATGACACTCTATATATTCACGCCCTAGATCACCATATATTCTTTCAAAATTAAAACCACAAAGGCAACAAGTAAACCCATGCTTAATTTTGGCTATCTCAGCTAGCCTACCATTCCTATTAAAATAATTGGTCTCACGCCTCAAACGCTCTCCCTCATTAAATGACAATGGCTCTTTAGGAGGAGTTATTTCCTTACCACCATCTCTCAACTTTGAGATATAACCTTCAATACCAGAAAAAGAGTCCAGTCTTTCACTTTTAACCCTATATATATTCCCGCTAGGCCTAAATTTTTCATTATAGTTAAAATCAAGCTTCAACTCACTCCATGAGTAACTTATTATTTCCGTATCAAATAAAAAAATAAATGGGAACCTAGAACTTCCCCATAAAAAATTAGACGCTTCAGGCATTGATTCTCTAAAGAAAAATTTTACCTTACATAAAATAGGAACGTCGCCTTGCCCACCGGTGGTTCTAACAAGCAGAACATAGTCACCAACAGAAAGCGTTTTAATTACACTCTTGGCTCCTTCCGGCACGCCCCAGAAATTACAATACCCAGAAGGGAATATATTTTTCAGCTCATCATAAGAGTCCCTGCTAATAAATTTACTATTCTTTAACTCCTCTATGGATATACTGTTATAAATAGTTTTAGGGAAATCACTCTCAGATCCTTTTAAGCCCACATCATGAAAAAATAAATTCATTTTATTACACCTCCTTTGCCCCCATGTCTAAAAAACAATTTACCTTATGCGCCCTCTTCACTCAACGCTCTTACTTAAGCTCTTCCCCATGCGCGCAATGCTATCCCCGCCTCGCCTGCCCGCTTCTTATGTCGCTTTTCATGCAGTTGCATGATGGCCCGCAAACCGCGCCAGCACTGGGACGGCAGGGAGGCAGTAAGGGTATTATAGGCATGCAAATTCATGCACCCTATGCATGCATGCTCAAAATGTGAGGCCCGCCAGAGAAAAAGCCGCAGAAAGCAAACACTGAAGGGAATAAAAAACCGCCCCTTAAGAAAGGAGCGGATGCTATTAATCAATGCAGACAATTATTATTCCCGTAACGGTTCAACGTTCGGTATTCCGGCGGCGGCGGTGCCGGAATAGTTTCCGGAGGTATAGGTTGCCGGATCACATGCTCAATACTTTCCCGTGTTTTAAAGGTGCTGGAGCAGTCAATATTTTGGCACTGATAATAGGCCTCTTTGGTCTGTTCCGTCAGATAACGGCTGGTGCGGGTGTGTGCACCGCTGCGGCAGAAAGGACAGCGCATCATGGTTATTCCTCCTCTTCCGCTTTGGCTTTTTTGCGGGCAGCGATTTCCTTGCCGAGTTTGACTCGTGAGGCCAGACTGTTAATTAGCCTCTGGTCAAGGCCACTGAAATCCGGGCCGTACAACCCAATCGCCTCAAGAATAGGGTCACTCTCCGTGCTCAGGTGGAAATTAGCGGCGCGTTCAAACAGTGCCTGCATAACTTCCTGCATCACGACACCGTGTGGATCTCGCGCGCACAGGTTGTTGTTATGGAACTGCTGTTCATCGTGGCCGAGACGCGACTGGGCATGGAGTCGTAAAGCAACCGCGCGGATCAGGATTGAGGCTTGATCCAGCGCAACCTCCAGCGTCATTTCGGAGTAGGTGCGCAAAAGCGCGCGGTGCTTCTGGTCATAAGCACTGGCGGCGTTGCAGACCGCAACCATCGCCTCTTCCTTATCATCTTCCAGTTCGGCCAGTAGCCCGTCGTATTCATTCACCAGTTCACGTTTGATGATGCGTTGGGTATGCAGGTCTTGCGTCTCCGGCGTCAGTTCGCCCTTTGCCTTGCGGAACCGCTTACGCCAGCCTTTGTCGTCCATGACGGCCTGCTCTTCCGCTGCGCGTTTCTTATCATGTGTGGTCGCAATAACCTGACGGATGTCATTCAGCTCCGTTTTCTTTTTGTAAAAGCCGCTACGTGCGTCATCAAAGCCGGGTTGTTGCTGCAACAAGCGTTCAGACAGTGCGACAAGCGGGGTCTTGGTGGTCATCGAAAAAAACTCCAGTTCGTTATGTTGTGTGAACAGTGTCCGATAACCGGCACAACCGCTCAATCAAACACGGTTGTCACTCCGGCTACACAACATGGCCTTTTTTCAATGAGTTAGGTGATATTTTACGGGAAAGAATAGCCCGCCAGAGAAGGGGCGTCTCGGTGAATCGGCCTATGCCTTTATCGATTCGCGGGGGTAACAGGGGTTACACAGGTTACAGAGATGATTTAAAAGGAAAAAATGTGTTACCCCGGCGAGAATGGGTGGGGTAACAGCGGGTAACAGGGTAAAACGACGCCGATATTGTTACCCCTGTTACCCCAACCCAAATAAAAGGGGTAACAGATTTTCTCCAGTGATTACAACGTTGTAACCCCTGTTACCTCTGTTACCCCTTAAGAATAAGACTCGCGCAAAGCCTTACCCTAAGACGTCACTGGTGAAGACATACAGCTTCTTGACGCCCATTTCTGGCGGGCGGGTGGCCGTTTGCATTTTGCCGTCCTTGGCCGGAACCAGAAAACCGGCCTCTGCACACAGCCTTGCCACCTTCCGCGCATCGTAGCCCTTGCAGATTTCCTTCCAACCGGACGGCATCACATAGAACGTCGTCACCGCCTCCACCTGCCGGGCATGGTTGCCTTTCTCCACCTTGCGCCAGCCCACCATGTTGCCGGGGCGGTTCATCTCGTTATGCCAGTCGGCAAAGCGGCTGAACTGCCCGGCCGTGAAGAAGGTGCGCACCTGCTCCAGCGCGGCAATGTCTTCCTGATTGGCGCTGTGGCCCCGGTCAGCCAGCCATGCGCGCATACAGGTCTGGGTCGCCCGCAGTGCTTCCCCCTCCGGCCAGCCGGTGATGCCGAGTCGCGTCGCCAGCTCCCCGGCCATGGCAACCAGCGCAAAGCGGTTGATGGCCCGCCCGACCTGATTACCGGCGTTATCCGGCATCAGCAACTGGGTGTACTCCTTCATCAGCGCCTTGGCGCTGGCCGTCATGCCGTTCAGGTCGGCGGTGAGGGCTTTCAGCCAGGCGCGAAACGGCGTGCCGTACACCGTCGCGGTGGCAACTTCAAAATGTTCCGCCAGCGCCTTACCGCTGTCGAACCCGTGCAGGCTTTCAAATACGCCGTATTTGCCGGAGTCACTCGGTATCTGGAGCATCCGCACTTCCATCCCGGCAAACGTCCGTTCGCCGGCGCGGGCGGCATGTTCGGTGAGCGACAGCTCCCCGGTGGAGAAGAACAACAGCCGCCACTGCTTGCGGGCGCGTAACTCGCCGTCGGTGCCTGCCCGCCCCTTGCCTTGGCCGTTCGCCAGCATATAGGCGATGTTTCCGGCCTCGCGGCCGTCCACCTCCCGGATTTCATCGAGCATCATCGCCGCGTCGTTGCGGCGGCTGGCGGTGCCTTCCAGTGCATTACCGGTGGAGCGCCACGTGTGCCAGTAATCCGGGCCGCCGCACACCGAGGTGGCCGCCTTCATGGTGGTGGTCTTGCCGTCGGTGGATTCGCCCTTGAGGTGATAACCGCCGCCGTCCATCCCTACCAGTCGCAGCAGCGGCGCGGCAAATGCCAGACTGACCGCAAAGGCCACGCGGGAGTTGCCGACACAGTACCGGCCAATCTGCTCCTGCCAGTCGTCCAGCGTTCCGGCCACGCGAAAATCTTTGCCCTGCACGCTGGCGGTTTGCAGAATCACCGCTTCCGCACCGTCGCCGATCACCTCGTCCTGCAACACATACACATCGCCGTGCCAGCCGGTTTTGTTCACACAGGTGACTTTGCGCTCCGGCTTGCACAGGGAGATGTACTCCATCAGCCGGGCGCGGGCCTCGCCGGTGGTGCTGATGTACGACAGGCCGTTGACCAGCAGGATACGGCGCAGCTCTTCGCCGCTGCCGCTCAGCATCTCCATTGGCATCGCCCATTTGCGCGACTGGCCGTAGGTGTCCTCCCATTCCAGCAAACGGCCGAAGTTGCCGCCGTCGGCATCGCAGGTGATGGCCGTCACCCGCAACGGGTTGCTGATTTTGATGTTGCGGATTTCGGTGTCGCCGTCCGACTTCTGCACCTGCTTGTCGAACCACAGGTATTCCTGCGTCAGCCGAAAGCCCTGCGGCAGTTTCACCGCCGACTTACCCAGTTGCACCAGCTCTTCGTTAAACGCTTCCTTGGCGCGTGCCGGGCCGTTCTCCTGCATAAAGTCGTTCCAGTCCGCCTTATGGCGGGTCGGCGGCAGCGTCACGCAGCCGTTGACGGCCTTGGCGGCTTTCTCCGCCCAGACCTTGCCGGTGTTCTCTTTGCCGTCGTAGAAGTCATTGTCTGCGGCGATGACGATACGGGCCTGCGGCCAGCGGGCGTGCACCGCCTGCGCCACGTTCGGCAGGTTGCTGGCCGAGATGGCGGCCACCACCCAGCCTGCGGCGAGCTGGGCGGCCGTCAGCGCGGTGGCGTAGCCTTCGGTGATAATTACCTGCGTCGGCGGCGCGTCGCTCAGTGGGGGCGTGCTGAGGGCGATAAACGCCCCCTTTTGCGCCGTCCCCGGCAACAGCCGCTTATCACCCAGCGGAGAAATCAACTGCGCACCCGTCACGGCGCCGTCTATGTCCGTCAGCGCCAGCAGCAGCGACCCCGGAGGAAAGTCCACACCGCCGCTCTTGCGGGCCGTGGTGGTCAGCGGCTGCGGCAGGCTGGCAAACCCCTTGCCGGTAAGATACTCGCTTTGCCCCTCCGTGCAGGCGGCCAGCCACTGCGCTACCGTGTCGGCCACCGCCGGTGCCGGTTTGGCGGCTTCTCTTCTGGCGGGCTTGGGCGGCTGTTGCTGCACCTGACTCAGTTGCAGCACGTCGGCCACTTCGTTGACGGCCTGACCGAGGCTGAGGCCGTTGACCTTCGCCACCAAGTCCAGTCCGTCGCCGTGTGTGCAGTGCGTGCAAATCCAGCGGCCGTCGCCGTTCTTGTCGTCCATGCGAAACGGCTTGGTGCCGCCGCACGACGGGCAGGGGCCGTGCTGACCGTGAGGGGGTACCGTGACCCCCAGCAGCGGAAAAATAACGTCCCAGCGGCCACGGGCGGCCTGTTTGGTCTGTTCTAACTTGGTCATTGCGCCCCCTTAATGCAGTGTCGGTGCCGGATGGCCGGATGTGACCGCCACGCCGCACAGCTCCGCCATGATGTTGCAGCCCTGCGCCGTGAGCTGCGGTGCCGCCAGCAGAATGTCCGGGGCCACCATATCGCCCAGCAACGAGCAGGCAATCGCCATGCCTTCGTCAACGCCGTGCAGCTTCACAAACAGCGCTTCGATGTCGCTGGCAATCAGCATCTGCAGGCTGTCCAGCGTGTGGGGAAGCGCCATGCCCTGCGCCGCACAGGCGGCGAGGTAGGCTTCGGCCACCGCGCGACGAAACAGCGCGGTGCGCACTTCCAGTGGAATGCAGGAGGCAGAACCGTTATCCAGCGTCATGCGACCACCTCCCCGTTAATTGCGGCGCACTGCGCCTGAACGAAGGCCAAATCCTCCGACAGGTAAGCCACCATGGCGGCCATTTCCTGCGTGGTGATACCGGTCGGGAACGGCGCTGAGGCGGCCTGCCCGGCGAACAACATATCCAGCAGCGAACACGCCTGCTTGGCGCGATTAAGTTTTTCAAAGGCGTCTTCGGTCATGCCGTAAGACAGGTAGCGGCAGGATGGCGGCAACAGCGTGCCCTGAGCTGATGATTGCCCATGTGATGAAGTCATGTTTTTTGTCCGTCAGAATCGAAAATGAAGCGTGATAAACCGCGTTACAGGAAGCGGGAATAATGGGTGTCGTCGTGCTCCGACGTCGGCCGTCGCGTCTCCCACTGGCGGCTGTAGACCACCTTTACAGACGGGTGCAGCCGGAGCGGCGACTGACCGGCGGCAGACCGGGGAGCAAGGTTGCGCGGCGCATCGGCGATTTTGCTGTACACCTCACTGAACCACGGTAGCGGCATGGAAGTCATGTTGCCGGACAGGTCATACTCAAACACCACTTCATAGGCGAACTCCGGGTTGTTACGGGCCGTTGCCTCATCGGCGCGATACAGGCTCAGGATACGCACCGTCCTGCCTTGCTGATGGCGATAGCGCTCGCCGTGCTGGGGAAACTCACGCATGGCAGCCTCCCTGTGGCAGGCGACCGGCGAACAGGAGTACGTAGTCACCGGCCAACTGGCGGCGGGCGCTGCGTTCGTCACCGGCGGTAATGCGCAACATCACCGGGCGGATTTTGCGCTGGGTGCGGTTGATTGCGGCAAAGATGTAGGTACACTTTGATGTAGCCATAGCGTTGCTCTCAATTTACGTTGATGGTCAGGCCTCAACAGGTACTGGTAATACTCGTTGGGGCCGCTTGGAAATCAGGTTCAATTTCATGTAAGGTACGTACCTTATGTGGTGTATTACAAACAAAGGTACGTACAATGTCAAGAGTTAAAGACCGCACTCCCAAAACCGGCGGAAAATCACCTACTTTTCAAATCCGTATAAATCCGGAGCTACGCGAACAGTTGGATCAGGAAGCGGAAAAAGATCAAACTACCCTAGCTAACTGGTTCAAAGAACTTGCACGGAAAGAACTCAAAAGTAGAGGCATCGAACCAAAGGGATAACTTAGAGTTGGCGATATTTGGTGTATCGCCATAAAGCTTAATGTTTCCCCTGTCTGATCTTATTTGCTGCCAACCTTTGTTTATCGTATTCAGAAGAAGATCTTTTTTCTAAATTATCGCGCCAATCATAATAGTCGGCTGCACGCCAACGTGACATACGGCCTAACTTAATCGGACGAGGAAATCGTTCCTGAGAAATGAGACGGTAGATCCATTTGTCGCTTAAAAGACAGTCAGTCGTAATGAACTTCATGTCAATCAGGGCATCCATCGGTGGACGGGCAAGGTATGGATTGTTGGCTGTGTGCATTGCGCTCTATCTCCGTAATCTGTTGTATTTTCAGGTCAACGAGACATATTGAATCACTCTAGCATGCGCAAAAAAAGGGGGAGTAATACGCTTTAAGTTAGCTATCTATTACTCCACCTATTTGTTAAATTTTTATTTTATAAGAGGAGGCTTCACTGCTTTTCTAAGTAACCTGATAATTTCATCTTTTGACAGTGGTGCCACACCTACTTCACCCCAGTACTCAAACCGCTTATCCCATAGCAGCGATCCCCAGCGAGAGGGATTTTTACTGCATTCATCCGGGAAGCGCTTATATAACGAAATAGCTGCCAACAACACGCGCTCTCTGTTAGCCGCATGTCGCTCAATTTGAGCTAATTTTTGAGATCTGTAACTGTATTTCTTTTTATTTATTAATCTTTTCCCATCTAACACGCCTTCAATTATGATATTAAAATCACTCTCAGTAAGATATAGCTCATCAATTTTGCAACAACCTTCAAAATCGTTAGAATATAAACGCAAAAAATTTAAATTATTAAGTTCACCATATGGTTGAAGGTGAGTGAAGTTCGCTCGAGGGTTGTATCCCAGAGTACCACATTTTTTAATATATGATTCCGTCAGTCTCCACACTCCAGAAATACTAGCATTAACATAGATAACATTCTGTCCACTTGGTTTTACTCGTTCTTTCAAAGAACGCTTTTCACAATTTTCAGAAGTTATTATTGGCTCATCATCCCACCAATCACTTGGGCTTTTTTTTAATTCAGTGAAACCCGATGATTTAGTTAAACAATGAACATTATCAGTGTATGAACTGTCTAACCATGCATCTAATTCTTCTATATTTCCAGAAAATTCCACATCAAAACTTGAATATTGGTTAGATTCCAATCTAGTAAGTATATTTACTTCACCAGTAATAGCACTATTAAAAATATCATTAATTGACAGGCCGCTGCTTTCTGCCGCCTCATTTATCGTTATTAGCTCTTTCATTTTTATAATTAGCGTACTAATCCTTGTAAAAAGTCAGCATACCATTGCATCATTTCTCTACGGCCATCCAAGTATTGCGCATGGTTATACGCTCCTCGAATTGCGTTTCTATCTACATGCGCTAGTTGCATTTCAACCCAAGCAGAATCATAGCCTTGCTCGTGCAGGATAGTGCTCATAGTGTGCCTAAAACCATGGCCAGTAAGCCTGCCTTTATAGCCTAAAAGCTCAATAACCTGATTTATGCTTTCCTTACTGATCGGCTTGCGCTGATCGTTCCTGCCAATAAAAACAAGCGGATAATGGCCTGTTATCGGCTGTAACTGCTTCAGTAAGGATATGGCTTGTCTTGATAATGGTACTTTATGAGGGCGGCGCATCTTCATATGCTCAGCAGGAACCTCCCACATCGCTTTATCAAGATCAATATCTTGCCAACGAGCAAAACGCAGTTCCTGAGTTCTTACACCGGTGTACATTATTAAGTAAGTCGCGGTTTTGGTGATAATACTACCGGTGTAGCCCGCTAAATCCTGCAAAAAATCAGGCAACTCTTGTGCTGTTAAGAATGGCAGGTGTTGTTTCTTATGTACGGCTAAAGCACCGGCTAAATCAGGGGCAGGATTATACTCAGCGCGGCCAGTAATAATCGCATAACGGAATACCTCACCGCATCGCTGGCGCACTTTACGCATTTTCTCCAATGCGCCACGCTTTTCCATTCTTTTGAGTGTTTCTAACAACTCTAACGGCTTAATTTCCGCAATAGGTCGTAACCCGATATAGGGGAAAATATCCTTTTCGAAAGTATCAATGATTTCATCACGGTAACGTAGTGACCAACGATCAGCCTTGGCTTTATGCCACTCACGTGCAATCGCTTCGAAAGTGTTCTCTGCTGCTATTTTTTTAGCCTGTTTCTCCGCCTTCTTTATCGCCCCGGGATCATTGCCCTGTGCAAGGGCACGCCTCGCCTCGTCTCTTATCTGACGGGCTACCGCTAAGGATATGTCGGGGTAGACACCAATGGACAACAATTTTTCACGCCCCATCACACGATACTTCATGCGCCAATAGCGGGAGCCGTTTGTGTTTACCAACAGATATAATCCCCCGCCATCAGTGAGCTTGTAGGGTTTGTCTTGGGGTTTTGCTGTACGCACCTTTACGTCAGTCAAAGGCATTGCGTCTCCTTCTGGGGGTGTCAATTTTTAGGGGTACTTTTTAACCCCCAAAAACACCCCTTAATGGGGGTAGATTTGAGTAGACACAGGTTGACATCAGAAGAGATGAATTTCAAGTTAACCATTGGTTTTAATGAAAAATATTGACTTGAGTTGACATGAAAAGATAAGCTTTGGCGGAAGATCACAGGAGTCGAACCTGCCCAGGACCGCTGGCGGCCCCAACCGGATTTGAAGTCCGGCCGCCCCACCGGGGACGAGGATCTTCCTTTGAGGAGAGAAGAAGCAAGGCGCTGATTATAGCGCAGTTTATCCTTAGCGCTAAGCGGGAAATAGCGGCCGCCGGCGAAGCAGCCGGCGGCCGGTGGGTTACTTCAGCAGGTCCTTCACGTCCAGCAGGATAAACTCGTTGTCGTCCGCCACGTTGGGCTGGCGGCTGGAAGAGAACGGGAAGTTGTTGTCGTTGCCGACGATGATGTGGCTGGCGTCCACCACGTCGACGTTCTCGATGGTGAAGAACGGGAAGGTCAGCACGCCGTCGTTCAGCGGTTTGCGCGCCAGCTTATTCGGATCCTGAATTTTCAGCAGATCGATATAGGCCTGTTTCTCCACCGGTTTGCCGACGTTATCGTCAGAAAAGGCGATTTTGTATACCCGTTTGAACTTCGCCACCTGGCTGAAGCAGTTGTCGGTCGGTGCGCCGGCGGCGCAGGCTTTGTCCGGCGTGCCTTCACCATTGTCGCGCTCGATAACCAGACCGTGGGTGGCGTCGATCATATTGAAATCGCCGATGGCGTTCTGGTTGTCTTCCAATACGTACTGCCAGCTGCGGCCGGTCCAGGCCTGTTTTTTCACGTCAAATTCCAGCACCCGCAGGTAGCGTTTGCCGTCGAGGTTTTCGAACTTCTCGCCGTCCCACAGCGCGCCTTCCAGCAGCGGATACAGCTTGCTGCCGTCCGGTGCCGCCGCCATGCCTTCAAAACCTTTGGAGCGCGCCACCTGGAAGTTCTGCTTGCCGTCCGGCGCCCCCGGCAGGGTCAGCGTCGGGTTGTCCGGCGATTTCACCACCTTGCCGTCCACCCTGGTGTCGAACACCGCCAGCACCTTGCCGTTCAGATCGGCCTTGATCAGATAAGGGCCGAACTCATCGCCGATCCACAGGGCATCATCGGCGAACTGGAAGCTTTCCGGGTCGAAATCGCTGCCGGTCAGGTAGCGCCGTTCGGTGCTTTCATTGACGATGTGGAAAGGCACTTTTTTGTCCGGATCCTGCAGAAATACCGTTTTCAGCGGCGTGACCGTGCCTTCTTTGAAATCGATGTTGTAGTGATTGAGGTACAGCATGGCGTCCGGCGAGTTGGCCTTGCTGCCGAAGCCGTTGTCGGTCAGCACCCAGTAGCTGCCGTCGGGCATGTGCTTGATGCCGGAATGGCCCTGCAGCGGCTGGCCTTCAATCGGCAGGCCGATGCCGGTCATGCGGTCGGCGGATTTGCCCGCCACGCTGCCCAATTCGGTAACGCGTGCGCCGCTGGTGTACTTGCCGCTTTGCTGCAGATCGCTCGGCGCGTCCTTGGGTGCGGAAACGGCGGATTTCACCGGCAGCAGCGCATGCCCGGCCAGCGTCGCCGGTACCGGCTGCGCCTCGGCCCACAGGTTGGCGCTCAGCGCCATGCAGCCGACCAGCAGCGCCAGACGGGTTTTGGTGTTGTGCATGTCAGGTTCCCTTATCGTTGTTATCGCCCAGAAGTAAAAGCAACGTCACTATAGGGAGCCGCAATGACAGAAATATTATTCGGCGAATGCCCGCCGGTAGCTGTGCGGATGGAACCGCCAGGTAATGGCGATCAATACCGCGACCAGCAGCGCGTGCAGCTGCCAGTCGAGCACAAAACCGCCGCTGTAGTCGCGCAGCAGGCCGGAAAGATAAGGCGTCACGCCCGCCAGCAGAAAGCCGATGCCCTGCATAAAGGCCACCAACCGCCCGGCGGCGGCCGGCTGATGAAGATGATCGAGCGCCAGCACCAGGCACAGCGGGAAGGCGCCGCCCAGCCCCAGGCCGGAGATCAGCACCCACAGCCACGGCAGGGTCTGCGGCAGGTAGATCAGGCCGATAAAGCCGACCAGCTGCATCAGCAACGCCAGCAGCAGCAAGGGCCGCCGGTCATGGCCGCGCGCCAGCGCCGGCAGCAGCAGCGCCCCCACCACCTGGCCGAAGGTCATCAGCGCCAGCAGGGAGCCGCTGGCCTGCGGCTGCCAGCCGAGCTGCATATAGTACGGCGGCAACCAGGCGATCAGGCTGGTGTAGCCGCCGTTGATCAGACCGAAATAGGCGCCGAGCAGCCAGGCGCGGCGGTTGAACAGCAGGCTCGGCCCCTTGGTCGCCCCGGCAGCGGACAGGCGCGTCAGGCCGCGGCTGACCGGCCACCAGGCGAGCAGCGCCACCAGCGCCGGCAGCGCCCACCAGGCCAGCGCGCTGTGCCAGCCGTGGCCGAGGTTCATCAGCCAGGGAGTAAAGGCCGCCCCCAGCCCGCCGCCGCCCATCAACGCCGCCGACCACAGCCCGGCCACCAGCGCCATTTGCCTGAGGAAATGGTGTTTGATAATGCCGGGCATTACCGCCTGGATCACCCCGATGCCCAATCCGCCGAGCACCGCGCTCAGCAGCAGCTGCGTGCTGTCCGGCGCCAGTTCACGCCAGGCGGCGCCGAGGCCGATGGCCAGCAGGCTCAGCGCCACGCTGCCGCGTTCGCTGCACAGGCGGTTGATCGCCCCGCCCGCCAGCGCCATCAGCCCCATCATCAGCACCGGCAGCGTGGTCAGCAAGGCCGCGCCGCCAAAGCTCAGCCCGGTGGCCTGGCGCAGCGTCGGCAGCAACGGGCCGATCGAGGTCAGCAACGGGCGCATGTTCAGGCCGATCAGCACCAGCGCCAACAGCAGCGGGTTGAACCCGCGGTGCGGCGAGGTAGGATTAATAGAATGATTTTGCACGATATATTCCTGGTACTGCGCGAGAAAGAGTGCGGCGTCACAGAGGATGCGCCGCAGCGTTGCGTTACTCTAGGCAACGCCGCTAGTATTGGGAAATTAAATAATAAAATAGCCAACAGTGGGAAAATGAATCGTTACCCGATGTTCAATCCGCAGCTGCTGCTCAGCTTCGTGGCGGTGTGCGACAGCAACAGCTTCACCCGCGCCGCGGAACGGGTGTTTTTGTCGCAGTCCACCGTCAGCCAGCAGGTGCGCCGGCTGGAGGAGATGCTGGGCAAACCGCTGTTCGAACGCTCGTCGCATCAGGTGCTGCTGACCGAAGAAGGCGTGAAGCTGTTGAGCTACGCGCGGCGCATTATCGCGCTGAACGAAGAGGCGCACGACGCGCTGACCGGCGTCTGGCGCGACGGCGTGCTGCGGCTCGGCATGCCGGAGGATTTCGCGGTGCCGACCACCGGGCTGCTGGCCGAATTCAGCCGCGAGCACCCGCATCTGCGGCTGGACGTCGCCAGCGGCCTGAGCGCCGATCTGCACAGCGCCTATGCGCGCGAAGAGCTGGATCTGATCCTGGTGAAACAGCGCCGCAGCCAGCCGCCGCGCGCCGCCAGGCCGGAACCCTTGCTGTGGCTGGACAGCCAGGCCTTCCCGGCCATCGAGCAGTCGCCGGTGCCGCTGGCGGTGTTCCCGCTCAACGGCCTGTACCGCGAAGAGCTGTGCCAGGCGCTCGACAACCTCGGCAAGCGCTGGCGCATCGGCTACAGCAGCGCCAGCCTGGCGGCCTTGACCGCCGCCTGCGCCGCCGGGTTGGGCGTTACCCTGCTGCCGGCCGGTTGCAGGCTGCCGGCGCACCGGGTGCTGGGTGCCGCCGAAGGCCTGCCGCCGGTAGAGAGTTTCGAGCTGGCGCTGTATTACCGCGACGGCGCGCCCACCGCCACCCCGGCGCTGGCGGCGCGGCTGCAGGCATTTTGCGGGTTGGCCTAAACCCGGCTAATACCCGCTCTCGCCGTGGCGCTCGCGGTACTCTTTCGGCGTCGCGTCATAACCTTTCTTGAACACTGAATAGAAATACTGCAGCGACGGGTAGCCGCACATCTGGGAAATTTCGTTGATAGTCAGCGAAGTCGCCGTCAGCAGGTTGCGGGCGCGCTCCAGTTTTTCCTGGTGAATAACGTGATGAATGGTTTGGCCGGTCTCATCCCGGAAGCGTTTCTCCAGGTTGGAGCGCGACATGCCAACCGCATCCAGCACCTGTTCGACCTTGATGCCCTTGCAGGCGTGGTGGCGGATGTAATGCATCGCCTGGATCACCGCCGGATCGCGCAACGAGCGGAAATCGGTGGAACGGCGTTCAATCACCTTTACCGGCGGCACCAAGATGCGCTGCAGCGGCAGATCGCGCCGGTCAAGCAACTGGTGCAACAGCTTGGCGGCGCGGTAGCCCATCTGCCGGGTGCCCTGCGCCACCGAAGACAGCGCCACCCGCGACAGATAGCGCGTCAGCTCTTCGTTGTCGATGCCTATCACGCAGAGCTTTTCCGGCACCGCGATGTCCAGATGCTCGCACACCTGCAGCAGGTGGCGCGCTCGCGCGTCGGTAACGGCGATGATGCCGGTCTGTTGCGGCAGGGTCTGCACCCAGTCCGCCAGCCGGTTCTGGGCGTACTGCCAGTTCTCCGGCGCGGTGGCCATACCCTGGTACACCACGCCCTGATACTGCTCCGCCGCCACCCGCTGGCGAAAAGCGTACTCCCGTTCCTGCGCCCAGCGTTTTCCGCCTTCGGCCGGCAATCCGTAGAAAGCGAAGCGATTGATCCCCTTTTCCTTCAGGTGCATAAATGCCGCTTCCACCAGCGCCTGATTGTCGGTGGCGATATAGTGCACCGGCGGGTAATCCGCTTCGTGGTGATAAGAGCCGCCGACCCCGACGATCGGCACCCCTGCGTTGTGCAGCAGCCGTTCGATTTCACGATCGTCAAAATCGGCGATCACCCCATCCCCCAGCCAGTCCCTGATGTTGTCGATGCGGCAGCGAAAGTCCTCTTCGATGAAAATGTCCCAGTCACACTGCGACGCCTGCAAATACTCCCCGACGCCCTCAACCACCTGGCGGTCATACACTTTATTGGCGTTGAACAGCAACGTAATGCGAAAGCGTTTTTCGAACATGGGGTATCCCCGGCAAACCGACAGCCCTCTGAAATAGCACAGCTATCTCCATGAGCGGAAGGCCTCGCTGCATATCTGTGACCCCGGGCGCGATTCTTACGCCCGGCGCTTGGTGGCGGAATCCATCCACACCGCCAGCAGCAAGATGGCCCCCTTGACGATGTATTGCCAGAAGGTCGGTACGTCCAGCATGCTCATGCCGTTGTCCAGCGACGCCATGATAAACGCGCCCATCACCGCGCCGGCCACGCTGCCGACGCCGCCGGCCAGGCTGGTGCCGCCGATCACGCAGGCGGCGATGGCGTCCAGCTCGGCGATATTGCCCGCCGAAGGCGAGCCGGCGCCCAGCCGCGAGCTGAGGATCAGCCCGGCGATCGCCACCATCAGGCCATTGATGGCGAACACCGCCAGCTTGGTGCGTTCGACATTGACCCCCGACAGCCGCGCGGCGTCGATATTGCCGCCGATAGCGTAGATGCGGCGGCCAAAGGCGGTACGGGTCGCCATAAATATCCCCGCCAACATCAGCGCGGTGAGGATCAGCACCGGCGTCGGCACGCCGCGGTAGTCGTTAAGCAAATAAACCGCGCCCAGCACCAGCACCGCCAGAATGCTTTGCCGGGTAACGTCGCCGGTCGCTGCCGCCACCGGCAATCCCAGCTGTGCGCGCCGGCTGCGCCGCCGCCACTGCCAGGCGACGAACAGCATCAAACCGACGGCGCCGACGCCAAAGCCTAGCCCGTCCGGCAGGTAGCTTTGGCCAATTTGCGACATTGCGCCGCTGGTCGGCGCCACCGTGGTGCCATTGGTGATGCCGATCAAGATGCCGCGAAAGGCCAGCATGCCCGCCAGCGTAACGATAAACGACGGTACCTTGCGGTACGCCACCCACCAGCCGTTCCAGGCGCCCAGCAGCAGGCCGGCCAGCAGCGTCACCGCGATGGTCAGCGGCAGCGGCCAACCGAGCCAGACGTCAAAAATCGCCGCCGCGCCCCCCAGCAGCCCCATCATCGAGCCGACCGACAGATCGATCTCCGCCGAGATAATCACGAACACCATGCCGACCGCCAAAATACCGGTGATCGCCGTCTGGCGCAGCAGGTTGGAAATATTGCGCGCGCTGAGGTAGGCCCCCTCGGTGGTAAAGGTGAAAAACAGCATAATCGCGGCGATGGCCGCCAACATCACCAACACCTGAAAGTTGACGGATTTCAACCCAAACATCGGCTTTTTCTCCGTCATTTTCTGCGCTATGGCTTCAGACTGCGTGCTTTTCAACATCGGTTTCACTCCTCAATGCGGCTTCCATCACCTGTTCCTGGGTCAAGCCATGGTTGTCCAACGACGCCTTGATGCGCCCCTGATGCATCACCAGAACCCGGTCGCTCAGACCCAGCACCTCCGGCAGCTCCGAAGACACCACGACCACCGCGATCCCCTGCTGCGCCAGCTGGTTGATTAATTTATAGATTTCGTGTTTAGCGCCGATGTCTATGCCGCGGGTCGGCTCATCCAGAATCAGGATTTTCGGCTTCAGCAGCAGGCATTTGGCCAAAATCGCCTTCTGCTGATTGCCGCCGCTCAGCCGCACGATCGCCAGCTCGGGCGAAGACGTTTTCACCTTAAGCTGCGCCAGCGACTGGCGAATGGTCGCCTGCTCCCGCGCATCGTCGATCACCGTCAGCGCACCGCTGAAATCGCTCAACGCCGCCAGCGTTATATTGGCCCCCACCCCCATCACCGGCACGATGCCGTCGCGCTTGCGGTCCTCCGGCACCATGGCGATGCCGTGCCGCATCGCTTCGCGGCAATGGTTGATGTTGGCCGGCTGACCGTTGATGCTGACGCGGCCCTGCCAGCGGCCGGGATAGACGCCGAACAGGCACTGCATGGTTTCGGTGCGGCCGGAGCCCACCAACCCGGCGACGCCGAGTATCTCGCCGCACCGCAGGCTGAACGACACGTCGTCCACCCGGCGTATGTGGCGGTTAACCGGATGCCAGGCGGTCAGGTTGTCCACCTGCAGGATCACCTCGCCGATGGCGTGCTGCTGCTGCGGATACAATTCGGTCAGTTCGCGCCCCACCATCATGGCGATAATGTCGTCTTCACCCATGTTCGCCGCCGGTCGGGTGCCGATATGCCTGCCGTCGCGGATCACGCAGATCAGATCTGAAACCGCTTTGACCTCATTCAGCTTGTGCGAAATATAGATGCAGGCGATGCCGTGATCGCGCAGATCCAAAATGATCGCCAGCAGCGTGGCGGTCTCGCTTTCGGTCAGCGACGCCGTCGGCTCGTCCAGCACCAGCAGCCGCACCTGCTTGTTCAGCGCCTTGGCGATCTCCACCAGTTGCTGCTGGCCCAGCCCCAGTTCGCCGACGCGGGTATTGGGATCGACATCCAGCTTCACCTGCGCCAGCATGCGCCGGCAGCGCAGGTACATGGCGTCGTAATCCATCACTCCGCGGCGGCACTGTTCATTGCCGAGAAACATGTTTTCCAGCACCGTCATCTGTTTCACCAGCGCCAGCTCCTGATGGATAATGGCGATACCCTTCTGTTCCGTGTCGCGGATGTTTTTTGCCGCTAATAAATCGTCTGAGAAATAAATATCGCCCTGGTAGCTGCCGTGCGGATATATTCCGCACAGCACTTTCATCAGCGTGGACTTTCCCGAACCATTTTCACCGCACAGTGATAATACCTGGCCGGCCTCTAGCTTCAGGCTGACATTATCCACCGCTTTAACCGCACCGAACTGCATGGTGATATTTTTCATTTCCAATAGGCAGGGCATTATTTCCTCCGCGCACCGGGTTGCGGCAATTAATTAATATCGGATTTCTTATGGAAGCCGTCGGCAATAATAGTGTTGTCGATATTCGACTTGTCTACCGGGATTGGCGTTAATAACCAGGCCGGTACCGATTTGCTGCCGTTATTCAACGCGGCGTTGGATTTCGGCTGCTCGCCCTTGCCCAGCTGCACGGCGATGCCCGCCGCTTCATCGGCCAGCTTGCTGATCGGCTTGTAGACCGTCATGGTTTGGGTGCCGGCGACGATGCGCTTCACCGCCGCCAAATCGGCGTCCTGCCCGGAAATGGCGACCTTGCCCGCCAGGCCCTGTGCGGCCAGCGCCTGGATCGCCCCGCCGGCGGTGGCGTCGTTGGATGCCACCACGGCATCGATATGGTTGTTGTTGGCGGTCAGCGCATTTTCCATAATTTTCAACGCATTTTCCGGCAGCCAGCCGTCGGCCCACTGATCGCCCACCACCTTGATTTTTCCACCGTCGATCAGCGGTTGCAGCACCTTCATCTGGCCCTGCCGGAACAGCTTGGCGTTGTTATCCACCGGCGAGCCGCCCATCAGGAAATAATTGCCCTGCGGCACCCGCTGCACCAGGCTCTGCGCCTGCATTTCACCGACCTTTTCATTATCGAAGGAGATGTAAAAATCGATATCGGCGTTATTGATCATACGATCGTAGGCCAACACTTTAATCCCTTCGCGTTTGGCCTCACTGATTACGTTGCTTAACACCTGACCGTTGTAGGGAATAATCACCAGCACGTCGACGCCACGGTTGATCATATTTTCAATCTGCGCCATCTGGGTCTCTTCATTGCCATTCGCCGACTGGACGAATACGTCCGCCCCCAGCGATTTGGCCTTGCTGACGAAGATGTCACGGTCTTTTTGCCAGCGTTCCAGGCGCAGATCGTCGATCGCCATACCGATTTTAACTTCTTTGCTCAGCGCCGGTTGGCTGGCCAACGCCAGCAGCGCGCAGAGGGAAAAGCACAGGGGTTTGAATTTCATCTTATATACCTTTGTTATTAAAAGTGTAGGGGCAATAATTGAAACGGGCCGGTGGTTCAGCTTAGAGCGGATTGTTGACGCTTATTCTCACTTCGGCAATTACTGATTTTTACCGGTGAATTATGATTTTTGGTTTAATGTCGGTTTTATGATGGCGGTCATGCTTTCTCCTTGTAAAATCGCGTGGCGAACAATAAAAATAGAATCAGGAACAATTAAAAACTCTATTATGCGAACTACCGCACATTTAATAATTCTGTGAATTTAAGTGTGAAATAACGTAATTGAGGTGCCGATTGCTTACTCCGAAGATAAATGCATCCCGAAAACCGGGCATCGCAACTCAGGAGTCGATAATGCAATCCTATTTTGATCAGCTTGACCAGGTCCGCTACGAAGGCCCAGACAGCAATAATCCGCTGGCGTTTCGCCATTACAACCCCGACGAGCTGGTTCTCGGCAAGCGCATGGCCGACCACCTGCGCTTCGCCGCCTGCTACTGGCACACCTTCTGCTGGAACGGCGCGGACATGTTCGGCGTCGGCGCTTTCGATCGGCCCTGGCAGCAGCCGGGCGACGCCCTCGAGCTGGCGAAGCGCAAGGCCGATGTGGCGTTCGAATTTTTCCACAAGCTGAACGTGCCTTACTACTGCTTCCACGACGTTGACGTCTCTCCGGAAGGCGCGTCGCTGAAAGAGTATCTGAACAACTTTGCGGTAATGACCGATGTGTTGGCGGAGAAACAGCAAAGCAGCGGTGTGAAGCTGCTGTGGGGCACCGCCAACTGCTTTACCCATCCGCGCTACGGCGCCGGGGCCGCCACCAGTCCGGATCCGGAAGTGTTCAGCTGGGCGGCGACGCAGGTGTTCACCGCCATGAACGCCACCCAACGGCTGGGCGGCGAAAACTATGTGCTGTGGGGCGGCCGCGAAGGCTACGAAACCCTGCTCAATACCGATCTGCGTCAGGAGCGCGAACAGATCGGCCGCTTTATGCAGATGGTGGTGGAGCACAAACACAAAACCGGCTTCCAGGGCACGCTGCTGATCGAGCCGAAACCGCAGGAACCGACCAAGCATCAGTACGACTATGACGTCGCCACGGTCTACGGCTTCCTCAGACAGTTCGGGCTGGAGAAGGAGATCAAGGTCAACATCGAGGCCAACCACGCCACCCTGGCCGGCCACTCGTTCCATCACGAAGTCGCCAGCGCCATCGCACTCGGCATCTTTGGCTCGGTCGACGCCAACCGCGGCGATCCGCAGCTGGGCTGGGATACCGACCAGTTCCCGAACAGCGTGGAGGAGAACGCACTGGTGATGTTCGAAATCCTCAAGGCGGGCGGTTTCACCACCGGCGGGCTGAATTTCGACGCCAAGGTGCGCCGCCAGAGCACCGACAAATATGACCTGTTCCACGGCCATATTGGCGCTATGGATACCCTGGCGCTGGCGCTGAAGGTGGCGGCGAAGATGATCGCCGACGGCCGGCTGCATCAGCAGGTATCCCGCCGTTACGCTGGCTGGAACGGTGAGCTGGGCCAGCAAATTTTGCAGGGCAAACTGTCGCTGGAAGCGCTGGCGCAGTACGCTGAGCAACATGCCCTGGCGCCGCAGCATGCCAGCGGCCGTCAGGAACAACTTGAAAACCTGATGAATCGCTACCTGTTCGGCTAACTGACCCGCGCGGCGCGCATTAAAGGATCCCAAACATGTATATCGGCATCGATCTCGGCACCTCCGGCGTTAAAGTGATTTTGCTCGGCGAACAGGGGCAACTGCTCGCCAGCCACAGCGAGCCGCTGGCCATTTCCCGCCCTCATCCGCTGTGGTCCGAACAGGCGCCGCAGGACTGGTGGCGCGCCACCGACAGCGCCATGCTGGCGCTCGGCGGCAAACACCCCCTGCAGCAGGTCAAAGCCATCGGCCTGAGCGGCCAGATGCACGGCGCCACGCTGCTGGACGAACACCAGCAGGTGCTGCGCCCGGCCATCCTGTGGAACGACGGCCGCAGCTTCGCGCAATGCCTGGCGTTGGAACAGGCGGTGCCGCGGTCGCGCCACATCACCGGCAATCTGATGATGCCGGGTTTTACCGCGCCGAAGCTGCTGTGGGTGCGGCAGCATGAACCCGAGCTGTTCAGCCGCATCGACAAGGTGCTGCTGCCTAAAGACTATCTGCGCTGGCGCCTGACCGGCGAATTCGCCAGCGACATGTCAGACGCGGCAGGCACCCTGTGGCTGGACGTGGCGCAGCGCGACTGGAGCGACGAGCTGCTGGCCGCCTGCGGCCTGAGCCGCCGCCAGATGCCGCAGCTGTTCGAAGGCAATCAGGTAACCGGCCGGCTTCGCCACGAACTGGCGAACCGCTGGGGCATGCCGCCTGCGCCGGTGGTGGCCGGCGGCGGCGATAACGCGGCCGGCGCGCTCGGCGTGGGGCTGTATCAGCCCGGCCAGGCAATGCTGTCGCTCGGCACCTCCGGCGTTTATTTTGCGGTCAGCGACGGCTTTCTCAGCAACCCAGCCGGCGCGGTGCACAGCTTCTGCCACGCGCTGCCGAACCGCTGGCATCTGATGTCGGTGACGCTCAGCGCCGCCTCCTGCCTGGACTGGGTCTGCCGGCTGACCAACGTCGACGGCGTGGCTACCCTGCTGCGCAACGTCGAACAGGCCGCACCGGCGGAAACGCCGCTGTGGTTCCTGCCCTATCTGTCCGGCGAGCGTACGCCGCACAACAACCCCAACGCCAAAGGCGCGTTCTGGGGGCTAACGCACCAACACGGGCCGAACGATCTGGCGCGCGCGGTGCTGGAGGGCGTGGGGTTCGCCCTGGCCGACGGCATGGATGCGCTGCACGCCGCCGGCCTGCAGCCCACCGCCGTCCGGCTTATCGGCGGCGGCGCGCGCAGCCCGTTCTGGCGGCAAATGCTGGCGGACATCAGCGGCCAGCGGCTGGAATACCGCACCGGCGGCGACATTGGCCCGGCGCTGGGCGCGGCGCGGCTGGCGCAGATCGCGCTCAACCCGCAGCGGCCGCTGGCCGAACTGCTGCCTGAGCTGCCGCTGGAACAGCTGCACGCGCCGGATGCCGAACGCCACCGGCAATACGCCGTGCGGCGCGCCACCTTCCGCAAACTGTATCGCTGCCTGCTGCCCTTGATGCAAGCGGGCGGTCATTGCCAAATCGAATAGTCACTATTGGCAAATGTCGCTGCCAACCCGCCGGTTCCTCTCCTAAATTGGGGGTGTTTTGATGCATCCCCTCTCTGGATTAAGGAACCGAACGTGGAAAAAGCCCAACAACAAAGCCGCAGAGCCTTCCTCAGCCAAACCGGCAAAATCACCACCGCCTGCGCGGTGATCGGCCTGACCGGCGGCGTGGCGCAGGCCGCCCCGGCCGCCGCCGGCCAGTGCGATCCGCAGCCGATGAGCCTGACCGACCGCCACTACCTGCTGAGCGAGGTGCGGCTGGAGGACGGCTTCGAATACGACGGCGAGACGGTGATCGGCACCCGCACCGCGCTGTATCAGCTGGAAATCAAAGACGGCAAGATCGCCGCCATCCACCCGGCGGACGCCGCACCGCCGGCCGGCATTCCTCGCTATAAGGCGCGGGGCCAACTGCTGCTGCCGGCGTTCCGCGACATGCACATCCACCTGGACAAAACCTTTTACAGCGGCCCCTGGCAGGCGCCGCGCCCACGCCAGGGCAAAACCATCATGGACATGATCGCGCTGGAGCAGACGCTGATCCCCAAACTGCTGCCCACCTCGCAGCAGCGGGCGGAAAACCTGATCGCCCTGCTGCAGTCCAAAGGCAGCACGGTGGCGCGCAGCCACTGCAATATCGATCCGGTCAGCGGGTTGAAAAGCCTGGAGCACCTGCAGCGCGCGCTGGAAAATCACCGGGCGGATTTCAGCTGTGAGATTGTCGCCTTCCCGCAGCACGGCCTGCTGCATTCCAAAGTTGACGGCCTGATGCGCGAAGCGATGCAGATGGGGGTGCAGTACGTCGGCGGGCTGGATCCGACCAACGTCGACGGCGCGATGGAGAAGTCGCTGGACGCGATGTTCCAGATCGCCCTCGACAGCGGCAAGGGGGTCGACATCCACCTGCACGAAACCAGCCCGGCCGGGGTGGCGGCGATCAACTACATGATCGCCACCGTGGAGAAAAACCCGGCGCTGCGCGGCAAGGTCACCATCAGCCACGCCTTCGCCCTGACCACGCTCGCCCCCGGCGAACTGGCGGAAACCGCCACCCGGCTGGCGCAGCAGCAGATCACCATCGCCTCGACGGTGCCGATCGGCGGCCTGATGATGCCGCTGCCGCAGCTCAGCGGAAAGGGCGTATTTGTGATGACCGGAACCGACAGCGTGATTGACCACTGGTCGCCGTTCGGCAGCGGCGACATCCTGGAGAAGGCCAACCTTTACGCCCAACTGTATCGCGGCTCCGACGAATTCCATCTGTCGCGCGCCATGGCCATTTCCACCGGCGGAGTGCTGCCGCTCAACGATAAAGGCCAGCGCGCCTGGCCCAAGGTGGGCGATGGCGCCGAGTTTGTGCTGGTCAACGCCAGCTGCTCCGCCGAAGCGGTGGCCCGTCTGCCGGCGCGCAGCGCCACCTTCCATCAGGGCCGCCTGGTGGCCGGGCAGGTCAGCAAAGCCTGAGGCTGGTCCGCCGGCGCCACCATGATGGCCGTTTTTGGCCTTCTTTCTTATCGGTTAGCGGCGCAGTATGGCGCTATACCTGATTGGCGGAGGGCCGAAAATGTCACATAGCGCGTTATTGATCATCGATGTTCAGCAATCATTCCAGCATCGCCCATTCTGGCGGGAAGAAGACCTGCCCGCTTTCCAGCAGGCGTTGACGCGCCTGATCGACGGCTGCCGGCGCCAGGGCGCGGCGCTGGTCGACGTGCTCCACGTTTCGCCCGAGGGGCCTTTCTCGCTGGCTTCCGGCCACGTACGGCGCCTTCCGTTCCTCAGCCACCGGGCGGACGTTACCCTGCACAAGCGGGTGCACAATGCGCTGACCGAATCGGGGCTGGACGCCTGGCTGCGCGAGCGGCGGATCGATCATCTGATTATCTCCGGCATTCGCACCGAACAGTGCTGCGAAACCACCGCCCGGGTGGCTTCGGATCTCGGCTATCGGGTGACCTTCGTCACCGAGGCGACGCTGACCTTCCCGATGCAACACCCCGATGGCCAGGCCTTTACCACCGAACGGCTCAAGCGGCATACTGAGACCGTGCTGGTCGATCGTTTCGCCCGCATCGCCAGCGTGGATGAGGCGCTGGCGCAACTCGCACAGGAGTAATCATGCCGCAGGCGGTCTATTTTCTGCTGTTGCCCAACGTGCTGTCGCTGGACGTCAGCGGCCCGGCGGAAACCCTGCGCCTGGCCGGGCAGTTCAGCTTGCGCTACCTCGGCCCGACGCCGCAGATTGTCTGCTCCATCGGCATGACCCTGGGCGGGCTGCACCCCCTGCCCGATCGGCTGGAGGACGGCGCCATTCTGGTGGTGCCGGGCGTCAGCGATTCGCAGCATTTTCTGGCCGGTGAAGAAGCCGGCCAGGCCCGGCGCTGGCTGGCGGCGCTGCGGCCCGACCTGCAACGGGGGCGCATCACGCTGGTCTGCATCTGCTCCGGCGCGCTGCTGGCGGCGCAGGCCGGGCTGCTCGACGGCTATCAGTGCACCACCCACCACGACGTCATCGAACGCATTCGGCTGCAGGCGCCCGCCGCGCAGATCAAAGAAAACCGCATCTTCGTCGAAGATCGCAGCGTCTATACCAGCGCCGGCATCACCGCCGGCATCGATCTGGCCTTGCACCTGATTCACCGCCACTGTGGCGCCGCTGCGGCGCGCGACGTCGCCCGGGAGATGGTGGTGTATTTTCGCCGCTCCGGCGACGATCCGCAGCTTTCGCCCTGGCTGCGCTATCGCAACCACCTGCACCCGGCGGTGCACCGCGCGCAGGACGTGATGGCCGCCGAGCCGGAGGCCGAATGGACGGTGCCACAGGTGGCGGAAAAAGCGCACGTCAGCGGCCGCCATCTGGCGCGGCTGTTCCGCAACCATGTCGGCATCAGCGTGCGGGAATATCATGAACAGCTGCGGCTGGCGGTGGCGCAACAGCGCTTGCAGCAGGGCTATGGGCTGGAGAAGGCCGCGCTGGCGGCCGGTTTCTCCTCGGGCCGCCAGCTGCGGCGCGCGCAGCGGCGCCAGATGCCGGCGCTATGACACCAGGCGGCGGGTATCCAGCCGCTGCAGGCCCGCCGACAACAGCAGGCTGAGCGCCAGCGCCACGCCGAACACCCAGAAGATATCCAGCAGCGGATGCGCGGTAAACTCCAGGTGCCGGCTGCGCATAAAGTTGACGATAATGGCGTGAAAACCGTAGATCGCCAGCGAATGGCGGGAGAACAGGCTCAGCCAGCCGATCGGCTCCGGCAGGCAGTTTTTAAACCATATCAATAGCGATACCGCGGCGATAAACACCAGCGGACCGCAGTAGATGTAATAGGTGTCGGCGAAGTTGCCGTTGATAAATAGCTGGCTCTTGGTGCCGCGCACGATCAGCGCCACGCTGAGCGCAAACCCCGCGGCCGCCAGCCAGCCGACGCCGCGCCGCCCGGTATCCATCATGCCAATCGCCCGCCCGGCCAGCGCATACAGCAGGTAGTAGAAGGTATCGCCGTAGATATACAGGTTGACCGGCAACAGGTGAACGTTGCCGAACGCCAGCTTGCCGGTATTGGGGTTGGCGACCACCGCCAGCACCGCCAGCACGGCGGCCAGATAGCGGCGCGACGCCGGTTTGACGCTAATCAGCGGCGACAGCAGGTAAATGACGGCGATGGCGTAGAAGAACCACAGGTGATAAAACACCGGCTTCAGCAGGATACCGCGCAGCGAGGGCCAAAAACCTATCCTGGTGAAGGCCGCGATGTAGATAAGCGCCACCGCGCTGTAAAACAGAATGCAGCAGGCGATGCGAATAAAGTGCTTGCGGCCGGCGCTCTTCTCGCCGAAGAACAGGTAACCGGAAATCATGAAAAACAGCGGCACCGACACGCGCGACATCGCGTTCAGCAGGTTGGCGGTATCCCAGCCGTGCAGCCCCACCGCCGTGCCGCTGGTGACGTAATAGGTGGTGGCGTGGATCATCACCACCATCATGCACGCCACCGCGCGCAGGTTATCTATCCAGCCGATTTTATTGCTCAAACGCTCGTCCAATAGGATGTCTGCTACTCAAAATAATTGGAGTGGCATCGCGGCGGCAACTGAACGAATCCCCAGGCGCTGACGCAAGTCAGTGACCGGGGTGAACGAAGGCAGCCAACAAAGATGCAACTTCAAATATGACGAGTATATTTATATGTTAATAAGAGGTTATAGAGCACGGCGGCCGGCGACAACCCCCAAGCGCAATATCAGAATGTGCTGAAACAACACCTTATGATTGCTATGGTGAACAATTGGCGGCAAAATAGCCGCCATAACTCGCTCAGTTTGCGCTTCCCGCCCTGGCAGTTCCTTTTTTCTTCTTTACTATCAGTACAATAAATATGAAAACGACTTTACCACCTGCGGCACGTCTGGGCCGACAGGCGCTTTTATTCCCTCTTTGTCTGGTGCTGTTCGAATTCGCCACCTATATCGGCAACGATATGATCCAGCCCGGCATGCTGGCGGTGGTGGCGGACTTCAACGCCGGCGAAGAGTGGGTGCCGACCTCCATGACCGCCTATCTGGCCGGCGGCATCTTCCTGCAGTGGCTGCTCGGGCCGCTGTCGGATCGCCGCGGCCGCCGCCCGGTGATGCTGGCCGGGGTGGCGTTCTTTATCGTCTCCTGCCTGGCGATCCTGCTGGTGACCAACATCGAGCAGTTTATCTTTATGCGCTTCCTGCAGGGCATCGGCCTGTGCTTTATCGGTGCGGTCGGCTACGCCACCATTCAGGAGTCTTTCGAAGAGGCGGTGTGCATCAAAATCACCGCGCTGATGGCCAACGTGGCGCTGATCGCCCCGCTGCTCGGGCCGCTGGCCGGCGCGGCGCTGATCCACGTCGCGCCCTGGCAGAGCATGTTCGTGCTGTTCGCGGCGCTGGCGGCCATCGCCTTTTACGGGCTGTGGAAAGCCATGCCGGAAACCGCCACCCTGCAGGGCGAGGCGTTTTCCGCCGCCAACCTGTGGCGCGACTATCGCCAGGTGCTGAGCAACCGTCGCTTCATCTGCGGCGCGCTGGCGATAGGTTTCGCCAGCCTGCCGCTGCTGGCCTGGATAGCCCAGTCGCCGGTGATCCTGATCAGCGGTGAGTCGCTGTCGACGCTGGATTACGGCCTGTTGCAAATTCCGGTGTTCGGCGCGCTGATCCTCGGCAACCTGACGCTGGCCCGCATGACCGGTAAAAACAGCGTGGAGCGCCTGATCAAGCTGGGCGCCGGGCCGATGATGCTGGGGCTGCTGGTCGCCGCGCTGGCGACCCAGTTCTCCAGCCATGCCTACCTGTGGATGACCGCCGGGCTGAGCCTGTACGCCTTCGGCATCGGCCTGGCCAACGCCGGCCTGTATCGCCTGACGCTGTTCTCCAGCGCCGTCAGCAAAGGCACGGTGTCCGCCACCATGGGCATGCTGAGCATGCTGGTGTTTACCGTCGGCATCGAGCTGGCCAAGGTGGCCTACGTTTGGGGCGGCAGCGGGTGGTTCAACCTGTTCAACCTGCTCAGCGGCCTGTGCTGGCTGGCGCTGGTGGCGCTGTTCCTCAGCAAGCGCCGCAGCGGCGGCGTAACGCCCGCGACGAGCGAAGCGCTGTAACCGTCAACGGGGCTAAGGCCCCGTTTTTCTTCTGCTATTTATCGCTATCAACCGCCAAACAGCCCGCGGTCGCGCAGCAGGTGTTGGTTGCCCCTGCGGCGGGTAAAACCGCTGCGATCGAAGAATTCCAGCACCTGGATCGCCAGCTTGCGGCCGACGCCGAGCCGGTCGCGGAAGTCGGCGGCGTTGGCGCTGCCCTGCTCCAGATCCAGCTGGCGGATCAGCGCGGCAAACTGTTCGATGCGGCTGCTGCGGTAATAACGATCCACCACTACCGCCGTGACGTGCCCCAGCTGGGCCGCCTTGCGCAGCAGCGCCCGCACCTGCGCCTCATCCTCGCCCAGTTCGGCGGCCAGATCGCGCACCCACCAGGCTTCGTCGCCGAACAGCGATTCAATCCGCTGCCATAGCGGGGTTTCTTCGGCGCTGAACGCCAGGCCGTGCTCCGGCAGATGCAGCCAGCCGCGCGTATTGCGCAGCGCGCCGGCCTTCAGCAGCCGATCGATCATCATAAACACCAGCGCTTCAGGCAGCTGCGGCAGCGCCATGCGCCGCAGACGCGCGCGCCCCAAACCGAGCTGGTCGGCATGCTGTAGATGGTAGTCCGCCAGCACCTGCAGCAGGCGGCTTTCGGCCTGCCGCGCATTGCCCATCGCCAGCGCGTCATCGCCGGCGATCAGCAGTTGATGCTCCGCCAACAGCGCCGCCAGCCCGCCTTCGCTCAGCTGACGCGCCCAGGCGAACGCCGCCAGCGGCAATGGCCCGTGCGGCAGCTGCAGCGCCAATGCCTGACGATCGTCTGCGGCCTGCGCCAGCGCCGCCAGCCGGGCCAAAAACGCCGGCTGCCGCTTGCCGCGCTTTGGCGCGCTCAGGCTCAATACCCGGGCGGCGCCCAGCGTCTGGCGCGCGCCGATATCGCGCAACACCAGCCGATCCTGTTCCGCCAGCCACAGCGGGCGATCGAGGATCAGTTCCGCCAGGCCGCTGTTCAACAACGAAACCCGCCCGGTGATATGGCTGGCGGCATGGTGCAGATGCACCGGCTGCCAATGGCGGATCGGCGCATCGGCTTCCAGCGCAACCAGAATGCGCTCTGCCGCCGCCAACGGCCGCTGCGCCAGCAGCCAGTCGCCGCGGGCAATTTGCGCTTTGCCGACGTCGCCGCTGAGGTTCAGCGCAATGCGTTGGCCGGCCTGCGCCTGTTCAACCGGCTGGTTCTGGGCATGCAGGCCGCGCACCCGCACCGGGACGTCGGCACCGGTCAGCCACAGCGTATCCCCCAGCGCCACCTGGCCGCCGAGTGCAGTGCCGGTCACCACCAGCCCGGCACCCTTGACGCTGAAGGCGCGATCCACCGCCAGGCGAAACCGCCGCGTCAGCCCATGTTCGCCAGGGCGCAGCGCCAGCAGATGCGCGCGCAGCGCCTCGATGCCGGTTCCCTGCGCCGCCGCGGTGACGAACAGCGGCGCATCGGGCCAACCTTGCCGGGCCAGCTCTTCCTGCACCTGGCGGCGCACCTCGCCGAGCCGCGCCTCGTCCACCCTGTCGGCCTTGGTGAGCGCGACCGTCAGCGCCGGACGCCCGCTCAGGCGCAGGATCGCCAGGTGTTCACGGGTCTGCGCCATCACGCCGTCATCGGCGGCCACCACCAGCAACGCATGGTCGATGCCGCCAACGCCCGCCAGCATATTGGCGAGAAACTTTTCGTGGCCGGGCACGTCGATAAAGCCCAATACCCGGCCGTCGGGCTGCGGCCAGTAGGCGTAGCCCAGATCGATGGTCATGCCGCGGCGCTTTTCCTCCGGCAGGCGATCCGCATCGATCCCGGAGATCGCCTGCAGCAGGGTGGTCTTGCCATGATCGACGTGGCCGGCGGTAGCGATAATCACGCGTTCAACGCCTCAAGCAGCGCGCCTTCCTGCTCCAGGCAGCGCAGATCCAGCCATAACCGGCCTTCGCTGATGCGGCCGATCACCGGCTGCGGCAAGCGGCGCCAGCGTTCAGCCAGCGCTTCCAGCGTCGCGCCGCGGCCGTCGAGCGGCGCAAAGGTCAGCGCATAGCTTGGCAGGCGATCGACCGGCAGCGAGCCGCTGCCAATCTGCGACCAGCAGGGTTCGGCGCGCAGCTGGAAATGCGCGCCGTAGCGCGGCGCCAGCGCCGGCAACAGGCGGTCGGCCATCTCCTGCATCGCCCGCTGCGGGCGGGTCAGCAACCGCAGCGTCGGCAGTTCTCGCGCCAACAGTTCCGGCTGCTGATACAACCGCAGCGTGGCTTCCAGCGCCGCCAGGGTTATCTTGCCGACGCGCAGCGCGCGTTTGAGCGGGTGCTGCTGCAGGCGGGCGATCAGCGCCTTTTTGCCGACGATGATGCCGGCCTGCGGGCCGCCCAGCAGCTTATCGCCGGAGAAGGTCACCAGATCCACCCCGGCCGCCAGCAGCCGCTGCGGCATCGGCTCGGCCGGCAGGCCGTATTGCGCCATGTCGATCAGCGAACCGCTGCCCAGATCGGTGGCGGTCGGGATGCCCAGCTCCGCCCCCAGCTGCGCCAGCTCGGCCTCGTCCACCGCTGCGGTAAAGCCCTGGATGCTGTAGTTGCTGGTGTGCACCTTCATCAGCAGCCCGGTCTGTTCGCCGATGGCGTTGCGGTAATCTTTCAGATGGGTGCGGTTGGTGGTGCCCACCTCCACCAGCTGGCAGCCCGCCTGACGCATCACGTCGGGGATGCGGAACGCGCCGCCGATCTCCACCAGCTCGCCGCGCGACACCACCACCTGCTTGCCGGGGGCGACAGCCGCCAGCATCAGCAGCACCGCCGCCGCGTTGTTATTGACGATGCAGGCGTCTTCAGCGCCGGTCAGTCGGCACAGCAAATCCGCCACCGCCCGATCGCGGTGGCCGCGCCCGGCGCCGTCCAGATCGTATTCCAGCGTCACCGCCGCGCCCATGGCGCTCGCCACTGCCTCCATCGCCGGCTGCGCCAGCAGGGCGCGGCCGAGGTTGGTATGCAGCACCGTGCCGCTGAGGTTGAATACCGGCAGCAGCGCCGAACGCTGCTGCCTGGCCAGCTCGGCGGCCAACGCCTGAGGCCAGTCGCCGCACCAGTCCGGCAGCCGTTGTTGCCGTTTGATCGCTTCGCGCGCCTGCGCCTGCAGCCGGCGCAGCAATTCGCCGATCAGCGTTTGGCCGTGCTGCGCCACCAGCGGTTCAATGGCGGGCTCGCGCAGCAGGCGGTCGATAGCGGGTAACTGGCTGTAAAGAAGGTGGGATTCAGTGCTCATGGTCGCTCGGTTTTCAGTTTAGAGGTATCGGCGTAACACCACCCCCGCCGCGGCGGGGGTAAAGGATAATCAGGGCGGCAGGGTGCGGGCGAAGCTCTGGCGGGCGAACAGGCGGTCGGCCAGCTTGACCAGCGCCGGGCGTTCGACGCACCAGTTGGGCAAAATGCGGCGGAAGTTCAGGTAGCCCAGCGCGCAGCCGGTGGCGATATCCGCCAGCGTCAGCTGCTCGGCGTTCAGCAGCGTTTTTTCCCGCGCCAGTTTTTCCAGCGCGTCGAGCCCGTGCGACAGTTTGTCGCGCTGGCGCAGTATCCAGTTTTCATCCTGCTTTTCCGGCGCGCGCTTGCTTTCGCGGAACAGCGTGGCGGCCGCCTCTGTGACGCCGTCGGCCAGCGCCTCCACCTGCCGAATGCGCAACGCCGCGCCACGGTCGGCGGGCAAAAACGCCGGCGCCACCGCCAGCAGCTCAAGGTATTCGGCCACCACCGGCGAGTCGTAGAACACCTCGCCCTCGTCGGTCACCAGCACCGGCACCTTGGCGAGCGGATTGTGCTCAACCACCTTGCTGCCCGCCTCGTAGGGCACGTCGTTAACGAACTCGAAGGCGATGCCTTTCTCCAGCAGCAGCACGGAGATCTTGCGAACAAAAGGACTGGTGTAGGTGCCGATAAGCTTCATCCGTCTTCCCTCGCGTGTTTGGAACTGCGGCGTTGGCGCAATCGCCTATTTCACCGCCAGGGTGTCAATAACCCGCTGCACCAGCGCCTGGTGCACCTCCGGCGCTTTGGCCGGCGACAGCATTTGCAGCGTGACGACGCGCTTGTTGATCACCGTCAGCATAATGGTGGACACCACCTTTTGCCCGCTGATGGTCTGCTCGGTATCCACCCGATGGAATTTCTGTTTGCCGACGGTGAAATTCTCTTCTTTGGTGGTCTGGATATTCTGATAGCGGTCTGCCAGCACGCTGAGGGCGCTCTGCGACAGCTCCTTCAGCATCTTGTCGCTGCCGTTGAGCTTCATGCCGTCCGGCGGGATCACTTCGGAAGACACCGCGCTCTGGCGCGACCTGCCGTCGAGGAAGCGCTGAATGGTGGACATGCTGTCGTTGATGATGCCGCTGTTCTCAGTCTGATCGCTGAAACCCGGCGGCAGTTCAAAGGTGATTTTGCCCTTTTGCAGCGACACGCTCAGCCCAGGCGGCGGCGCAGGTTTGGTTTCCACCACCGGCGGTGGCGGCGCAGGCTGCGCTACGGTCGGTTTGGTGTCGGGCTTCGGCACCTCGGGCTTGGCGTCGTCCTTGTTGTCGCAGGCCGCCAGTCCGATCGCCAGCACGGCAACCGCGGTCAATTTTGCAATGGTCTTCAACATCCTCTTCCCTTTCCTATCGCTTGGCGCGTCATTGCGTAAACGTAGCAACTCGCCCGGGCGAATGCCAGAAGCCCAGTCTGAAATAATGAACCTTCCCCGCAGCGCAGCAGCCGATCGTCATTCCGCCGGGAACAGGAACGGATTAATGCTGCTGCGGCCAAAACCTTCGTCTTCCATTCTGGCGTCCAGCACCAGCGACGCCAGATCGTCGGCCACCGCTTCCACCTTGGGATCCTTTTCCTGATACAGGATTTTCAGGTAGGTGCCGCAGTCGCCGCAGCTTTCCGCCTTCACCGCCGCCTGCTCGCTGTCCAGCGACCAGTAGTTGAGATCGCGGGTTTGTTCGCAGTTGCTGCATTTAATCCGCACCACGTGCCATTCGCTCTCGCACAGGTTGCAATGCAGGTAGCGCAGGCCGTTGACGGTGCCGATATGCACCATGCTGGCGACCGGAATGCTGCCGCACACCGGGCAAAACTGGCGATTTTCGCCGTATTCGGCGCGCGCCTTGCCGGGGATCAGGCTGGCCATCTGCGCCCAATAGAGCGACAGCGCGGCCCAGATAAAGGGCGCCTTCTCGCTGCCGACCCGGCTGAATTCGCGGTTGAGCAAGGCGTCGGCCATCAGCTCCAGCTCATGAACCGAGGCTTTTTCCAGGTTGTCCAGCACCGCCAGAATGTGCTCCGGCGCCTGCGGGCGCAGCTCGGCGATCAGCGAGGCGAGCAGCAGCCGCCAGTGTTCGCTGCGCGGGTAAACGCTCAGATCGAGCGGCGGCTTGCCGCTGGCGGCGCCCTGCTGCAGCGCTTCGGTCAGATCGAGCTGCAGCGGGTTGTCGTGCAGCGCATGGTGCTGCGCTTCGGCCAGCTGGGCGGCGAAGTTC
>Ga0207713_1000475_pt1 | contig 41819 bp, 44 predicted proteins | sample KBSS64metaG_FD_184404 | JGI IMG/M metagenome (GOLD analysis project Ga0207713, IMG submission 184404) | Switchgrass rhizosphere microbial communities from Kellogg Biological Station, Michigan, USA - KBS S6-4 metaG (SPAdes) (version 2) | ecosystem: Host-associated > Plants > Roots > Rhizosphere >... | reverse complement strand
AAATCGACAGCAACACCTGGCGTCACCTGGTGAACCCGGCCGGTAAATATATGCCGGGTAAACCGGCGTGGTACATGTTTGATAACTGCCAGAGCAAGCGTTCCGCCACCATTGGCGTGATGTGCTCGGCGGTATTCTGGTCTCAGAATAACGGTCTGCAGCTGCAGAACCTGACCATTCAGAATACCCTGGGCGACAGCGTTGATGCCGGCAGCCACCAGGCCGTTGCGCTGCGTAGCGATGGCGATAAGGTGCAGATTAATAACGTCAACATTCTGGGCCGTCAGAACACCTTCTTCGTGACCAACAGCGGCGTGCAGAACACCCTGCAGAATAACCGCCTGACCCGTACCCTGGTGACCAACAGCTACGTTGAAGGTGACGTGGATCTGGTGTCCGGCCGCGGCGCGGTGGTGTTTGATAATACCGATTTCCGCGTGGTGAACTCACGTACTCAGCAGGAAGGTTACGTGTTTGCTCCGGCAACCCAGTCTAACCTCTTCTACGGCTTCCTGGCCGTGAACAGCCGCTTTAACGCTGCCGGTGACGGCGTGGCACAGCTGGGACGCTCCCTGGACGTGGACTCTGCTACTAACGGCCAGGTCGTGATCCGCGACAGCGTGATCAACGAAGGCTTCAACATGGCGAAGCCGTGGGCTGATGCCGCGATCTCCAAACGTCCATTCTCCGGCAATACCGGTGCGGTGGATGATAAAGGGAACGTGCAACGCAACCTGAACGACGCTAACTTCAACCGCATGTGGGAATACAACAACCGCGGACTGGGTAGCAAAGTGGTTGCAGAGCCGAAGCAGTAAGCTGTTTTGCCGGGTGGCGGCTTCGCCTTACCCGGCCTACAGAAATAAAAAAACCTCGCATTCGCGAGGTTTTTTGTTTTTAGCCGCTTAGTGAGCGTTTACCACGACCCACATTGGCCCCTGGCCGACGGCGTAACGTCCTTTCTCTTCCAGCAGCCCCTGCTCACCTTTAATTTCATACAGCGCGATGTGGTGGGATTTCTGCCCCGCCGCAATCAGGTATTTACCGCTGTGATCGATATTAAAGCCGCGCGGCTGGGTTTCCGTTGGCTGGAACCCTTCAATTGCCAGCACGCTGCCGTCTTCAGAGACGCTAAAGACGGTAATCAGGCTGGAGGTACGGTCGCAGGCGTACAGATGGCGGCCATTTGGCGTAATGTGGATATCCGCCGCCCAGCGGGTGTCGGAGAAGTCGGACGGCATCATGTCCAGCGTCTGCACGCACTCGATCTGACCGTTAGGATCTTTCAGCTCCCAGACGTCCACAGAGCTGTTCAGCTCATTGACCACGTAGGCGTACTGCTGGTTCGGATGGAAGACCATATGGCGCGGACCCGCGCCTTCAACGGTAGTCACTTCGGCAGGATGCTGCGCCACCAGGTGACCATCGTCGCTCAGCGTGAACAGGCAAATACGATCCTGCTTCAGCGCAGGCACCCACAGCGTGCGGTTATCCGGCGTGATATTCGCCGAGTGGCAGCCTTCAAGCCCTTCCACCACATCGACGGTTTCGACCGGAATACCATCTTCCAGACGCGTTACGCTGACGCAGCCCGCGTTATAAGAGCCGCTGAAGACAAAGTTGCCTTTACGATCGGTCGAGATATGGGTTGGGCTGCCCGGCAGTGGTGCTTCGGCAGTGTACGTCAGCGCGCCATCGTCCGGAGAAATGCGATAGGCCAGCACGCGGAACTCCGGGCGCACACCCACGTACAAGAAACGTTTATCCGGGCTGATGACCATCGGTTGCACCTGGCCTGGCACATCAACAACCTGAACCAGCGTGAGTGTCCCTTCGGTATTTAAACGCCAGACGTGGATCTGCTGGCTTTCAGGACTGGCGGTATAAACGGTTTGTTTCATGAATATTCACTCCTCACTGCGCATGAAAGTAGTTAACTTTTGACGGTGAATGCTGAATTGTCGACAGGAGTTTTGAAGCGTTCGCCTCTCGGTGTACCATCCCATCAAAACGTAAATTCAATATTAACCCGGGAAAACAGATGACCTCGCGTGTGATTGCTCTGGATTTAGACGGTACCTTACTGACGCCGCAAAAAACCCTTCTCCCCTCCTCCCTTGAGGCGCTAAAACGCGCGCAGGAAGTGGGATATCAACTCCTTATCGTAACGGGTCGACATCACGTTGCCATTCACCCTTTTTATCAGGCACTGGCGTTAGATACACCTGCAATTTGTTGTAATGGCACTTATTTGAATAACGGCTAATGTAAACAAACAAATTCATCACACACAAAAGCGGCCCCCTATCGCTGTTCCAGTGCTCAAAAACTCACTTCACCTTGTTTCGTCGTAGCCGCAAAGCGGTGTACTATCGGAAAAACTACATACTAAAACCAGGTGAATCAATACATGAACTATCAGGTAATCGCCCTTGATCTGGACGGCACTTTATTGACGCCAGAAAAAACTATTTTACCAGCCTCACTATCTGCCTTACAGAATGCCCGTAAATCCGGGGCAAAGGTTGTCATCGTTACCGGACGGCACTTTGTAGCCATCCATCCTTTTTATCAGGCATTAGCTTTGAATACACCAGCAATATGTTGCAATGGTGCTTTATTGTACGATTACACCGCAAAAAGAGTGATTGCTTCAGATCCATTACAACCAGAACAAGCTACACAATTAGTAAACTTACTTGATAGTTACAATGTACATAGCCTGATGTATGCCGATAATGCCATGTTCTACCAAGAACCAACGGGGCATATTATCCGTACAGAAAATTGGGCTAAATCACTTCCAGAGTCACAACGTCCAATTTTCAAACAAGTACCCTCTCTTAGTGAAGCATCGCAAAATGTTGATGCTATCTGGAAATTCGCCCTTACTGATTCTGATACTGAAAAACTACATTGTTTTGGTCAAATAGTAGAGCGTGAGCTTGGCCTTGCTTGTGAATGGTCTTGGCACGACCAAGTAGACATAGCACAAGCCGGAAACAGTAAGGGTAAACGCTTGGCACAGTGGGTAGAATCACAAGGTTTATCAATGAGCCAGGTAATAGCCTTTGGTGATAATTTCAACGATCTAAGCATGTTGAAAAATGCTGGCTTGGGTGTTGCTATGGGTAATGCTGTTGATGAAGTAAAAGCCTGTGCTGATTTAGTAATAGGTAACAATACTGAAACTGGTATAGCTGATGTAGTAAACCAGTACTTTTCACCTGTACGAAAAAAAGAAATTGCATGAAATAATAAAATAGTTTTGATGCAAAAAGCCCATTTACTGGGCTTTCTTAACTTTGAATATATCAGTGATAGCGTTATCGTAAGAAAAGAAGAACTCATAATTATCCGTCAATGTCTTCCATTCATCATTTATATTTTCAAGTGCGTTCGGGATGAACGACTCGAATCTACTCAAAGTAAAAAGAGTGCCAGATGGGTTATTATCATAATTATAGTTTTGACTCTTATTTCTGTTATAGTGTTCCTCAATTGATTTTGCGATTTTATTTGCTTTTATGATAAGATCATTAACCTCGTTCAAAATCTCATTACAGGAAAGAATAATATTATCAAAAGAATCCCGCTTCGTTCCTGAAATCTCTAAACCATAGGTATGAAGCTTCTTAATTTTCATTTTTAACTCATTCACATGCTTATCAAAAACATTTTTGTTTGTAGATAAATCAGCTATATATGGTTGCAAAATACCTAATTGACTACGCTTAGGCAAAATATGACTATTCTCATTAATCTTTTTATATAATTGATTGTATGAAGCTAACACTGACGAGAAATCTTTTATCTTTAATAAGTCATCATTAACAAGAGATATTGCTATTTTATATCCCTCTTGAGCAGTAAATTGTGCCAAATAATTACGGGCAGTAATGACTGCTGATACGGTTGCCCCTGCCATAATTATATTGCAGAATGCAGAAATCCAATCTGTGTAACTACTTTTATCAATTGCATTATTGTATATACTCAAAAAGAAATTGATTAGTAGCACAATTATAAATAATAAAAAAATCAATGCGACTTTCATTTTTTTCCTTGAATAATCCATACTTTAATTTTACAAGTTTGTGTGATAATAACCAATGATAACTACCTCACAATTGATAAATGGAACGGTACATTCATCCCTGAAGTTAATGGTACCAATCCCTACCCTCTATTGAAACGTGCACTCCGTTTACTTAACCAAAATTATGGCACTTAGAACCTATGATTTAATTCAGTTACAACGTGATTAACTGTTCTTTCTAAAAACATTATTTTAATGCTATTAACGCAACTATCAAAGCAACCGCAGAAACAAAAAGTGATGCGAGTGGTATATAAATACCAGATGAATACTTCAACTTGTTTTCACTATCTAAATATTCATAAAAGAAAGATCTAAATCGCAAAAGAGAAATTTGAAGTCTCAAAAATGGTGTACTTTCAAACAGAACGCTTGTATACCTATGATAAAGACATAAATAATTAAATAATTTCCTGACTGTTTTATCGCTAAATCTTGCACCATTTAAATTATGATAAACAATTAATTTTTTATAATCAGCACCGGATTGTTTTGATTTTGCAGGATAAAGAAAAACTGTATCAAAGCCTACATCAGAATGCGAAAAAACTAATGCTGCTCCAGTCTCATAATCAAACTCTTGATATTCATTAGTATGATAAACTATATTTGTTGACTGAAAAAAAAATCTAACCGCAATAGAGTCATTCCCCTCAACTAACGGTGTGGTTTTAACTGAGTTCTCATGAACGGTTAAAAGAAATTCATTTTTATTAAATCCATCAACAACAGCCTTAAGGCGTTGAATAAGATCTTGCCTATAATAACGCCAGTTAACGTTGCTGATTAAACGCCTTAATCTATTTCTTTCAACTATATACCTAAAATTCCCTACTTTATTTTCCATATAAAAAACCAGCATTAACTTGACCATAAAGCATTATAGAGGAATTTATCTTTATATCAAGTAATAATTTGAAGCATTTATGAGAAATCAGGACAAAATTTACCTATCATATAATCACATATATCTAAACAACTTTCTATTAAGCAATTAAAGCCTCACAAAGAGGCTTTAATTTTAGTTACCACTAAGTAGCAAAATTAGAATTCTGAAAATGTCAGATAGTGGCAACGAAAACACAACGATACCAAAGTAATCTAAGATAGGTACTATAATGTAGTTGTATGTAAGAATGATAGTACACGCATACCCTAAAAATGATCTCCAGCCTCTACCAGCTTTGATCTCTTCACGGTTTGTTGCCTGTGATTCATTCGTTTTTTCTGTTTCAAGTTCGTCTTTAGATTTCTCAATTTCGGTTTTGTTCTTAGCAATAAGATTAATCCCTGAATTGATAAGATCAATGATAATACTTAACATATGTTATCCTTGTATTTGGCAAACACAAGAAAATACGCGATGACCTTTGTAGATGTGGTTATAAGATAGTAGTACCTGAACGTCTATTTTATCTTTTAGCAACTCCACCATTAGTACATCACCATCACTTACGTTAGGTTTTGTATGATGATGAAAGCTGTATACGACTAAATCACCTTTAGTTTTATCTACTTTCTTTTTTATGAGCTTACTACCAGATAGTGCTTTATCATATGGTATGGTTACACTTACTGGTTGGATTGTCTGAAAAGAAAAATCTGTTAGTACAGAATGATCATAACATGGGAAATTTTCTAAGTTATCCATCTTAATTCCTCCAACGGTAATCAAACGTACCGCGTAATGTTCTTAATTGTTCTATTACTTTTTTCTCGGTTTCATCGTAGAAATCAAACAATGGTTTTCTACCTACGGAACCATAGTAACCAATAACCCTCTTTTCACGTGCCAGTTTAGGATTACGTTTAGAGGATTTCTTGGTAGTATCGATCAAGTACGTATTGCCGTTCTTGCTCTTTACCTTTTTGTATTTATCACTCTGAGTTCTTGAACGTAGTTGTGTAATGTTCCCCTGCTTCGTTAACTTAGCATTCTTATATGGAATAATTTTACCTTCATTAACGTGTCTGTAAGCAGGATCAAGGATGAACTTCAAGTATGAGGTTTGGTTAGGTAGTACTATGATCTGGTTTACGGTCTTGTAGTCACTAATCTTTTTAAAATTAAAGTACAAACTCTTACCAGTAAACGGTACACCACCACCTGCTACATCATTATCCACTTTACGTTGCATATATTGGGTAACTATACGCATACGGTTACTTAGTTCTTTTTTGAACTCTTGTCCTATCGCTGGGCTGTTGTTGTTTATAAAACGCCTCATATCATTTGGGCTATTGCCTCTACGCCATGCCATAAATCATCCTTAATTTAGTATTTCATATAATGATTGAAGTATTCCACGTATACGTACAGCATCCTTTCCACTTGGTAAACGTGCCTTATGCATAACGGAAAGATTAATATTTCCCGTTTTCAACCCCTGATTAATAATAAGTGCCGTTTCTACAAATAGTGTTTCTCTCATTGATGGGAAAGCCCACAAAACGGTACGAGTGTAATCTAAGCCATCTTCTATCTTTTGATTAACTATCTTTGAACTTGAACTGTACTCACGCCATCCATTTTCAACTGAATTAGCTTTTAGTTTCTTAACGTCCTTAACTCTCTTATACATCTGTTTACAACCTATATAAAAGGTACTGTCTTCAAACTGGAACAAGTACACGAATCCTACATAACTACCGTTTGTTAATTCATCCTCACTCCAATCATCATTGTAAATCCATTGCTTCATATAAATACCCTATGATAATTGTTATAAGGTATTTATTTAATGGATTTAAAAAACAGGCTAATTAGCTATGAGGGATCAATTGCCTATCAAACTAAAGTTGGTTATTTTAAGAATGGTAAATTTTGGACATATAAAGATAGTCTTGGCTATCCAACTATTGGGTACGGTCGACTACTAAAACCTGGTGAATCATATCCAAACGGTATTACACCAGAACAAGCCGAACGGATGTTAGAAGAAGATATCAGTACTGCTAAGTCTGCTGTTCGCTCATTAGGATTAGATTTGCCTTCTGACTGGCAGGACTTTATGACCATTATGGTTTTTCAACTTGGCCTATCAGGTACTTTAAAGTTCAGAAAGATGATTCATGCCTTACGTGATAAAAACTATAAAGAAGCGATTGTACAGGCTAAGGATTCACTCTGGTACAGACAAACCAAATCACGAGTAGATCAGATGATTGCAGAACTCACCAACAAATAAAAAAGGGGCTATTTAGCCCCTTTTATTTTTTAGCGTTTCAAGCATTGTAATTACACGCTCAATTTTAATATCAAGCATATGTACACTATCTTCTAAGTTTTTTAATGTCTTCTTCATTTGATCTTGTTCCTGCTCAAGCGAAGTTAGAGACTGATCCATCAAAGCAACTTTCGTTTCAACGGTAGAAATACGTGCATCTAATTCGTCTGAGTCAGATGTAAAATCCCTATAAACAGTCCAGCACAATACTAAAGCTGAAACAATCAATGAACCAATCGTTAAGATGTCCATTTATATTCCTATGTATTATATTTGGTAATAGTATTTATTACGCATTATATAAAGGTTGATCACCAGCACGATATAAGAATGAAGACCAGTTAGCAGGAACATTAAGTGAAGCAATGCCACTACGTGAAGTTGTACACATCACATAGATATAGTTCCAATTTCCACGACCAACAGGCGGTACATATATTGAATTTAATCTGAACGATGTAGAACTACCGCCATTACCAGCATCATAATAGAACAAGTTAGTTAAACCAATTCCATCACCACCCATACGAATATAGAAGTATTGACGTTCATATGAGGTCAAGCTAATTGATAAATCACTATCAAAGTAACGTGCGAAATCTTCACCACGAATACGCAACGCTACATAGTGTTGGTTAGCTACTGGATCTAATGCGGCCTGACCACCTGAAACAGTACGTGAACCAAAGATAAACGGTACAGGGTTGATACCCGTCGATTGTGGACGGCAAATATCCCCTACGATACGTGCGGCACTCAAAGTACCAAGAATGTTACAGTTTTCATTGATAGTAACGTTATTGAGCACCCCACTATTCGCAAAAATCGTACCGCGAATAGTAGCGTTTCCAAAGTTGGCTGTACCGTTCTTGTTAATCATCCAACCATTCGTACCATCCCAATTACTGGATTGTATCTGCTGACTTATCTTAGCTGAGTCAATTTCACCATTCATGATATGTGCATTACGAATAGCGGCATTGGCAATCTTAGTATTATCAATTGCAGCGTTTTGAATCTTGGCGGTTGTCACTGATAAGTTGTTAATTTGGGCTGTATTAATACTCGCATCGGCTATTACTGCTGAGTTAAGAAAAACTTTCCCATTTTGAACAACAAGTGGATAAACCCTGTCTGATAGTTTGGCACTATCCGTACTGATAACACTAAAGCGATCCGCCATAACGGTAAACACTGATGTTTTTTCATCTGCGGCTAAAGCAATGCCCGTTACGTTACCGTTGTTTGATACCTGTAGCTGCCAGCGTGACCCAAGTTCATCTACGATCTGTTTCTCAACAATGCCAGTAGCCGTATCACTATTAAGTAGGCCATCAATAACATCTTCATTCAATTTGCTGTATGGAACCTTCGTATTTTGGTTAAAGCCGATAGTAGGCGACCATACAAGTTCATCGGCCCCAAATTTATCTTGAGCGGCAATACGTGCAAAAAATGAACCGTCCTCGATCCCGAATGATGCTGAATAGCGGTTAGCACTGCTAAAGTACTTCGACCCTGAGCTAAACCCCTCATCAAGTGCGATTTGTAGAACGATTCCCGCATAATCCGGTACGTTTGATTCAGTCCAGTCGATGAACACAGAATCATAACCACTCTTCAAATTGATACCTAACAATTGTGGGTGTTGTGGGTTACTAACTTCAATCTGAACTTCTTCACTATAGATACCAGTACCCCAACCATGAGCGATGATCCCAAACACACGGTAACGGCTAAGGCCATCACTGGTATTCATTGAATATGAGTACGTCCAGTTGCTTGTAGTGGTGTAGTACGATGTGATGTAGTTCCTGTATCGGTCATACACACGAATTTCATAGTGTTTGAAGAAATCAGCAAAAGTTTTACCATTAACGGCTAAGTTATTCTGATCATCCCAACGTAAAATAAAATCTTGAGCATAAGTCTGGTTTAAGCCTACATCATCATTCACCATATCAAGATTAGTAATCTTCGGTAATGCGAATATAACTTGTGGTGTTTGATTATATATAGCTACTAATTCCGATGAATAACCTAATGTGTTATACGCCTCAATAGCAAAATCGTACTGTACACCATATAACAGATTTAATATCTCAAAACTCGTAGAGTACTGCCCTACGTTACCAATGCTAATCCAAACACTGGAATCACTGCGTTTATAACGAATCTTATAACCACGTACTGTTGTATCCTGACTAAGATCCCATGTTAATAGAACGCTGTTACCTGATGCCGTTGCCCCTAAACGTTGAGCCTGTAGGTTACTTGGCGGTTCTACGTATGTTGGGTTAGGTAGATTGGTCAAACCTTCCTGGGGGAATTGTCCCGGATCTTTTCCTTGATAGATACCATCATCATATGAAATCGCGGTGATCTGGATAATGCCTGCTTTATCTACGGTCATTGGTACAGTACGTTGAATACATCTGTACTTATTATTACTAAATCCAGCTTCTTTAAAATCAATTGTAAACACATCATATACTTTCATATCTGTTACATAGGTATTGAAAGTAATCGTGTTCGTGATGTACTTGGATTTTAGTAATTCAATGTTACTAAGAATAGCAAGTTGATTTTTATCCTGTACCCAAAGATAGTTTAAATCCTTCTTGATAATATAACCATCTTTAGCAATGGATGCGTTACTAATGGCATCACTTGGATAACGGATAATATCTTGTGAATAGTCATTACCTGGGTTTGTATAAGTACTATCCATTGTATTAAAATAATCAGACTTAGAACCCGTTGTGATATTCACACTACCAATAATATTTGCTTCATCAAAATGTACACTTGGAATATCTGGTGCATCAACGGTTAGATAATATTTACCATTAGATTCATAAAGTACACCACCAAATGTTTGTAGAATATTTTCAATATTTTCCTTAAAGGATTTATCATATTGAATATTACCATTTGAATAGAAATGATTCTGAGCACAATAGTTTGCCATATTACGGAAACTGGTAATATCAATATCATTAGGATCAAGGCCGAATCCAAACTCTGTATTAGTGATAAAGTCATATAGTTGGCTTGGAGGGTTTGAACTTGGTTTACGTACATTATCAGTTAAGTCATAGATCATACGTCCACGCATTTCTACCGATAACGTATAGTTCTGGTTCGTTAGAATCCCATCAATTAATGAATCGTTGGTTTTCTTGATTACGGTACAGATCTGTACAAGACCATCACCACGCATGTTGTCAGTCCATTGACTACCGCCATATTGACGGGCAAGCGTCATAGAACCACCGTAGGACGGCTTACCGAAACGTACCTCAATCTGTAAGTATTTGCGGTACTTCTCAATCATCATTGAGGTAGGTACGATCCCTTCTGTGGTGATATACGCACCATCCATGAGTACCGGAGCATTATCAAAATAGATCTGCTTGATTACGCCTTGTGATTGTTCCCCTGGTACTTGCCCGATTTCACCGATACTGATCGCGTGAACCGTACATAACTGGTTTGAAGTACCCTTATAAACGTTCTGCCATACGACGATAGAGCCTAACTTGTTATAAGCTACCTCTGTTGCGTTGCGGTTAGAACCGCCGTATGAAATCGGTATGCCAGTACTTGGTGATGTTGATCGGGCATTGTTACTACCCGTACTCGGATACGTTACCCCCATTTGGCCTACATTCATCATCTGTGATGAACTGATGTAAGATAGTGCTGCTGTACCAATACCTATAGCTACTAATGCTGCTAAAGCTAAACCTGCTGCGTATGCTGCTGCCGCTGCTGATGCCCCTGCGATAATAGCTACGGCAACTGCTGCTACTGCCATAGTTATTCCCCTTTAAATCTGTATATTTTGTCTTTTTCATTTGGGATATATTGAGAAACGATATAGTTAGATTTATCTTCTGATAAAATTACTACTTTCCCACGCCAATAAACTGTACTGTGACCTGACGAAATGATGATATCCCCATCAAGTGGTTCAGTTACTAATTCGCCTTTTTCTTTACACAATAGATGTAGAGTAGAATAACTACAGTTTGTTTTTGCGTATTTTCTACCTGCTGTTGGTGTTGTGTATTTCTGGTAGATTTCATCACGGTAATTACTACCAGTGATCATATCAATTACTGTTAGCACCATGATATGACAATCATTAGTACCGTACACTAAAGGTTCACCAACTAAACCACTTAGGTACTCTGTTATAAATCCGTTTTTCATTATTTCTTGCTACTCTTCCAGAATTGCTCTGAACTATTTAGTATTCCGATTAGGTCAAAGAACTTATCACCAGTGTGTAATGATTGGTGTACTGATGTACTTGATAACAGGCGTTGTGTTTGGTCTAACTTCTTCCACAATGAATTTAGATTTACTGTTGTTTCATTTGTGGTATTACCTGCTGTGTTGTTAAAGTCAGAACTAAAGTAATCAATGTAACCACTAAACATACGATAGGCATATAGAATACCCCCTGTAGCTGGGTTAACAATCCCCATCCAGATATTAACTTTGGCATCATTCCACAATCCGCGTAATGCCATAGATAGATAATCCTGGCTTACATTACTTACTTTCAAAGAAGTACCGTTATTGTTGATTTGGTTCTTTTCTACATAGTTAGCAAATGATGAATCAAGGAAATCAGGTACAGACTTATAGTTAATCCCATTATAGTTTTGATCGGCAATGGCATCAGTTAGATATATGTTACTTCCGGTAGGTGGAAGTACATCTATTAGCTTTACCATAACACCACACTGATATAGTTCTTTTTCTGTTAGTACGGTTTTGTTATCGCCTCGTGTAAGGTTCCAGTACGCGACAAGATCCGCATTAGTTAGTACATTACTTGGAATAGACATAAATTAACCTCTGATGTTTTCTGTTGCATTTATTGTCACTTCCATAATGTTTGTACTTGGCATCTGATATGCTGCGTTCTGTGGTGTAAGAATAAATGAACCTTGAATATTGTCATATTTCATTACTTCCCCAAGTTGAATGTATTTGATTAATCCAGGGAAAATAGTAATCACGTTGCCAGTGTTGGCTATGATTCGGTATAGTTTCTTGTGTCCGTTGAATTGAACTAACGTACCAACTTCAAGTGTATTAGCATTAACGGCAATGGATGTTGCCCCCGCCGCCCTTGCTGCTGTTGCCTGTACTTGTGATGTTTGAGTACCGTTGTATGTACTCCACCATCCAAGAGGCATAGAGAACGGTTTGCCCTGACCATATAAAGCGTAGAAGTTAGCGAGTTCAGCACGGTTCATCTTGTTCAAGGTAACTTTGAAGCTAAGGGTAAAGTACTGCGAACCAACAACACGTGTAATAGTTTCACCTGTCCATGTTTGGTTTTGGTATTGCGGTATATTATCCGTCAACATGAACTCACTAATAAGTGTGTTATTTAACATATTATTATTCCTTTAATAGTTAGCCCACAATCCATGTGGGCTATATGATATTTATACGTTATTCTTCTGAGATTTACGTGTTGCCTGAACGATAGTATCAGCGTGTTTATCACACATTTTTTGGAAATCTGAATCAGAAATTTGACCATTACTATTAATAATTAACGGTGCATCAATTTTAATATCACCTGATTTACTACCATCCTGATTACTCAAGTATTTTGTTAAATCCTGATTTAGTGATTTACCTACTACACGTTCCCCTTTTTCAAGATTGTATGTACCAGTACTTGGTAGTGAATCCCAACCATCATGGGCTTGCCCCTGGATGGCTGTACCTTTGATAGTACGGACAATGGAAGCACCCTGAGCTGCTACTTGTAGCCCTGCTGCGATCCCCATAGGCCAACCAAGTTTGATAGCTTCGGATATACCCTGCTGGATGTTGATCACTGCCTGAGCAATGGCAATACCTTTACTTACGGCAAATGCTGCCTTAGCCGCTGCTGATGATTCACCGAATACACCAGCCATGATATCCGCTACGTTACCTGCTCCCGTTTGCCACATCCCTAAAGTACTGGTTAGTGCGTCTGCGGTTAATCGGCCACGTTTCATATCGGCATTGGCCTGAATCGCTGTTAGCTGATCCTGGTACTCTTGGAAACCAAGTACTTTGGCATCATATAGAGCCTTAGCCCCATCTTTGTTCTCTTGTTCTTCGGTGTTGATGTTCTGGTTCTGTACCGGATCTGGCGAAAAGTCTAATGGGTTCTTGTACCCTAAGCCCTGACTAACCGTGTCATTCATCCAGGTAGTACCCGCTGCCGCTGCTCGTGCCTTAGCATCTGCTGTTGCATTAGGATCATTAGCAATGGCTGCAATGTTCTGTGCCTGTTTGAGTCTGTTAGTTTCAGAAAGCATCTGATCAACCATGTCTTTGTACTTGGTTTTACGGCTTTCATATTGCTTGGATAACATATCTGTAATTTCAGATTCAGTACTTCCCGCTAATTTACCTGCTTCACGTATACGCTTTTCAATCTGGTCTTGTTCATAGTTAAAACGAGTAATACGTATTTGAGCTTCATTAGTACCGATTTGTGATAGCGTCTGTTCTAACAGTGCCTTTGCTCTTTTCGTTTGTTCATTAAGTTTGTCTTGTGCGGCTTGTGCTTTCTTGGCTGCTACTTCATCTTTCTTAGCTTTGTCTTCACGTGCTTTATCTTCATCGGCTGTTAGGCTTTTCACTAACTTCTCACGGTTAGCTTTATACCCTTCATCAAGTTTAGCGAGATCGGCATTCATTGCCGCTTGATCACCCTTATAAGCACGTACTAAAGAATCTTTAATAGTAGCTCGTAATTGTGCATGTGTTGCATCCAGGGTATCAATCTGTGCCTGAGTTTTTTGTTTTGCAGAAAGATAAGGTTTTAAAGCAGTATCAATAACACTTCTATCTGAGCCTTTATTGTATTCTTCTTTCTGTTTATCAAGTAGGTTATGTGCCGCATCAAGATTTGCTAATAAGTTTGCAAAGGTTTTATTATTTTCCTCCTGTTCCTTTTGCTGATCTGCTACTATCTGAGTACCATAAATTGAAGAATTTTTTAGTATCTGCTGTTGAAACTGCTGTTGGTATTGTTGAGTAGCCTGAATACCATCTTTACTAACTGCTGCTGCCGCTGCATTAACAGGTTTACTATTAATAATTTTCGTCATTAAGTCGAGAATTTCAGCAAGGTTCTGTGCGATAGGTGCAAGCGTTGAGTTCTTCCAGGTATCCCATGCTTTGGATAAGTTATTAGTTGCAGCCCTGTATTCTTCAAATTGTCTTGATTGTTCTGCTGTTAGTTGAATAGATTCATTAGCAAGACTGTTTTGGTACTCTTGTTCACTATTGAACTCTCGGTATATAGTCATGCGTTTTGACGCGTCGTTTGCAACTGTTTCCATCATGTTTACTATCTGGGATTGACTGAATCCCATTTGTTTAGCCTGATAGTAAATCTTAGCAATAATATCTTCACCGTTTTCTGCTGCTTTCTGTAACTCGAACATATTCAACTTCAATGGTTGAATTACGTCAGTTAACATAGAACCAGCATTATTAGTTATGGCATCGCCCAACTTATCCTTACTATCCTTAATTTGGTCCGCGACGTTATCCATAGTAAGACCAACGGCGGCGAACATATTAGTGACTTGTTGAATCTGTAATATCCCCGACTGTGATAGTGAAGCTGCCTGAAAGACTTCAAACGCCTTTTCTGATTGTTCCTGTACTTTTGCCATAGTTGCAGCAATAGCGATACCTGCGACCCCTACCGCACCAGCGAAACCAGACATAGCTTTAGAGGTAGTAGATAGGCCAGTATTGATACCACCAAATACTCCACCTGCCTGATCACCAAAGTTACCTATATCATTGGCTGCATTTTTTAGTGATCTTTGTAATCCTGATTCATCACCATTGATTTCAAAGATCATTGATTGTCTATTGTTATTTGCCATTAGGCTTTACTCCCATCCAATTAAGCATGTTTGCTTTTTGTTGTTCTGCGATCTTCTTCTCCCTCTCTGCATGTTGTTCAGCTAAGGTTTTATTTGAAATAATATTCAGTGAGTCGAGTTCATAGATATTAAATTTAGGTATATCTTCTTTCTTAATGTTGCCAGTACTTAACCAAATTGCCTGTAGTAGTTCGGTATGCCTGATTTGCTCTATCTGTGAGGATTCAGGATCAACGATTTCTTTAAAAACCAAGAGGTAGTAGAAAAGCAAAACGGGCATAGTGCAGAGTTCATCCACACTACACCCGTGTTTATACAATAAAGATAGTGATAGTTTGAGAATCGGATCGCGTCTTACTTTCCCTCTACATCCTCAACATTAAAGGATTTAGCGAAAACATTACCAATTTCAGCATTCAATTTTAGTTGTACAGTAAGATCTACTTTTGCTTCAACTTGTTCAGGTGAATCAAAAATCTGTTTACCGTCCTCATCAACTACACAATAGAAAATTGCCTTATATGGATCGGCACATTCTGTATGTTGGGTAATGGAAGGTAGTTTGATATACACAGTACATTCTGGTGTTAGTTCTACTGGTGTTAGTTTTACACCAATAGTATTCATTAGATTAGAAAAATCCATTTTTTTATCCTTTTAGTTGGTTTGTAGTATTTGTACTTAACAATATTAAGAACCAGTAACTTCACCAACCGCAATTGGAGCACCAGTAACCGAAACTACGAAATCACGAGTAACAACGACATCAAAATCACCATTAACAACGTCACTCGAGATATATCCATTCACTACACTGTAATAAGCAGGACTATCTTCGTCTGCGATGTTTTGGAAATAAGTTACTTTCACTTGCATAAGTTTCTCTGAAGCTGCTGCTGCTGCAAGCATTTCCTGACCTGTAGCACCAGGTCTCCAGTTAACACTTAGTGTTAAATCCGGGACTGAACGAGAACCAAGTAATTTCTTAGCGTACTGTTGACCGAAAGTGTTTACGCTAACAACATTAGACTCTGCACCTGCTGCTGCGGGGAATGCAGCAACTTCTTCGACAACAGTATAGGTAGTTGCCTGACCGCCATTAGCTGGAGCTTCTGCGATTTCAACTTTGACATTATTACCCATGAAAATAGAATTAAAAGCCATTTTATTATTCCTTTAAATTTAGGGATAACGATCCTTGCTATCCCTTTCATATATTATTTATGTGTGTAGGTTGTAGTACTTCATGTAAAGTGCTAAACCTCTTAGTAGTTCACCTGTATAGAAACCAAAGAACATTGAGTTGTTCTGAGGTGTTGTAGGTGTTCCACTTCTGATAGCTGATGACCAGCCACCATTCATAACGTGATTAGCTGAAACTACGTTATAGTTTTGTTGAATTTCCGCGAATAGTAAATCAAGTAATTCGTGATCTGGATAACCAGCTATTGCCATCATTGAAGCACCAGCAAGCCACAAACCAGACATATGACCTGTAAAGCCATCGTAGATAACTTCACCTGTATCTTTAAATCGTGTTGGAGCATGACCATTATTATTTTTCATGAACCACTTTAAGTAATTCATCCAGTTCTTACAGTACGTAATAATGTTCAGTGGGATAGCATAATCACCACGTTGATATAGTTCATGTACTACATCACAACCTGCAAAGAACGCACGAGGCTCATAACCTGACCATGCTTCTTCATACCAGTGCTGCATAATGAACTGATCCGGTTTACCATCAGGGGCATAAGCTAAGGCGTCCTGACGGTTCCATACATAAGCCTGAGCACACGGGCCAGGTAAAGTAGGATGGAATTTATTAGTAAACCAGTCCTGAGCATCACATAAGAACTTAATACTATTATTTAGTCTGGTTTGATCAATTGTCGTACCCTTAAAGCACCAAATCGCGGGCAATTGATACCCAGGGTATGGTAATCCACGCCAACCAGAATACAATTGAGCATATGGATCTGTGATGTTACTGAATGGTATTAGTCCTGGTGTATATGAAAGGCTATCAAGCATGTAATTACGAATTACACAATCACCTAAACGTGCTGTATATCCATTACCAGTACTATCGTTGAAAGTTAGAGAAACCAGTACTGAATAATCACCTGTACCACCATCGTTATAAAGTGCTGGTAAATCGTTAACACAATACCAGTCAATACGACCTGAGACACCATCAACCGGATCGGTATCAAGTAATAGTGTAAACTCTATGCGTCCTGTTAGTGTTGGTTGTCCTGGCTGTTCATCACCTTCTTCATGATCCGGTTGATAAGAACTCAATTTAAAATCCAGTACATTAAACGTTTGTGTTACCCATGCCCCGTTACTTGCTGGTAGCATAGCCCACCAACGCCAACCAAGATCATCAACAATACGGATATTAAAATCATCAGCATATGTTCTGTATGTGAAGCTGTTTAAATCCTGTGTTTCATCATCAAAGATCCAGAAACCAACTGTAGAACTACCGTCAGAATCCATAGTAGTTGAAATCACGTTGTCATAGTACGTTCCAGCGATACCAGATACATATTGTAAGGTAGTTACTGTGTTATCCCCATAATCGGAAATCATACGCATATCTGCTGTTAAGTACTGTCCACCGTCTGGTTTAGCAATACGTGTAAAATGATTCATTGGTATATCCATAGATATAATACTGTTGTCAGTATTGGTAATGGGTAAACCGCAACGGTATCTTATAGCACCTTCTTCTGTTTTAGTTTTATTCACTGTCATTGCTACAGCAAGGCTTAATGGTTTACCAGTAATATCAACACCACTATATTCAACATGGAAAGTTGAACTATTATTAAATTTGAACCATATAGATTGTTGTTCAAGTGTTGTTTGAGCTGAGGCACTTTGATTTATAACAATATAGCCATCTGAATCACGTGAATATGATGCTACTTGATTACTCGGATAGAAATAATCATATGAAATACCATCCGTAAAAGGCGTTATAGCAAGAGTACTTTTACGAAAGAACATATCAAATTTATCAATATCAGAATATCCAATACATGTAAGTAGTGAGTTCTGCCATGCTAAGTAATAGATACGCTCGCCTGTGATATCCCATAGTAGCTTTGCCGCCTGACAGAACCACAATTCAGCATCTGATGCGTTATCAGCGAAATCAAGTGAACCGTAGTTATCAATGGGTACGTTTACTGGCCTGTTGTGCCAACGCTCGTTACGCCCCATGAGATAACCACCTTCTGAAACTGGATTCTTTGTAGCGTAGTTGAAGCGGTAATTACCGTTTATAGACGTGTCCTTGAGCTGGACTGTACCGATCTGGCTTGTTAGTCCTTCTGCCAGTACATCACCGTTACTGTCTACCTTTCGCCCTGTACGGTCTATGATCCAGTCGACAGTAAAGATAGGAGCTTTTACATCCCAATTGATAGAGTCTTCATCAGGTAACCATGCATATACGGTAGCGTTTACCTGATTCCAGCCTAAAGAAGCACGTTCAGGAAAAGCGAACCATACAGCATCGAGGTACTCACCATAGTTTGGTGCACCATGCGGTATCTGTGTCTGTCCATTCGTCCATGTAAACAGTACTCCCTTGAACCCTCCATGAGTTGGGTACTCTGGATCTAATGGGTAATGTGCCAGTACTGGAGCCTTGCCGTTACAGATCCAGTTACAACGCAAAGAACCATTAGGTGGATCGGGAAACGCTACACCACGGAAGAACGCCATGTGATAGGCGTTGAAAAAGTCTTTAGCACGTTGTAGGTAATACGGTTCTTTGGTTGCCTGATATGCATAGATAGCACCAAGAATTGCTAAGGATTGTCCTTCTGTGGTTGCGTCACCGTCCGGTTGTGCTTCCCATCCCGTTTCCGCTATAAAGTGCCTGTTGTTACATATAACGTTTTGTGGATTTAGTACATAGTGATCTGTTTTATTATCATTAACTAAACCCGTATTACGTTCTAAAAACTTCCAATGCCCTTCAATCATCTGTTGGGCATTGCTGATATTTTGTTTTCTTATCATTCTTGTAGATCCGCCATTAGTAAGGAGCCGTACCAGGTACTTCCTCCATCTATTGACAAGAATTGAATTACATCAATTGAATCTTTCGTAAAGGTTAATACTGGTTCACGCCCATAAGACCATTTAACATTAGAAGGCCATGAAATTTTATTTGCCCCTGTTCCTTGTGTTAATAACATCGTGATAGTTTGACTGTTTAAGTTACTTCCACTCGCATTTATGACACTGAGTTGTGTTACTGGTGCTGTTAGAGTTGCTTTGAAAACACGTTTACCATCAGACATATCAAGTTCTAATGTATCTTCAACGTTATTTATTGTTAGAAGGTCTTGAGTGATAGTTACTTTGGTATCAATGTTCGCTTGAAGTGTGGCATCTTTGGCATCAATCTGTGCTTTTGAATATGTCCCAACATCGTTATAGTTCAAGGTTACGTTACTGTTTAAAGCATAACCGTTAATTGTAGTGATACGTAACGCGAACAATCCGTTGCTTTCAGTACGCGAATATACATCACTAATATCTGCTGCTACCAGTTGAATGTTAGTACCAGATAATGGCTTGTTATTGATTAAGAACGTCTTAGGCACATAAGTACTATTACTATATGCTAATGATGCCATATCAGTAAGTTGTGCTGCCGTTAGTTTGATATTGCTACTCAAAGGCAAACCGTTAACAGTAACCGTTTTAGCTACAAAGGTATTATTAACCTGTGTCTGTGAATACACATCAAGTATATCTGCCGCTACTAAGTTCAACGCTGTTCCTGATAATGCGTGTCCGTTTAATTGAAACACTTTCGGTACTACGTTTGAATCAATGTAGGTCTTAGAGTAAACATCACTAATATCTGCTGCTACCAAAGTAATGTTGGCTGTAAGTGCTTTACCATTGACAGTACGTGTGATTGGTACGTAGTTACTGAGATCGGTAGCGGCTGCCGCACCAAGTTCTGTTAGCGTTGGTTTATCAGCACTGGTGTAGACCTTGTACCATGCCCCGTTACTTGCTGTTGAGAAGTTACGAAAGTTGAGTACTGGCGTACCGGTTTTGCTCATTACCAATTGAGTACCGTTAGAACCATCAAGGTTAGTGATACCCAACATATCAACACCTGTTGGTGCGTTAGCTGCTGCGATCTTAACGAATGAGTTACCGTCACGGCCTTGATAGCTTGGAAACTCGTTACCGTTCGATCCTACCCCCCAATCACCACGGTTAAGAGGTACTACGGACTCATCAAGAATACCTGCTGATAGTTGTGTTTCTGGTGAGAAAACGTATGAGCGGGTAACAACCTGATCCATATCTGACGTATCTGATACGCTGGATAAGTACCCGTTGTACATCACATAGTTCACCGATGTATCGTTAGTACCTTCATCAAGCATTTCAACCTTAACCTGTACTAATTGCTGAGAATCAACAACAGAATCAAGTACGGTGTTTTCACCTGGAACATAGTTAACTTCAATAGTCATATCACCATATGAACTATCACCCGCTACTTTAGAGGTGAAAGTACTATCATATGTTTCTACAGTTGAAATAGTTGTTGATTCACTAAAACTTGGAAATGCCGAAAGGTTTTCTACTTGAACAAAAGTACGGGCATTTGGATCAACATTAGTTGTATCGGTGTTAATCCATACCGTAGTTAAATTCCCTAAAAATGTTTGAGCCATAATTATTCCCCATAGCTAAAAGATAGAGTTTGCGTGTGTACATAAGCGGTTTCCGTTGCTTCGGCTTGAGTAGTCATTAGGCTATCTTCAATACGTACATTGAATAATGACATTGGAAGTTGCTGGTTTAATTCATTAAAGAAACCAGGCGTATTAATTGCTTCAAGTATTTTTTCAATTTCATCGGATGCTTCTTTATATGATTGTCCGACAGACACAAACTCAACACGAAATTCACATAAGTTTCTAATAGTTGATGGCACAATTTGATTATTAATGACTGTGTTTGCTTTAGATACTTGAGTACGTTGTACAGAAGAATCACCAATATAAACTACAGTAATATCATCTACTGATGCTTTTGATGGAAAGTGTAAATTAGTAACTGGAGAGAGTTTATTAATTAAGTACTTTCTGATTTTATAGTCTGCCGTAAACATATTATATTTCCTCTTCTAAATCGACTTTGCGAATATAGTGATAATTAGTGATACCGCTTGTATCATCATCTATCCTATTTACTACGTATTCGATATTATCGATCTTGAAGGTGCTATTTAGTTTGATACCTGACTTAGCACTAAAATATGTCACGGTAGTTTGACTATCATCGAAAAAAAGCTCGTCTTGTTCGAAAATAGCGGTAATCGTTATTGATACACCATCTTGAACAATGACGAGCTTTTCACCAAAAGCATTAAGTAGTGACTCTGATTGTGAGTTACTAAAAAATGCTCTCATTTTATTTCACCATTAAGCGGATTTGATTTTTAGGTTTACAAAACCTTCTTCATGAGCAATAGCTGTTGCTAAGTACTGGAAGCTGCGGAAAACAGTAATTTGTGCTGCACGGTGAGTAGTTGTATCTACGTCAATTTCCTGACCTTCTGACCAGTTCGCAATAATTAGATTACGGAAGTCACCGATGATCACAGAATCGACATCTACAAAAGTACTTTCAACAACACGAACTTCATCGTTTAGCCACATATCGAAACGATGACCTTCAACCATAGTCACGGCTGAGGTGTTATTTAATACGGCGGTTTGACGTAGCTTAGCTAAAGTACTTGGATGCATTACCGCTACGCAAGAACGAACGTCAACGTTAGCAGTACCAAGAGCTTCAATAGCTTTCTGTACATCAGCTTCAGTCATTTTACCGATCGCTGCGGTCGTAACTACTGGAATCGTTGACTGTAGTGAATCAAAGATCTTGGATTCGAGGCCATTAGCCGCATAGCGGATTAGAGCATCCTGAACAAAGGTTGCTGCGGTATCAGAACTTAGCATGAGCTGCTTAGTTACAGGTACTGCACCAGCAAACATCTTTGGTGATAGCTTGATAGAATCAAAATTCGCGATTGTATCTTCAACTGCATCACCTTCTTCATAGAATTTGAAGTTACCTGGTGCCGCTGGAGTTAGACCAGTAAGGCGAGGAATACTAAGAACGCCACGGTAAGCAAGACCAGAATAGATAGTTGGATTTAGGCTTCCAAGAATGGACTGAGCCAATAGAGCGGTTAGATAAGAATCCGCATATACGGTTTTTACTGTTCCTGCTGCTGTTTGAGTATCGGTAGCAAGAGTACGGGAAAAATCCATTTTGAAACCGCGTTGGCCTTTTTCGAGTTCAGCTTTTACAGAATCAAAGTTATCATCGTTGATACTACGGATTAGTTCACCAATTACATTTTTATTCATATTATTAACATCCTTGTTAATTAGATTTGTTTCTTTATTTAGGGATCTGGTTTGAACTTCCTGTTTAAATTGTTCAACTGTCACACCTGATTTAATTGCTTCAGAACCATCTACCTTGAAAAGTTCTGCAATAGCGGTTAACTCACGAATTCTAATTTCGTCAGATTCACCTTTATTTAGTGCTGCACGTTCTTGTGCTTCTACTTCAACAATTTCAGTACTGTCCTGTACTTCTACTGCTTTAGTTTCTTCTACTGCTTCTGAACTTTCCTGTACTTCAACATGTTCATCAGATTCAGTACTTTCTTTTACTTCTTCTTCGATTTGTTCAACTACATCATCGGTACGTAGTTCTTCTTGTTGGTTTTCAATATCCATTTGTTCACCTTCACTAAGTTGAATTTCATTTGTATTTAGTGAACGTGAAACACCAACATAATCATCTGCGGGAACAGATACGCTACTTACTTCATATGGCGACCAAAGATCTACAATTAGGTTTTCACCTTCGATATGATAAGATTCAATATTGTATCCAACGGAAATTTTGGTACGGATACCTTCCTGAATCATTGTAAAAATAGTTTCTGCTTCTTGAATTGAAGATAGTTTTACAGTCGCACGACATACATTATCGCTGTCTACTCTCGCATCTAATACAATTCCAACATGACGGGTAAAGTCATGTTCAATTAGTAATGGAGCACCATTTAGCATACGAGTTAGGTCAACGGAATCTGGCGTACATTTAAGGATTTCGTTTAGTACACCAATACCTTCACCAAAATCACGTTTAACAGGTGTTTCACTTGCAAAAGCGATCTCAATGGTTCGGTTTTCTACATCTATAGCGTTATTAATTTTCTGTAGGTTTAGTTCCCTCGTTAGTTGTTTCTTCATCCTGAATAACTTCCTGTTTATTATTAATTGTTTTAGCTTCCTCTAATTCAATTTCCTTCTGTACTTGATATGGGTCATAACCAAATTCAGAAACAACCATAGAACGACTCTTGATCTTGTTATCAATCATTAGTACTTGGGTTTGTACGTCTTTGAGAGGATCAAGGGATTCCACAAATTCACTGATATATTTAGCCTTTACTAATTTATCGAAATCACTAAATTTCAGATTTAAACTCTGATTACGTAACATTTCTGCTTTAAGCCAGCGTGCGTATATTGGTTTTAATACAAACGTGGTTAATGCATTAGTACGTGTCTTGAAAGTCTGACGTTGTAGGCGGTCAGTTAGTTTTGCTGCTGAGAATGAAGCATTTGCGGTAGAACCGCTTAGTGATTGCTCTGTGATACCAAGAGACATAGCTATTTGTTGCATCTGAGTATCTACAAACTCTGTGATACCATCAGTAGCCCCGTTTGGGTTAACACTCGTTACGTTTTGTCCTGGTTGAAGTTCTACTAAAGCACCGCTTTGTAAGCTGTCATTTTCGTAGTAATCAGGTTCGTACCCTTTCATAAAATCAATATCTTCATCACTACCTGCTGAGTTAGTAATGAAAGCCATTGCAGAGGCTGATAGTTTCTTAGATATGATTGCTGCCTTAATAAAGGCTTCAAGATCTTTTAATAAAGTAGTACCTGCAATGATATCCGGTATGCCACGCTCTTGATTTGGGTAATCCTGGATCATTAGATGAAGTATGTTTGATGCTGGAATTACTTCATAATCACCTGTTTGATACGTATATGTAGAGGGATTCAAACGAGTTACATAGTACTCAATTACTTTCCCATATCGATCAAAATGAATACCATTAGATACATATGAACCATCATCAAAAATTCGGTTTCCAGTAGTAGGTATTCGCATAGTGTCGATAAGTTCAAACTTCACAGTACCGTTTACATCATGACAAATAATGAATGCTTCACCATCAATACTACGAGTACGTTCCACTAAACGCTGAAAAGCTGCTAAATCCATCTTACCATTCATACTAAATGCTTCTGGATTATCTGCGTATTTGTAGAATAACTGTTCAAGTTCTTCGTTAATAACTAAGTTTTCTTCATTATCATCATGAAGATTAACATCAGGACGGATATACAGACCTGATGCACCCGTTACGCCATCACTGTTAACCTGAAAGTACTTTTTAGCAATTCCATTATTCAAACTTAGTTCACGTGATTTAGCGACTAAGGTAGGTAATGTCATATTGATGATACTATTAATATTTCCTGCTGAATTACCTGCTGAAAACCCAAAACTGATGATTGGTGATTGTGAGTTAGTACGAATCTCTTTTAGTTCACGTTTTAATGCATTATCTGTAAGTTGTTTACGTTCAAACTGTGGTTTAGGTACTTGTTCAGGCTCATCAATTTTTTTCTTTTTCCAGAACATTAGTTACCCCTGTTAAAAGTTGTTATTGATTTAATCGGATTACCAGAAGAAAGCCCCCTCATACGTGCTAATTCTTGGTTAGCAAGTTTTGTATAGTGAGTGCGGAGTTTTAGTAATGCGTCCATAGATTCTGTAGTTAGGCTTTTATTGTTGATGCTCTGAGTGATTACACCACCGCCCTGTACTTTAGACTCTATAACAATATTTATTTCATCAATGATAGATAGGTATTGATTGTATTTATTTGCTGTCGCAGTTGGATCTACTATCTGAAAGGTACGTACAGCAAATGTTTTATCATTGATAATTGCCGTATATGCACCTGATTTCCAGTTTGAAGTATTAATTACAGAATATGGATAGGTATATGAAATTTTGATCCCATCCACATCTACTATATCTACTTTAGAATCTGCGGCAAAACTAAACACAATGCTTTCACCTTTGATAATATCTGAGGTGAAATCAACGCTGCGTGTTGCCATGTTTATTCCTTATTCATTAAACCAATTTCTTCCCCCCATACGCCTTTTACGTTGTTTACGTACTGGAACATGTTCTATAGGTGTATCATTAGTTTGTATTTCTTCACTGTATTTAGTTTTAGCTATATTGGCGTTGTAGTTCCTTAGTTTTTTATAGGCATCAACACCCAATTTATTTAACATATATTCAAAGCTAATTAGGCAATAGTTGAGCGTATCAAGCATTTCGTTACGATCATCTTTTGAACCAGTACGTTTCACCCAAACAAGTTGACCACCTTTCATTACTCGCTTTTCACTGGTGTACTGAAGGAATGCATCATCCGGTAATGAATGGCTAAAATGGATTCTTTTACCTTCATGTGCTTCATCGTTCATAGCTGCGTTAAGTAGCTTTCTGATACGGTTCTTCCCTTCGTTAACGTTAAGTAGCATGAACTTATAACCACCCGATGTACTTTCTTTGTATAGAGGAATAGTTGTACGTCCATCACCCTTGATAGGTTTGTATATCTCATTACCTGTTTTATTACAGAATCGGTAGATGGTATTAGTTGCAGCACCATTAGAACTATCTACCCATACCTGAAGTACTCGTAGAGGTGTTCCATTTTTCGTTTTTAGCTTTGTATTATTTATAAAACTTTGTAATTCTACATATGCTGGCGAGTCATATTTATTACAATCGACCGCATAGAAGCTACGATGATCAAGTACATAATAGTTCTTTTCAGAAATTCCAACTAAAGTACATTCAAGGCGGTCTAATTGTTGGTCAATTGAATATGCTAAACCAACACAATCATTAGGTATGTTCTGTATATCAATATCAAAATCACGTAGCTGTTCCAGTAGAGTTAAATCGTGTTCTACGTTTTCTTTATCAATGTATGGTTCGCCTAATGCGTTGTTCACAAAACGCATATGGTCAAAGTTCTTAAACGCTTCTGCAAAATCCTGTACCAGCTTGCGGATCGACGAAACCGGAGAGTACAAACGTGATATGTGATAGCCCCTCACATCTTTAATCTCTGGATGTGTAGCGATCCAACGTCCTTGTGATACTGCTCTTACGCGTTCGGCTTCTGAGTACTGGTGTTTACAGTGCGGGCATTCAAGATAGGCAGTATCGGCATCAGGGATAGAACGGCGGCCACCGTCTATTACCTTCCATTTGAATTTAACGTTTTTCCATATCAGGCGTTGTTCATCACCACATTCAGGGCAAGGTACGTGAAAGTACCTCTGATCGCTCATAGCAAATTCCTGGCATATGGGATCATCAGGTACTAACGGCGTAGAGCACATCATGATTAATGAGTCACGGAAAGACTCACAACGCTGTGATACAAGGGCTATGGGGTTCCCTTCATCACCCTCGATATCTACCCCTGAAATCTCATCACAGAAAACACGCTTAGCCGTGAGGCCACGTAGGGTACTTGGGCTTGAGAGACTAACGAAATAGTTGAAAGTACCAACGGTAGTTTCCTGCGTGGTTGCATCGTTAGTTTTGGTCTTGTCTGATTTACTCGTGATTAACTTTGCAAGTGATGGTGTTAGCTGGATAGTTGGGTCGTACTTACCATTCTTATACTTCTTAACTGTATTTGCTGTTGTACCAGCAATTACCATGTTTGATGGATCATGTTGAAGAAAGTACAGGGATGCACCAGTAACTATTGTTGTTTTTAGTAACTGTGCGGAACTCATTAGTACTACCTTGCGTACCCCTGGTTCTATAATTGAATCTAACGGTTGTTTCTGAAATTCGTACAAACGCATTGGTGAGCCTTGTAACTCACCATCGCAGAATTTAAGATTCTTCTCTACCCATTCACTCGGTTTGATCTTCTCTGGCGGTAGTATGTTCTTCACCGCCTGGTTCAATATCTTTATTAGCTTCTTCTGATTCTGAAAATCCATTTTCATATTCATCTTCCTCGTACTCATAATTTCCAATATCTCTGAGTACTTCATCAATTTTATCTTTTAGCGTTTCCCTCAATTGGTTTGCATCTTCACTTGCAAAGAGTTCTACATAAGTTGTGTTTGGAATACTACGCAACATGTTCTTTAGTTGAAGTAAGTAACTTGAAAGTGAGTCAGTTACATAATCCACTTCTACTAAGTTTCTTCTTTTTAGATCAGCTTCCATTTCTTCAATGTCTGCTTTAGCTTTTGCTAATCGTAATTGTTCACGCTGAGTTTCTTCTTTTAAATCTGTTTGACCTCTCAATGGTGTTAGTACATTATCTTGTACCCATTGATAGATCTCATCGTCTGTTCCATTTATATCTAAACCTTTTGCTTTCCAATCACGGCTAACTGTTGCAGGGTCGTATCCGTAGATTTTTGCTAATTGTAAGTACGTCATATTTCCTCGTATTGTGAATGAATTAGGTTCAAAACATCATATATTCTATTCAAAGGGTGCGGCGAAACTACGCGAACGCTTGCTTCAATGAGAAGAACCTATGTTGATTTGGGATGAATCTGATGGTAATGTTTGTTTACTATTCAATTGAGAGTTGCATCATGGTAGATAAAACTTTTGTTTGCTTAAGTAAGTCCAAGAAAAATAAAGATTTTTGCGTCGCAGGTAAAATCATTCATCAACATGATCAAGGTATTGACGTTGGCGAATGGATTAGACCTGTTAACCAGTCTGGTGCTATAACTCGCTATGATAGTATTTATGGTAACAGCACAGATTCTCAGTCACTTGATATAATCACAGCAATATTTATCAAACCTACTCCAGAAAAATTTCAAACAGAAAACTACCTGATAGATGAAACCCAGTACTGGAAAAAAGAAGGAGTTTATAGTTCGCATCCTGACTCTCTAAGACTTCTTTGTGATTATCCAGAAACTCTGTGGATAAACAATCATCAGACAAGTAGCGGTAAGTTTGATCAAGTACACCCAGATGAAGTAGAAGATCTTAACGATAGCCTTTATTTTATAGAGGCCGGGCTGATTACTTTTATAACGTCTCGTTGGGAAGACCAAAAGGTAAAAGTGCGAGCCGAGTTTACTTATAACGAAGTAACATACAACCTCAAGGTAACTGATCACAAATGGCTAAATTATTTTGAGAGTAAAGAGGTAGGCCGCTACACGAAGCCTGATTGTTTTGTAACTGTAAGCCTTGCATTAGAAGCATTTGAAAATTTAGCAGGGAAATTTCATTACAAATTAATAGCTGAGATAATTTAATGAAAGTATTTTCAATTGGCTTTACTGAAAAAACTGCTGAGAAATTTTTTACCTTGATTAAGTCTCAGCCAATCAAAACTCTGGTTGATGTCCGTCTAAATAATGTATCTCAGCTTGCTGGTTTTGCTAAAAAGAAAGACTTGGAATTTTTCCTTCGCGAACTTTGTGGGGTAGGCTACGCCCATGTTCCAGACCTGGCACCAACCAAAGAGATGCTCGATCCTTATAAGAAAGGAAAAGTCTCTTGGGAGATTTACGAAGATAACTTTCTGAATCTTATGGCAAAAAGGAATATTGAGCGTATAGATAAGAGCTTAATCTCTGACGGTTGCTTGTTATGTAGTGAGCACAAGCCCCATCACTGTCATCGCCGTCTTGTGATAGAATATCTGAACAAGCATTGGGATACAGATTTTGAGGTTAAGCATTTAATATGATGAAAGTACTAATTATGTATCATCCTGATTTTGCTTCAAAGGGTAAGTTTGAGCGAAAGCTTACCCGTATCTTCTCCGAATCGAGTGAATATAAAATCTTCTATTTTGAGGATCACCAGGATTTGATACATAACTATTTTTCCTCTGATTTAATTTTTAAACTTAATCATGATACTCTTGCTGACCCATTTAAAATAGGATTGACGCACGCTATTATTTTTGATTCAGCATTGAAACCAGATTTCACAACTGTTTATGAAACGTTATCATCACAAATTCCTGTAAGGTATATAAAGGATAAAATTACGTTTGTATCCAATAAAGACAGGGGCGAACACTTCGATGTATATTGCGGTCGCGGTACTTTATGGGGTAATCCCTATGCGATTGGAGCCGATGGTGATCGTGATGAAGTTATAAGAAAGTTTAAGTACGACTTTGATAGAAATTTCTTAAAAGGCGGGGAAGATTTCAAAGAAAAGCTTAAAGCACATAGAGGGAAAATCCTTGGCTGCCATTGCAAACCTTATCCGTGCCACGGAGATGTTCTTGCCAGATTTTTAAATGAATTAGATGATGGTGAGTAAAGCCGCTGTAATGCGGCTTAGATTTATAAAAGAGATGTCACCTTAGAGAAGTTCACTGAACGATAAAGATATCCTTGCACCGCTGATACTCCCGCATCACGTAGTACTGGTAGTTCTTGCCGCTGCTCTACTCCCTCAACGATCACATACGGGCAGTACTTCATGATGTTCTTTATCAGTACGTTGAATGTAGGTTTCTGTACTTCTTGATTGTAGAACGCCCTATCAAGTTTGACCGCCTCATAGCAACCAGTAGAAAGTGCTGCGGTATTCGCACGGCCTGAGCCAAGATCATCAATGAACAGGCGATAGCCAACGTTTAACAGTGTTTTAAGTACTGGATGATTGATACCGAGTTCAAGCCCTTCAAAGTTCTCTGATATCTCAAGCCTGATGAAATCCATTTTATCCAATAGCTGAATAATCTCCCTGTCAAACACACATAGCCGTGCCTGTATGGTATCAACGTTAACGGTACAGAAAAGCCGGTGCTCTCTGAACCATGACGCATGAACTTCTACAGTCTCTAATTGTTGTTTCAGTAGTTCCTTCTTCCCTTCGACCGACATAGCCATGATGAAGTACTTACTGTTCAGTACTGGAAGATCTTCACGATGGAAGCGGGTTAACAGTTCACACCCTACGAGCTGGCCTGATGTTGTCATGATTGGTTCTGCTATGAAGGTTTTGGTGATCATCCCTGCTTATCTCTAATAATGGTAGATGATCAATTATTGATCATTTTTAGATATCAATAATAGAGCTACCCTACCAAATAACATTACTTAAGCTATTGAAAATGATCATTTTTATGTGATTTTTAGCGTTTCGTATTGATTAACATCAAACCACTGTATAAATTTACAGTGCCATAATCTCATCGAAGGGCAGGAAAATGGGTAATAAGAATTCGTTTGATTCAAGCGTTCGAAAAGGTGTTCAGGTGTATTGGCAGTGTGGACAACGGATAGTGGTTGTTCATCCTGGAGGGTACTTAGAACGTATTGAAGATGGGCAATGTGTCTTGTTCGAGACAACACCTCATGAGGATGGTACTCGTTTGTACTGGTTCGGTGTGACTTCAAGTAACGCATACTACTTTATGCTTGAGGTAGCTCAGCCAGTGGATATCTTTGCTGTTAGTAGTTGGTTCTACGCACAACAAGCTATGTTAGAGGTACATGATAAGGATGATGCTTTCTGTGATATGCAGGGTGAGCTGCCGTTTTGATCATGATCTCTTGATATTTTCAGTTGGCTATCACTATACTCAGCGAACATTAAATATTCCTCTTATAAAGAGTGTGAACAAGTACAATGAAAAAAACAAAAATTAATATTGATAAAATGATTTACTTAGATCAGCGGATCGTTGTTAATGAGTTCCAGCAGAAAACCTCTATAATTAAACGTGACAAAGATTATACATTATGGGTAGATATCAATAATATCAAACCTGTAGATTTATATTGCTACTTGCAAGCTCGTTTTGGGAAACCTAACGGAATGCAATCTTTGTTCCGAAAATATGATTCATCAAATCTCATTCATTGGGATTATACATTTGATTATGAAGGTTATCGTATAACGATTATGTGTATGACCTATCGTATAGAGATACACAAATCAATAGATTTTCAAGATCAGAAATTTGCAAAAGATGAATTCATCAAAGATTTAAAAGATGATTTTAAGAATTACGGCAAACAAATTTCCACATTTAGAACAAAAGTAGAAACGTGGCATCTATTTATAAATCCTTTCAAAAGAATTAAAACCGCAATTGATTCAAACTTTGTAGAGTTAGATAATCTGAAAATTGATGAAATAAAGCACCCTGACTTTAAAAAATTTAACAATAGAACTAAGAAAGAAATGTCCATTGTAGGAGAGAAATTTTCAAAAGCAAATACTTTAGGAATCAACATTTCCTTAACACTACCTATTTATGCAGAGTCTTTCATTAATTTTTTAATTTTCACCCTCGCAAAAGTTAATGCATATGAAAATAAAGAAGATTATGAATCTTTTATACGAAGCCCAATCCACGAACGCGTGAAAAACTTACATCTTAAATGTAAAGGTTTCCATTGCCCTGTGGATTATAACAATAATGAGGCATGTAAAGAGTTCCAATCGATAATGAATATTAGAAATGAGATGTTACATGGAAATGTAAATCCATACACCAATCATTTTGACACTGTTTATTTTGATGATAGAACCCCGCTCTTTGCAAAATTTACCAATTTAGCTTTTGACTCCTACCTCGCCTCGCAAACAGGAATTGAATACCGAACCTTATTAAAAAGATATGAGAGTGTACAAAACTTCATTTCCTATGTATTGTCATGTTTGGAATTAAATATTACAAAAGAAATTATGGATATGTTGGATGAGCCCTTTCCAGGATGGAATCCAAAAACTAAAAGATTAGGCAAACTTTTCGCGGATAAAGCTATTGATTTTCAAATAGATTTAGGTAAAACAATAAAGTTAATTTATTAATTGTTTTTTGCACGCTACCGATTAAAGTATGTAGGCTAAGCTATTTAATAAGAGTAGAAATTATAACAATCACGCCCACCCACACCTTAAACAAACCTACCCATAGTGGGTGGGCGTGATGTTCAGAGTGTACATGATTGTGGCTGTAATGGTAAAGTACTAACTCAAGATTCACTATCATGTCGGAAACAAGTAAATGGAATATAAAAATCTAAACCAAACAATACTTGCAGTTGTATTGATTCTTTCATTACTTTTGATTTGTGTCATCTTGAAAGCACTTTTTTTTGGAAGTAATAACTTCGAATGGGGTAGTTTTACCGATTGGATCAGTTCTTTATCGACATTGGGTACTTTGGGTGTAGCTTATGCCGCATATAGAAAAGCCCCCGAATGGCTGTCTCAAAAACATTACGATATAGTTTCTAAAGTTATCGAAGAAGCAATATATGAAGACTTACGAAAGTTGTCATCACTGAGCATTCAATATAAAAGCTATATTGTTCATACAAGTAAAACGCTAAAAAACCATTTAAACGATAAAGAAGAACTGCCAAAAGATATAGGCGAAACTTTTGATAAAATTGAAAATTTGCTTATCGAATTTTTCAACTTATCATATTCAATACAAAATAGATTAAAGGCAACCCAGAGGTATAACTATAAAATCACACCTTATACAGTGAATATAATGAACACTATAAAACATATTGCAGATTGTTACAATCGACTACAAACTCAATTTGAACTGGCAGCCTCTGAAGTTCCAATGCTCATGTATGCTGATGAAGAAGCTATACGTTTAACAGCAAAAGAAATTATTGATATACAACTTGAAGCTATCGAATTAAACCATAGCTTACAGGATTTTGTTAAATCAATTTATGATGATAATAAACCAATAACTGAATTTATCGAAGTTAAGAAATAATCACCTCGTGCCTCTCAATGGGGCATGTTTTTAATCATCTAAAGTCAAAAGAGGAACAAGTACTTCAACAGCTTTAATCACTTCATCTACATACGGATTGATAAGACTTTCATTAAAGTACTCATCTTTTCGTTCTCGCAGTGTTAAGTACTGGAACGGATCACCTAAATTCCTTACCCTCGAATCGCGGGTTTGTAACTGTATGCCTGATACGCCATTAGTTTCAATCCTTACTTCCTCGGTAATGTAGAGAAAGTAGTACATATCATCCTGGTATGTATTGAATTCCATTCTTATCATTTCATAAATTCCATAGTAAGTTAGTACCGCTAACTTTTCTATGTATTTACTAATAATTTTTAATTAAGCAATAAAACAGAACATATGAGTATTTGAAAAAAAATACCCTCACCATATGCAGTGAGGGTACTTCATAAAATAGGGTATTAAGGTTTGTTATGAAACGTCTAACTACCATAATTAGCGTAGAAGATCTTTTAACCCATCAACGCTTAACACTTCACTTCCCCTATGTATCATTGCATGACAGTTTGGACAAAGGGGAACCATGTCCTCAATCGGGTTTACCACATAGTTATCACCTACTGTATGCAGTGGTTTTATATGATGAACGTGTATAAATCCTTTACCGTGTTCGCCATAGACTTTCTCAAAGTCAAACCCACAACACATGCATGAAGTTCCATGATGGTCAATACAAGCCTGTCGTGCTTTTGGATCACGCTCGTAGGAGTTTACTGTAACTTGCTTTTTTGCACCTTCAGCGTAGTTTTCAGGTGAGGTAATTTCATCAGGAAACGGATTAGGTAAGAAGTCTGCATACCAAACAGTACCTTCTTTTCTAAGGTAACGCTTTTCAAGTTTAGGGGTGAAACGTTTGATAACAGCTACATCTCTATCCTCATCGTTTCGCCCCTGCTCCATATCAAACGTGAAAAGATCATAACCTTCAGCTATCAACTGGATGTGTTCAATAGCTTGAATGTATCCCAGATTTTTTCTTGTCCTACCGTCAACTACTTTGGTTTTCCACCGCTCCCTTAGTATGACTGATCTTTCTTGCTCTTTCTGAACATCCCAAGCACCAAAGATCACCATTTTCTTGTCATGATTAACAAATGACCAACTCCAAGTCCAGTTACTACAAGTAGCACCATGCGACTGGATGAATTGTTTTCTGTTCATGTTATCCCTCTCTTAAGTACCTCTTTGTACACAAAAATTGCACACTTGATCCAGTACTTTATGTAGTTATCAAATGGCATCATAGTAAGGGGAAATGACCGGAGCGAGAGGTGTGAAACTGGCGGGGCATTTCGTACTTACCAGTTCACTTTAGGTACTTCACTTGCTGTACTAACACCTATCGAGCAAAGCGAGAAGAAACGCCTTCCGTCTTTTCGAGTACAGCGAGAAAAACGGAACGTTTCTAACCAATACTACGAGGAGTTCACGACGAGTAGTATTCGTGACGCCAGTCACAGTTTCATTGAATACTGATAGAGAAAGAAATACATGTAATGAAATGGAATGGATTTCGTATCTCTATACTTAGTTGCCGTATTGATGGTAAGACGCGGGTTTCAGGGGCTTTTTCTGCCGTAATGCGGCATGGATATATGCCGTATTATGCCGTAATAAGGCACAATTAACGCAAGCTCTTTAAGTACTCAATCATGTCATCAATAAAGTTACCTTGTTTTTGTAGTTCTAATAGCTTACCTACCTCTTTATAAGTTAGCGTTCTTTGTCCATATGTTGGTGCTGGTAGTGCGTCAGGGTGCTCCATCATATACTGCTCTATTCGTTTTGCTGCATCCGTTATCGCTGCCCCGTAGTACCTAATCATACGTTCTTTTACTTGTTTCTTATTCTGTTTTACTTTAATAAGATTGATCGTATTGAATAGTAAATCATTTCGTATTTCATCTTCATTACTCAATACTGTAAACACGTCATAGACACTAATCTTATCTCTCACCTTAAGCTTTGCTACTGAATCCTTCATAATGTTCTTGATATCTTCACATGGGATATCTTTATATAGCTTGTACTGGCTAATTAGTGCCTTTATGTTTCTGTTATCAAAAGTTGAATAGGTCTTTGCCATGATAAATACTCCTGTATAAATGTTAATTAATAGATGGCCTGTAGTAATTCCACCCACCACAGGCCATTTGTATTTTATTGCCCTGCTTTTTTTATAATTCTTGTATAAGCTTGACGTGATACTGAACGATTCCAAAGATTATTGAAATAGTTTGTTATTCCAATCAATGAGTACTTGCCAGTTTTGTAAGTACTAATAATTTCTTCTTTCTCTTCCTTTGTAAAACGAACACCAGGCTTTCTGTTTTTAATTTTTGCAATATTATTTTTCTGAGTAATCCATTGTAAATTACTAACTTCATTGTTTAACGGATTATCATCAATATGATCAACAACTAATTTCAACGATTGATTGCGTGGTATAAATGCTTCGGCTACAAGTCGATGTACCTCAATAACTTTACTACCATATCCTTTTACAGATAATGATACTTTATAATACCCATTCGATTTACTTAATGAGTTTTTAAGTTTTCTATTAGTCTTAGTATTAAAAACTTCACCGTCAGAGCTTACTATGTAGTTTTCATATTGCGTTTTTTTCCATTTTTTCATTTGAACTTCCTTTTATAATTAACGTGTCAAATCCTTTGATCGCGTTTCTCACATCTACTTGGCCTGTGAGAGTTAGCCCTTTTTTAGAATGATGTGTTGGTTTAGTAAGTACTGAAAAGCACTTGCCAATGTTTCACGCTCGCATACCTGACTCTTAGATAGCTCCTGTAGAGCGATAAGTTGAGCGTCAGTTAATCGCACGGTTACACAATTATTTTTTACATCCTTTTTCTTTTTCATTTATTTTTCCTTATTAAATGATTTCGATTTCGTAATAAATCCCATGTAAAAAGAACCCTACGGCGTAGGGTTTCTTTTCAATGGAAGGATAGATAAGTCACAATCTATATATTATTTATTATTTTTCTTCGGAACATGTGAGATATGTTGAAGACATTTGTAGTATAGGATTTAAATCAAAATCGTTTCACGGATTTTTAAATCCTTATTGTTGATTCAATCTGGAAGTACTTAAGAAGTTGAGAGAAAGCATTAGGTACTTGATACCTATATTATACCATGTTTATTTTTCCCGTTTCAGGTAGTTCCTAACCCATCTATTTATTACTGGTATCTTTAGTGGAAGTAGAAGTACTACAAGAATCATAAAAAAGAAATTCAGTACTATGAACAATGGGAATAGTACGAACATGTAGATTAGTGTAGCGAGTATCTCAATTAGAAAGTTAGTCATTTGCGTTTCCTCCTGTATCTAATTATTTGTAGTATTTAGTAGATACAGGAGAAAAACACCCTCATATGCGGAGATTAGTTAGACGTCAGAAAATTGAACTGGTTACGCATCCAGACACCTACGGCATTATTAGGATCAACAGCATCTACATAGTTCAGCAATAGCGAGTAATCAATGATGCTCAATTGTTCCTCTTCTATGTTGATTAGCCGTGGTGATGTAACACCCTCAACAACGATACTAAAGGATGGCGTAGAATACGCTACAGTATCGCCAAAACGCTCTATAGCAACGCCAGAAACCAGTACAGGTTCTTTCTTAGACTCAACGAATAGGACGTGCTTGAGTACTTCCACTTTCTTATAATTGATTGTAATCACATAGTGCTTACCAGTTCGGTAAAGCTGAATACTATCCACTATCTTAGATAGCTCTGCTGCCATCCTTGCACGTACTTCAATGTTCTTAACATCGAATAGTACGGAAGGATCAACTGTTTTAAGGTAATCAGTATCTACTTGTACTTCTGTGAACGTAGTTTGTCGTTCTTTGAGTTCCTTTAACCTATCTTCTGATTCTTCAAGTTCGACCAGTACGGCAAAGGGTATCTTTTTACCCGTATTGCGAATCCGTTCAATGTTTAGTTTATAGTCCTCAATGTGTGCTTCTTCTTCTTCAATTTTTAAGCGTACTAATTCAATCTCTGGATTTATTTCATTCGGTTTTAGAATTTGGGTAAAGTCCAGATTCTTGATATGTTCTATAACGAATTGTTCAACTACTTCATACTTTAGAGCCTTGTTATCACACAGTCCGTCGCGTTCAGCAATACATCGGATGTATCTATATTCCTCATTGAACTTACCTTTTTTCTTTGAATCGCGTTTAGCCACTACTACATTATGATACATTGCCTCACCACAACGAGCACAACGGCAAATACCATTAAAGATATTACTCTGTATGATTTCCTTTCCTGTATCCACTTCCAATTCAATTACATTACCATCACGATCTAAGTATGGTTTATTAGTATTTGGATCATAGAATTTCTTGAGTACTTTACCACCAGTTACTTTAGCACCTGGACGACGTGATTTTAGTAACTCCTGTACTAAATCAAATTCCTCTTTTGAAATAGCAATTGGATATACATCCATTTCATAACGTTTCTGATCTACTGGATTGGAGGTACTGCTATAATCCCTAATGATTTCACTAATAAAAATTGAACCAGTTACCCTCTTATTGCGTAGTAGTTTATGAATAGATTCACCACGCCACAAGCGACCAGAAACAAACAACCATTCACTACCTCTTTCATTAAGCATTTTAGCTATAGTAGGTGTGCCAATACCCGTTTGATACAAACGAAAAATTTCACGCACGATAGCTACTTTATCATTCAGTTCATATCTATCTTCTACTATATCTATCCACTGTGGACGCTTGTTAGTGACGATAGTACCTTGCTTGAATGCTTGTTCACGCTTCCGCCGCCAACCATCACGTATACGGTCACTCTTGATTTTCGACTCTTCATACGCACGCTGAGCAGACATAGCGACTATTGGCAACATAGCACTATTGCCACGGTTAATAAGCATATTCAATGAAACATCATGAATAGTAATATTGTGTCTATCCAGTTCTGCCAAGTACCCGACAACCTGGAATGGATTTTGACGGCTAAACCTATCGATACTTTCCAGTACTAAATGTGAATCATCCCACATACCAGCACGTACTTGATCCATCCATCGGCCTAACTCCCCTTCAGACATGTTCAGTCCTTTGAAAGCTGATACACCTTGATCGCTAATAATGGTAGCTTCTGGATCATCCATTTCTGCCAGCAAGTTAATACGCTCTACATATGCGTTCAGATTTTGTTCTTGCCTCTCAATGCCCGTTCCAGATAGTTGCAATTCTGAACTAACACGATGATATATAAAGCATTTTTTCATTTTATTGTTATCCTACTTACGATAACTATTTGTTTGTAGATATTATCATACACTTGTATGATTATCAGGCAAAAAAGGTTTTAGAATCCGACCCGCTGCCGGTTCCCCAGGCGCTGCAGCTGATTGATCTGCTGGATGAGCATGCCGTTCACGGCCTGATGTACGTGGATAACGCGATGGTGTACGAGCGCCCTACTGGCCATGTGGTGCGCACCAGCAACTGGGCGTTGTCCCTGCCTGAAGCACAGCGTCCGGTCTTTACCCAGGTTTCCTCCCTGCGTCAGGCAGCCCAGGACGTTGAGGCTATCTGGAAATTCGCCCTGACGGATGAAGACACCGCCAAACTGAATACCTTCGCAAAACACGTGGAGCAGACGCTGGGTCTGGAGTGCGAATGGTCCTGGCATGACCAGGTGGACATTGCCCGCAAAGGCAACAGCAAAGGCAAGCGCCTGACGCAGTATGTGGAATCTCAGGGCGGGTCGATGCGTGACGTGATCGCCTTCGGCGACAACTACAACGATATCAGCATGCTGGAAGCCGCCGGTACCGGCGTGGCGATGGGCAATGCCGACGATGCGGTCAAAGCCCGCGCCAACGTGGTGATTGGCGACAACACCACCGACAGCATCGCGCAGTACATTTACACCCACCTGCTGTAATCAGGCGGTGATCGAGACGCTCTTAATTTGCGCGTAAAGCCACAGGCCGGGTTTGATCCCTAACTCATCCCTGGCCCACGGGCTGATGCGCGCCCAGAGCGTCCTGCTGCCGACTTCAAGCTTCACTTCCACCTGCCCGTTATCATCAAAACACTCCGCGACTTTGGCGCGCAGAATATTTCGAATACTGGTTTGCAGCGGCGGCTGCAGCACCAGCGAGACGTCCGACGCCTGGATGCGAATTCTCAGCGCGGACTGCAACGGTTTGTCGATCTTATTGACCCACAGATGCTGGTCGCCCAGCGCCAGGGCGGTCATCGCGTAGTGCGGATGATGTTCCAGAACGCTCACTTTAAGAATGCTGCTCTGCTGTTCCCGGGGTAACCAGGGGTGCATTACGCTGCTGCCCCATACCTCTTCCAGGTTGCCAAACGCCTTCACGCTGCCCTCTTCCAGCACCAGCACCTTGTCGGCCAGATGGAGGATTTCGTCCAGCGAATGGCTGACGTAGAGCATCGGAATATTAATTTCGCGCGTCAGGCGCTGTAGATAAGGCAGAAGTTCGCGTTTACGCGGAATATCGAGCGAGGCCAGCGGTTCGTCGAGCAGCAGCAGTTCGGGGGCTGTCAGCAACGCGCGGCCAATGGCCACACGCTGTTTTTCTCCGCCGGAGAGCGAGGAGGGCAGCCTGTCGAGCAGAGGCTCAATGCCTAAAAGCGTCACCAGCTTGTCAAACTGCCCGGCCATGCTTTTCGCCATGCCGTAACGCAGGTTACCGCGCACGCTGTAGTGCGGGAACAGGCGCGCGTCCTGGAAAACATAGCCGATGCGGCGCTTATCCGGCGAGAGGTAAACCTTATTCTCTACGTCATTCAGGACGCGGTCATTCAGGACAATACGGCCAGACTGCGGGCGGGTCAGGCCGCTGATGGCATTAATCAGCGACGTTTTTCCCGCTCCCGACACGCCAAAGATAGCGGTGATTCCGCTTGCCGGCAGCGTTTCGTTAAGCGTCAGGGTATGGTTTCCCAGCGTCTGGGTAAAATGGAGTTCCAGCATGCTTATTTCCCCATCCGCTCGCGGCTAAGCCGCGCCAGCCATTCCGACACCATTAGCGATACCAGCGCCAGCACAATTGAAATAATACACAGCCGCGCCGCCGCGCCTTCACCGCCCGGCGTTTGAATCAGAGTGTACATTGCCGACGGGATGGTTCGCGTCTCGCCGGGGATGTTCGACACAAACGTGATCGTCGCGCCAAACTCCCCCAGCGAGCGGGCAAAGGCCAGCACCGTCCCGACAATAATGCCCGGCAGCGTGAGCGGGAGCGTGATGGTGAAAAAGACGCGCCAGCGCCCTGCGCCCAGGGTGCGGGCCGCCTGTTCGAGCTTCATGTCCACGCCTTCCAGCGCGAGGCGGATCGCCCTCACCATCAGCGGGAATGACATCACCGCCGCCGCCAGTACCGCACCGCGCCAGCTGAACGCAAACGTCAGCCCAAACCAGTCGTAGAGCTTCTCGCCGATAAAACCGCGTCGCCCCATCGAAATCAGCAGCAGGTAACCGACCACCACGGGCGGCAAAACGAGCGGAAGATGAAGCACGCTGTCGAGCAGCGTTTTGCCGGGAAACTGACAGCGAACCAGTAGCCAGGCAAAGAAGATCCCAAAGGGCAAGCTCAGCGCAACCGCCAGGGAAGAGACTTTTAGGCTCAGCAGAACAGCCTGCCATTCAGGATCGGTCAATATCATCAGTGAGTCGTAAATCCATAACGTTTAAAGATTGCGGACGCCTCCGGCCCTTTCAGGTAATCGCGGAAGGCCGTCACGGCCGCATTTTTATGTCCATCAACAATCGCAACAGGATATTCCACTTTCTTGTGGGAGTCTTCCGGGAACGTTGCGACCACTTTTACACCTTTACTGGCAACGGCATCAGAGCCATACACAATGCCCAGCGGGGCTTCATTGCGTTCCACCAGCGCCAACGCGCCGCGGACATCTTCCGCCGGAGCCAGTTTCGGCGACAATGTCTCCCATGCGCCCAGCTTTTGCAGCGCTTCTTTGGCATAAATACCTGCCGGAACGTGCTCCGGATCGCCCACCGCCAGACGGCCACCGTTCAGCAGGCTCGTCCAGTTGGTCTCTTTGTTGATGGTAATGTCCGCCTGGGCGCTGGCTTTTGGCGCCACGACAACCAGGCTATTCCCCAGCAGCGTTTCGCGGGTTGTGGCATCAATCGATTTCTTCTCCGCCGCGTAATCCATCCACTTCTGATCAGCAGAGATGAACAGATCCGCCGGTGCGCCAGCTTCTATCTGGCGCGCCAGCGTCGAGGAAGAGGCAAAAGAGGAAACCACCTCGACGTTTTTCTCTTTTTTATACGCCGCCGCGATGTCCTGCAGCGCGTTGGTCAGCGACGCCGCGGCAAAGACCGTGATTTTACCCTCGTCCGCCAGCGCGTGTCCGGTAAGTGAAAGCGTCAGCGTTGCCCCTGCGAAAAGGCGTACCCATGAACGTGCCATCTGTAACTCCTGTGAGTAGCGTTATATACATATTAATATAACGGTAACGT
>Ga0207713_1000467_pt1 | contig 42199 bp, 33 predicted proteins | sample KBSS64metaG_FD_184404 | JGI IMG/M metagenome (GOLD analysis project Ga0207713, IMG submission 184404) | Switchgrass rhizosphere microbial communities from Kellogg Biological Station, Michigan, USA - KBS S6-4 metaG (SPAdes) (version 2) | ecosystem: Host-associated > Plants > Roots > Rhizosphere >... | reverse complement strand
CGGGCCAGTTGGCAGGCTTCGATGCCGCGGTATTTGCCGGGGATCAAACGGGACAAGGGCCCGACGAATTGCTCAGCCATACGCGGTTCCATACGCTCGCCCAGCAACAACGAAGGTCGGCAAATGGTCAGTTGCGGCCAGTCCTGTGCGCGCAATGCATATTCCATCTCGCCTTTGACCCGGTTGTAGAAAATCGGGGACCTGCGATCGGCACCCAGGGCACTGATCACGATCAGGTGCCGTGCGCCCATCTCCCGTGCACGTTTGGCGAACGCCACCACCATGTCCAGGTCCACCGCACGAAAGGCCTCTTCCGAGCCGGCTTTCTTGATAGTGGTGCCCAGGCAGCAGTAGGCGATGTCGACGCGACCATTCAATTGCGGCAGAAACACTGCTGGGTCGCCGACCGGATTTTCCAGGTGGGGGTGCTCGGCCAATGGCCGGCGTGAGGGCGCCAATACTCGTGAGATCGTGGGCTCATTGAGCAGGCGATCAAGTAAATGTTCACCGGTCAACCCGGTAGCTCCGGCAAGCAATACGTGTTGAGGCGTCAAGTACATAGTGTTTCCCCCTTGATACTCTTCAGCTTAGTTGCTCTTTGCATCCTTGCTGTCGGAGGAGACACTTCGAAGCGCTTTTCGTGCCTGCTGCTTGCGTAACAACTGCCAGTGAGAGAGGACGGTTTTCGGCGCCCAGATCTGCGGTTCAGAGGCTTCGAAGCTGTCCGCAAGCTCGCGTTCCGCAACGGTGGCCCTGGCCAGTTTGAAGGCTTGCTCCAGGTCGTCGGTCTGGTTCAGTGCCTGGGCGAACAGCGCGTCGCCGAAGTAGGTGAAGTTGGCTTCTTCCGAGCAGCCAAAGGACACGCGGTCAGCGCGCGAGGCGGTCATGATCAGGGTGCGTTCATCCTTGAGAGCCGGAATGAAGCCGCCCGAGTAACAGGACGAAATCACGATGATCTTGTCGCGGTTTTTCAGCGGAGAGAGCACCGTGGCGAGTTCGTCGGCCGGCAGATCGGACAGTTCCATGCGCGGCTGGTCGAGCACCAGTTCGTGTTCGCTGGAGCCGTGGCTGGTCAGGTAGATGAAGATCAAGTCTTCCGGGCCACTGCGTTCGGCCAGGGTGGCGGCGGCGCGGCGCAGGTTTTCCCGGGTGGCCATCGGCCGGTCGACGAGGTGGTCGCGATGGTTCACCAGGCGGATCTGGCCAAACGCACCAAAGCGGCTGCTGAGCATGTTGCTGACGTAATCGGATTCGCGCAGGAACACGCTTTGCTTGCCGTCACCGCCCAGGGTCAAGGTGTACAACTCGACCGCTGGGGTCGAAGCCGGCACGTTGGACAGTGCATCGTTGAGCAAACGGCCCTGTGCCAGCAAACCGAGTTCCAGGCTATCGGGCAGCAGCTTGCCATCGGCATCGCGAACCCGCTGGCCATTGACCCACGTACCGTTTTGCACCGTGCCGTCAGTCAGCACCAGGGTGCCGTGCCCCGAGTAACTGTCACCGTCGAACTGACCAATGTAAAAGCTGCCGTCGGGCAGGTTCAATCGACCTTGGCCGGAGAAGCGCCAATCGCTGAACTGGCCGATGTAATGGCTGCCATCGGCACCGATCAACTCGCCCTTGCCGTTCAGCGAACCTTCCTTGAATTGACCGAGCCAGACATCACCGTCGGCGTTCTCGTAGCGGCCCTTGCCGTGCAGTTGGTTGTTCTTGAAGCTGCCGACATACATATCGCCATCGGCGCTGTTGAACGTCCCGTTGCCTTCGAGCTGACCGTCGACGAAATGCCCGGTGAACTGATTGCCGCTGGCGTCGCTCCGTTGGCCTTCGCCGTTGGGTTTGCCGTGGGCGAACTGGCCCTGATACGAACTGCCGTCTTCGAGTTCGAGACGACCGAGCCCTGAATATTGATCGGCCTTGAATTCACCGCGGTAGGTCATGCCGTTTTCTTTGAGGGTGCCTTCGCCGTCCCGTCGGCCGGCTTTGAAACTGCCGGTGAAGCTGCTGCCGCTGGTGGTCAGCGTGCCCTTGCCGTCGAACAGCCCCAGGTTGAATCCCCCGCGATAGACTTCGCCGTTACTGCCGTGCCATTCGCCCTGGCCATGCCATAGGCCCTTGTCGAAATCGCCGGCGTACCAGCTGCCGTTCGGGTAATCGATACGGCCCTGGCCTTGCAGCAATCCGTTGACCAGTTCGCCGCGATAACGTCCACCGTCCGGCAAGCGGGCGTCGGGGGGCAACAGCGATTCGCCGTCGCCGCAAGCGGTGAGCAATAGGGTCAGAGCGAGGAGTGCAAGTGGGCGCATAGCGGGATCCGGGCAATTAGGCGACCGAGTATGCCGCAGCTGTTTGACCTTATATAGCCAGGAAACAGGAGAGGGCGCGAAACAGCGTGAGCTGCTTCGCATCCGGGATGGGTTACACGAAGCAGAGAGACAGTGGCTCGGCGATGTAGGCCGGCTTGTCCGAGCCTTCGATCTCAAGCGTGGCGGTGGCCTTTAGCAGCCATTGGCCGGGTTTCTTCTCGGTGACTTCGTTCATGTCGACCTTGAGTCGTACCCTGGAATTGACCTTCACTGGCTGGATGAAACGCACGGTATCCAGACCGTAGTTGACCACCATCTTCACCCCTTCAGGGAGGATCAGGATGTCTTCCATCAGTTTGGGGATCAGCGACAGCGACAGGAAACCGTGTGCAATGGTGCTGCCAAATGGCGTTTGCGCGGCTTTGACCGGGTCGACGTGGATGAACTGATAGTCCCCTGTGGCTTCGGCGAACAGGTTGATGCGCTCCTGATCGATGGTGAGCCATTCGGAACGTCCGAGTTCCTTGCCGACATAATCTTTGAGCTCTGCAACTGGAACATAGGGCATTGAGACTCTCCTTGGGTTCATCGGTTTTATAGTTTTGAGGTGGGGGGATTTGACCTCCCGGATTACCACTTTAGATCAACATGGCAAATGGCTCCGGTCAACTGACCATGATTTTGGCGAATGCCGGTCTATAGCGTTGGCGTGCTTATAATGCTCGGCCCGTTTGTGCGGGATGATATTGGCGGGAGATGACGGATGTTGTTACGTGGCCTGACCTGGCTGGTGCTGTTCCAATTGCTGGGCACAGCCATCAACCACTTGTTTTTACCGATACTGCCGGGGCCGATTGTCGGCCTGCTGTTGCTGTTGGTATTCCTGATCAGCCGTGGCCAGGTTGGCGAACCGCTGAACCTCGCGGCCAGCAGTCTGCTGCGTTACCTGCCGTTGTTGCTGGTGCCGCCCGCCGTGGGTGTGATGGTTTACGCTAAAGACATTGCCGCGGATTTCTGGGCCATCGTCGGTGCGCTGGTGTTGTCTCTGTTGCTGTCCATGGCCTTCGCTGGCGTGCTGATGCAGCGCATGGTCAAGCGTCACGCTCATCGTGAGGATGGCCAATGATCTTCGACTGGCACGGCGCCTGGGCGTCGGTGATTCATCATCCGTTGTTCGGCATCGGTATTACGCTGGGGGCTTATCAGCTGGTACTGGCGGCGTTCGAGAAAACCCGCTGGATCTTTCTGCAACCGGTGCTGGTCTCGATGCTGCTGGTGATCGGCGTATTGGTGGGTTGCGGCCTGACCTATGCCGAGTACCGCAAGAGCACCGAGATCCTCAGCATCCTGCTAGGGCCTGCGACCGTGGCGCTGGCTGTACCGCTGTACCTCAATCTGCGACGCATTCGGCAGTTGTTCTGGCCGATATTTACTACGCTGGTGATAGGTGGCGTCGTCGCCACCGGCATGGGTGTATTGCTGGGCTGGTCGTTTGGTGCCGAGCACATGATCCTGATGACCATGGCGCCGAAGTCGGTGACGTCGCCGATTGCCATGCTGGTGGCAGAGCAGATCGGTGGCGTCGCGGCGCTGGCGGCCGTGTTCGTGTTGATTACCGGGGTGATCGGGGCAATCTTCGGGCCGAGTCTTTTGACCAGGCTGGGTGTGCACAGCCCTGAGGCGCGCGGTATGGCATTGGGCATGACGGCGCACGCGGTAGGCACTGCGGTGGCGATGCAGGAAAATGAAGAATGCGGCGCCTTCGCGGCGCTGGCGATGAGTCTGATGGGCGTGGCCACGGCAGTTTTCCTGCCGTTGGCGGTGTCGATGGTGGTGTAAGGAAATGTCTATGAGCTTGCCGCTTTTTCCGCTGAACACAGTGTTGTTTCCTGGCTGCATCCTCGATTTGCAGATCTTCGAGGCGCGCTACCTGGACATGATCAGTCGCTGCATGAAGCAGGGCGGTGGCTTTGGCGTGGTGTGCATCCTTGACGGTGAAGAAGTCGGCATTGCCCCGGCGGGCTACGCGCTGGTCGGATGCGAGGCGCTGATCACTGATTTCAAACAGCAGGACAATGGTTTGCTGGGCATTCGGGTGCAGGGTGGGCGGCGTTTCCACGTGTTGCGCACCGAGATTCAGCGCGATCAGCTGACTGTCGCCGAGGTCGAGTGGCTGGAGGACGAACCTGAGCAGCCGCTGCAAGACGAGGACGCCGACCTGGTTGCGCTGCTCAAAGCCTTGGCCGAACACCCGATGGTCGAAGCGTTGAACATGGGCACCGAGGCAACCGGGCAGCAGTCGTTGGCCAATCAGTTGGCGTATCTGTTGCCGTTTGCCGAAGTGGACAAGATCGACCTGCTGCAACTCGATGATCCGCAGCAGCGACTGGATGCAATTCAGGCGCTGCTGGATGAGCTGCAAGGCGAGTTGTTCGCCTAGAGCCTGCCGACAGGATCAGGCGGTTGTCGGCGTTATCAAGTCAGGCGTAAAGACCACGTCGTTGGAGAACACTTCCTTACCGGCGGGAAAGTTAATCACCGGTTTGTTTGCCGCCGCCACCTGATCGATCAACATGTCGTAGTCACTCAGGTTGTTTGCGCCGGCCCATGTCCGCTCTTCGATACTGTCAGCCTCGCCTCTGGTTGAGTGGTCGGCGTGAACATAGGATTGCAAGTAGATGTCACTGACCCGTGCTGCGCGGGTAAAGGTCGAGTTGACCAGCCAGATCCGGTCTGCGCTGAAGCCGCGGCTGGATATTGAGATATGGCCTTCCAGATCATCATCGGGAAACCAGGTTTTACCGCCGGTTCTTTTCGATTCGTCGAGCGCATCCCTGTTGAAATGATAGTTTTCACGAGCCGGGACGATCTCGATATTGCGGGTGTCGAGCAGGTAACAAAAGGCAATGTTCTGGTTGAGTCTTTTCGGGTAATAGTCCTTCTCCGTGATCCGTCCCGGTTCGCTGTCCGAGCCGCTGTCGGCATCGGAGTCTGCCGCACTGTCAACGGATTCTGTATCGCTCGACTGGGTTCGGCTCAAGTCGCCGGGGTACTTGTGGTACTGAGTGTCGTACAGAAGTTCTTTTATCCCGGATTGCTTGCCGAATTGGCGGATGTACTGTTTCGCGTTGTTCAGACTAAAGGTTGCGCTGACAGCCTTTTGTGTCGTTGAGCCCTCACCGAGATCCTGGCGCGGGAGCATATGGCCGTCCCGGGAAAATTCGAAAGGCGTGCGGTCATCGCCCCTGAACATCGCGGGTATATCGGTACGGTACAAACAGTTGTATTTATTGCGCTTGTACCCGGCGTACGCCAGTAAGCCATCGAGATAGGTGCGGGTGTAATTGGCATTGAAATCCGTAAAGCCCCGCCCGCGGTTTCGCAGGCTGAAGATTTCAGGCAGCAACTCCTCGTAGGCGTCGTCGAACCGGTTGACGTTTGTCTCATCGATGGACGTTTGTTTATGGTTCTCGGCCCACTGCGGGGCGGTGCCGTTGGCTTGTATCTCGGCGAGCATCTGTGTGAGTTGCCGGTTCGACAGGTTGTAAGGCTTCATCGTCGCCGCCACCTCATCCAGGGTTTTGTGCGGGCCGCGCAAGTTCATCCGGACTTGAAGCCGTTCAAGAAGCTTGCCTCTTTCTTCTGCGGTTATACGCGCCATCTCGACGTAATCAGGGGTGTTTCCCGTCTCTGTGGTCGGCTGCGTATCCGGCAGGCGCGGTGGTGTCGCCGGCAAACCGGGCCCCGATAGATCCTCGATCAAGGGGCGTTTTTTAGAAGGCCCTGGTTGCTCGTCGATCAGGGGCCGCTTTTGGGGAGTTGGTTGAGGATGGCGCTGGTTGAGCTGCACATTGTCGAACATCGCCTTCAATTGCCCGTACGAGTGTGGCTCCATTAACTCGGCAAATTCATCCTGCTGCTTGTCAGGTGCCATCCAACGTCGCAATTCGTTGATCAGATGGGGTTTGCGGCGTCGGTTTGTACGCGGTTGCGCCCATTGCGGCTTGTTGCCGGTACTGGCGACCTCGGCGCGAAATCGGCTGATCTGTGCTCCCTGCAATCCGTAAAAGTCCCAGATGTCGTAGTCCGTCCAGGCGGGAATTTGCTGCGCAGGCTGATTGATCGGGGTATCTGGTGGATCGACTCTGACAAAGTGTCCGTTCATATCGACAAAAGCATATTGGGTCGTCGGACCGACGAGCGGGTCCGCGTCCTGTTTTTTATGCATCACCACATACCCATGAAGATTGGTTGCCTGTGGGTCCCAGGTGTAGTGGGCAATGTCGACGTAGCTTTGTGCGGGGAGTTGTTGTGCAGACGCCGGTTGTGGCGCAGGCGATGGTTTGATCGAGGACTCGCCGGGCAGCGACTCGGCATCCAGGCGCCAGGTTCTGCTATCTGGGTTGAGCCGCAATGTAGGTCCCGAGGCCGTCAGTTCATTACGCCGTTTTGCCCGATACATTCCGACAGCGGCGTCGAACTCGACAAGCACCGTTCCACCGGACTGAATATCGACGTACCGGCGTTGTGCCTGGACTCTAAACCCGTCAGCGTCGGGTGCAGGCAAGAGGTTTGAAGAGGATGTGGACAGACGGAACAGGTGCAGTGGGTCGGAGCCGGAAGCGGCGGTTGGTGCTCCGGCAGTGGGGGTGTCCTGGACATTCAAGGCGGGCAATGGCAGCAGAGAAGGCTGAGTCAGGGAGGGGCCAGAGATGGGTAACAAGGGGGCTGGCGGCGTAGTGTCCGATGACATGCCTGCCTGCAGATTTGGGCGAACGATTGCAGAGTGCCCTGTCCCCTGCAGTGGCGGCAGATTCAATGCGGGTGGTTCAGGTATGTTTATTTTCGGTATTGAAGATACTGGTGGTTTTGGCATGTTGGAATCCTTTCCAATAGTGGCCTGAAAGGGACCGGCTCCCGGAAGTCGAGGGCCGGTCTTATTCAACGATGAGCAGAGCTGACCTTATGGAAACACAATGTCGTTAGAGTATATTTCCCCGTCAGGAAGTTTGATGACAGGTTTGCCCAAGTTTGTGGCCTGATCGATCAAGTCGTCATATTCCCACTCGTTTTGGTCACCGCTCCATGTTCTTTCTTCAATGGGTCTGCCCGCACGGGGTCTGTGCCTGGCGGACTCGGGCTGACGTAGGTACAGGGCGCAGATGTCATTGATCTTCGCTGCACGTGTCCCGCTCGAGTTGATCAGCCAGATCCTGTCAGCACTTAAGCCGCGCGCAGACATTGAAATGTGGCCTTCATATGAATCGTCGGGAAACCAGATCTTTTCACCGGGCTTTTTTTCGGTTCGCGCATAGGCATTGAAAGCCAGGTTTTCTTCGCCAGGCACAACTTCAATATTGCGGGTGTCGAGCAAATAGGTAAACCCGATGCGCTGATTTTGCCTTTTTGCGATGTAGTGTTTGTCATGGAAGCGTAAGAGCGGGTTACCTGAGCTGTCCTCATCACTGCTGGATGAACTCTCGTCACTGCTTAATGAACTATCGTCACTGCTTGATGAACTATCGTCACTGCTTGATGAACTTTTGCCTCTTTCTTCGTATCTGCGGGTTCCGCTGTAGTCGATTAATTCCCCTGGGTATTTGTGATGCTGAGTGTCATACAGCAACGCTTCCACCTCTGGAGCGCTGCGAGCATGTACATATGCCTCCGATAGACTGAACGTTGCGCTCACGGCTTTTTGTGTGGTTGATCCGACACCGTGTTTCTGGCGTGGGCGCATGTGATCCTCGAAAAACTCGAAGGGGTTGCGGTCGTCCCCCCTGAACATGGCCGGAATATCGGTTCTGTATAAGCAGTTGTATTTGTTGCGCTGGTACCCGGCCTTTGTGAGCAGGGCATTGAGATATGGACGGGTGAAGTTGTCGGAGAAGGCGATGTTGCCGGTTGACTGGTTTCTGAGGTGCAGTATCTCGGGCAACAGTTCTTCGTAGACTTCATCGAACCGATGAGGGTTGGTTTCGTCCATGGAAGAATGTCTGAGGTCCTCAGCCCACTGGGGAATGCGCCCTTGGGCCTGCACGTCACTGACCAGTCGCGAGAGCTGTCGCGTCGACAGGTTGTAGGGTTGAATCTGGCGGGTGATCTCCTCCCGCGATTTCGCGGCGGGTCCCGTGCTTGTCAGGGATCGAAGTTGTTCGATCAGTTGGTCTCTCAGTGCTCCGTACTCAACGGACTTCGTAATGTAGTCGGGCACTGCGGGACTATCCGCTGTGGGGGATTGTTCGTCCGCCAGGCGTGGGCGCTTTGCCTCGGCTCCGGTTTGCGCTTGCGGGTTGGCCAGCTTGCGTTTGTGTACTTCACGTTGGCGCCTGGCGACCGAATCGAGACTGACCCTGTCGAGTTGCGCCGCCCATTGCTCGACCGAATAGTTCAGAGGCTCCATTCTCCGGTTAAATTCATCCCGGCTCATATGTGGCGCCAACCAGCGGCGAAGTTCATCGAGAAGATACGATTTCTGAAGCCGCTCCTGTCGAATGGAGGCCCATTGCGGCTTCATCCCGGTGACCGTGACTTCGTCGCGGAAACGGGTGATATCACTGCCGGAAAGATCGTACATATCCCACAGGTCACGATCGGTCCACGCCGCTAGCTTGGCCGCCGGCTGGTCGATCGGGGTCGAGCCCGGTTCGACTTTGACGAACGAACCGTTGTCATCCTGAAAGGCCATATGGGTTTCGGGTCCTACGTGTGCGTCCAGGCCTCTTTTTCGATGCAGAACGACGTATCCCTGAAGGTTTGTTGCGTCCGGGTTCCAGACATAGTGTGTGCTATCAAGGTAGATGCGTGGGGCGATAGCAGTCGTTGACATGTTTACTGGCGGCGGGGCGGGGGGATCGAGGCTCCAGCTTTTTCCATCGTTGTTCAGGTGCAATACCGGTCCGCTGGGCGTCACTTCGAAGCGACGTTGTGCCCGGTATGTGTTCGTGCCTGCGTCATAGCTGACTTGGACTGTACCGTTGCCCGGGATGTCGGCGTACATGCGTTGGGCATGGATTCGCAAGCCGGCGTCGTTTGGCGGGGGCAACGTGTTTGCCGAGTAGACCGACACTCGAAACCCATTCAATGGATCATTGCCGAGAGGACGTGTCGGCACCGTGGACCCAGCGAGTGCCTGTGTTTGTATCGGCTGCGGGACGTCGGGCAACAGACCGGGTGTCAGCCCAGGCGCATGGGGCGTGCCATCAGGCCATCCCGCAGCAGGTTGCATCGACTCCAGCCCTGTGTTCATGCGAGTGCCCGGGAGCGACGCATCCGCTTGCAGTCGCGGCGGGGTCGTCGTCGGCAGCTCAGGCAGGTTGATTTTGGGTATCGAAGATATCGGTGGTTTGGGGGCCATGTTGGAATCCTTTCCAGTGTTGAAGCGGTAGCCGCTTCGTTGTTTGAATGAAATCAGGTGTGGCGCAATTCGATCATTGATCCATTGGGGTTTCGTTCACGGGCGCGCGCACGATGTGCATGTCCTCATGTTGCAGCTTGCGCGACCAGTCACCTTCGAGCGTCCAGTCTTCGGCGACGCTGTCGTAGTAAATGGCTTTGCTGTCATCGTCACGCAATTGCAGATTGCGGATGAGCACCAGGTCGGTCATCGGTTCGTTGCCTTGGCGATGCAGACTGATCCCTGCCTGGATCGCGTCGATGCTGGAATAGGCCTGGGCATTGATTTCTGCCAGAAGCACCACGGCAAATTCCTGTTCGATGTCATACCGGTGACCGGATGAGGTGAATACGCGCACCGTTTCCATCAGCGCGTCACCGGTCTCGTCATTGGGCAGCAGAATAAGGATGTGGCCGACCCATAGCTGCGCGCCGTTCAGGCGGATGTGCTCGCGGCCGATCGTCTCACTCAGGTGCTGTGTATGAATATTCCAGGTTGAAGTACCGATGGCAGTGGCAATCGCGACCGAAGTCGACAGCCTGAGGATGGTGTCGGCCGCCGGATGAATGTCGTAGGTCGCGGCCTGTCCCTCCAGCACGAGAATGCCGGCCTGGGGCGCGGCCTGGATGTCCACCCGCAAGTCCTGCGGTTTAAGCACGGTGGGCGGGTGGGCAGCGGGTTGCTGCATCAGGTAGTGACCGCTGCGCTCAACCAGCGAGCGGGGCGTCAATACAGTCCTGTGACCCTGTTGGAGTTGGTCTTCAAGATAGAAATGGTGCGGCAGTCCTACCCGATAGGAGATTCCGTCGCGCATGATGAGCACAAAGTTGTGTGTGGGCATCAGCCCCGACGCGATCAGGTTGCCCATGACATTGCTACCGACCCCCGGGCGATTGCGGGCCATGTCTTTCAGCGTCAGGCGCTTTTGATCCGTGAAACGCAAGGTCAAGTTGACGTCTTGGTAGCGCAGGTAGTTGGAGTTGATGTTGCGGGTTGACCTGACCGTGTACTCCGCCTCTACGGCTTCTATTTCATGACTGTCGTAATCCAGGAATAGCGTGCTGAGCGTCGTTTCGCTCACGTGCCGGACAGCCAGTACGGTCGACGCCAAATGTCGATAGACGAAGTAGCTTGAGTGCGATGCGCTGGAGGCGACATGGTCTCCTCCCTTCAACAGTTGCGGCGGGGTTGCAGGTTTGCCCCGCGCCAGGATGATTGCGTTGACGTCGACGCTGTCGCGGCCATCGAGCTGTTGCGGCAAGTCAGGTTTGAGTGAGTAGAGATCCTTGGTGCGCACTATCAGTTTGTCGTTGCACAGCAGGCGTTTGTCGGCTTCCTGGCGATAAATCCCTTTGACCGTGACGGTGATCTGCGGCAGTTCTCCATCTATGCCGTGAAGTGCGGACAGCACCAGCGAAGTCCCTTCGACCCGCCAGCCTTGAATGCGTTCGAGCGTCCAGTCGAGGTCGATGAGGCTGGGGTCCTGGCCATCTTCGATCAGTGTGGTGGCGTCGGTTTTGTCGGCGATGATGTAGTGATCTTCGCCGGGACCGCCGTTGGCCTGGCTGTTTGGCCCTTTGATCACAATCGTGTCGGCACCTGCGCCGGTGTCGGCAATGTCCGCGTTTCCGCGCAGGACGATTCGGTCCGCCTGCGAACTGCCGGTGATGCTATTCGCGGCGTCCGCCAGCGTTTCGACAGTTTCCACAGACTCAAAGCGCAGCGGCGGGGTGTCGGGGCTGACGCGCAGGTTCAGTTGCCCTGTTTGCAGGTCAATGCGCACGCCCTGATGCGGCTTGTCGCGCGAGACCTTGCCTTCCAGTTGCAGCGTGTCATTGCCGGCACCACCTCGCAGCTGACTGCCTGACAGATCACTAGGTTGGAGAGTGTCGGCGGCGATCCGAAAGCTGAAAATATCATCCTTGTCGCCACCAGTGAGGGTCTTTTTTCCCGCGCCGTAGCTGAATTGGTTGGGTTTGTCCCTAACCCCCACAACGGTGTCGTCGCCGCCTCCCAGTTGCCAGAGGATGGCCTTGTGCTCGCCCGCGCTGCCGATGATTGCGCCCGGGATGTGGCTGATGCCTTCACTGGCATCGAACGTGTCGTCGGTTTCCTTGATGACGGCTTCCTTTTCCTCGATGTAAGGACTTTCGCCGCCAGCATCGTCCCACTGGTATTTCCAGTGCTTGACGGTCTGCAATTCGACTTGATAGCTGCCTAACACTACCGCTTCGACAGTGTCTTTCAATTCGTTGTCCAGCCAACCTCGGGCCGTCTTTCTCAGTAGCTCGCTGTAGTTGCTGTCGGTTTTGGCGACGAGGTAGCGGTCGAGAATGTCTCGATCCATGGTTTGCCCGGTGAACGCAAACCAACCCGAGCGCAAGCGTTCGTGGGTGCTCAATGTAATGTAATCGTCGATGTCATCGACCTGGCGGGCGGCACCGTAAATTCTTGCACCCAGGATGAGCACGGCACCCGCCGCAATCCCGATCGGGCCGGCTGCACTGAAACCGGCAAGAGCCGCTATACCCAGAACAATACTCAGCCCGGCGCTGGTCAGGCTAAGCGCTGCATTGAAGTAGTGATCCTGAGCTTGTTTGCCGGTGGCGCTGGCGGCGTCGTTGAACGCTTTGATGGCGGTGTAGATATCGAAGGGAAGAGTCAGGACACTGGCAAGCAGGCCGGCGCCGCGTGCCAGGTACTTGCCGGCACTGGTTTTGCTGAACCCTGTAAACACCTTGCCGCCACTGAGCATCATGTTTCTGCCGATGTTTTCCAGACCTCGCTCGAGGAACAAAGAACCCACCTCGGCAGTGATCCCGCCTACGTTGATGCCGGCTTCAACCAGGTCGCCTTTCTTCAGTGCTTCTGCGGTGCCCATGATGCCGCTGTAGATGCCGTAACCCTGGAGCCCGACGCCCATGCTGGTCATGCTGCGGCTTTTGACCTTGTCGGCCCAGCTCGGCAGGTTTTCAGGCAGCGATGGGGTACTCAATGACAATTGCTGGGCGGAGTCCAGCAGTTTGCCAAGGCTTTGCATGGACGCTGACAAGTCGGAGGATGATGCTGAAAGCAAAGATTGGGCGCTGGCCGAACGCAGAACGCCGAGTTCAAACAACAACCCCGCGCAGCTGTCGCTATGTTGAGGGGATTGCAGCCTGCCCTCGATCTTGGCCGGATCAAATTGCAGGGCGTTTATGAACGTCTGGTCGGGCTCAAGCTGAATCGGATGATTTGCGTTGATCACCTGGCCATTGAGTCTTGCCCCCATGTCATACAAGTCCTGGCGACTGATGGTTAATTCGCCAATGCGAACCGGGCCGTTCAATTGATCCTGGAGTAAGAGTCTGTTCCGACGTTGTTCATCTTGGGGCGTGGATGAGGGCATCCGTGCCGAGAGAGAAGGGGGCGTTTCGGTAATACGGATGTTTATCGGCAGTGTTGGATTTTGCCCGGTGGATATGGAAGGCGTGGACATGGTTCGCGTATCTCTTTTTTCATATAGATGTAATTCGGTTCTTGGGCCTCATGTTGGCGTTGAACAGTATTGTTGAGGTGGATGTTGCAGGTGCGGTACATATTTATAGCTTTGGTTGTTTTATATGCTCTCGCGGACGCTTTTTTTGAGGGTTTTATGTATTGATGGGTTGGGGGGAGGAGGGTGTAACTTCGAGAAGGCGGCATAACTATGCTTTCGAAAAGAGGTGCGGCAGTAAAAATACTGTTGATGCAATGATGTTGTAAGTTGAGGTTGAATTAAGTAACGCCATAAATATGGGGCGCTGTTTCATCAACTACTGCGATCTTCTGACGGTAATAACGGTCAGTCCAGGTAGTTCACAGCTTCTCTTCGAAAGGAGAAGCTGCGAGCCCTTCGCTATCAGTACGAGTAACGCAACAGAGCGTGAGGCAAATTCCACAGCGCGAAGAAGCCGAACAATGCCATCAACACCGGCAAGACCAACCACCAGACTTTGGTCGGCATCGGATTCAGGACTGTCTGGCGCTGGGTCACGGCCAGGCTGGCCGCACAAACACAAGCTGCCAGTACCGCTCCGGCCAGGACATCGGTTGGCCAGTGCGCGCCCAGATAAACCCGCGACATGGCGATGGACACAGCCGGCAAGCAGCCGAGCAGCAGCCAGGTCAGGCGCATGCGCGTTGGCTGGCCTCGGCCAGCCAGTACCGCCAGGGTCAGGAACAGCGCAAACGAACCAGACGAATGACCACTGGGCATGCTGTAGCTGCTCAGTGGATCGGCCAGTACTTCCGGGCGCATCCGGGCGAACAGGTTTTTGGTTCCGGTGTTCGCCAGCGCGGTGATCAGCAGCGTGCTGCCGGCGAAGAGCATGTGTCGCCATTGTCGGGTAACCAACAGCAGGATCGTCAGCACCGCACTGATCACGAACATGTTTTTGAACTCGCCGAGCTGGGTGAGCATCACCGCTACTTCATCCAGTAGCGGGCTGCGGTGCTCCTGTATCAGCGTCATCAAGCCCTGATCGAAGGCGTTCAGATGCGCAAAGCCAATAAACAACCCACCGAGGATCACCAGGCTGAGGCCGGCGATGTATACGGTCACCAGGCGATGAGCGCGCACGCTGCTGTTGACGCTCAGGCCTACCAGCGCCGCGATGCTGCCGACCACCAGCCCGACCTGTGGCCAGAAACCTTCCGGCAACGGCAGGCGAATCGCCGCGCCCGTGGCCCAACCGGGTAGCAGGTAAGCGACGCTCCAGCCAGCGGCGGCCAGCAAGCTGACGGCGGCGAAGCGCGGGAAGGGCATGTCGAACATCCCCGCGACCATCGGCAGCATCGGCCGCAGCGGACCGATGAAGCGCCCGACCAGCAGGCTGGCGATGCCGTAGCGCTGGAAATACGCTTCGGCGCGGGCGATCCATTCCGGATGATGGCGCAACCCTGGCAGGCGCCGGATGTTCTGATGGAAATGTCGCCCGATGAAGTACGAAACGATGTCCCCCAGCACCCCGGCGAGAAAGCCCAGCAGCAGCGTTTCACCCAGCGACAGCGCGCCACTGCCGGCCAGGACCGCCACGGCAAACAGCAGCACCGTGCCAGGTACGATCAACCCGGCAATCGCCAGGCATTCCACAAAGGCCACTATGAACACCGCCGCGGCCAGCCATTGCGGGTTGACCGTCAACCAACCGGTCACGCTATCGAGCCATGGGCCCATAAAAACAACTCCATCGATTATTCAATTGGCCCCAAGGGACAAACGCGATCTTCAAAACGCTATAAATCCCCTGTGGGAGCGGGCTTGCTCGCGAAGGCGGAGTGTCAGTCGGCACTAATATCGACTGAAAGGGCCCCTTCGCGAGCAAGCCCGCTCCCACACTGGATTTTCATTGTTCAGGTCAGCAAAAAATAATCGCGACCTTCGACCTGCCCCCGTCGCAACGGGTTGCGCGTGCAATACGGCGCGTAAGCCGCGTCGACGAAACGGTACATCAAATGCTCATCGCGGCCGTGGGGAATGCCCAGGCGCGTGGTTTGTATGATGTGAGCGGGCGCCGGGCCGACATCTTCCACCAGCAGCACTTCATGGTCGAAGCGCTTTGCGTCCCAGACCGGAACCTTCAGGCCCAACGCTTTGCAGAGCAACGTCTGTCCGGCACAAAGTTTTTGCGAGGGGCGAGGGCGACCCTGAGCGTCGGGATTGTTCAACAGCATCTGCGCCAGGCTCGCCGGCCCGCTCAAGTCATCGACCCACGGATAGGCGGATTTGATCAGCACAGCATTGCCCGGCCCCTGGGCGCTGAAGTTCAGGGAATCGCCGCCACGGGCGTAGTACATATAGATGTGGCCGCCATCCAGAAACAAAGCCTTACGTTTTTCTGTGTAGCCGAGGGAGGCGTGGCTGCCTTTTTCTTCGAAGTAATAGGCTTCGGTCTCGATGATCCGGGCGCTGAGCCACAGGTCGCCGACCCGGTGACGAATGACTTTGCCGAGTAAATCCCGAGCCAGCGTTTGGGCATCTCTGTCGAAAAATGCATCCGCGAGCCCCTTGGGCAGGCTTGTCGCGGGCGTGCGAACAGTCAGGTTAGTCATGATGAACGGTGTTTATCAGGGCTGATTGAGCCGCGATGATAACAATTTGCAGCTTAATCACGGCTGAACGTCGGCAAATTGCCCTCCATTTCGACCATCCGCCCGTCACCGCTGTTAGTCCCGGGACGCGACAGCTATAATCTGCCGCTTTACTCTTTACCAAGACCTTAGCAAAGACCACTCCAGACCATGACTGAGTCCGTTCTTGACTACATGACCCGATTGGGTCGCGCTGCCCGCGAAGCTTCTCGCGTCATCGGCCGTGCCAGCACCGCGCAGAAAAACCGCGCCTTGCAGGCTGCTGCCAAGGCGTTGGACGCCGCACGCGCCGAGCTGACGGCTGCCAATGAACTGGATTTGGCCGCTGGCCGCGCCAATGGTCTTGAGCCTGCATTGCTTGAGCGTCTGGCGCTGACCCCGGAACGTATCGACGGCATGATCGTCGGTTTGCGTCAGGTGGCGGCGCTGCCGGACCCGGTCGGCGCGATCCGCGACATGAGCTTTCGGCCGTCGGGCATTCAGGTCGGCAAGATGCGCGTGCCGTTGGGCGTGATCGGGATCATCTACGAATCCCGGCCGAACGTGACCATCGATGCCGCCAGCCTGTGCCTGAAGTCCGGCAACGCGACCATCCTGCGTGGCGGCTCCGAGGCGATTCATTCCAACCGTGCCATTGCCGCCTGCATCCAGCGCGGTCTGGCCGAAGCCGATTTGCCTGCCGCCGTGGTGCAAGTGGTCGAAACCACGGACCGTGCCGCCGTTGGCGCGCTGATCACCATGCCGGAATACGTCGACGTTATCGTGCCCCGTGGTGGCCGTGGCCTGATCGAGCGCGTCAGCCGTGACGCTCGCGTGCCGGTTATCAAGCACCTGGACGGCATCTGTCACGTTTACGTCAGTGCTCATGCCGACCTGCCGAAAGCCCAGCGCATCGCGTTCAACGCCAAGACTTACCGCTATGGCATCTGCGGTGCGATGGAAACCCTGCTGGTGGACCAATCGGTCGCCAAGGATTTCCTGCCGTCGATGGCTGCACAGTTCCGCGAAAAAGGCGTCGAGCTGCGCGGCTGCGAACGCACCCGGGCGATTATCGAGGCTATTGCAGCGAGCGAAGAAGACTGGAACACCGAGTACCTGGCGCCGATTCTTTCGATCCGTGTGGTCGACGGGCTGGAACAGGCCATCGAGCACATTAATAAGTACGGCTCCCATCACACCGATTCGATCGTCAGCGAAAACCTGGCCGACACCCGGCGTTTCGTCGCGGAAGTCGATTCGTCGTCGGTCATGATCAACACCCCGACATGCTTCGCCGATGGCTTCGAATACGGATTGGGTGCCGAGATTGGCATTTCTACTGATAAGCTGCACGCCCGCGGCCCGGTGGGCCTCGAAGGTCTGACCTGCGAGAAGTACATCGTGGTCGGTGATGGCCAGTTGCGCGGCCAGGCGTCGGACTGACTTGGGCGACCTCGACCAGTCAGCCCCGGTAACCGCCAGCGAGCCTGCGCCTCGACGCATTGGCATGCTGGGCGGAACCTTCGACCCGGTGCACATCGGCCATTTGCGCAGTGCGCTGGAAGTCGCCGAATCGCTGGCGCTCGATGAACTGCGTCTGACACCCAGTGCCAGACCACCTCATCGCGGTACGCCGCAGGTATCGGCGAAAGACCGTCTGGCGATGGTCGAGTGCGCGGTGGCCGGTGTGGCGCCGCTGGTGGTGGACGCCCGCGAATTGCAGCGGGACAAACCGTCCTACACCATCGACACCCTGGAACTGATGCGCGCAGAAATTGCCGCCTCCGACCAGGTTTTTCTACTTTTGGGCTGGGACGCATTTTGCGGCCTGCCCACTTGGCACCGCTGGGAAGAGTTGCTCCAGCATTGCCACATCCTGGTGCTGCAACGCCCGGATGCCGACAGCGAACCGCCGGATGCCTTGCGCAATCTGTTGGCGGCACGCTCGGTGAGCGACCCGCTGGCCCTCAAAGGGCCGAGCGGACAGATTGCATTCGTCTGGCAGACACCGCTCGCGGTATCCGCCACCCAGATCCGTCAACTGCTGGCCAGCGGTAAGTCGGTACGTTTCCTGGTGCCCGACGCGGTCCTGGCCTACATCGATGCGCACGGTCTCTACCGTGCGTCGAACTGAAAAAGGGCGCGCTTCAAAACACGTGAACGCGTGTACCGAAGCGCCCGAACATACGAGCAAAACGAGTTTTATATGACGAACAAAGACGTAACTAAAGTAAAGCGCAAAGGCACGTTCAAGAGCGCCCCGCTGCCAGTAGAAGTTCCAACCGGCCCCGAGCTGCGCGGCGAAGAGCTGGTCAAGGTTGCCGTAGCGGCCCTGGAAGACGTCAAGGGCCAGGACATCCAGGTGATCGACGTTCGTGAAAAGCAGAGCATCACTGACTTCATGATCATCGCCACCGGTACGTCCAACCGCCAGATCGGCGCGATGCTGGATAAGGTCCGCGAAGCGGTCAAAGCCCAGGGCGTCAAGCCGCTGGGTGAAGAAGGCAAGGGCGACAGCGACTGGGTCCTGCTGGATATGGATGATGTCATCGTGCACATGATGACCGCTTCGGCTCGTCAGTTTTACGACCTGGAGCGTCTGTGGTCCGGTGCAGAACAGAGCCGTGCTCTGAACGCGGCTCACCACAGCCCGGAAAACACCCATGAGCACTTCGTCAAGCTCAACAAAGACCAGCAATAAGGGACCGCTGTGCGACTGCGACTGATCGCTGTCGGTTCTCGCATGCCCAAGTGGGTGGAAGAAGGCTGGCATGAATATGCCAAGCGTCTTCCGTCCGAGCTGGCGCTGGAACTGGTGGAAATACCGCTCAACACCCGTGGCAAGAACGCCGACGTGGCGCGCTTCATCCGTCAGGAAGGCGAAGCCATGCTGGCCAAGGTCGGGCCGAACGAGCGTGTTGTGACCCTCGAAGTCCACGGCAAGCCCTGGAGCACCGAGCAGCTGGCGGTCGAGCTCGATCGCTGGCGGCTGGACTCGCGCACGGTGAATTTCATGGTCGGCGGCCCCGAAGGGCTGGCGCCGGAAGTCTGTGCCCGGGCCGATCAGCGCTGGTCGCTCTCGCCGCTGACGTTGCCGCACCCGCTGGTGCGAATCCTGATCGGCGAACAGCTGTATCGTGCCTGGACAGTCCTGTCCGGCCACCCTTACCACAAGTAGTTCTGCCCTCATGCCCCAGCCGATCCGCATCAAGGACCACGAAAAAGACGCCCGTCTGGTGCGTGGCCGCGTCGTGTTCGGGGCAATTGCGGTGGTGTCGCTGATCTGTGTGCTGATCGCGCGGCTGTATTTCCTTCAGGTGATCCAGTACGAGTACCACTCGACCCTGTCGGAAAACAACCGCGTCCATGTGCAGCCGATTCCGCCGACCCGCGGGCTGATTTTCGACCGCAATGGCGTGGTGGTGGCCGATAATCGGCCCAGCTTCAGCCTGAGCATGACCCGCGAGCGCTCCGGCGACTGGCAGCAAGTGCTCGACGTCATTGTCGAAGTGCTGGAGCTGACGCCCGAGGACCGGGTGATCTTCGAGAAGCGCATGCGTCAGGGGCGCCGGCCATTCGAGCCGGTGCCGATCCTGTTCGAGCTGACCGAAGAACAGATCGCCCGCATCGCGGTGAATCAGTTCCGTCTGCCGGGCGTGGAAGTGGTCGCGCAGCTGGTGCGTCACTATCCGCAGGGCGCGCACTTTGCGCACTCGGTGGGTTACATGGGGCGGATCAACGAGAAAGAGCTCAAGTCTCTGGACCCGGTGAGTTACAGCGGCACCCATCAAATTGGCAAAACGGGCATCGAGCGCTTCTACGAGCCCGAATTGCACGGTCAGGTCGGTTACGAAGAAGTCGAGACCAACGCCCGTGGCCGCGTGCTGCGGGTACTCAAACGTACCGAACCGATTTCCGGCAAGGACATCGTCCTGAGCCTGGACATCAAATTGCAGGAGGCCGCCGAAGCTGCACTCGGCGGTCGCCGTGGCGCAGTGGTGGCGCTGGACCCGAAAACCGGCGAAGTCCTGGCGATGGTCAGTCAGCCGAGTTTTGACCCGAACCTGTTTGTCACCGGCATCAGCTTCAAGGCCTATTCCGAGCTGCGCGACTCCATCGACCGGCCACTGTTCAACCGCGTGCTGCGCGGCCTGTACCCGCCGGGTTCGACCATCAAACCGGCCGTGGCAATTGCCGGCCTGGATTCTGGTGTTGTGAACGCGTCGAGTCGGGTGTATGACCCCGGCTATTACCAGCTGCCCAATTACGATCACAAGTACCGCAACTGGAACCGTACCGGCGACGGCTACGTCGATCTGGACACGGCGATCATGCGCTCCAACGACACCTACTTTTACGACCTGGCCCACAAGCTGGGGATCGATCGGCTGTCGGCCTACCTGGGCAAGTTCGGCATTGGCCAGAAGGTCTCGCTGGACATGTTCGAAGAGTCGCCGGGGCTGATGCCGACACGGGAATGGAAGCGGGCAACCCGTCGTCAGGCCTGGTTCCCGGGCGAGACGCTGATTCTGGGGATCGGTCAGGGCTACATGCAATCAACGCCCTTGCAACTGGCCCAGGCCACGGCGCTGGTCGCGAACAAGGGTGTCTGGAACCGTCCGCACCTGGCCAAGACCGTCGAAGGCGAGCGGCCGAAGGATGAAAACCCGATGCCGGACATCATCCTGCGCGACCCGTCCGACTGGACCAAGGTCAACCACGGCATGCAGCAGGTGATGCACGGTGCCCGTGGCACTGCGCGCAAAGCGGCGATCGGTTCGCAATACCGGATTGCCGGCAAGAGTGGTACGGCCCAGGTGGTCGCGATCAAGCAGGGTGAGAAGTACGACCGTTCCAAGGTTCAGGAGCGTCACCGCGACCACGCCTTGTTCGTCGGCTTCGCGCCGGCCGACAACCCGCAAATCGTGGTGTCGGTGATGGTCGAGAACGGTGAATCCGGTTCCGGCGTCGCCGCGCCCGTGGTGCGTCAAGTCATGGACGCCTGGCTCCTGGACCAGGACGGCCGACTGAAAGCCGAATACGCCAGCCCTATCAGTGCGGAGGCTACGGCCCGTGAAGAGTAATTTCGATCGCATCCTCTCCAGTGAGGATGTGATGCGTCGCCGTGCGACGCTGTTGCAACGCCTGCACATTGACGGCCCGTTGCTGATCCTGCTGTTGACGCTCGCCGCCGGCAGCCTGTTCGTGCTGTATTCGGCCAGCGGTAAAAGCTGGGATCTGCTGGCCAAGCAAGCCACTTCGTTCGGCATCGGTCTGGTATCGATGATCGTCATCGCCCAATTCGAACCGCGTTTCATGGCCCGTTGGGTGCCAGTCGGTTATGTGGTCGGTGTGCTGTTGCTGGTGGTGGTGGATGTCATGGGCCACAACGCCATGGGTGCTACGCGCTGGATCAACATTCCCGGGGTAATCCGCTTCCAGCCCTCGGAATTCATGAAGATTCTGATGCCGGCGACCATCGCCTGGTACTTGTCCAAGCGCACCTTGCCGCCGCAGCTCAAGCATGTGGGTGTCAGTCTGTTTCTGATTGGGTTGCCCTTCATTCTGATCGTGCGTCAGCCCGACCTCGGCACTTCGCTGCTGATTCTGGCCGGCGGTGCGTTTGTGCTGTTTATGGGTGGCTTGAAGTGGCGCTGGATCATCAGCGTGATCGCCGCCGCCGTGCCGGTGGCCGTGGCGATGTGGTTCTTCATCATGCACGACTACCAGAAACAGCGAATCCTGACCTTCCTCGACCCCGAGAGCGATCCGCTGGGCACTGGCTGGAACATCATTCAGTCGAAAGCCGCCATCGGTTCCGGCGGCGTGTTCGGCAAAGGCTGGTTGCTTGGCACTCAGTCGCACCTGGACTTCCTGCCGGAAAGCCACACCGACTTCATTATTGCGGTCATGGGCGAAGAATTCGGCCTGGTGGGCATCTGCGCACTGCTGCTGATTTACCTGCTGTTGATCGGCCGCGGGCTGGTGATTACCGCTCAGGCCCAGACATTGTTCGGCAAATTGCTCGCAGGCAGCCTGACCATGACGTTTTTTGTTTACGTTTTCGTCAACATCGGTATGGTCAGTGGCCTGTTGCCGGTTGTGGGGGTGCCGTTGCCGTTCATTAGCTACGGAGGAACTTCGCTGGTGACGCTGCTGTCAGCGTTTGGGGTTTTGATGTCGATCCATACCCATCGCAAGTGGATCGCTCAGGTTTGAATAAGGTGAAGATTTCAATGCAAGTAATGCGTGGCTGGGCGACTCGATATGCGCCATGGGTCGGCCTGGTAAGCATCCTTGGCACAGCGCAGGACGCGTTGGCCGGCGATTACGAAGGCTCACCCCAAGTGGCCGAATTCGTCGGTGAAATGACCCGCGACTACGGTTTTGCCGGTGAACAGCTGATGGGGGTGTTCCGCGAAGCCGAGCGCAAGCAGTCGATTCTGGACGCGATCTCGAAACCGGCCGAGCGGGTCAAGCAGTGGAGCGAGTACCGCCCGATGTTCATCACCGACGCGCGCATCGCCCGTGGTGTGGACTTCTGGCGTCAGCACGAGGCGGTACTGGCCCGTGCCGAGCAGGAATATGGCGTACCGGCCCAGGTAATCGTCTCCATCATCGGCGTCGAGACCTTTTTCGGCCGCAATACCGGAAATTTCCGGGTAATCGACGCCTTGTCGACCCTGGGTTTCGACTATCCTCCCCGTGCCGAATTTTTCCGCAAGGAATTGCGTGAGTTCCTGTTGCTGGCCCGGGAAGAGCAGGTCGATCCGCTGACTCTCAAAGGTTCCTACGCCGGCGCCATGGGGTTGCCGCAGTTCATGCCGAGCAGCTTTCGTGCCTATGCGGTGGACTTCGACGGTGACGGCCACATTAATATCTGGACCAATCCGGACGATGCCATTGGCAGCGTCGCCAGTTATTTCAAACGTCACGGCTGGGTCGCCGGCGAACCGGTGGTCAGCCGCGCCGATGTACGTGGCGATCAGGTGGACGAAGGTTTGACCACGGGCATCGAACCGACTAAAACCGTCGGGGAGTTGCGGGCGCTGGGGTGGTCAAGTCATGATGCGCTGCGCGATGATATGCCGGTCACGGCTTTCCGCCTGGAAGGTGACAATGGCCCCGAATACTGGATGGGTCTGACGAATTTTTACGCAATCACGCGTTATAACCGCAGCGTGATGTACGCCATGGCCGTACATCAACTGTCTGAACAGCTGGTCCAAGCACGGGGCGTCAAGTAATGCGGGCATTGCCTATGAATAAACCCCTGAAGCTGATGGCATTCGCCGCGTTGGCGGTGCTGATCGCCAGTTGTTCGACCAGCCGTTCGCCGACCCAAAAGTCTTCCACCGCCGTGCGCGCAGCGCCAGGCCTGGACATCAACCGCGCGCACAAAGATGGCGCGCCGTGGTGGGACGTCGATGTATCGCGCATCCCGGATGCCACGCCGACCCTGCACAGCGGTCCTTATAAAGCCAACCCGTACACCGTGCTGGGCAAGACCTATTTCCCATTGCAGGAATCCAAGACCTACGTGGCCTCGGGCACTGCGTCCTGGTATGGCACCAAGTTCCACGGTCAGAACACCGCCAATGGCGAGGTTTACGACCTGTACGGCATGAGTGCTGCTCACAAGACCTTGCCACTGCCAAGTTACGTTCGGGTGACCAACCTGGACAACAACAAGAGCGTGGTTTTGCGAGTCAACGACCGTGGGCCGTTCTACTCGGACCGCATCATCGACTTGTCCTACGCAGCGGCCAAGAAACTGGGCTACGCCGAAATCGGCACCGCGCGGGTCAAGGTTGAAGGTATCGATCCACAACAGTGGTGGGCCGCGAAAGGCCGTCCGGCGCCTTTGATGCTCAATGAGCCTCAAGTAGCGCAAAATGCCGCGCCGACGATTACGGCTTCGGCGGGGACGGTCGAGCAATGGACGCCACCGCCGCAGCAACACGCTTCGGACACCGTGCCTGTGCCGATCAGTGCAAAAAAAAACGCTTCTGTACCAGCCTCTGGCCAGTATCTGCAGGTGGGCGCGTTCGCCAACCCGGACGCTGCAGAACTCCTGAGATCGAAGCTCAGCGGGATGGTGAGCGCTCCGGTGTTCATCAGTTCGATCGTGCGCAATCAACAGACGCTGCATCGGGTGCGCCTGGGGCCGATCGGCTCTCCGGGTGAAATCCAGCAAGTGCAGAACAGTGTGCGCCTGGCCAATCTCGGTTCGCCGAGCCTGGTCACTGCCGAGTAATACGTAGTACTTGATTGACGGTTCGCTTGCGGTTTGGGGGGTGGACCTGGTTGTTGGCTCGTTAAAGAACAAAAGCCCGGCAAGGGTTCTGAGTGAACAACTGAACACGCGACAGCTCGTTAGAAAGCTGTCTGATTAGTTTTGCCCCTTAGGGCAGTTTCCATTAGCGATTTCGAGAGACGGATGAACATCACCACCTTTGCCAAACGACTGTGCCTGCTAGTACCGCTGCTCCTCTCGCCTGCCGCTTTCGCGGTCGAGATGATGCCGTCGCCACCGCAACTGGCCGCCAAAGCCTATGTACTCATGGACGCCAGCAGCGGCAACGTGCTGGTGGAGAACAACGGTGACCAGCGTCTGCCTCCGGCCAGCCTGACCAAGCTGATGACCGCGTATATCGCGACCCTGGAAATCCGTCGTGGCCAGATCGGCGAAAACGACCCGGTAACCGTCAGCGAAAACGCCTGGCGCACCGGCGGTTCGCGGATGTTCATCAAGGTCGGCTCGCAAGTCACGGTCAGCGACCTGCTGCACGGCATCATCATTCAGTCGGGTAACGACGCCAGCGTTGCGCTCTCCGAGCACATCGCCGGCAGCGAAGACGCCTTCGCTGACATGATGAACAAAACCGTGGCCGATCTGGGCATGACCAACAGCCACTTCATGAACCCGACCGGTCTGCCGAACCCGGAGCACTACTCGTCGGCGCACGACATGGCGGTGCTGGCTCGCGCGATCATCCACGAAGACCCGGCTCACTACGCGATCTACTCGCAGAAAGAGTTCTTCTGGAACGGCATCAAGCAACCTAACCGTAACCTGCTGCTGTGGCGCGACAAGACGGTCGACGGCCTGAAAACCGGTCACACCGACGAAGCCGGCTACTGCATGGTGTCTTCGGCTGTACGTGATGGCATGCGCCTGATCGCTGTGGTGTTCGGCACCAACAGTGAAGTGGCTCGCGCCTCCGAAACCCAGAAGCTGTTGACCTACGGTTTCCGCTTCTTCGAAACCCAGACGTTCTATCAGAAAGGCGCCGAGCTGGCTCAGGCTCCTGTCTGGAAAGGCACCACCAATCAAGTCAAGGCCGGCCTGGCTGAAGACCTGACCATGACCCTGCCAAAAGGCCAGCTGAAAAAGCTCGCCGCGAGCATGACCATGAACCCGCAACTGGTTGCGCCAATCGCCAAGGGCGACGTGATCGGTAAAGTCGAAGTGAAGCTGGACGACAAAGTCGTGCATAGCGCTGACCTGATCGCTCTGGACGCGGTCGACGAGGGTGGTATCTTCCGCCGCATGTGGGATAGCATCCGTCTATTCTTCTACGGCTTGTTCAACTGAATTAGTGTGGACCTGCATGGCCCTGTTCCAATCCGGAACGGGGCCATGTCCGTTGCCACGGCTTACGAGGCCGTTACGCCATGACAGACACCGAAGTAAAGGCGCCAAAAATCGAATTCCCCTGCGCGGATTACCCGATCAAGGTGATCGGCGACACCGGCGTGGGTTTCAAGGACAAGATCATCGCGATCCTTGAGAAACACGCGACCGTTGACCACCAGACCCTGGCCGAGCGCCAGAGTACCAACGGCAAGTACACGACCATCCAGTTGCACATCATCGCCACCGGCCAGGAACAGCTGTACGACATCAACAGCGAGTTGCGGGCTACCGGTTTCGTGCACATGGTGCTGTGATGTCTGCCGCGGTGGGCTTTCGCGAGCTCGGCCAGATGGCTTACGAGCCGGTCTGGCACGCCATGCAGCGCTTCACCAACGAACGCGGCAGCGATGCCGCGGACGAGATCTGGCTGGTCGAGCACCCACCGGTATTCACCCAGGGGCAGGCCGGCAAGGCTGAACATTTGTTACTCCCGGGAGATATTCCGGTGGTAAAGGTTGATCGCGGTGGTCAAGTGACTTATCACGGTCCCGGCCAATTGGTGGCCTACCTGTTGCTCGACGTACGCAAGCTGGGTTTCGGCGTGCGTGACCTGGTCAGCCGCATGGAACAATGCCTGATCGAGTTGCTGGCCAGCTATGGCGTGACCGCCGTGGCCAAGCCGGATGCTCCGGGTGTCTACGTCAATGGGGCGAAAATCGCTTCTCTGGGTCTGCGGATCCGCCACGGTTGCTCCTTTCATGGCCTGGCCCTGAATGTGGACATGAACCTGGAACCGTTTCGACGGATTAATCCCTGCGGCTACGCCGGGCTGGCGATGACCCAGCTGAGCGATCACGCAGGATCGATTGAATTTGCCGAGGTAAGTGCCCGGCTGCGCGCGCAGCTCGTCAAACACCTCGACTATGCTGAGCAGACGACCCTAACGGGCGGAATCGACTGATATGACTACTGATGCAGTGCAAACCATGATCCCGACGCTGGATGTCACCGAGCGTCCGGCCCCGCGTGCCAAGGTTGAAGCCGGCGTGAAGCTGCGCGGCGCCGAGAAGGTTGCACGTATCCCGGTGAAGATCATTCCGACCACCGAACTGCCGAAGAAACCTGACTGGATTCGCGTGCGTATCCCGGTTTCCCCGGAAGTCGACCGCATCAAGGCCCTGCTGCGCAAACACAAGCTGCACAGTGTCTGCGAAGAGGCGTCCTGCCCGAACCTGGGCGAATGCTTCTCCGGCGGCACCGCGACTTTCATGATCATGGGCGACATCTGCACCCGTCGCTGCCCGTTCTGCGACGTTGGCCACGGTCGTCCGAAGCCACTGGACACCAATGAGCCGGAAAGCCTGGCCATCGCCATCGCTGACCTGAAACTCAAGTACGTGGTGATCACCTCGGTCGACCGCGACGACCTGCGCGACGGCGGTGCACAGCACTTTGCCGATTGCATCCGCGAGATCCGCAAGCTGTCGCCGAACGTGCAGCTCGAAACCCTGGTCCCGGATTACCGTGGCCGCATGGACGTTGCGCTGGAAATCACCGCTGCCGAGCCGCCGGATGTGTTCAACCACAACCTGGAAACCGTACCGCGCCTGTACAAGGCTGCGCGTCCGGGTTCGGATTACCAGTGGTCGCTGACCCTGCTGCAACGCTTCAAGCAGATGATGCCGCACATTCCGACCAAGTCCGGCCTGATGCTGGGTCTGGGCGAGACCGACGAAGAAGTGATCGAAGTCATGAAGCGCATGCGCGAACACGACATCGACATGCTGACTCTGGGCCAGTACCTGCAGCCGTCCCGCAGCCACTTGCCGGTCCAGCGTTTCGTGCACCCGGACGTGTTCGCCTGGTTCGCCGAGGAAGGTTACAAGATGGGCTTCAAGAACGTCGCTTCCGGCCCACTGGTGCGTTCCTCGTACCACGCCGACGAGCAGGCGAAACTGGTTAAAGCCGAGCTGATGTCGTCCTGATCGGCTGCCAGACATGAAAAACGCCCGCAGGCATTCAGCCTCGCGGGCGTTTTTTTGCCTGCCCACGGCAATGACAGACTTTTCCTGCAACTTTCGGCGCGACTGACCCTCTTCTGTTTGTCCCCGTTCCTGACTACTGTGTGTTTGACGCATTCACGCAGGGAGATTCATGGATGACCGTTCGACCGACTCACACCCTTTGTCCTCACGCACCCGTTCCGGCCTTGCCGTCGCAAGGGCTGATCGGCGTTATTGCGCCCGCCGGTCCCGCAGCGCTGGACACCGACAATGCCATCGCCTGGATGCGCGCTCGCGGATACTCACTGCGGGTTTTCCCTGGCGTGTACGAGAAAGATGATTATTTAGCCGGCAGTGATGATGTACGGCTCAATGACCTGCACGCCGCGTTCGCCGACAGTGAGGTCGACGCGATCATTTGCTTGCGTGGGGGGTACGGTACGCCGCGGTTACTCGATCGTATCGACTTTGAACTGCTGCGCAACAATGCCAAGCCGTTCATCGGCTACAGCGACATCACCGCGCTGCACTTGGCGATCAGCCGTTATGCGGGTTTCGTGACCTTTCATGGCCCGATGCTCAACGCCGACCTGCTGGGTGACAAGCAAAAACCTACCGAGTCTTCATTCTTCAACATGCTCAGAGGGCAGGTGAAGGCGGGCAGCGTGCTGGCGCACCCGGTCGCCTACCCGTTGACGACGATTGAGCCTGGTATCGCTCACGGACGCTTGCTGGGGGGCAATCTGTCGCTGATCGCGGCGACCATGGGTACGCCGTATGAGTTGGATGCCGAGGGCGTCATCCTGTTCATCGAGGACATTAACGAGCCGCTGTATCGCATCGACCGGCTGCTGACCCATCTGCGCCTGGCCGGCACGCTGCACAAGCTGCGCGGGGTTTTGGTGGGGGATGTGGCGGGGGTTGATACGGTTGCGTTGGAGCGCTTGCTCAAGCAGACCTTTGCGCCTTTGCGGATACCGGTGTTGGCAGGGTGGCGCAGCGGGCATTGCGATCCGAATTTGACGCTGCCAATGGGCGCGCTGGTCAGATTGGATGCGGGGAGCAAGGAATTGGTGTTGGAGCAGGATGTGGTGATCAAGGCTTAGATGGTCATCGCCTGACAGTCAGCCTTCGCGAGCAAGCCCGCTCCCACAGGTGACCGAGTTCTCTCATAGGAATACGGTCGAATGTGGGAGCGGGCTTGCTCGCGAAGGCGGCATTCACCATACGGCTGACTATCGGTTACGAAGGCCTTCGAGCAACTTGTGCGTCGGATACCCATCCGCCGGCCAGCCAAACGACTGCTGGGCGCTGCGGATCGCCTTGCGGGTGTTGGCGCCGATGATGCCGTCGGCGGTGCCCGCGTCGTAGTTCTGAGCGCTCAACAGGCTTTGCAGTTCGATCCGCTCGGTACGGCTCAGCGGCAAATCATCTTTCGGCCATGTGCCGTTGATCAGGCCGGCGCCATTGAAACGCTCGGACAACAGGCTAACGGCCAGGGCATAAGACGACGAGTTGTTGTACTTGAGGATCGCGCGGAAGTTGTCGAGGACCAGGAACGCCGGGCCACGGTAACCGGCCGGCAGCAGCAGGGCGGCTGACAGCTGTTCGGAGCCTGGCGGAACCCGACCGCCATTGGGCAGGGTGACACCCAGTTGCAGCCATTCAGCGACGCTCTTGCGAATCGTGCCATCGGCCAGGACGTAGTTGAAACTGCCCGGTAGCTGCACCTCGAAGCCCCATGGCTGGCCTTTCTGCCAGCCTGAGCTTTGCAGGTAATGCGCCGTCGAGGCCAGCGCGTCGGCCGGGCTGCCCCAGATGTCGCGGCGACCATCGCCATCGAAGTCCACGGCGTGGGTGTTGTAGGTGGTTGGGATGAACTGGGTCTGGCCCATGGCGCCGGCCCAGGAGCCAAGCATTTTCTCAGGCTCGATATCACCCTGTTGCAGGATCTGCAGGGCGGCGATCAGTTGCGCGTGGGCAAACCCGGGACGCCGACCTTCATAGGCCAAAGTCGCCAGGGAATTAATCACCGACTTGTTGCCCTGGAACTGCCCGAAGTTACTTTCCATGCCCCACACCGAGACCAGTGCCTGACGATCGACGCCGTAGCGCTGTTCGATGCTTTGCAGGATGTCGGCGTACTGGCTGACCAGCGCCTGGCCTTTGCGTACCCGCAGCGGCGAAAGGGCGCCGTCGAGGTATTCCCACACCGGACGGGCAAATTCCGGCTGGCTGCGGTCGGCGCGGATCACGCTGGTGTCGAGGCTGACATTGGCGAAGGCGCGGTCGAACAGGTCGGCGCGGATACCGGCGGCCAGAGCGTCCTTGCGGAACCCCGCCTGCCATTCGGCGAAGGTCTGGGTGGGCTGGATGTCGAGGTCTTCACCGGTCGGAACCACGGGCGGAATGACCGCAGGGGCTGTCGCAACGGGGAGGGTCTGAAGCGGTTGGGCGTCGGCGGCGGTCGGTTTTTCCGCGCAGGCGACTAGCAAAACGAGGCTGGAGGCAGCGATCAGTTGGCGCAGGGGCCAACGACGGGAAATACAAAGGGGCATGCACGGGTCCAGGGAGTACGAATCAGGTGCAGACCTTAACATGTTGAGCGAGCGCTTGCCTTTCAGGCCGCCAGAAAGTAAGAAGCCTCCCAGCTATTAGACTGGAAGGCTTCGCGGCGGTAGCTGCCTTTGCCCTTGCCGGCTCGTTCCTGACGGCTGCGGAACAGTGGCTGGGCGATGATGGATTTGGCCTTGTTGGGGCCATTTTTGGATGGCTTTTTGCTCATGAGCGGATCTCTCGATTGAGTGGGTTTTGCGGGGGAAATAATCTGCCGAAGTTGAGATTCTGTCTATAGGGCAAATGGATGTGGGTAGTGTAGGAAACCTCTGTAGCAGCTACAGAGGGCGTGTTTACTCGGCAGGCAAGTTCAGCCGCTGGCCGGCCATCAACAACGACAACCGACTCAAACTCATCCACGGCGAACCGGCCGCCTGGCCTTTGATCTGCGCGTCGATGCGCTGAGCTTCCAGCAATAGCTGCGCCCAGCGTTGCGCCGAGTAGCGTTGCAAGGCTTTGCTCATCAATGGTTTGCGTTTGTCCCAGACCGGCGGTCGGGCAGAGCTGAAGGCTTTGTCCAGTGGCACGCCCTGGCTGTACTGCAGCGACAGGTTGGCCAGCAGACGCAGCTCCCGGGCCAGCGCCCAGAGAATCACCGGTGGTTCGACGCCTTCACCGCGCAGCCCTTCGAGCATGCGCAGGGCATGAGCCGCTTCGCCGTTGAGAATCGCGTCGGTCAGTCCAAAGACATCGAAGCGGGCACTGTCAGCGACGGCCGCTTGCACGGTTTCGACGGTGATCTGACCGCCTTCGGCCATCAGCTTGAGCTTTTCGATTTCCTGGGCAGCCGCGAGCAGGTTGCCCTCGACCCGTGCGGCGATCAGTTCGACGGCGTCCTGGCTGGCGGAAAGCCCGGCCTGGGACAACCGTTGACGGATCCAGCTCGGCAACTGGTTGGCCTCTATCGGCCAGATTTGCACGAACTGGGTCTGCTGACCTTCGACCAGCGCCTTGCCCCACTTGGTTTTCTGCGCACTGCCGTCAAGTTTCGGCAGGCTGATCAGCAACACCGTGTCTTCGGCGGGCCGTGAGCAGTACTCGATAAACGCGGCAGCGCCTTTGTCACCGGGTTTGCCGGACGGCAGACGCAGTTCCAGCAGGCGCTTTTCAGCGAACAGCGACATGCTCGCGCCGGCTTGCAGCAACGTTCCCCAGTCGAAACTGGCGTCGGCGGCGAAGACCTGGCGCTCGTCGAATCCCTGTTGGCGGGCGGCGGCACGAATGGCGTCGGCGGCTTCCTGACACAGCAGTGGGTCATCGCCACTGATGATATAGACCGGCGCGAGGGCACCTTGCAGGTGTTTGGCGAGTTGGGCGGGGGCGAGTTTCATAGGAGAGGGCGAACGGGGCGCCTGGGCGCCCCGTAAGTCTTACTGCTGCGGCAGTTGGATTGGCGACTGACGCGGAGTGTTCGCTTCAGCCTTCTGCGCCGCTTCCAGTGCATCGGCTTCAGCCTTGGCTCTGGCTTCGGCGGTCTGTTGCAGCTGATCCAGCTGGGTCGGCGTGAGCTGTTGCAGGCGCAGCATCATCCGTTGAACCAGTTCACGACGGGTGTCCTTGCGGGCGTCGTTGCCTTCCTGATCGGAACCCACCAGGTTGTTGCCGTCGTGCATGAAGACTTTCTGCACTTCGAGCTTGTCGCTCAACAGCGACAGGTCGCGCCCACCACGGATGTCGTAGTTCAGCACCGTAGTCACCTGATACTCGCCGGTGCGACCGGCACCTGCGTAGCTGAGGATGCGCTGGCTTTCCTGCTCATCGGTCAGCACCAGCTTGTAAGGTGCGCCGCTGTAGACCTTGACGCCGCTGCTTTCCAGCACCTGACGCAGTTGCGTCACCGTTTCGCCGTAGGCGTTACGGGCACTCAGGTCGAGTTCCTTGATCGCCAGTTCAGTGGTGCCGGTGCCGCGCAGCTGGAAACCGCAGGCGCTCAACAGGACCGCAAGGCCCATCACCAGCAAATTGCGTTTGATCATCTTGTTGCTCCCCTTGAAACCATGTGGGCCGATCTTGCGGCCCGAAAGGTTTTACTCGGCGCCAGGCATGACCTGGCGCCTGATCCAATTAGCTGGCGACGATATTGACCAGTTTCCCGGGCACTACGATCACTTTACGAATGGTCAGACCGTCAACAAAGCGCAGCACGTTCTCGTTGGCCCGTGCGGCGGCTTCGACTTCTTCGCGGCTGGCGCTGGCGGGCATTTCGATGTGGCCGCGCAGCTTGCCGTTGACCTGGATGACCAGTTGCAGGCTGTCCTGCACCAATGCGCTTTCGTCCAGCACCGGCCAAGCGGCGTCGATCACCGGGTCAGCGTGGCCCAGGCGATGCCACAGCTCGTGGCTGATGTGCGGGGTGATCGGGGCCAGGAGCAGAGTGACGGCTTCCAGACCTTCGTGAACCAGCGCGCGATCCTGTTCGGTGCCTTGCGGGGCTTTTTCCAGCACGTTCATCAGCGTCATCACCTGAGCGATGGCGGTGTTGAATTTGTGGTTCTGGCCGACGTCGTGGCTGGCCTGCTTGATCGCCTGGTGGATCGAGCGACGAATGGCTTTCTGCTCGTCATTCAGGCTGGCGACGTCCAGTTTGCCCGGCAGGCCCTGAGTGACGTGGGCTTGAGCCAGGCGCCAGACACGCTTGAGGAAACGGTGCGAACCTTCGACTCCAGAGTCGGACCATTCCGCGCTCATGTCGGGTGGCGAGGCGAACATCATGAACAGGCGGCAGGTGTCTGCGCCGAACTGGTCGATCATCGACTGTGGGTCGACGCCGTTGTTTTTCGACTTGGCCATCTTCTCGGTGCCACCGATTTCCACCGGCAGGCCGTCCGCGATCAGCTTGGCGCTGATTACTTTGGCTTTGCTGTCGCGTTCGAGTTCGACGTCTGCCGGGTTGAACCAGGTGTAAGCACCGTTGGCTTCGCGACGATAGTAAGTCTCGGCGATCACCATGCCCTGGGTCAGCAGGTTCTTGAACGGCTCGTTGGAGCTCACCAGGCCTTCGTCGCGCATCAGCTTGTGGAAGAAGCGCGCGTAGAGCAGGTGGAGAATGGCGTGTTCGATACCGCCGATGTACTGATCAACCGGCAACCAATGGTCGGCCGCCGATTTTTCCACCAGACCGCCTTCATAGTGCGGGGAGGCGTAACGGGCGTAGTACCACGAGGACTCGACGAAGGTGTCCATGGTGTCGGTTTCACGCTTGGCCGGTGCGCCGCATTTCGGGCAGCTGCATTCGTAGAACTCGGGCATGCGCGCCAATGGCGAACCGGCGCCGTCCGGTACGACGTCTTCCGGCAGCACGACTGGCAACTGATCTTCCGGGACCGGCACATCACCGCAGGTGGTGCAGTGGATGATCGGGATCGGGCAACCCCAGTAGCGCTGACGGCTGATGCCCCAGTCACGCAGGCGGAACTGGGTACGCGAGGCGCCGAGGTTCTTCTTGATCAGCGCGACTTCGATGGCGTCAAAAGCGCCCGCGAAGTCGAGGCCGTCAAACTCGCCGGAATTGATCAACGTGCCGTGCTCGCCGTAGGCGTCCTGCCACGGAGCCAGGTTGGTGTCACCGGAACTGGTGCGCACCACGGACTTGATCGGCAGGTTGTACTTGGTGGCGAACTCAAAATCGCGTTCGTCGTGAGCCGGTACAGCCATGACCGCGCCATCGCCGTAGTGCATCAGCACGTAGTTGGCGACCCACACCGGGAGCTTCTCACCGGTCAGTGGATGCTCGACGAACAGCGAAGTGCGCAGGCCTTTTTTCTCTTGAGTGGCGACGTCGGCTTCGGCAACGCTGCCGCCCTTGCATTCAGCGATGAACGCTTGCAGCTCAGGGTTGTTCTGCGCAGCCAGGGTAGCCAAATGGTGTTCGGCGGCCACCGCAACGTAGGTTGCGCCCATCAGGGTGTCCGGACGGGTAGTGAATACTTTCAGCGCGCCGGTTTCACCGATTGAGGAGACGTCATACGGGAACTGCACTTCCATGCCGCGGGATTTGCCGATCCAGTTGCGCTGCATGGTCTTGACCTGTTCAGGCCAGCCCGGCAGATCGTCGAGGCTCGACAGCAACTCATCCGCGTAGGCGGTGATCTTGAAGTAGTACATCGGAATTTCGCGCTTTTCGATCAGCGCGCCGGAACGCCAGCCGCGACCGTCGATCACCTGTTCGTTGGCCAGAACGGTCTGATCGACCGGGTCCCAGTTCACGGTGCCGCTTTTTTTGTAGATCACGCCTTTTTCGAACAGGCGAGTGAACAGCCATTGTTCCCAGCGGTAGTAATCAGGCTTGCAGGTGGTGACTTCGCGGGACCAGTCCACCGCGAGGCCCAGGCTGCGCAGCTGGGTTTTCATGTAGGCGATGTTTTCGTAGGTCCACTTGGCGGGCGCTACGTTGTTCTTCATCGCGGCGTTTTCCGCCGGCATGCCGAAGGCGTCCCAACCCATGGGTTGCAGGACGTTCTTGCCTTGCATGCGCTGGTAGCGGGAGATCACGTCGCCGATGGTGTAGTTGCGCACGTGCCCCATGTGTAGCTTGCCGCTGGGGTAAGGGAACATCGACAGGCAGTAGAAAGTCTCCTTGCCTGGCTGTTCACTGACTTCAAAGGACTTTTGCTCGTCCCAGAACGACTGGGCGGCGGCTTCGATTTCACGGGGCTGATATTGTTCGTGCATGGCTACTTTTGAACTGAATAGGGGTGGCCTAATCCTCTTCAATGCAACGCTGGACGGTGATCACGCCAAATCGGCGTTTCGGTGCCCAGACGAGCTGGAAGTGGAGTTACAGGAAGCGCCGTAGCATACATGACCGCACTCTACCGAGGGAAACCCTGATTACTGCTGCGGGTCGCCCAAAAACCGCTGCGAGGGCCGTTGGTCGCAGCACTCAGCCGGTTTGTTGATGGAAGCTAAGCTCTAAATGGGGAGTGAGTCTTATCTTCAATGAGGTGATGGATGGTTGAGTCACGGCAAAAAGTTACAAAACCGGAGCTGTACGAGAGACTGATCGATCGTCTGGGAATCGCCCTGGACGCGGCAAAAACCGCTGACCGGTTACGCGATGAGCGTCCGGTGGAACTGGAATTGCGTGGCTTGAGCCCCGCAGAGTTTGCACTGGTCAAGGCGTATCTCGATCGCAGTGAACGTGAGACACACGGATGCTTGTCAGAAGCAGTGAAGCAACTCGACGCACCACGTTCGGCCAAGATCATCTGGCTCAAGGACAAGGTTCCCGGCAGGGACGCGGTAAAGGTCCGGTCTTTGCAATTCAAGTAAGGACACTGGAAGCAATGTCTGATGTATTTGTGAAGCATATTCCTTCCGTATTTGTTGTCGCCTTGCGTCAACCCACTTAGGCTTCGGGCATCTTTTTGGAGATGCTCGATGCCTTTTCGATATTTCGTTAAACAACTCCTGTTACCGCCCGGCATTCTTTTGCTGCTGTTGGTGCTTGCCTGGTGGTTGCGACGCTCAAGACCGCGCCTTGCCGGGTTGTGCTTTGCGCTGGGCGTGGGCGGCTTCTGGCTGATGAGCTTGCCGGTGGTGGTGCAGTGGGGCGCCAAGGCGCTGGAGCGTGAAGCGCCGCTGGCTCGCGATGAATGGGCAACATTGGCGCAGCACGCCGACGCGATTGTAGTGCTGGGCGCGGGGCGTGAACGTGGCGATCTGGCCTGGGGCGACGACCAGCCAACGGGTGTGGCGCTGCAGCGCGAGCGGTATACGGCGCGGCTGGCCAAGGCGTCGGGCTTGCCGGTCCTGACCAGTGGCGGCCTGCATTACGACACGCCACCGACTGAAGCCCGGTTGATGGCCGACTCGTTGCAAGATGATTTCGGCGTCCCCGTGCGTTGGCAGGAAGGGCGCAGCCGCACGACCTGGGAGAACGCGCAGTTCAGCGCCGAGGTGTTGTTGCCGCAAGGGATCAAGCGCGTGGTGATCGTGACTCAGGCCTGGCACATGCCGCGAGCCGTCTGGAGTTTCAAAAAAGCAGGTTTTGAAGTGGTGCCAGCGCCGATGGGGTTTTTAGGCGTGGACAACGCCCGGCCACTGGGTGGCTGGATGCCGGAATTCAAGTCGATCTGGCAGAGCGGGCAGCTGTTGAATGAGGCGGTGGGGCAGATCGGTTACTCAATGTTTTACTGATGACCTGTGGCGAGGGGATTTATCCCCGTTGGGCTGCGGAGCAGCCCTGAAAATGGGCCTGCTGCGCAGTCCAACGGGGCGGTGCGACGATTCGATAAATCCCCTCGCCACAAAAGCTGACTTAGACGGTTTTTGCCATCCGGCTCGCCACCAGCGCCCAGCCAAACAACAGCACGCAAATAATGATCAGCGGCCACGAACGCCATTCCAGATAAGGCGTCAGGTTGTGCATGGGCACCACTTCACCGTACAAAATGCCACGCTCGAACTGAGGGATCTGCGCGGTGATCTGACCGAACGGGTTGATTAAACCGGTCACGCCGTTGTTGGTGGCGCGGATCATCCAGCGACCAGCCTCCAGTGCGCGCATCTGCGCCATCTGTAAATGTTGCAGCGGGCCGATGGACGTGCCGAACCAGGTGTCATTACTGATGGTCAGCAGCAGTTCGCTACGCGCCGCAAGGCTGGCGGCGAATTCCGGGTAAACCACTTCGTAGCAGATGAACGGCGCAATCTGATAGCCCTTGGCTTGCAGCATCGGCTGATCGGCGGGACCGCGGGCAAAGTCCGACATCGGCAGGTCGAAGAAGGCGATCAGCCCGCGCAGCACTTCCTGCAACGGAACATACTCGCCAAACGGCACCAGCTTCTGTTTGAGGTAGGTGCCATCGCCTTCGCCCACGACGGTGATGCCGTTGTAGAAATGCTTCTGGTGATGGACTTCCTCGCGAATCGGCACACCGGTAATCAGTGCGGACTTACGCTCTGCTGCGAAGCTTCCCATCATGTTCAGGTAGCCCTCGGCGGACTCCTTGAGCACCGGGATGGCCGTTTCCGGCCAGATCAGCAAGTCGACCCGTTTCGAACTGAAACTCATGTCGCGGTACAGCGCCAACTGCGCGTTGAGCTGCGCCGGGTCCCACTTCATGCTCTGTTCGATGTTGCCCTGAATCGCCGCGACACTCAGCGGAGCGCCCGCCGGGGTTGTCCAGGCGTGTTCCTTGAGCGCCATGCCGGCCACCCAAGGGCCGACCAGCAGCAACACACCCGCGGCGATGAAACCTTTGCGGCCGGTGCGCACCAGACGCAACGCGTTATAGATCAGCGCTGCCGTCAGGGCCAGGGTGAAGGAAATCAGCCACATCCCGCCGAGCGGTGCAAGCCCGGCCAACGGGCCGTCGAGCTGACTGTAACCGGAATAAAGCCAGGGGAAACCCGTCAGGAACCAGCCGCGAAAGGCTTCCTGACCGACCCACAACGCTGCAAACGCCAGGGCGTCGGCCAGCGGCGCTTCGTTACGGCGCAGCCAGCGCGCCCAGATCCAGGCGGGCAGGGCGAAGAACCAGGCAATCGCCGCCGTGAAGATCAGCATCAGGAAACCGGCCAGCAACACCGAAGCGCCGCCGAAGTGGTGAATGCTGTAGTAGATCCAGCTGGTGCCCGCGCCAAACAGGCCAAAACCGAAACACCAGCCACGGCCCAGGGCCTGGCGTGGGTTCAGCTCGCGTAAGCCGGCATAGAAGAAACCGACCGCCAGCAATGCCAACGGCCAGATATCGAACGGCGCCAGGGCCAGGGTGGTGAGTGCACCGGCCGCCACGGCCAGCAGGTTACCGGGCCAGCCGGGGCGGGTTATCCAGCGCATTTCTATCCTTAGTTTTTACCGAGCAATAGGCGTCAGGCGAAGCAAGTGAATCCGACGGCTGTCGGCGTTCAGGATGCGGAAGCGATAAGGGCCGATTTCAGTGATTTCGTTGCGTTTTGGCAGGTGCCCGAACGCGCTCATCACCAGGCCGCCGACAGTGTCGAATTCGTCATCGGAGAATTGGCTGTCGAAAAACTCGTTGAAGTTCTCGATCGGCGTCAGGGCCTTGATCAGGAAGTCACCGCTGGGCAGCGGCTTGATGTAGCTGTCTTCTTCGACGTCATGCTCGTCTTCGATGTCGCCGACGATCTGTTCCAGTACGTCCTCGATGGTCACCAGGCCCGCCACACCGCCGTATTCGTCAATGACGATGGCCATGTGATTGTGGTTGGCGCGAAACTCGCGCAGCAGCACATTCAGGCGCTTGGACTCGGGCACGAAAGTGGCCGGGCGCAGCAAGTCCTTGATGTTGAAGCTGTCGCCGTTCTCCTTGAGGATCAACGGCAGCAAGTCCTTGGCCAGCAACACGCCCATCACGTCATCGTGGCTTTCGCCGATCACCGGGTAGCGGGAGTGGGCCGAGTCGACCACGGCAGGCAGGAACTCGCGGGGTGTCTGGGTCGCCTTGATGCTGATCATCTGCGAGCGCGGGACCATGATGTCCCGTACTTGCAGGTCAGCAACCTGGATGGCGCCTTCGACGATGGCCAGCGCTTCGCTGTCCAGCAACTTGTTTTGGTGTGCGTCGCGCAGCAGCTCCAGCAGCTCCTGGCGGTTCTTCGGCTCGTGGGCAAAAGCCTGGGTGAGCTTACCCAGCCATGACTTTTGCCCGTTGCTCGATCGATCTTCGCTCATAGCGATTACTCTGAATCCTTTGTTGTAACGATAGGGGATGTGTCTGTTTCGTCGTCCGCATACGGGTCGGGATAGCCCAACTCTGCAAGCAACGTTCGTTCCAGTGCTTCCATTTCTTCGGCTTCATCGTCATCTATATGGTCGTAACCCAATAGATGCAAGCAGCCGTGAATGACCAGATGAGCCCAATGGGCCTTGAGTGCCTTGTCTTGTTCGGCTGCTTCGCGCTCGACCACCGCCACGCAGATCACCAGATCGCCCAGCAGCGGGATATCGAGAAACTCGTCGGGCACATCAGCAGGAAACGACAAGACGTTAGTGGCGTAATCTTTTTGCCGCCAGGTGTGGTTCAGCTCGCGACCTTCCGCTTCATCGACCAAACGGATGGTCATTTCGGAGTCGGCGGTGCGCTGGCGCAGCGCCAGTTCGCACCATTGGCGGAACTCGGCTTCGCTTGGGGCTGGCGCTTCGGTAGCCAGTTGCAGATCAAGCTCAAGCATCGTGGCGATTGTCCTTGGACGAGATCTTCGCCGGTTCGTCGGCCACGCGATTCTCGAAGCGTTCATAAGCTTCGACAATGCGCTGCACCAGTGGATGGCGCACGACGTCTTTGGGCATGAAATGGGTGAAGCTGATGCCCGGTACGTCCTTGAGCACTTCGATCACATGGTGCAGCCCGGATTTGGTGCCTTTCGGCAGGTCGACCTGGGTGATGTCACCGGTGATGACGGCGGTAGAGCCGAAGCCGATCCGGGTCAGGAACATCTTCATCTGTTCGACGGTGGTGTTCTGGCTTTCGTCGAGGATGATGAAACTGTTGTTCAAGGTGCGACCGCGCATGTAGGCCAGCGGCGCAACTTCGATCACCTGACGCTCGATCAGCTTGGCGACGTATTCGAAGCCGAGCATTTCGTAGAGCGCATCGTAGAGCGGGCGCAGGTACGGGTCGATCTTCTGCGACAGGTCGCCGGGCAGGAAGCCGAGCTTTTCGCCCGCTTCAACCGCCGGACGCACCAGCAGGATGCGGCGAATCTGCTCGCGTTCCAGCGCATCTACCGCGCAGGCAACGGCCAGATAGGTCTTGCCGGTACCGGCCGGGCCGATGCCGAAGTTGATGTCGTTACCGAGGATTTCCTTCACGTAGCGCAACTGATTCAAGCCGCGAGGGCGAATCATGCCTTTTTTGGTGCGCAAGGCGACGGAAGGTTCGGAGGGGGAGACGTTGTCCAGCTCTTCGACGGCCGATTCCTGCAGGAACAGGTGAACCATGTCCGGCGACAGCTCGGTACCCTTGGTTTCCCGGTACAGGCGGCGCAGGAGGTTTTCCGCGGAGGTGGTGTGCTTGGGTTCGCCGATCAGTTCGAACTGGTCTCCGCGGTTGCGGATCTCGATATTCAGGCGCTGTTCGATCAAGCGCAGATGCTCGTCGAATTGCCCGCACAGATTGGCGAAGCGGCGAGCTTCAAAAGGCTCGAGGATAAAACGATGTGGTTCTATGGGTGCGTTCAAGGTCGTATTTAGCCGCCCTGGGGCAATTAAGATGAAATCAAGGATAACGCCAGAGGCCTGGGTGCGAAAGGTCTTATACAGACCAATCTGAATCGGGCGTCTGGCACGGTCCCTGTGGGAGCGGGCTTGCTCGCGAAGAGGGAGTGTCAGACGACATTAATGTAGCTGACACACCGCCTTCGCGAGCAAGCCCGCTCCCACACGGATCGGCGGTGTTATTGGATCAGCGAGCCCCGCAGCGAGTGCGGTTGTGCGGCGTCGATATGCACATCGGCGAACTGCCCAATCAACGTCGGATTGTCGCAGCGGAAATTGACGATGCGGTTATTCTCGGTCCGGCCTTGCAGTTCGCCGGGGTCTTTTTTCGAATAATCGGTCACCAGGATCCGCTGGATCGAACCGACCATTTGTCGGCTGATCTCGAAGCCTTGCTGGTTCAGGCGATGTTGCAGGGCGTTCAGGCGTTCTTTTTTCAGTGCTTCCGGCGTTTCGTCGGCCAGATCGGCAGCCGGAGTGCCCGGGCGCTGGCTATAGACGAACGAGTAGGAGAAGTCGAAACCGACGTCTTCGATCAGCTTCATGGTCTGTTCGAAGTCTTTTTCGGTCTCGCCCGGGAAACCAACGATGAAGTCAGAGCTGATGCAAATCCCCGGCACGGCAGCGCGCAGCTTGCGTAGTTTGGATTTGTATTCCAGCGCGGTGTGGTTGCGCTTCATCGCTGCCAGGATTCGGTCCGAGCCCGATTGCACCGGCAAGTGCAGGTGTTTGACCAGTTCCGGCACGTCGGCGTGGGCCTGGATCAGGCTGTCGGAGAACTCCAGCGGGTGTGAGGTGGTGTAGCGGATGCGGTCGATGCCATCGACGGCAGCGACGACGCGGATCAGTTCGGCCAGGTCAGCCAAACGGCCGTCATGAGTGGTCCCGCGATAGCCATTGACGTTCTGCCCCAGCAGGGTCACTTCGCGCACGCCGTTTTCGGCCAGGTGGATGATCTCGGCGATCACGTCATCGAACGGCCGGCTGACTTCTTCGCCACGGGTGTAAGGCACCACGCAGAAGGTGCAGTACTTGCTGCAGCCTTCCATGACCGACACATAAGCGCTTGGGCCATCGACGCGCGGCTCGGGCAAGTGGTCGAATTTTTCGATTTCCGGAAACGAGACGTCGACTTGCGGCAGCTTGGTAGCGCGGGCGGCGTCGATCATTTCCGGCAGGCGGTGCAGGGTCTGCGGACCGAAGACCACGTCCACGTAAGGGGCGCGATCGCGAATGGCTGCGCCTTCCTGGCTGGCCACACAGCCGCCAACGGCAATCACCATGTCCGGGTTGGCCAGTTTCAATTCGCGCCAGCGGCCGAGCTGGGAATACACCCGGTCCTGGGCGCGTTCACGGATCGAGCAGGTGTTGAGCAGGATCACGTCGGCATCTTCAGCGCGAGCGGTGACTTCCAGGGCCTGATGTTCGCCCAGCAGATCGACCATGCGCGAGCTGTCGTACTCGTTCATCTGGCAACCGTGGGTTTCGATGTAAAGCTTCTTGGCCATGGACAGAGTCATCACGTGATTCAAAGAACCGCGCATTATAGGGAACATGTTCCAAGGTTCCTACCGTTGCGCGTCCGGCGGCTATGCTATAGTTCGCGCCCTCATTTTTATCCCCGATGTGTTGCTCGCCCACCATGACCAAACGTGAAGCTCCAATCTACAAGGTGATTTTCCTCAACCAGGGCCAGGTGTACGAAATGTATGCCAAGCAGATCTATCAAAGTGATCTGTGGGGCTTCCTGGAAGTGGAAGAGTTCGTCTTTGGCGAGCGCACGCAAGTGGTCGTCGATCCGAGCGAAGAAAAGCTCAAGGCTCAATTCGAAGGCGTTGTGCGCAGCTTTGTGCCGATGCATTCGATCGTGCGGATCGACGAGGTCGAGCGCCTCGGCACGCCGAAAATCAGCGAAGCCCGCGGCGCGGTCGGCAATGTCATGCCGTTTCCGATGCCGATGCCTGA
>Ga0207713_1000465_pt1 | contig 42306 bp, 52 predicted proteins | sample KBSS64metaG_FD_184404 | JGI IMG/M metagenome (GOLD analysis project Ga0207713, IMG submission 184404) | Switchgrass rhizosphere microbial communities from Kellogg Biological Station, Michigan, USA - KBS S6-4 metaG (SPAdes) (version 2) | ecosystem: Host-associated > Plants > Roots > Rhizosphere >... | reverse complement strand
CACACCAGCCTGTTTCGCCAGCGGCGTCAGAGCCGCCAGGCTCTCGTACATCCAATCATAAGTCTTTTCGAGCGGTGGAGAAATCATCGGGCGCCGCGTGCCAGGAGATATCACCACCTCCTGGGTATCCCAAGCGACAGCCAGGTCAATCACCGCCTTAATGTGATCAATGCTCTTCTGACGCATATTGGCGGCGGGACTTGCCAAGTTGACGTCATAGCCGCCGGCGTTGAGCGACCTGACCTTGGCATCGTACTGACGCAGACGCACGCTTGCAGCAGAACGCTCTGCAGTCGACATTTCCACCGGCCAGCAATGTGGCGAACTTACGGGCACCTCGAACACACGGTGCCCATGCTCAGAGAGCTGCGCAATTGCATCGACTGCCGTGGATGACCACAGATAAGAAAACGTGCTGATGATCATATCGAAACATCCTTTCAGTTGAGTACTCACCGGAGTGAAACGGGCCATTCATATTATGAATTTTGTAGGCTGACCACTATCGCTTAGAGGAAGACGCGACCATGGATGTATGTGGATGGCGACAGCCGTTGCGCTGTCAAGGCCATTCTGATGGTGAAAAAAACATAACGTAATCGAATTCCATTGTCAATTTGATTGCAAAATTGCACCCGGTTTTGTAGGTTAAGGCTTCCACCTACAACAAAATCTATGTGTGAGGGTTGTTAAATGAGAGCTTTGGTGAGTGGCGGTAGTAGCGGCATCGGTGCTTCGGTATGCCTGAGAATCGCGGAGGCTGCGCTTGCCCGGGGCTCGCAGCCGAAAATTGCCGTTTGTGGGCAAGCCCCAAACGCAACCCAGGATGAAATCGTTCGAAAAATCATGGCTATGGGTGGCGTCGCGATCTCATTGTCTGGTGATCTCGGCGATCCTGCGGTGCCTGACCAACTGGTGGCAGCTGCAGTAGCCGAATTCGGCGGGCTTGACACGCTGGTTGCGAATGCTGGCGTCGCCAGCCCCGGCGCGATCTGCAATTTGTCCATTGAGGATTGGGACGACATGTTCGCCGTCAATCTTCGCGGCGCCTGGTTGCTTGCCAAAGCAAGCTACCCGCATCTTCGCGAGAGCCGAGGCTCAGCGTGCTTTACCTCGTCGATGTCTGGCCAGCTTCCGCACGCCGGCTCTGGCGCCTACAGCCCCACCAAGGCAGCATTAACAATGCTGGCGCAAACTCTCGCTCTGGAGTGGGCACCTGAAGGCATTCGGGTCAATATCGTGTCGCCAGGCATGACACATACACCCATGTCTGAAAAAATGTACGCTGATCCGCAGATCAAGAAAGCACGAGAAGCGATCATTCCACTGGCCAGAATCGGCGAACCGCTAGACATCGCAAACGTGATCGAATTTCTCATTAGCCCGCTAGCCGGCTATGTCACGGGGCAGGATATCTGTGTCGATGGCGGGTTCTCCAAATCGATCCTTAGCCATATTCCAGGTCGCCCAAGCTCCAAATGATTATCACGGCTGTGGAATGAGCCTATACAGAAAGAGTTAAATCCAAACCCTCTACAAGACACTAAAATGGGGCCGTCCGACCTTGCGTTGTGTCGTGCGGCTTCGACCGAAGCTATATCCTCGCGAGCTTCTATTCGCACTTACCTGCGCCTCCTGGCCTTTTAAACCCCTCCCCCTAAAACTCAAGCCCGCCGACCTACTCGGGCGGGGCGGCCTTAGCATCGATGGCGACAACATTTACAAGCAGTTGGTCTGCGACGCAGCAGTGGGGGATGGCGGTCGGCAAACAAAGCATCAACCGACCGTCGAGGGGCGCGGGGTCAGCACCTCTGAGCTATTGGCCAGGCCGAGGGCGAGCCACAAAACGAGCTCATCGACTCGCTGAAAAGGTCACCTACTACCGGCGCAAGCGCACCAGCAAGCGCAGGAAGAACCCCGGCAAGGAATGAATCAGATATTTCTTCCTGGACAAGTCAGCTAAGCCGAGACCCTTAGGCAGCGATCTGAGCTTGGCTCGACTGAAGTGGGGCGAACTCGAAACGAAGGCGAGCAGCTAAGGACTTAGTCATGCTGGGGCCGAGGTAGGCAGTTGCTCGACATCTTCGAGAAGGCGCCAATCGACGGGCTCAGATCTACGGACGTATCAGAAGCGCTTCCGAGATAAACCATTCCCAAGGGTGTTTCCATGGGTAGTTTTTCTATGCCCCAGAAACGCAAAAAGCCCTGAATAATCAGGGCTTTGAATATGGCGGAAGCGTAGAGATTCGAACTCTAGGATAGTTGCCCATCGACGGTTTTCAAGTCTGTATATTTTTCGTTATAAAACAACAACTTGATGAAAATTCAATTCCGCAAATTGTTGTCGAAGACCTCGCTGGAGGCCGTATTTCACGCTGGCTGTCTGCTCCGTTGCGGAACTGAACTCGAACGTAACCCCCCTCCTTCGGATCATTTTTTGAACTAGCTTGGATGGCCGATTTCTTAACAGCAGACACGCATACCATGTCGGAAAGGTGGGCAGCCGGGCTCGTAGCGAGCTGATAGATTCAATGATCACCTCTCGAATGGGAACCTAACACTTTTAGTTGATATTCGTTCACAGCTAGGAACTGTGCTTCTGCGATTTGTCGCAACCGTTCAATTTCTTCAGAGGAAAAGTCGGAAGCCTGCGCTTCGTGATACCGTTTCATCGCCTCCACAGCGTCGGTATACATGGGATGGTCCGGAAAAAGGGCTGACGTTTTTTTTGACATTTTTCAGTAACAACGCCTAATGGACAGTCGACGGGGAGCCAGGTTTGGCTTGCTGGAAAATACTCAAAGCTCAATAGAGGGAGTCTGGCATTGGCTACAAACGTCTCTGATCATGTTCAGGCAAGCCCGCATGGTCCACTTCATCTGCCGATCACCTCGCGCGCCTGCTGCGCCACCAGCCCACCAGTCCGGTCAATCCCAGTGGACTGGGGTCTAGAGTGCCTCCTGGACCAGAGCTGAGGCAGAGCAGCGATGAAGCTAGATACCCTAGATTGGTGTTGATAAACCAAGCCAGTACTAGGACAGCCATGGAAAAACCTGGCTCGGAGTCAAAAAACGGCCCTCAAGCCCCCCCCTCTTTGCCCATAGCCAACGGCAAGATGCAGATGCCAGCTTGCCATAGCATTGACATAGTTGAGCATTTTTGGCATTTCAGTACAGCCTCAGGCCTAGGGCTGAAGCCACTAGCCCAACAAGCCCAGAGCGCCATCAGGCAAGCGTGAAAAACGAACGAAGCGAGGGAATCCTCCCAATAGCCTAGCCGATTCATCGCCTTCCCCAACGCGATCTTACGAGCACAAGCAGAGTAAGCCACAGGGTACTCCCTAGGAAGCGGTAAACAGCGAAATCTTTAGGCAAAAACGCACAAAATCAGGGTAGAATGGTAGGTTGGCCGAAGGAGGACCGATGGGTTTGAGTATGGAGAGTAATTTGCAAGGTACGCTGTTCGTTCCGGCGCTTGACGACGGGCAAGCAGCCTACGAATGGATGTTCCGTACCCGGGAAGTGGTCCTGCAGCAGAGCACTCCCGTTAGGATTTCATTCCTTTTTTGTAAGAAACTCTCCCCAGGTGCCGTAGCGTTCATAGGTGGACTAATTCGCCTCGCGGAATCCAAACAAATTTCTGTAATCGTTGAGTGGGATACTGTCATTGACGAAACGGTTCTTAAATTTCTTCGGCATAATGGATTCTCAGAGTTCTTTGGTGGAAGGTCTCATGGCTGGGATAGCCATTGCATCCCATATCGCGAAGACCGTTTCGAAGACTGCAACAGTGTAATGGATTACCTAACCGACAACTGGATCGGACGGGGATGGCTACAAGTAAGCGAAAGACTTAAAAACGCTATTGCCGGCAAGATGTGGGAAATTTACACCAACTCATTTGAACACGGGCTATCTCCCGTAGGTGTCTTTTCGTGTGGACATCACTACTCAAACAAAAACGAGCTTGTACTAACAGTTATTGACTTTGGAGTTGGCATAGCAGCCAACGTCAAAGACTTTTTAAGTAGCGACCCTCGTTCGGCACGCCTGTCATCGAGCGCATGCGTAGAGTGGGCGCTACAAAGAGGAAATACCACTAGCAACCTAAATGTTGCTCGCGGCCTAGGGCTCGACTTCCTTAGAAACTTTGTCGTATTGAACGAAGGCTCACTAGAGATTTATAGCAATACCGCACACGCCCTAATCAACAAAGATGGCGTAACTGTAAAAGAGATTGAGAGCAATTTCTCAGGAACTCTTGTCCAAATAAAATTACAGTGCGACGAAAGACTTTACAGCTTTAAAAACGAAGTTAATTCGTGAGGATACAGTATGAAAATCTACATGAAAGACGTGTTCGGCATCCGCTGCATGGCCTTGGCAGACGGGACAAAACTGCACGACATGATAATCGGCGAGTTAAAAAATGGTAATCCGGTAACGCTGGATTTTGAAGGTGTAAAGCAATTTGCTTCTCCATTCTTCAATCTGTCTATTGGACGGATTATGACTGAAATTTCAGAGGCGGCATTCAGGAAACTTCTTTTTCTCGAGAATTTGGATGAGACAGGGAAGTATGTAGTTGGACAAGTCATTTCCAATGCATCTATATACCACTCAAACGCTGATCACAAAAAGATAGTCGATGAGATACTCGACCGACAAGCCAAGGACGAGGATGAGTCGTAATGTCAAGCGCAAAGCCACAACTAACAGTTAACGCTGAAGTAATCGACATCACCAAAGATCAGCCTCTACCAACAGATAAGTTCCTAGTGGATACTAATGTTTGGTACTGGATGACCTATTCCCGCGCAAGCTTAGCAGGCGCAATGAACTATCAAGTTTCTCACTACCCACAATACACTAGCAACGCGTTATCTGCGGGATCAGAGATATTCCAATCCGGCCTCAGCCTTGCCGAACTATCTCATGTAGTTGAGAAGGTTGAACGCGAAATGTTTGAAAAAGCCAACACGACTAAAGTCTCCACAAAGGTTTTCAGACACAACTACCCTGCTGAACGCCTTAAAGTCAGCACTGAAATTGAATCTATGTGCAAACAAGTTCTCTCCATAGCATCACCCGTGGACACTTTAATCAATGAGGACTTTTCCAAAACAGCAATTTCTCGAGTTTCGAAAGACCTTGTTGATGGATATGATCTTTTCATGCTTGAAACCATGGACAACAAAGGATTAACCCAGATAATAACCGACGACGGTGACTTTGCGACTGTAACTGGCATTCAGGTATTTACAGCAAACAAAAATGTCATTATTGCCGCCACCCAGCAAGGTAAGCTGGTCACTCGCTGACAAATTCTAATTTGAATTTTTTAGTACTGGGCAGTTAGTCAGGATATGCGATAACAGAGTCGCGAAAAGTCATCTAGTCGATTTTTCAGCGTATCATCACTCTCCTTGTACCTGCCCTCTGACTAAAGATGTCGGCGAATCTACCCGGCTCGGCTCCTTTTACTTGATGACTTCGCGAACGTAGGCCTGACAGGCCTTCAGTGCAATCAGTGCTCGGTCACCGTCGCCGGTGATACGGATAATTCGTTGAGCATGCGCTGGGTCAAGTCGGGCGCGAACGGCTCCATGAACCACGCCTCCGGTGCCGGCGGCTTCTCGCACCCCACCGTTACAACCCGGGGCGGTAAAGGCTTCGGCGTCGACAAGGACTGACAACCGCAAGTCAGCAGTAGCCAGCCTGTCACGCAGGCGATCTTGAATCTGTTTTGCATCGTTCATCTCCTTCCAGTGTGTTTTGCCCTGCTCCTGCAGGCGATCCTCCAGGTCTTTTCGCTGAGTTTTCTGTTCTGCCAGCTGCTCCAAGGCTGCAGCTGCAGCCTCCTCACGTTCACGACCATGAACCCGATCTCTGTCCGCCAACTGCTGGACATAACCTGCGGCCTGCCCAGTCAGCTGCTTTCCGTACTCGCTGGCCTGCCACACCCAGGCCCCGCGCCCGCCGGCATAGAGCCCGACCGCAGCGGCCAGAAGCGCGATACGCCAATTCAGCGGCATTACTGCAGCACCTCAAGCGCACGCTTGTAGAGCTCCTGGCGATCTTTCAACCCATTCAGGCCACCATTGATACGGCGGGTGATCAGCTCGAACACCGAGTCATCGGCCCGCAGCACCTTGTCCGCGAGGCTATTGAGTCCTGCCCGCTGCCAGTACCAGCCGGCCGACAGCGATGCATAGACGGGCTGCTCAAGCAGATCAGGGGTGTTGAGCAAGCGGCTGTCACCGAACAGCGCTTCGCTGCAGGCCTCGTAATTGTCGCGGCCAGTGACCTGAATAAGCCCACGACCACGGTACCGCTGACCATCACCGTCAGCCGCCGGGGTGTTGCCGAGGCGTTCCGCCAGGCGCCCGGTGTCGTACTTGGCCAGATAAGCATCGTTACCGAGCTCGCGCACATACTGCAGCTGCCCAGACTCATGGCCGACTTGTGCGAGGAACGCAGCCATACGCCGAGGGGTGATGATCGAGTACTTGCCCATTGTTGCGTTGAGGCCAGGAACAAAAACGCCGGCTTTGCGGCCGGCGTTGGGGAGGATCTGTTGCAACTGTTGAACTGAGATAGCCATTGGTTTCTCCAGTGATGGCCTAATCCGGCCATGGGGTTAGAGCTGCTCAACCTTGAGCGGCTTGTCGTCTTTCTTTTTCTTGCCCGAGGCCTTGGCCTTGCCCTTCTTGCCGCCGTTGCACTCCACGGTCGTGGTCCACCCACTGGCCGTGAACACTTGCTCCACGCTTTCCACCAGGTATTCGCCATCGAGCCCGAACTTGAAGCCCTGGGCGTTCACCGAGCACTCCGCAAACAGGTCGTGCCGGCCCGCCATCTCCAGGCGGACGCCGGCGGTGCTGCGGTTGAACGCAGCCAGCCGCGCCTTGGCGGCCTGTCTGGCAGCAGTCTCGTTGGGGTAGATATGGCGGTCGGTGTGCACTGGGGGCAGGCCATCCGGCGATTCGTCGTTGTCCAGCTGGACCACCTTCAAAGCGCCGGTATTCTGATCCTGGTGCTGGGTTTTCACTGCTTTCTGCGTACTGCGGTCGCTCAGCCGGAACTGATAGCGGGACACGTCCGTCTTGTTGACGGTGATGACCTGCAGTGACTTGCCCGAAGTACTCTTCCCGCCCTGCCGGGGCATCACCAGCAGCTTGCCCTGGGCAACCTTTGCAGTGCTGTCGTACTGCCGCGCCAGGCGCGTGACGAAGTTGAAGTCCGACTCGTTGCGCTGATCGATCCGCTCGACCTTCGTCGTGACCGGGCAAACCACCTCCCAGCCGTTGCGCTTGGCAATTTCAGTGACGATCTCGGACAGCGGCAAACCCTCCCAACTGCCGCTTCGGATGGTCTTACCGCTGCCGCGCATGTCGCTGGCCTTGCCGCGAATGGTCAGCTCATCAGGCGGACCGGATAACTGCACCTCGTCCACTGTGTAGGCGCCCATGCGTTTAAGTGGCTGGCCCTCGTAACCCAGCAGAACCTCCACCACCCCTCCCCGCGCTGGCAGCGCCACTACCTGGTCGCGGTCGTCAATGCGCAGCTCAAATTCGTCCGACTCCATGCCAGGCTTGTCCGAGATCCGCAGCAGCAGAAGGCGGTCATTGATCAGCGCGGTAATGTCCTTGCGGTCCGCGATGATTCGATACGTTGGTTTCATGCAGACTCCAGATACAAGAAACCCCGCACTGGGCGGGGCTTCGTTTGAGTAACACCGGGTCAGTCGAACAGCTGCAGCAGCTCGACAGCCGGCGCTGACAGATCGGGCAGCAATATGAACAGGCCGGCGCGGTACGGCTGTGCCTCCCTGGCTAAATCCGGGTTGGCATCGAGCACTGCCTCGACCGTGCCATTGAGATTTCCATAATGGTGCTGACAGATCACATCGAGCAGATCCCCGTCAGACGTTCTGCAGGTCGTTGCCATAGCTCACAAACTCCAGGTTGAAGCCCTGTTTACGGGGGATGCCACCTGCCAACAGGTGGCTTTGCTCCTCTTCGATACTGACCAGGCACCAATCGCCCAGCACCTCGCCGTAACCCGTAACAAGCTTCAATGCCTGCAGGTTGCGACCGATGCTACGCAGCACGCTCAGTTGCTTGATGCCGCCCTTGTGGTGCGGGAAGATCGCACCCTTGAGCGTGATCTTTTCCTCACCCAACCCCACTGCCTGCTGGGCCACGCTTCGACGCAGACGCTCTTGACCAGCCCAACGGAACGACGTCTGACGACGCAGCTCGTCAAAGGCGGCCGTGCCCAGGTTGAAGTAATACGGCTGCTTTTTCGGATCGTGTGGCTGGATGATCAGCAGGTGTGGGTAAGGCGCGACCGCCTCAGGTAGCGGAGTGGCCGACCCCAACAGGCCGCCGGTAGGCAGCACGTTGGACAGCGACGGGCTAACCAACCCCGCCACCCGGCCGGCCTGAGCAGTGACCTTCGCTGCCATCTGCTTGAACGTGCCGAGCCGCTCCTGCACCTGAGTGGCGCCGGTCACTGCTCGGCTATACATCGACGCCACCTGCCCCACCTGAGACTGAGCCACGTTGATACTGCGCACGATCCGGCCAAGCTTCGCGCCGGCCTCAGGCCCCACGAACGGAATGTTTTCCAGCTCCGACGCAGCCCCCGTGATGCTGCCGACCGCGCTATTGAGTGGGGACAGCATGCCGTCCACTCCCTTGCGCCCAGCCTCCCCCGCAGAAACCAGCCCGGACAGGGAAGACTCCAGTTGCTCCATGTAGGCCATAGGCCCTCCTTAAACATGCGGTTGGTCGAACAGTTGAGCCGAAGCCATACGCGCCGATGCTTCGCGCTGCCATGCCTCAAACAGCCGACGCAGCGGTGACTCGATTTCACGGACGACCTGCGACGGGTCTTTCACATCGCCGTGCACATCGATCCTGATGTTGGGCGAGAACGAAAACGCCTGATCCACCTTCGGCGCCGATACCGCCACAGGCGCAGCCGCTTTAGCTGGCTGAGCCAGTTCGGGCATCCGAGGTGGCACCGGTGCCAACTTGGCCACCATGTCACGCACCACTTCACCGAAACCGGCCGGCAAGGCTGCTAACTGGGGGACAGCTGGCGGTGAAACACCTTCTGCGACAGGCCTACGCTCGCGGCTGTCGATCACCACAGGCACCGGTGCCGATTTAGCCGGCACCTCGCGCACCGTTTCGCCCAGCTTCATCCGTGGCGTTGCCGGCGAAGGTTGCGGTTGTGTTTGCGGCGGCGCCAGGCCTGCACCCGGGAATCGCACCTTGTTGGCTGTCAAAGCCGGCAACAGGTGCGGGTCCTTGAACTCCGGGTCGCGCGGGTCATACGACACCGCAGGCTCGGTCGGCGCCGGTGGAGCCACGGCTCGCACTGAGCTGCCCAACTTCGGTGCTTCCTGCAGCACAGGTTCAGGCACAGGGTCAGGTTGCGCCGACGGGCGCACCAGAGGCTCGCCAGGGAAGCGCACCTTGTTTGCGGTCAATGCCGGTACTAGGTACGGGTCCTTGGAGGCCGGGTCGAGCGGGCCATTCGACACTTCAGGTTCAACCGGGGTCGGTGTAGCCACGGTTTTTACCGTGTCTCCCAACCTCGGCAGTTCCTGCAGCGCCGGTGCCGCTTCAGGCTCGACTGCTGGCTCAAGTTGCACCGGAGCCGAAACGGCCACGGCTCGCACCGTGTCGCCCAACCTAGGCAGCTCCTGCATTGCCGGCGTCGGATCAGGCTCAGGCTCAGTCACTGGCTCAGGTTGTGCTGGAGCCGAAACGGTCACGGCGCGCAGCGTATTACCCAGCTTCGCCGGCGGTTCATGCTCGATCGGCACGGCCTCAGCTTGAGGTTCGGGTTGCGCCGGCGGCTGCACCAGTGGCGCACCTGGCAAACGCACCTTGTTGGCCGTCAGCGCGGGCACCTGATACGGCTCCTTGGACGCCGGGTCAAGCGGGTCATACGATACTTTAGACTCGGGCGGCATCGGGGCTGATGCGCTGCGCACCGTGTCTCTCAGGGCCGTTACCGGCGGCGCCGGCATTGGCTTGGTGACAGGTTCACGGTTGTCGATCACTACCGGCGCCACGACAGCAGCCTTTGGGGCCGCTGGCAACGGAACCGAGGTATCAACCTTGGGGATTGGCTTGTCCTTCTGTGCCGGAGCCAGGGTTACACGTAAAGCCTCCCCAGGCGCTGCCGGACTTTCTGACTCTGCCTTGGGGGCGGACTCGGGTTGCTCATCGCCAAACCAGCGCTTGCCCAGCCACCCACCCAGCGATTCGCCCCCCATGCCACCGAGTACAGCGCCGACTGCACCGCCTACTGCAGTGCCTATGACAGGCACCACCGAGCCGATGGCCGCCCCGGCCGCCGCGCCTGCTAGAGTCCCCGCAAGGCTGCCAGCTGCACCACCATACCCTTCTGCCTTCTCATCTTGAGATGTGGCATTCATCGCGACATCGATCGCAGCAGCGCCGGCGTCAACCACGTTCCCACCAGGCAATCGCTTGGCCAGACGTGTAACGCCGCGCACCGAGCGAGCAACCCTGCCCAACTCTTCGACGCCGGTCACCACCTTCGGCGCAGCTACAGGAATAGCCGGCCTCACCAGTGGCGACTTGGGCGCCTCAACCTTCACCCCGGGCCGGGCTGGAGCAGCTTGTCTTGCCTCTCGTCTGCGAGCCCTGCGCCGGCTTCTACGACTGCCCCGGGCAGGGGCTGCAGGCGCGTTGTTTGTGACGCTACTACCGATCCCGCTAAATGCATCGGCATTGACCACGAAGACCCGCTGCGTGTCATCCCTGCCTGCTAGCGGGTCATTCGCCGGCGCCGCATCCTTCGGCGTTGCTCCAAACACCTTACCCAGCAGGCCAAGGCCGGTATCGACCACTTTGCTGCCCGTCTTAGGCAGCTCAATGGGCGTACGATCGCCACGCCCCGCCCGGCCGGCCATCCTCTCCAGGCCTCGACCTCGCGCGATGTTCAACACACCCCGCCCGATCTTGAACGCGCTGGATGCCGTCTTGAGTGCGAGGATGGCCGCCACGGTACCGGCAATGCCCGCCACGACAGCCGGGAACTTGTCCGACAGCGAAGTAATGCCACGCGCGACGGCTGTCAGGCCCTTCGATGCCATGTCAGTAGCCGGGCGGATCGCATCGCCAATGCTGCGCATGGCGTCGTCAACCGCCTGGGCTGTCTCGGCCCACTGCTGCGCTGATGTTTCGCGACGCTCAGCCAGGTTCTTGTCGAGAATTCCCGAAGCCTTTTGCGAGTCGGCCTTGAGCTCCTCGTACAACCCCCTGTTCTGCCCATAGGCAGTGAGCGCCGCCTTGACCTGCATGTCGGCGAAGATATCGCCGGTGCGTAAGGTCTTTTCCAGAGCGTCCAACGCCGCCTTGGCTTTCTCAGGGTCGACCTCCTTGTCGATCTTGGCCTTGGCCGCCTCGATCTTCTTGGCCTTCGCGGGGTCAGTCGCCTCAACGTACTTCATGGCCAGGGCCATGGACGCCTCGATGACGTTCATGCCCTTCTGCAAACCGGTGTTCAGCGAGGACTGATAGTCAATGCCAGCATCCTTGTAGGCTTTGACTACATCACCGGCGCCGATCTTCTCCATCCAGTTCTTGAAGTTGTTCGCCGCTTCGTCCGAGCTGCCGGCGGTCTTCATCTGCACCTGCAGCATCGAGCCCAGCGAGGTCACCGCGTCTAGCCCGGTGATCCCGTTTTTCTCCATGCCGGCCAGCAGTTGCGGGAACCACTTGGCCATGTCGCTGGCCTCGAAGCTGCCCGCCTGACCTTGGTAGGCAATAGCCTCCAGCGCCTGCTGCATGACCTTCGGGTCGTTGATTTTGGCGTTTTGCTGCAGCGCCTGGATCATCGACGCAGTATCGACACCCGAAGACCCCTGGCCAATCGCGAACTTGGCCGCGACTGGAGCATAGGACAGTGCCTTGTCCAGCTCCATGCCGGCACCGACCAACTGGTTGACCAGGTCAGCCACGTCATTGCGGGACATGCCGGTATCTTTGGCCGTATCAATCACCGTCCGGGTGAGCTGCCGCTCCTCCGGCTTTTTGACGATATCGGCCTTGATCGCAATGTCACGGATGACTGCTTGATAGTTCGCGCTGATCATTGTCGGCACGGCGGCGGCGCCCGTGGCGACCACCGCCTTGCCAATGTTCGACTTGAGCGATTCCTTGCCCGCCTGCAACTGCTGGTGACCCTTGAGTTGCAGATCGGCGGCTCTCGCCTCGCGCCCCAGGCGCTGATACTCACGACTGAGGCGACCAACCTCGATACCCTGCTTGCGCAAGGCATCCAGATTGCTGTCCAGCTTGCGCAGCAGTTTGTCGGCGCCGGCCGCACCGCTGTCGTGCGCCCGCTTCCACTCTTCACGCAGCTTGACGGTTTCGCCAATGGTGCTTTTCAGCACCTTGGCCCTGTTGCCTTTGGCCTCCAGTTTCTGGATGCCGTTCTCGACCGTCTTGAATGCAGCGCCTACCGATGAGGCGACAGCACCCCCGATCACCAGCGATAACGCTAGCCTGCTTGCCATCGGTGCCCCCTATGCAAGCTCAATCCGTAAGCCACCAAACCATGTCCGCGTAGGACATGGTCAGGATCTCTGCGGCGGAGAAATTCAACTCAGCCGCAAGTCGCTTGGCAGCTTGCTTCTGCGTGGCCGGATTAAAGCTCGTCGTCTCGCACCAAAAAGTTGTACCCGGTCGCCAGGCGGTTGTAGTCCTTGTAGGTGAGGCCCTCCAGGTCTTTGACGTGAACATCGGCCAAGGAGGCGAACAGATTCAGCTCGCGCTGCTCATCGTCACCGTCCGAGGTTTGGGTCGAGTTGCGGATATCGCGGACAGTCGGCGCCCGCAGGGTGATGGTGTCCTGCTGGACACCGTTGAGCTCGGCCGAGCTGGTCAGCGTTACGGTGACGCGGTCGGCTTCGAGCTTGATGAACTTTGGCAGTGGCTTGGCCATGGTTTGGGGTCCTTGATTCGGAAAGAGATATGAAAGGGTGGGGAGGGATTACAGGCCGAGGTCCCGGCGCTGGCCGGCCAGTTGGTCGACGCCATTGATGACGCGCTTCATGCCGGCCGGGTCGATCTCGTAGATGACCTCGCCGGCGACCTCCAGCTTGTAATAGGTCAGGGCCACAGCGTGCTTGAGCTCGGCCTTGTCGCCTGGCTTCCAATCCCCCATATCCAGCTCTTTCAGGGTGCCGCGCTGGGTGACGATGACCGCTTTGGTTTCACCTTTCTGGCCCTTGAACGAGCCACGGAAAGTACCGTTGAAGGCGTTGCCGTCGGCCAGGCCGAAGAACTTGAGCGACTCTTTACGCACGCCAGTGGTGGTGAAGTTGGACTCCATCTTCTCCATGCCCACGTCCATCTCGATCGGCATGTCCATGCCACCAGGGCGGTGTTCCTCCATCTTGAGCGTGAGCTTGGGCAAGGTCAGGCTGGGCACGTCGCCCTGGAAGCTGACCCCATCCACAAACAGGTTCATGTTGGCCAGAATTTCGGGAATCATTGCCATGTGATGCGCTCCTTACGCGACTTGATCGAGGACTTCGGTCAGCCACTGGTTGGTGACTTCGATACGGAAATTCGGGTTTTCGGCCGGCGGAACGTCGGTGAAACGAATGTTCCAATACACCTTGCCCTGCTCCAGCTGGCTGGCCGTGTTGAGCACCGGGTCGGCGTAGACCTCAAAGTTGATGATTGCACCCTGGGCTTTCAGGTCGCGCATGAAGGCCTGCAGGCCCTCGGTCACGTCGCGGATGTAGGTCGAGGTAATGCCCCGGTCCACCGCCCACTTGTGGCCATACAGAATCGCGTCCATGACCATGTCCATGGTCCGCACGCGGGTGACAAACGCCCACTTGGAATCGCTCGACAGGGTGCGGTTGCCCCACAGGCGGAACCCGTCGTCGCGAATGATGGTCGCGATATTGGCGTTGTTGAGCAGGTTGGCCCGGCACGTCTCGTCGCCGTCCAGATACTCGATGGCACGGGTGGTGCCGGTGATGCCGACGAACTCTTTGTTGGACGGCGACGACCAGAAGCCATATTCGCTGTCAGTGTAGGCAAACATGCCCGCCGCCCAGGCCGAGGCCGGCGCGTCTACCGTCGCACCAGACGCGCCGGAAGTGGTGTCCCAGAACTGCACACCTGGATCGACCATGTACAGGCGCTTGGAGCCGAACAACTTGGCGTAGGTAGTGGCCGCCTCGTCAGTGGTGCCGGGGCCGTCGATGATCGCGAGCGCGCGCAGCTTTTCCGCAATCGACTGCATGGCGGTGGCCACCGCTTGGGTCGTGCTGTGCTTGGGCGCGACGATCAAGCGTGGTTGCGCGTTGAAACGGCTCTTACCATCCAGCAGTGCCTGCAGGCCGGTACGCTTGCCACTGGCCTGCACACCACCAATGATCCCGGAAGTCTGCGCGGCCGGGTCGACCACCTTGGCCACGCCGGTGGCAACAATCACCGCCTTGGCGCGGGCATAGATGGCCTGGCAGGCCCTGGTGATGGCTGAGGCCGCGCCGAACGCGGCGACCGCCTCGCGCTCGTTGGTGATCAGCACCAGGTCGCCAGCCTTGGCCGTGGCGCCGGCGCCTTCGGTGAAGGTGTCAACCAAGCCAATAATCGAGGACGACGGCAGCGAGACGTTGCGCGCGCCGCTGTCGACATTCGATACGGTGACGCCGTGAAAGAAGCTTGTAGCCATTTGAGACTCCAGAAAGCACAGGGCCGCGTCATGCGCGGCCCGAGGGATGGGAAAAGGAAACTGTCAGTGCTGCAGCATCTGCAGCACCTGGACCAGCAGCGCCACGGTAAGGCAGGCCACCAGGGGGCAGAAGAAGTCGAGACGCCCGTCTACGGTCCATCGCCAGATGCGCAGGCCGTCGTACCAGCGCAGGTTGGCCAGGTGCACCGACTCGACGTGCGACAGGTAGCGCTCGCCTTGGGTGTACTCGCGGCCGGCGAAAAAGAAGATGCCGGCAGCGGCGCCGGCCCAGTGGCCAGCGGGGACGCGCAGCAGGGCCAAGGCACCCCACAGGGCGCCCATGATCAGCAACGCCGCCAGGACGTGCTCAAAGTGGGTTCGATTCATGCATGCCCTCCAGGCACAAAAAAAGCCGCTTAGCGGCCCTTGGGGTTACGGGGTGGGAACTGGCTTAAACGTCGAGGCCGAGGCCCTGCACGCTCTCCTTGATCGCTGCAATGGCCAAGTCGGCAATGGCCTCGGCTTCGGCGTGGGTTGTCGCTTTCTGCACGTCCTGTTTGCCCTTGAGGCGCAAGGCGCGCAGGCTCAGCAACGCATCATCCCAAGCCTTGGCCTTGGCCAGAATGCTGTCGGCGGCCTCCTGCGGCTCCAGCCCTGCAGCATCTGCCCAGGCCTTCACATAAACCGGTGTTTCGCCGGCGTAACCGGCCTGCTGGAACGCGCGAGCCTCGTCCGCAGCACGCTGATGCTCCAGGGCACGCAACGGGTCGTTGATCACCGACGCGCGAGCCACATCGGCCGCTTGGTCGATCTGCATGGCCGCGACCAGCAAGGCCGCTCCCACAGGCAGATTTTCGTATTTGTAGCCAGCAAGGAACGCGCCGCCAAAGTCGACGCTCAAGTTACGGGTTTGCATGGGGTGTACTCCGAATTACAGGGAAGCGAGGTTAGACATGACATGGCCCAGGTCTTTCACCAGGGCGCCGGCGGCCACGTTGCTGACGTACCGGCCAGCGAAACCGCTTGGGAACGATACGTTAGTGGTCGCCAGAACCACGCTGCTCGACGTAACGCCGATGAAGTTGCCGAACCAGTCCGCTGCCATGGTGACGGCCACGTTTTCGAGGGACACGTTGAAAACGGTCGGCACGTTCACGCTGGAGAAGCCACGGAAGAACGAGCCGGCACGGGCGTTGTTCGGCGCGGGGTTGAACCCGGCAGGCGACGGCAAATAGATATCCATGTCTCGAATCGAAATCAGATTCGACGCGAGGTACATGTTGAAGCCGGTCATGTTGGTGGTGGTGATGTTGTTGGCATCGGTGCTGGTGATGTACTTGGGCTTGAGCTTCGGCCGTACACCGTTTTTCGCCACCCCGACCAAGATCAACACCGAGTTCAGCGAGCCGATACCGGCCGGCATGTCGTAGTCGTCCATAACGTACGCCGTGCAGACGCCGCTGGGCGGGGTAACCGCGATAGCCTTGTTGATGGTCTTGAACGGCTCGGCCTGGGTGCCCTTGTTGGTGTCCAGGCCGTTGACCGGGTCGACATACCAGGAGCGCGAGGTTTCCGGTGCTGCGGCGATAGCAGCGGCAACAGCCTTGTCGATGTCGCTTTTTTTGCCGTTGAAATAGTCGATCAGCTTGGTAGTTTGCGTAGTCAGGTTGCCAACATCGGTTTCGAGACTCATGGGGTCTTATGCTCCAAAGGTGTTTTTGCTTACTAGGGTTTGCAGCGCAATAAGCGCCGCTGCGTTACTAACAACTGCGGCCAACATGTTTTCCCGGTCGCTGTCCTGTCGCTGCTCTGCTGCCAGCAGGCGCTGCGTATGGTTGTCGAGCACCACGCCAGCCCGGCGCGAGGCCTCGGCCAAGATATCCAGCTGGTCCTGCCGCTGCAGGCCGCGCAGTTGATCAGCAATCACTGCGGCGGCATTGCTGGTGACTCCGCTGGCCAGGCCTTCGCGGTCGGCATCTTGCCGGCGCTCCACGTCCGACATGCGCGACAGCAAGCGGGAAAGCTGCTCCCCCGCCACGCGCTGCCACTGGCCTTGCTGGTCGATCTGGTCTTGCCGCTGCAGGCCGCGCAACTGCTCGGCAATCAATGCCTGCGCTTGCGCAGCCAGTGGCCCGGCCAGGCTCAGGCTCAGCCCGGCCTCGTTGCTGACAATCGTCACGCTGTCCGCCGGCAGTGCTGACAGCGACAGGTCGTAGGCCAGCAGCAAATCGGTGTCTGCCGACTTGTAGGCCAGCGGGGTAGATGAATCGGACCACACCGCCAGCAGGGTGCCGTCGCTCAGCAGAAAGCCGATTTCCCGCACCCAAAAAGCGCGGTCGCCATCGGCCAGGGCGGTCAGGTGTAGCAAGGTGCTGCTCAGGCGCTCGCCGCCGGCAATCGGGTACTTGGCCGTTTGCGCAACCAGGCTTTTCTGGTCGGCCGACGGTGTGTAGCCCGAGGTGCCCAGGGCGATATGGGTGATCTGCGCCGCGATGCCGGTGTTATCGGCTCGCAGGATCGCCGCCAGCCCCGCCTTGGTGATCACAGGTTGTAACGGGGTACTCATAGAACAGCCTCCATCGTGCTGCGCACGACGACTAGGGCACGGGTCGCACTGGCGACCACAAAGCCCGATTCAGCGTTGATCGGAACGCCCAAGGCCTCGACAGACCGCCGAGACACACCGAGCGACCGGGTGGCATTGGCCAGCTGCAGGCCCTGCACCGCCACGTCGATCTGCACCGCCTGGGCATTCATGCTCAGACGCTGCAGGCCGTACCCTCGACTGGCATTGGCAAACAGCAGGCCACCGTCAAAGCGCGCGCCAAGGCGAAACTCGTAGTGGCTGCGCTCGTTCTTTGCCGCGTCGACCAGGGCGCGCAGGCGCTCCCCCAGCTGCGGCGAGATAATCGAGCCCTCCCCTTCGCGGTTCTCGTTCGCCCAGGCTGTGACCTGGAACGTGTACGGCGCCGCGTTCGGGATCTGGTGCCACTCCTTGAAATCCGCATTGACCCGCACCGCCTTGAGCACCCGCCGGATCGCGCCGACGGTGCCCTTGGTCTTGTGCACCGGGATTGCTTCGCGGACCAGCTCGCGGCGCTGGGCGTTGGTGTTGGCCGCCTCCCAGCCCTCGACCTTCCAGGCCCAACCAAGCCAGGGCAGGAAGTCCGGCGGGCAGCGCGTCGAGTCGGCAATGCCCCGGATGATTTCCGGGTCTATGCCCTGCTCGCTGGCCGCCTCCAGCGAGCGCTCCAGCAGCGTGGCGTTGTGCGGCAGCAGGCTCACGTCGCCACCTGCGTGGTCAGCGTGATTGACGTACAGTTGGGGTAATGCCGCTTGTCACACGCGATACCTGCAGTCGGGTACACTAGGTCAACCTGGCTGATGCCCGTTACGTGTAACGCCGCGTAGATCGCTGACAGCGGCAACTGCCCCTCCAGGCTTCGCGCCTCGGCAATGGCCGCATCCAGGCCTTTCCGGGCGGTCGCTTTGACCACCGCCGGATCTGGCCCGGCCTCGACGTGCAGAACGGCCTGCACCTTGAAGTCGGTAGGCGCGCCCGTTTGCACGCGCGGTCGGTCGGTGACCGGCCGCACGCTTTCGGCTGACAGCGCCGCCTGCACCGTGGCCACCAGCTGGGCCGGCAGCGAAGTGCTATCCAGCCTTGGCAGAATGGCCAGCGACACGTCGCCGGGCAGTGGCTTATCCAGCCCGGCGTCGTAGTCACAGACCACCACAATGGCCCCGGCCGGCAGTAGCGCTTTAACCGTGGCGTCGAGTGGCAGCCCGGAAAACCGGGGCGAGTCTACCGACACGTTGGCCAGCTCGGCCGAGGCGGTCAGCCCGTGGTACTCATATGCGCCACGGCTTCCGGCAACGGACAGCGCCTCAAGCGACAGCCGCGTGCGGTAGCGCAGCGCCTCGTCGTCTTCCATGACGGCCTCCACCGGAGGCACCGCATCAGGATCGGCCGCGCGGATGGTCAACCGCTGCACACCGTAGTCAGCGGCGCGGTTATCCAGGTCGGCACCCTTGGCATAGGCCAGCAAACTGGCCTTGGCCGCCGCGTTGACCCGCGCCCGCATCATCAGCTCGCGGTAGGCGATCACCTCCATCAGCTTGACGACCGGGTCGGACTCCAACAGCGCTGTCCACTGGTCGCCCATGTGGCTGCGGAAAATGCCTACCACCTCCTGATACAGCGCCTCAAAGTCCAGGGTTTCCACCACATCGGGCGGGGGCAGCAAAGACAGGTCAATCATGCTCTCACCTCCACGACGGCCGAGTTGCCCAGGTACTGGCCTGTCAGCTCCAGACCTATCTGGCCATCAAGCACGGAAACCACCTTGACGCGCTCCAACTGCACGCGCGGCTCCCAGCGGCCTAAGGCGCGGGCCACCTCGGCCTGCACCGCACTTTTCCAGCCCTCGTTAACCGGCAGGTCGATAAAGCGGCGCAGGTGACTGCCGTACTCCGGCACCATGCGCCGAGAGCCCAAGGGGGTGGTCAGAATGTCCTCAATCGACTGTTTCAGATGATCGAGGCCCGAAAGTGGCTGACCGGTTCGCCGGTCCATGCCAATCATGGTTAGCCGTCCAGGCGCTGCAGGTCGGCGTGGCCACCCAGGAACGCCAAGGCCTCGTCGTCATCGGCCTGGACGGTCACGCGACCGGCCAGCACCTTCAACTCGCGCAGTTCGTCGCCGGCCGGCAGGAACAGCGAGCGCGAGGTATAGGCGCTGTCGCCGAAGGTCACGCCACGCGCCGCGACCGCCACAACAGCGGCGGTACCTTCCGCACCAGGTATAACTGCGGATTCGCCCGCATCCGTTGCCGCGTCATCCGCAGCAGTTTTCTTGACTGCCATAAAGTGATGCTCCAGAAAAGACAAAGCCCGCGAGAGCGGGCTGTCAGTGTTTGTGGTTGGCTGTGTTGCCGCCGGTGTCGATGATCTTTCCGAGGCCGAAGATGTCGCCCGTTACGCGTAACGGCCCGTCGATCTGCACGGCACCCTGCAGGGTGATCAGGGTTGCCTTAGCCATGATGCTCTCGGCCTCGGCGCTGATCGCGGTGGACTTGGCGGTGATCGCGTCGTCGGTAACCATCGCCTTGCTGCTGCCGACCTCGATGTTGACCGTGCCGGTGGGCAGCTTGATGGTGTAGCTATTGGCAGCCCAGTCGTAGACCAGAGACCCGCCATCATCGAAACGCCACACCTCGACATGGTCACGGTTGTCCGGTCGCTCGCCGGCGTTGCCGTACAGGCCGGGAATGAAAGTACCCTGAGCGGGGTCACCGCTAGGGCTGATCAGCGCGCCCTGCTCCCCCAGGCTCGGTGCACGCCAGTGTCGCGCCTTCCCGGCAGCCAGCGAGTGCCAACGCACCCAGGCGCTGCTCCAGCCGGTACCGTCCGACATACGCAGCTTGCCGGCATCCAGGTCGACCGCCACGACATAGCCCTTGATCACGACGCAGGCCAACATGCGGTCGTGCTCGGCGCTCGCGTAACTCATTCCATGGCCTCAGGTGATTGGTAGTGATGCTCGTTGCCCTGACCGGCGTCAGGATCGAAGGCAACCACCAGCGGGCCGGGCTCTCGGGGCCACGGCCACTCCTCCTCTCCGAGATAGATCACTTGGGTCCACTCAACCACCCAGACCGCGTAACTATCCAGCTCGGGGCGGCTCCAGTCCCGCTCTGCCCGCACAAACTGGGCGAACCCGATGGCCAAGCCCCAAGACTGCATTCGAAGCAACACCGCCAACTGGGCCGCCACGAATGCAGCGATGTGCAAGCAATTGTCTTCTTCCCCCGGGACAAGCACACGCGCCTCAAAACGCGCATCAACTGCAGTTTGACCTGTGCCCGGGTCCTCTTCAGAACTTTCGAACCCGGCCAGTTCCAGCACCACGGCAGGCGGCGGTACCACCTCAATACCGCTCGGCATGGTCCCGACGTACTGCAAGCCTGGAATGGCCTGCCTGATGTGCTCTTCAATGGCCGCGTACACCCGGCCGAGCGGGATAGGATCATCATCCATTGCCGGTTCTCCGAAGGTATTTCTGCAGTTCAAAGTTCAACTCTTGCTCCATGACGACCACCAGGCGCTCATGTGCGCGCTTGGTCCACTCTTCAAAGTGAGGCCGGACGTCTTCCAGCGAGATCTTGGCCTTGGCCAAGGGGAAGCGGCTGTCATTCTCAGAAATCCAACCTGAGCGCCGGCCTCCGCCCCCCGACACATCGCTGTCGGGATAGTCATCTGCGTCGAAGTGCTTACTCGCCGTGCGGATCCAAATGTCAGGCTTGCCACCGTAAACGCGCTTGAAGAACGCACCTTGGTAACGCCGGCCAGCGACTGACACGCCTGTGCGGGACTGCCTAGGGCGCCCTGCGCGGCTGGCTTCAATAGGATTGATGCCGAACCAGAGCTTGCCCTGGCCATTGCTGGATACTGGGAACGCCTTCAGGCGCTGCCTTACCGCAGCGATGGCGATGCGCTCTTGCCGGCCAACAGCGCGGGCGATATGGGTTCGCAGCCAGCGAAGCGTCTTGTTGACCGCCCGCCGCTGCGCCGCAAAAAACGCCTTGGGAACGAGTTTGGTAAACGCTTCAAAACCGTTGACGCCCTGAGGATCCAGCCGCAGCGAGATCAAACCGCTGCTGGCAGACTGCTTGTGATAACTACCAACACTCATAGCGCTTTCCTCAATACCAGCGTTACAAGACCATCACCACCAGGCTCGATGGCAGTGATGGTGTAGTTGCCGCCACCATCCTCTGGCGGCAGATCGATCAAGACGCGCTGCTTGACCTCGACGCCCCCGTTATCACCAACCCGGATGACCAAGTGCGGTTCGCGAAGTGCAGTCCTGATTTGGCCGAGCTTGGGTTGCAGCCAGGGCGCCGAGAACATGCCGAGTACCTCTCGGCCTTCGATCTGTGCCGGGTCACCCAGGTCACTGAATACCGCATCGTCGATGTCTTCGATCAGATCGCGGAAAGCCATCGTCAACGCTTCAGGCGGATGATTGCGCGGGGACGAGTGACCAGGTGCAGCGGATTCGACTGCGCCTCACCGTCTACGCCCTTCTTGAAAGGCATCATTTCCAGCTGGCTGTAGTAAGGCAGCCCCTCGGTATTGACCGTATCCATGTAGTCAGCCGGCGCGAAGCGGGTGATGCACAGGCCGGGTACGCCCTCAGGCACCAGACGGGCCTCGTCATCCGGCACGAAGGAAACGCCACCCACCTTGCCGCGATAGCGTTCCCAGGTGATGCCGCCGAACTCGAATGCCTCGCGACCATCGGCACGCAGCGCAGCTGCGTATTGTGTACCTTCATAGGTCTTCTTAACGCTTTGATGCGAGATCAGCGCCCGCCAGAAGTTCTTGCCGCAGAACGCTCGCGCACCGTTGCTGGTCGTCGCCCCCAGCGCCTCCTCCTGAGCATCCAGTGCGTCCACACACTTCACCCGAACATCGGTGCCTGCGGTAGCCAACTCCATCTCGATCTCAATCGGTTCGAGTCCGAAGCGATCATAGATATTGAGCAGTTCCGTACGGCCGTCCGCATCCAGAACGACGCCGTTCAGAGCGCCCATGCGATGAAACTCATGCGTTGCGTCCAACTGGCGACGGGCCTTGGCCAAACGCTTATTGACGACGTCCTGCACGGCCTGCAGTTCGGTTTGCTCACCGAAAGCGCGAATGCCCTGGATCTCATCCGCCTTGATGGCGAAGCGCTCAGGGAGATGCACAGTGTTGAAGGGCAACAGGATCCGCTTGCTGCCGTTGACCACCAGCCCCGAGGTGCCACGCTCACCGGATGGCACCAACGCCAAGGTCTCGCCGTCTTTTTCAACCTGAACAGTCACCGTGGTGACGCCCTCCTCCTCGAACAGCCCCAACTCGGCCAAGCGCCCTGGCACGAAGGGTTGCTCGTTGATCGCAGCGGTTAGCGCTGGGACGGTGAATGCGTTGTCTTCAAAAATATCAATGTCGGCCATGAGCCACTCCAAAAATGCAAAACCCCGCACAAGGCGGGGCTGGGGTGAAAGGGGTCGCTATTAGCGAACGATGATGAACTGGGCCGCCAGGGCCTTCTCACCGTCAGGATCGAGGCCGGTCAGCAGGGCCTCGCTTACTTCTGCCAGGCGTACGACAGCACGCCCACGGCGCACCACATCCGAGGACGCGACAGAAGCAAACAGGATGCACTTGGCCGTTTCACTGCCGTCCTCGGCTTCAGGGCTGTACGGGGTGAACTGTCCGCTGACAGTGAGCTGACCGAGCACCTGGCCAGCCACCAAGGCATCGCCAGGAGCCAGCTCGATCACTTCGCGGGAAATCTTGCCCGCGCCCTCGGACAACAGGAATTCACCGGCATGGACCGGCTCTACATAGGTTTTGCTCATGTTCAGGCTCCTTGGCCGGGACGGGATTGTGTGGCCTGCCGACGGGCAGCCCAGATGCTGCTGGGATTGGGTGCTTTCGCCTGGACCTTCTCAGGCAGGTCATCAGCTGGCGGCAGGCTGTTGTCGATCTCGAACCCCTTGCCGCCACCGACCAATTTGTCGAACAACCGCGCACGTACAGCCGTTGCGTCCAAGCCGGCCTGGACGAACTCAGCGGTCATCTCGGGCAAACGGGCTGCAACGCAGAGATCCCGTACCGACTTGGCGCGGGTCAGTGCTGCCTGCACGGTGGCTTCGTCCGCGAGCTTGGTCGATGCTATCAGCGGCTCGACTAGGTTACTGATCCCCGCCTTGCTGCAGGCCTGGGTGATCATCAAGGCTAAGGCTGCCGAGTCGCTTGCGTTCGGCGCAGGGGGAGCAGGCTCGCTTTTGGGTTCGGGATCAACTGGCTCGGTCACCCCATCCTTACTGGCCTTGAGCTGATCCAACAGCGCTTGCGGGGTGTTGCGGTAACGCGCCATAGCCGCGCCCTGCCCAAGGCAAGCCTGAACCTTGACGCCATTACCGACCTCATCGGCCAGCCCCAGCGCCACGGCCTCCGAGGCCGTGAGCCAGCTTTCGTCATTGACCAGACGTCTCAGCTCCGCGTCATCGATGTTCGGCGCCTTGGCCTTGTAGGCCGCGATCATTGCCTCGAAGGCCTGATCGAGCACGTCCGCCACCCGACGAAGGTCCTCGGCATCACCACCAACCCAGGTGTACGGGTTATGGATCATCAGCATGGCATTCGATGCCATGACCACGCGGTGAGCGCCGCAGACAGCCACGCTGCCTGCACTAGCGGCCAAGGCATCGACTCGGCCGGTACAACGCTCACCCAAGCGGCTCAGCGCATTGTGGATGGCAAGCCCCTCGAACAAGTCGCCGCCGTTGGTGTTGAAGGCCACTACAATCGGCGAGGAGCCATCGTCAATCGCCTTGAGGTCCTGGATAAACTGGTTGGCAGTAATGCCCCAGGCACCAATCTCGCCGTAGACATAGACCTCGATAACCTTCGAGTCGGCATCACCCTCAGCCGCTGCAGTGATCGAATACCAATGCCCATCCTCGACTTGCGGGAGGGCCTTGGCCTTGTTGAAGATGCGAAACGGCATCAACGGTTTCATGTTTTCCCCTTCTCGTCGGAATCGTCCGACTCGTCATCGATTGCCGACAAGCCGTTGTATTTGAGGCCCAGGCCATGCGCCCGAGCGATGTCGGCGGCGTTCTCTTCGTCCACGATCTCGGCGTCGGTGCCCGAGCGCAGGCACATCTCGCTGCGGGAGGTAAACCCTGCCGCGACTTCGAGCATGCGGGCCTGCACGTCCTGAACTGGCTGGATGTAGGCCCAGCCCTGCGGCACCCACCGCGTCCGCAGGTACTGGCGGCGGTTCAGGGTGTAGTCCGCCAGGTCCAGCGCCCCGGCCAGCACCGCCATGTCCATCCAGGCCGCCCGCACCGGGCGGCAGAGCTGGTGGACGTAGACCGAGAACTGCAGCTGCTCCAGACGGCGGCGAAACTCGTTCAGCACCACCCGGATGACACGGTCGTTAACGCCACGCATATCGCCGGTCATCAGCTCGTAAGGCAGACCCGCGCCAGCGGAGGCAGCCATCAGTTGCTGCCGCATAAAGTCGGGGTAATTGTTGCCGCCGTCGGGTGGGTCGGAGAACTCGACCTGCTCGCCCGGCCCCAGCTCCTGCATCGTGCCGGGCTCCAGTGCCACCATTGGAGTGAAGGCATCACGGTCATGAACAACCGCTCCGCCGGTGATCATGTCCATTGGCGGGCCACCCAGCCCATCCGGCGCCGGTTTGCGAACAAAGCCGGCGAACAAGTTCGCCACTTCCTGCCGGAAGAGCACCGCGTCGTCGTAGTTGTCCAGGCTGCGCAGGCGCTTTAGGATCGGCGCCAGCCGGGGGACACCCCGCAATTGGCCAGGCTCCAACGGCTCGAAGATGTGCAGCATCTGATCGGCCGGGACACGCACAAGCGGGTTGTAACCGGCGTTGAGCGAAGCCTTGTCGCTGGGGTGGTTGCGGTAGCACCAGTAAGCCACCCTGCGGCCAATACCATTGAACTCGATACCGGCACGGATGGTGTTGCCGGTGCGCGTCACCTCGAATTTGTCGTGTGGCACGAACTCTGGCGCGAGACATTGAACCTGCAGCGGCACCGCCAGGCCATCCTCCAGCCGGCGTGGCCGCAAGCGCACGAAACATTCGCCAGACTGCTCAACGGTGCGCGCCACCAGGGCTTGCTGCCCGTAGAAGTCGGTGCGCTCGTCGGCGTCCGACTCGTCCACCCAGTCCTCCCACAGCTCCTGCATGGCCTTGCGCAGGGCCTTGTCGAGCAACCGCGGCTGCGGCGTGATACCGGTGCCGATCAGATTGCTGACCCGTTTATCAATAACGTTGGCCGCATACGGGTCATTGCGTACCGCAGCCCGCGAACGTGACCGCAGATTGCGAAGGGCCGGCATAATCAGGCTGTTGGGGCCAGTATCCGGGGCGTCCCAGCCGGAGGATCGCCGCCCCTCGGCAGCGCCTTCATAGCTGGCCTTGATCCGTTCGGGAACCAGAAGCCCCGAACGCGTGGAGATGTAGCGGCCGCTCACAGCCCTTTACCCCCATGGTAAAGCCGAACCACGCGGGAACGCGGGCCAGCGGACTGGGACAGTTCGGTGCGGATCAGGTCACGGGCCTTGATCAGCTCGTCTACCGTCCGATACTCCACGGTGCGGTCGCTGTAACGAACAACCCGTTCGCCACGCGCAATCGCACGCTCGACGGCCGCGAGGTGTGCCTGGGTATATGCCATGTCAGCGTCTCTTCAGATAGCCGCTGCTGGAGCTGCGGCGTTGTATTGGTTGAGGTGCCGGGCGAGGCGGCGGTGGAGTGGCGCGTGGAGCGGGCCGAGCTGGTGCCGGTGTCGCGGAAACTGGAGCGTCGTCGGGCTCATCGTCGTCATCGTGTTGGTGCTCAATGACCGGTGGCTTCGCAGGTGACGGCTCATCAAACAGACTCGCCTGGGCCAGCGCCTGGCGCAGCTTGTCCCAGTCCTGCTCGCCATAGCGATGCAGCCCCAGGTAATAGGCCATGGCCAAGTTGTACACCTGGAGATCCAGCGCTTCGTTGCGGTCGGCCTTGCCCTTGACCCACTCGATTCGCTTGTACCCTTTCACATAGCGGGCGATCTTTCGTTCCGCCACGCACTGCTGGAAGAACTCGTCGGGGAGATCCTTTGCAAAGTGCACCGCGCCGGGACCCGACTCGAAGCCGTAGCGGTTGTAGATCCAGTCCTTGGCGGTATCGGTACCAATCAGCCACAACTCGGCGCCGTTGCGTTCGGTCTGCCCCTTCCAGGTGACATCCACCAGCGAGGGGCGCTGGGCGATTACCGGCTTGCCCGGTTTGCTCGCCCCTTTCAGCGCAAAGACGTTGCGCCAGCGGCGCACACGGCAGAACTGATACACCTCATGAGTGTGATGACCACCGGAGTCAATACCCGTGGCCAGAATGCCCAGGGCAACGCCGCAAGGATGGCGGTATCGAGCCTTCAGCAGCTCATCAAGCAAATCCCATGTCCGCTGGTCTGCTGGGTCACCAGGTATCACCTGGAAGTCAACAACCCAGCGTTCCATTCCGACGCCCCAGCCGATAACCATCACCTCCAAGCGATTGGCCTGGACGTCAACAGAGCAGGTCAGAACCAAAACGCCAACGGTAAGGGTGCCGAGCACATAGTTTTCTTGTAGGGCTCGCGCCTGCAGAACCTCGGCCTTGGTCTGCTCGACCGCGCTGTCCCAGACCTTGGCCAAGCGGGTGTTGTAGAACACCTGCATGGGCTCAAGATCGCCACGATCCTGGGCACGCTTGGCCTTCTCGAATTGCTTGGCCAGATCAGCCCATGAGGTCCAACCAAGCGGGGCATACAGAGCGTTGAGGTGGAAACCAACCGTTTCCCCATCGCCCTTGGCGTGCGAACGCCATTCCCCCTGGGCGAGCATCTCACCCTTATGGTGCTCTTCGATAAGCACATCGCAATCGGGCGAGGAGCACTTGTAGTGGACGGTCTGGAAATCAGCCGAGTACAGCAGACGCTCCCACTCCAGCACCTGCATGTGACCGCAGGTTGGACAGGGCACGTAGTAATATCGCTGGTCGCTCGTCTCGAACAGATCGGCGATGCGTGAAGCACCCTTGATGGTCGGCGAGCTGGAGAAATAAAACTTGGCATTGCGTCCAAAGGTACTGCCCCGCGTCTCCGCAAGATCGACAGGATCACCCTCTTCATCGACATCCACGTCCCAGCGGTCAATCTCATCGCCGTAGATGTATCGAGCAGCCAGCTCGGCCAGGTTGGAGGCCGAGCCAGCTGTGGTCGCATACAGCGTGCCTCCCTCGAACTCTTTGGTATCCATGGTGTTGCGAGAATCCCGTGATCGGGAGGCCGCCACACGCTCTTTCAACTCCGGGGTCGCGGCGATGGTCTTACCTATCCGCGCCGACACTCGCTTGGCCAGGGCCAGGCTAGGAAGCAACGTCAGGATGTTGGACGGCGCCATGTGGATCAGCGCCCCAATCCAGTTGAGGGCGATCTGCGTTTTCATCAGCTGCGACGCGACCATGGTAATGACGCGCTTGCAGGGGTGCGCTGGCGAGAGGCAGCGCATGGGTTCACGGGCATAAGGCGTCCGTGCTGTGCGGTATTTGCCGGGCTCGGCTGCGCCGGTATCACGCGGGATCCGCATGTACTCGTCAGACCATTCGTCCACCCACAATTGAGGGTCAGGCTTCAGCCCACGGCCATACGCTTCGCGGTACACCTTCGCACCGTCCGCGTATCCGGAGGGCATAGGCTCAGCTCTGTGTTATGGCTTGCTTAAGATCGGCGCCGCTCATCTTCGCCGCATCTTCAAAGACTTGGCGGAACGCGCCAGTAAGGCGTTTTTCGATTTCCCAGGAATCGCTCATTCCCGCCAGTTCACCAGCGAGCTGCGGAGCAAGGCCGAACACCAGGTCCCGAAGCGTACGGCCAGCAGCAAAGGCGGCATCCTCTACAGACTTGCGCTCAACCAAGTTGCCCTGGACCTTGTTGAACTCAGCCTCGGCAAGCTGGGCAAGGTAGTACTCGCGGTGCGCCCTCGCCTTCTGGAAGTCCAGCCCCTTGTCTGGCTGCTGAACCAGTGGCTGCACCGCAGGTGTATCGCCGCCTGGTTGAAGGTGGCTGCGCACATCACGCTCGACCCGGTTTTCTTCATGCCGGGCCGCGACGGCAGCCTTGCTTGGGTCGGCAGACTCTGCCAGCAGGGCCTCAGTGGCTTCGACGTCGACCTTGCCATCGGCGGAGAGCACCAAGCGGTCCTGGCTGGCCAGTTTGGAAACGTAGGATTTCGACCACCCGCGTCGGGCGGCGAACTCCGATTTGGTCAGATGCTGCATGCTGAAATGTCCAGTTCACCCAATAAACTCAAGGGGTTAACCAGTTCACCGCAGTTCACTAAGCTGGTGAACCACCCGCTAACGAAGAAGCGCGGGTTTCCTGCCCCGTACTCCGGCCATATCGCCAGGGTCCCCGGCCCCGCCAGGGCTGCCGCCCAGGTCACTGCCCCGGCTCGCCGGCCTGAGGCGGCACCTGGTTCAGCCCCAGCCGCTTGGCGACCCAGCGCATGTAGAGGTTGATCGCGACATCGGCGCCGGCCATCGCAGCCAGGCACCCCACCGCTGCTGCCGCCCACACCGAAACACCGAGGGCGTACAGCAGCATGTTGGTCGAAAGCCCGCAGGTAACACAGGCACCAGATCGCAACGCCAACCGGCGAATCAGCCCCCAACCGCGAGCGCCCGCCATATCCGCCCGCCACATCTCTCCCGAAACACCGCCGACCAGGGACAGCACGATCACCATCCAGATCGGCAGTTCGGCTAACGTTTGTTGCTCGCTGTTCATGTAAGCCTCGTTGGCAAAGCACGGCACCGGAAACAGAAAACCCCGCCGGGTGGCAGGGTTCTCAATGCGCCGAAAGGTCGGAGCGAGTTGCACAGCACAGTGCTTGTGGGGAAGCGCCTAAGCGCACTTTTGATATCGTGGCGCCTTTGTACATGCCACCGGAAAAACCGAAAAGGGGCTATTTTCGGTTCGTCGCAATGTGGTGGCTATGGAGCGTCGATGTTGCTCACATGTCGCATAATCACCCGACGAACGGTTTGCTCACGTACCCGCCCCGCCCTTGCTGCCAAGATGGCAAAGACCTGCAAGTGCAGGGCCTTGACCCAGTTCCGGTAGGTTCGGTCGGCGTCCTCCGCCAGCCCAACTTCGCGCATCTGCTCCCGCACCGTTGCCCCATGTAGATAGCGAAGGTGTGCCAGCTTGGCCAGGGTTGCCCCTCGTACATCACGCCGCTCCAGCTGGACTACCGCTGCGTCGACTTCTGCTGCCGCGTGATCAAGACCAGCACCACCGACCAAGATGCGCGACCCTGACGATCCACCACGCGGTGCAGCGCCCTTCCATTCCATGATGCTGCCCATCTGGCTACCAAGGCTGGCTTCCAGCCCAAGCTGTGCTCGGCGCTCCCCCCAATGCTTCATCAGCTCTCCGATCAGGCGCAGGCGCTCGGCTTGATCGATGAGCTGCGCCATTTCGACCTGGTGAAGCATGAGCTGCACCTGGCTTTGCATGCGCAATTCCAGATCTTTCGTCATTGCCCGCCCTCCCCAAGCAGTACCCAACACATATTTAGCCAACCGAACACAAACCCAACACACTCGAAACCCAATAAATTCAATGGATTAGATCCATCCGTGTTGAGTGTGTTGGGTGTGTTGGGTTTTTCAGGGTTCACATAGAGATTTCTTACCCCCTCGATAACGCTGGTAGAAAAAAATCGCGTGCGCGCGCGCGTGCGAAAACCCAACACACCCAACACACACTCCCGCGACGCCAAAAAATCCGGGGCTTTGAATTGTGTTGGCTTGCAGGAATCAACCCAACACCAACCCAACACACCCAACACACTTACCGGAGTAGTCATGCTGCAAGCCTCTTGATGTGGTCCCAACCTTCCACGCTCCATCCCGCTAGCTTCGCTCGAGCACGCCACTCGACGACGTTCTTGCCCAGCTCGGCCGACTTCATGGATGGGGGCAGGGAAGGATCACCATCACTGGGGAAGAAGAACGCTGCGAAACGTCGCGCACTGCCATCCGTCCAGGGGATAGCGCGTGTCTTCTCCACCTTCGCACTGAGCATCAGCGAGAACTTGGTGTGGCTCATTGCGTTCTCTTTGTTGTGAGAGCACCACTCAAGGAACATGGCGTACACGTCCGAAGTCAGGCAGCAGCCCCATAGGCCGTGGCCTAGCTCGCCCGCTCGCCAGAGATAGAAGAAGGTTTGCCAGGCAGTGCGGCTCAGCTCAACCAATCGCTGACGGGCCTCTGTTTTGGGCGGGCGTGTGCGCTGGTTAAAGTCACCGAGGTCCACGTCCAGCAGCCAGCCGTAGAGGGCTGCTACCCCGCCGTTGGCCAGCTCTCTCGCAATCGCCTTCTGCCGCTCAGCAGGCAAGGTCTCCAGCGGCCACATCACCAGCATTCGGCGATCATCTTCGCTGATCGGCCACGGCATGATCTCGTTGCTCAGAAACGCCGAGTTCATGTGGTTGGCCTCCTCCCAACCGTTGATGAACTTCGACTCCATTCGGACCGTCTTGCCGGTGATCATGTGCTTGATCTTGCCGACCTGGTTGTAGCGTTGGTCGCGGCTAACGACTTCTTCGAAGACGGCCCACAGCTTCCCGCTCTGCCAGGCGTTGAAGTTGCCTTCCAACTGCGTCTGCCCAACCGTGGCACCGTAACGACCGTAGAGCTCCCCCATGATGTCCGCGAACAGCAGGCTCTTGCCCGAGCCTTCCATGGTGGAATGGAACAGGATCGCGGTATCCATCTTCGCCCCCATGTTCTGCAGCGGATAGGCGAGCCAGTTCACCAGCCACTCCAGCGCCTCAGCGTCATGGTTGCAGAGGAACGAGATCAGCCAGCGCAAGTTCTCACAGGCGGCGTCATCCCGCACCGGCTGATGGGGTAAGCCCTCGAAGGTGTTGATGTAGATAGCTGGGTCTTTGGTCATCGTCGGGTCGAACACGATATGGTCGACATCAACCACTCGGCGATTCGGGCTGTTCAGCCAGAGTTGATAGGCATCGCCCAGGGCCATCTTGACGCTGCCCTCGGGTAGACGACGCTTCTTCTCCCGGTCCCAAGCTTCTTTGGTGCCGTCGATGTAGACATACCGATCCAGTGGGTCGAGATTCAGCGCCCCGCCCTTCTTGCTCGACATCTTGCGGCCCTGTTCGAGCTCCTTGACCTGCTCGGCGGAGACCAGCTTCTTGTCAGTCCTCTCCATCCATTGTTTCGCGAGGGGCTTGCCGACCAGCGCCTCAAAGCCTGATCGCTTCATCGACTGCCCTTTGTCCATGTCCCACACATTCGTGGTGCCTTCGACCAGGGCGAATCGACGCATAGCACTCTTCAGTACCAGGCCCTCTCCCCCTGCCCCCCCATCGGCCGAGGAGCAGGCCGAGCTGGCAACGGTCGGAACGCTGGTGTCAGGCTGGACAGCTGCATCAACAGCGGTTTCGTCGTGCCCGGCCTGCTCGACCATCGATGGGGCAAGGGGAAGTTCGCCCAGCGGCGGCGGCGCTGGCGGGCGTGACTTGGCGTCGATGCCGAGAATCTGCGCAGCCGCCCTGGTCGCTGCACGCTGGTCACCGTTGTGCACCAAGATGCAGAAGACGTCGAATGCATCGTTTTGGTGGCCGTTGGCCAGTGGGTCCGAGGTGTGGTGCGAGTAGAGTTTGTCATCCGTGATGCTCACGCCCGGCAGCCCCGAGCTGCTTTGCGGGCACAACCACTTCCCGCCCACACGCTTATAGCCATGCGCCTCAATGATCGTGGCAATGTCATGGCGGCGGTTGAACTCGGGGATCACCTCTGGCAGTGAGTCGCCCGATCGGGCGACTACGGGCCTCGGCATGGTGACTGGTCGAGCCGACGTGACCTGCTTAGGTCGCCACGGGCAAAGCGCCTCTCCTGTCGGCTTGAAGTCTTCCCACCCCTGCCAGACAGCCAGCAGCTCAGGAGGCAGCTCAGGGAGGCCCTTTGCATCAGGTGCATTTCGCCACGTGTACGGCTTACCGGTGCTAGGGTGGATGGATGGCGGCAGCACGTCCTGCACCAGGCCCGCGCGCAACTCGAACACCGTGAGCTTCTTGAACGGATCAGCAGCCAAGCGGAAAGCGGCCTCACGGCCCGCGTCCTTCTGTTCAATAGCGGCCCTTACTTGAACCATGAGCCCCTTATGGATAGTGCCATCGGGGTCATTTTGATTTGGCCACACCAATGCGTGTTTCTTCAGTTCCACGCCCTCGGGGACGCGGAACATGATGCGGAAGCGCGCGGGATTGCCCACCGATGTCGGGTAGGCAGCAGCGAGCGCATCGATGTCGAGGCCATGCGTCTGCTGCAAAACCAACCGCGTAAACTCGACATCATCCACATCCAGCGAGCAGACATTACTTGGCCCAAGCACAACACCAAGGTTGTGGCTCGGGTTAGCCTTCCAGAACTGATCGGCACTCGCGGTATCAGTGAAGTAGCCACCAGGCCTGTTCCAGCCGTCACCCGTCGGCCCCTTTTTGCCCGGCTCGATGGGGACCAGGGCAAGACCGAAGGTTTCAATGTAACGCCGCGCCCAATCAGCTGTGGTAGTAGTTGGGCGCTCGCTCATCTGCGGCGCTCCCGCAGCTCTTGGCAACTGATGCAGGTTTCGCAGCCCTGTACCAGTTGCTGCCGCTTCAGTGGGATGGCTTCACCACAGTCATCACAGAACTGGGCGCTTGGCTTAACGGGGCGGTTCGCATGCCGCCGAAGCGCAGCCTGCAGCAAGTACTCGGTCTGTTCGCTGGCCATGTCCAACGGATCGGGAATGTTAGCCATTGCAACGATCCTCCATCGCCTGGCGCGCACCAGCCATGATGGAAAGCACCTGGCGGATAACATCCATCCCCCGTTGCTCCAGGTCCAGAACCTCTGCCGGAGTCCAGACGTTGTCGGAGGCCCCGTCGTGCAGACTACCTACGAACTCACCCGACTCCTCAAGGAGCTTGGCGACCGCCTTCAGTGCATCATTCGTCGCCGGTACCGGCTCAGGGCGATACCACACGGCTCCTGCCGGACGAACCAAGGCGTCGAGCAGGCGCGGATCCGCGGTCCACTGCACGATCTCTTCCAGCTCATCAGGGGTTGGCCAGCGGCGCTCTTCGTTGTGGTGAAGCTTCTTCTGCAGGGTATCCACCTCAAGCCCCATGTCGAAGGCCAGCTTGGTGATACCACCGCGATAATCACGACCTGCGCGATAAAGCGCCTGCCGCAAGGTGAGGACCGGGCCAGCGCCCGGCAATAGATCGATGCGACTCATAACCGTAAAACCTCGATTTACGGTGTAGTCACAGGAACAGGTAAGACCTATCCTACAACTACGACCGATGTGCTGTGCTGTGCGTCGTCGTCGCTGGACTGGGGAGGTGAGAGGCCCCGGTCCAGCACCTTAATTTCTGGCTTTTCTCAAGTAGGCCCAATCGATATCGGGCCGCATCACTTCACAACGGATCATTCCGTTCGTTTCCCGGTCCAGGCTTACCGCCAAACCGGCGCTCGCACGACGATTCCCATAAGCCACTTGTTTCAGCTGGCCCGCAGACGTCCCGCAGCGGCGTGCAAAGGCCGCAAGCCCTTCCTTGTCCATCGTTTTCAAGTAGTCGCTAAGCGTCATACACACCTCCATTGGCGGCGAGATTAGCAATTGCTAATCAGCAAAACAATAGCATCTTGTAATTTACTGTTTGCTAACGGAAAGCAATCATCACCGGATGGATATCAACGAAAGGCGTATCGCCTCCCTCCGCAAGATCATGGGGACCATGAGCCAGAAGGAATTTGCCGAGGCTCATGACCTGGACGCGTCGTATCTGTCGCAACTGTTGAACGGCCATCGCAAGCTGGGGGAGAAGGCTGCGCTCAATCTAGAGCTCAAGATCGGGCTTACTGCAGGGACGCTAACCTCTCCGCAACCGGAGGGTCCCACTCACAAAGCCCCGGATAACGTCGTTCAGCTCTCGGCGCGAGCCACCAAAGACAAGAACTTCGTCCTGATCCCGTACCTCGACATTGCGGCATCGATGGGGCATGGCAAGGCAGCCCCCTATATGCACATTGAAGTGATCCGCGACATGACCGTGCACCTCGACTGGTTGAGGATGCAGGGCCTTACGTTCTCTAAAGTCGACAACCTGGCGATCATCTCTGGCAACGGTGACAGCATGACTGGGACGTTTGCAGATGGTGACGCGCTGCTGGTTGACCGAGGAATCACCGAGGTCAAAACAGACGCCATCTACGTCTTCACACTGGACGGAGATCTGTACATCAAGCGCCTGCAGCGGCTTACAGGCGGACAGCTGAGAATGATCTCGGACAACCCGATCTATCCTCCCATCACCATCGACCTATCGATGATCGACCGCATGCATATTCAGGCCCGCGTGCTGCTCGCTTGGAACGCTAAAAAGCTTTAACACTCGCCTCTTTCCGCAGGTACCGGCCATCAGGCAGGTACTGCTACGCCAATAATATTTAGCATTTGCTATTGCCGTGCATTTTAGCTTTTGCTAATTTCGACCCGTGTCACCCTCTCACGCAAAGGACACGGACCATGAGAACAGCACAGCACAAAGGACCGGGAACGGTTCTGATCCACCCCACAGCCTGCAGCAGCTTGCAGAAAATCCTGGCCTTCCAGCGCCGTACCGGCTTGCAGCTGGTCATCACCGAGGCCGGTACCGTTCAAGCCGTCCCCTCGCCATGCGCAGGGGGTGCCGCATGAGCGAATACACCCTCTCCCTGAAGCGAGTGATGCTGCTGCAAAAGACGCTGGAAGACGGCGGCACTACTACCTGCCCGCTGCGCCGACCAGAAACGACGATGGACGCGGAGATTGAAGTCGAGAACGACAGCCAGCCCCACCGCCTGAGCGTTCGCTTTGGCCCGCTCACCAGCTCGATCACGCTCAAGCGTGGCGACTCTGCCAAGTACATGGCCCTGCGGGACTTCCTCCAAGACGTGGCGAACGGCCGGACCGAATCTGGCCAACTCTCGCAGGAAGACATCGACTTGAGGGAGGCGCTAGACAGCGTAAACACCGTCATCCGCGCCGATCAGATCGCCTACATCACCGCCACCACCAACCCTGAGCTACCGGTTGGCGCAGTAGTGACCAATGACCTGGGCGAGATCTGCGCAGCCGCCACCGGCACTTGCAAAGAGCATCTCGCTCAAGTCATCCGCACCCAGCTCCGGCCCGCCCAAGAGGGGCTCGGGGAGCGCGCATGAGCAGCACGCTGGAGCAATTGCGCAGCCAGTGGAGCACGCCCTGCCCCACATTGACGGCTGTACGGGAGCACTACTTCTCCCACATCGGGACTGACCGCCGCTTCCGGGAGCTGATCAACAAAGGCCAGATCAAGTTGAAGCTCAAGAAGCTGCACAACTCGGCAAAGGCACAACACGTGATCTACCTCCACGACCTGGCCGACTACCTCGACCGCCAGGCGGAAGAGACAAAACAGTCGGCTTGAACCAGACGGCCCCGGTCTACAGGGGCAACCAGCTCGCCGTCGACCTCTCACTTACACCGATGGCGGGCAGTTCGGAGCACAGCACATGCAAACCTACCAATACGCACTCAGCGCCGCGATCGTCCTACTCTTCGTCTTGGCGATCCTGCCCTACTTGCTCGCTGCAGCCCGTTGCCGGGCACATGAAGAAGGCAAGGAAATTGGCTTGGCGGAACGCAACGCTACACATGCCCAGCGGCTCAGAACGCTGAACGAAGAACTGGTGGAACTCGCCGTACAACGCGAAGCCGACCAGCGTAAACACCTCAAGACCGTGGCAAACCTCAAGCTCACCATCAGCGAGCTCGAGGAGCGAATCATGTCCTACACCGGCATGCCGGTGACCAGAGCCGATTACGAGCTGCTGACAAAGGTCGGCGAAACACTTCAGCTCGCTCATCGCACTATGAAAGCCTTGAAGTCGGATCAGCAGGCGAGCCTGGCTACAGCACAGGCGCTCAGTGTTGATTCGCTCGCCAAACGCATTCACGCCCAGCTGCGCAGCACCCCTGCCACGGCATCGACTGCGGAGGCAGCAGCATGACCACCGTTATCCAACGAAGCTGCCTCGTTGATGGCCGCATAACTACGTACAAGCATCTCTGGGAAACGGTGGACCCTTACGACGGCGGTTATCACATCTGTAAGAAGTGCAAACTCGGCTCTCAAGGCGAGCGCCTTGCGACACCTTGCCCCGTATCCGACGCCGAGTATCACGCCGTCGCGTGGCTCGGCCAGGCCGGGCTGTACCGAACTCGGTTTGAGGCCGTGCGTAATTGTGAGCAAGCAATTACGCCAGTTTCAACTAATGAGCTGTTCGAGCTTGCCTGGAAACAGATAGTTTGCCAGCTCAATGCGGGCGGACAAACTGCCCAACCTGCGGAGAAGATATGAATGAGCTGGCTCTTTTCGCAGGTGCTGGTGGAGGAGTTCTTGCCGGGCACATTTTGGGATGGCGCACCATCTGCGCAGTTGAACGTGATGCCTACGCTGCACAAGTTCTGGCGCAACGACAGAACGATGGAGTTCTTCCGCCTTTCCCAATTTGGTCTGACGTGCGCAGTTTTGACGGCAGCCGCTGGAGAGGCCTTATTGATGTCATTTCTGGCGGCTTTCCGTGCCAAGACATTTCCTGTGCCGGCCCTGGTACTGGAATCCAAGGCTCTCGCTCTGGACTCTGGAAAGACATGGCTCGAATTATCAGCGAAGTACTGCCCGAAGAGGTCTTCCTGGAGAACTCACCAATGCTTGTGGGCCGAGGACTTGCACTGGTCGTCAGTGAGCTTGCCGAAATGGGGTATGACACGGAGTGGTGTGTTGTATCAGCGGCGGATCTCGGAGCGCCCCATAGACGTGAACGTATTTGGCTTCTCGGACGGAGAGCCGATGCAAGCGCCTCTCCAGCAGTGGCCCACTCCAGTCGCCAGCATGTCCAAAGGCTCTTCACCCAACGCACTCGTACGCACCTCAGGGGCCAGTCGCTCAAGAGATCGATTGGACCATGCAGTGATGGCCCTTCACGGTGGCCACCTGAACCCGACTTGGGTCGAGTGGCTGATGGGGTGGCCTCTAGGGTGGACCGACTTAAAGCCCTTGGAAATGGCCAGGTTCCGCGAGTGGCAGCGGCAGCATTCCACGGTTTGGAGTCAGGGCAATGGTGAGGTGATGTCATGAAGATAACGAACCCTGCAATGACCTCAAGTGACATCTCAACTCCCCTCGTTTCATTCCCTGGGGAACTGCTGACGGAAGATGAAATAGCCGCCATTACTGGCTATCTGACTCCTTCTAGGCAAATTCAGTGGCTCGCTTCGAACGGTTGGAGCCATGTGTTAAGTGGTGCCCGACGCCCGGTAGTGGGGCGTGTATATGCCCGCCTCAAGCTGGCCGGGCTGAAGGCATCTGAAGCGAACACTGTTACCGAAACTTGGACATTTGACCTGACACGAGTGAGTTGATGGATGCGCTTTAAGAAAGCAAACAATCGTGACTTACCACCGAGAATGTTACGGCGGGTCCGCACATTGAAAAGCGGAAAGAAATGGGTTGGCTATTACTATAACGGTCGTGACGAGAATGGTAAACGTATTGAAATTCCACTCGGCACCGATCTGGACATAGCAAAAAGCGAATGGGCCAAGCTTGATCGCAAAGAAGTTCCTAAAATATCTCGGCTGTTGGGAGACGTTTTTAACCGGTATGAGCGCGATGTGATTCCAGGAAAGATGCCACGAACGCAAAAGGACAATCTACTCTCGTTAAAACAGCTTCGAGCAGCATTTTGTGAGGCACCCATAGACGCAATTACACCTCAAATAATCGCTCAGTATCGCGACAAACGCTCTGGAAAGGTGCGAGCTAACCGTGAGATCTCCCTTCTCTCACATATATACAACATGGCCAGGGAATGGGGCATTACTGAAAAGGAGAACCCAGCGGCTGGTGTCCGTAAGAATAAGGAGCGCCCAAGAGACTTCTACGCAGGACCTGAGATATGGAATGCCGTGTATGAATGCGCTTCTGGAGAGCTGCGCGACGCCATGGACTTAGCCTATTTGACGGGACAACGCCCTGCTGACGTACTATCAATGCGAGCCACCGACTGCGATGAGAAATACCTACAAGTTGCACAGCACAAAACCTCTAAGAAACTGCGAATTGTGCTTAAGTACGAAAACCAAGTGAATCAGTTGGGGCTGCTGGTAGATAAACTCATAAGTCAACGTAAGGAACGGGGGATTCGGAACCCCTTCCTGATCACGACTCAGGACGGCAGAGCCGTCACAGCCTCCATGTTAAGACTCCGTTTTGACGATGCAAGAAAGAATGCAATTCACAATGCCCTTAATAGACAAGATAGCATTTTGGCCGAACAGATTCGCCAGTTCCAGTTTAGGGACATCCGCCCAAAAGCAGCAAGCGAAATAGGAGATCTTAATCACGCAAGCCGCCTACTCGGCCACACTGACAAACGTATAACCGAAACAGTTTATCGTCGGGTTGGAGAAATAGTGCAACCGACGCGATAGAAAAAACGCTTTTATATAGCCATGGAGTATCGAGAGTGCGCCAAGTAATCCGTTACGTTAACTACATACGTATCTAGGAAGGCAAACACCTTCTCCATGGCAGCTTTGAGTTCTGAAGGAGTCGCATCCTTCCCAACATCAGAGAAAGACTTATTACCGTGAGCCAGCCAATTTCTATTATCTTTTACCCGCTTCAAATCCCGACCATCCGCGATGGTTTCAATTCCATATTTTCGACACACCGACCGGACGCCTTCAGCATCTAAATTTCCAGAGACCCCTGCAATAAAGTCCTGGAATACTGGACTGCTTTCGGTTTTACAAAGGCAATAAACCTCGTAAACCTTACTAATCAATGCATCTCGCGGCGTAGCAGTTATGGACTCATGATGCGACTGCCACCATATCTCCTGAAGTTTCTCATTGAGTTCCAAAAATGAAAGCCCCTCATCACTAATCCTATTATAAATACTACGCACCCCCTCTCTAACAGTCGCCTCAACCAAATTATATAGAACAAGGTAGAAAGTCGCTTTTAATGTAGTAGCCTCAAGCGCACTTACGTAATGCTGCTGACCATCATCATTAATGAGCCTCACATTATCGCCACTGACAAATGAAGCCAATGACAAATAAGACTCTATTTCAAGCTTTCTTTTCCCATACTCCTCAAGAAAATGATTCATTGCATGACACCTGTCAATATAAAATCTTTGACAAATTCGATGCGCGCCCGCAACCTTGGCCCAGAGTTACTACCGTGAGAAGTAGTAAGAATTGAAAACTTCTTACTTTCAGTTAGAATTTTACCCGAGACCCCTGTAACGTCGGGCTTTTCTCGCAACGCAAGATTGGAACCAATGGCAATCGCCTCAAAACGAACTCGCGGTGTAGACGTCGCTGTTAGTGACTTAGCAAACCCACCTTCAAATGAGCTTTCTACGAAGTCCAACATTTTCTTAAACCCGAGCCATAGCTGTTCCTCGCAGTAATCCGCCTTGTTCATTTCAACAAGATAGTCATTAAGGAAATCAGTTACGCTGTGCTTGAACTCCCTGTATTTATCGCTATAAGCAAAATATCGCAAAACCAACTCTTCACGCTCACGGCGAGACTTAGAGCTTTCCGACATGGGACAAAGCTTGTTAAACTGCTCATCAACTGCACAGCGCTCCAAGAAGGTAGAAAATTTTCCGGAGTAGGCACCACGACGAATTTCAGACGCTTTTAGCTCCTGGCTCCCGGTGTTGATACGTTCAAACATATCAAGTCGTACACCAAGACTCACAGTAGAAGGAAGAACCACCATCCTCATAGTTCGATCAAGGAACTTATTTTGTTGCGAAGACGGAAGATCCTTGAAATAAAAACCGTCCAATAGATCTAATCGATCCAAGTCTTTGAGCTGGTGCTCATTATCTATGAATTGCTTGAGCGTCTGTATACGCTGCGCACCATCCAGAATTTCAACTGTTCCATCTTCGCACTGGACACCAAACATAAATGGGATGGGAAGCCCCATCAAAACAGATTCAATAAACTTGGTTTTTCGGTTTGAATGCCAAACAAAATTCCGTTGATATTGTGGAACAAACAGTTTCCCATCATTAAATCTTTTAACGATCACCTCAACGACATATTCCTTCGTATCGTAGGCGATAGTAGATTGAAAGCTCGAAATCTGCTCATCAACCAGCAGAAGACTTTCTTTCGTGATTTCAGTTTTCATCATCAACGTCCTTGCGCACTTAACACAAACCGTCTGGATAACGCCGGTGGCACTGCGTTTCCTATCATTTTTTGCAGACTGGTTCTTTTAGTGACACCAGAGTAATCAAGCCAATCTGGCAGCCCCTGTATTCTTGCCGCTTCATGGGGAGTAATCACCCGCGCTTCCAATGGATGAAGAAAGCGACCTTGCCCCATTGATCCAAAACCGCCTGTAATGGTCTGAGCAACGTCATCCCACTTTAATCTTCCATACATCGACTTGTAAGAGTGCTTACTTTGATGACACAATGGCCGCAATTCGTTTGGCAGATCGTAAGAATCGGTGGAGTACAAAAAGTCTGCACGCGCCTTATTTACTGCTGTCATGCTCGAAGGCGAATCGAATATATTTTCACTTCGCAACCCAACCAAATCATGCAGCACATCCGAGAGCACGAACCTTTCATTAGTATAAATACTGCTAACTACCGAGTCCAAATCGTCGCTCAAACTTCCAAAAATCACATGCCGCTTACGCCCCTGAGGCACTCCCAGCATTTTAAAATCAATCACAGCTTCGACAACTTGGTAGCCGTGCTCAAGGAGGACTTCCCTAGATTTCTCAACTACACTTTCTTTGGAGTGAACTACAGACGGGACATTTTCAATAATAAAGTATTTTGGCAAGCACAAACCTATGAACTTTATTGTCCTCAAATACAAAATGTTTCGTGGATCTTCTCTTCGACTATGATTATTAAGATTAGAATGCCCCTGACATGGCGGCCCCGCAAAAAGAAAGTCCGTCCCTTTAAGCCTATCGATGACCCCTTGTTCGAAAGTAGTCTCAATCCGCGAAAAATCATCACCGATGATTTTTGAAATATCACCGTGACAATACTCTTTTAAATTTTTGGCAAAGTTTCTATTGTAGAACTCCGAAGCAGCATCATCCATATCGCAAGCAAAACTAATTTCACAATCTACGTTTAAATCTGCTGCCGCCTGGAGAGCTCCAATCGTCAGCCCACCCATCCCGCAAAACAAATCTACAACCTTAATTGAATTGCCTATACTCAAGAGAAGATGTCCACTTAATTTTGCCTCTCACTATCACGAATATGATCATTGCACACACCACCCGCAGGAAGAGAGCCAGTATTGACTTCCTTACTCAGGACGCTGCAGGAGATCAACCATAGAGTCCGACAGGGATGCGACGCGCGTAGCACGTTTGGCCATGGTATGCATGATTTGCAAAATTTGCGAGCAGCTAAGGCAGGAAGGAACGGCATTCCGCCCCTACCTCAGCGAGTATTCGATTCGGGTCGCCACCCGTCTAAGCAGGACAACCATAGCTCGGATCCCACCATGGGCAGGAATGCGAATGTGGCGATGGCGAGCGCTGTCGAGGAGGCGAAAGCCGGAAGCTCTCAAGCAAGTAGCTACATTGGCTGCGGAAACGATGAGGAGATTGCGGAAACGGCAGGGCATTCCGGGAATGCAAAATCACTTTCCCAAAAACGCAAAAAGCCCTGAATAATCAGGGCTTTGAATATGGCGGAAGCGTAGAGATTCGAACTCTAGGATAGTTGCCCATCGACGGTTTTCAAGACCGTTGCCTTAAACCACTCGGCCACGCT